>WNGK01004479.1_pt1 | contig 16848 bp, 10 predicted proteins | sample 5400601 | NCBI WGS metagenome assembly WNGK01 (sample SAMN13153376, study PRJNA577476) | soil metagenome | isolation source: 60 cm soil or saprolite under Garry oak tree replicate 1 | place: USA:California | collected 2016-06-15
GCTCGACAGCCTCACCTGGGCCCGGGTCTTCACCGGCCGAAGCAGCGGGCTGACCCTCCAGCCCGAGCGCTACGATTTCCCGGTGGTCCCGGGCCGCTACGTCCGAATCGTCGGCCACGGCCAGTGGAGCGGCACGACCCAGCTCGGCCTCTGGAACAGCATCACCGAAACCGCCATTTACGGGAGCGCCGCGGCCCCGGTGAACCCCGTGCCAGTGGCCTCGGTCGTCGCGAGCGGGGACGACGGCAACATCCCGCAGAATACGCTCGACAACAACCTCGCCACCCGCTGGTCGGCGTCCGGCGACGGCCAGTGGATCCGCTACGACCTCGGTGCGGTGATGGCGGTGGGTCCGGTGAACATCGCGTGGTATCGTGGGGCCGAGTGGGCGTCCGCGTTCGACATTGAAGTGTCGCTCGACAGCCTCACCTGGACCCGGGTCTTCACCGGCCGAAGCAGCGGGCTGACCCTCCAGCCCGAGCGTTACGATTTCCCGACGGTCCCGGGCCGCTACGTCCGGATCGTCGGCCACGGCCAGTGGAGCGGCACGACCCAGCTCAGCCTCTGGAACAGCATCACCGAAACCGCCATTTACGGGAGCGCCGCGGCCCCGGTGAACCCCGTGTCGGTGGCGTCGGTCGTCGCGAGCGGGAACGACGACAACGTCCCGCAGAACACGCTCGACAACAACCTCGCCACCCGCTGGTCCGCGTCCGGCGATGGCCAGTGGATCCGCTACGACCTCGGCGCGGTCATGGCCGTCGGTCCCGTGACCATTGCGTGGTACCGCGGGACGGAATGGGCGTCCGCGTTCGACATCGAAGTGTCGCTCGACAGCCTCACCTGGGCCCGGGCCTTCACCGGCCGGAGCAGCGGGCAGACCCTCCAGCCCGAGCGTTACGATTTCCCGACGGTCCCGGGCCGCTACGTCCGGATCGTCGGCCACGGCCAGTGGAGCGGCACGACCCAGCTCAGCCTGTGGAACAGCATCACCGAAACCGCGATCTACGTAGGCGCGGCGGTGCGGATAGATTCCGTGCCGGTGGCGTCGGTGACCGTGAGCCCAAGGTCCGGGAGCGCGCGGATCGGGACTACGGTGCGGCTCACCGGCGTGACGAAGGACTCGGCTGGGAACCTGCTCACTCGTCGGACGGTAAGCTGGATGACCAGCAACAACGCGGTCGCGACGGTCTCGGCGAGCGGCGTGGTGACGGGCGTGACGGCAGGCTCCGCCACGATCACCGCGACGAGCGACGGGCAAAGCGGGACGGCCGCAATAACGGTGACGAAAGTGCCAATGGCCACGGTGACTGTGACTCCAGCGATTGCAAGCATGCTCATGGGGGCGACGTTGCAGCTGACGGCGACCCCGAAGGACTCGCTCGGCAATCTGGTGACCGGACGAGTCATCACGTGGTCGACCAACGCTCCAGGCGTCGCCGCAGTGAGTGCCAGCGGCCTGGTAACTGGCCTCGCGGTCGGCGTGGCGACGATCACGGCGACGAGCGAGGGGCAGAGCGACGCGGCGGCGCTCACCGTCGCGAGCGCCGACTCGGCCCCGCAACCCGGGCCGACGGCCACCATGATCTTTCAGGACGGCTTTGAGAGCGGCGACTTAGGCCTGTGGCAGCAGATTCCCAATAACGGCCGCTACAGCGTCGCCACCGATCCCGCCGTGGTGAAGTCCGGCACGCACTCTCTGCAGGTGCTCTTCACCCCGACGAATACGTACGGGATGATCACCACATGGTTCATGCCGGGCTACGATGAAATCTACCTGAAGTTCAACGTGATGTTTGAGGCAGGCTTCGATGAGAGCTATGGCCTGCACTTTCTGACGGTAGCGGGCAACAGGATAGATAACAGTCAATCCTCGTTCGGGAAGGCGTCGACCGTTCCTGACGGCACCGACTACTTCTATGCCGGTGTTGATCCCGAATTCATTAACGGCGATGTGCCGCTGAAGCCCCTCCATTTTTACACCTATTGGCCAGACATGAGTTGCTGCTACGGGAATCGCTTCTACCAGACCTCCCCCAAGATCCCGCTCGGGATCAACGGCGTCAAGCGGATTGACGTGCAGAACATGCGCTGGCGAACCACCACGGATTTGCGGCTCAATGAAATCCGATTCGACGACTTTATGTCCCAGGGCCCCACGACTGAGCATCTCTGGGTCGATAATGTGACCGTCTGGCGACCATGAGATATCCCACGAGTACTGATTAGGGCCAGAGCTCGCTGTTCGCGCCCGGCGTGGCGTCTGCCGCCCCGGGCGCTGCTCCCTCGGTCAGGGGCAGCCCACCGGGACATTGTTTCGGAGGAGGAGGCTTCGATAGACCTCGACATAGCGTTCGATCCATTGCTCCGTACCAAAGTGTTCCGCCAGACGTGTTCTGGCAGCCTGGACCCGCTCTCGGGTGCGAAGCCGTCCCGAGTGGATATCCCGGAGGCATGCCGCTAGGGCTCCCGGGTCTTCCGGAGGCACGAGGCACGCCTCAGCCTCGGAGACGACGTCACTGACACCCCCCACGTCGGTCGCCACGATCGGGACCCCGGCCGCCATGGCCTCGAAGAGCACCATGGGCGTTCCCTCCGAGCGGGAGCTCAGAACCCATACGTCGAAGGCCGGAAAGAACGTGGCGGCGGCATCCTTGTATCCGTGGAAGTGCACCCGTGCTCGCATTCCCGGTTCAGGGATCATACTGTTGAGCCTCTCCTGCTCGGGACCGCCTCCGATGATGGACGCATGGATAGGGAGGTCGCGGAGTTCGTTCACGGCCCGGAGGAAGACGTCGCATCCCTTGACGGGGATCAGCCGCCCTACCCAACCCACGACGAACGCATCGAGCGGAAGACCGAGGGCGTTTCGGGCCTCGACGCGGGGCTGGGGACGAAAACGCCCGTCCCAGGCGTTGGGTACCAGGCGAATCCGCTCCGGGGGAACCCGCGCCCGGCGGACGGCGGCGACTAGGGGACGCGACACGCACACAACGGCTTGAAACCTGCGAAGCAGCCGAAACTGCAGCGCTTCGTAGACCGCCGTTCGCCAGCTCATCTGGCTCGACCCGTGGATCGTCGTCACCGTGGGGATGCCTAGCCTGCGCGCGATGCCGGAATCCAACAGATCGGTTCGATACCCATGGGTGTGGACGATCTCCGGTCGGCTCATCTCCAGGAGGCGACGGACTTCCCGTCGCTCCTGCAAGTATCCGCGTCGGGGGACCAGGATGGGAGACACCGGCACCCCTTCTTCCCTCAGGGTCCGAAGGACCGAATGCTCGTCGGGGTTCGAGTGAACGACCGCCGCAACACTCACATCCGCTCCCCTCCGACGGAGCCCGAGGGCGAGCCCGAGAAGGACGCTTTCGGCCCCCCCCAGCCCGATCGGCCCTGGAGCGGCGATGTGGACGACCTTCAGGGAGTCCCGCCCGGCCGCCGGTCGACGGTTTTCGCCTTGTCGTGGCTCAGTCGTCCGTGTGGTCTGTATGGTCCGTGAGGCCTCGATCGATCCTGAACGCGTCACCTTACGCTCGCTTCCCTCCTCAAACCCGTGCGGACCGCGGTCTGAGGCCTGGCCGTCTTGTGGCGAGTGTGCTAGCGCATGGCCTCCGGTCTACGGCAAACGAGAGGTTTGCAAGACGCGTGCTCACCAGCGCAGTGCTGCGTCGCCGCCACAGCGCGGTCCCCCGAGGCGGTCGCCGGAGTTGAGGCGAGACCGTGGAGCGCGGAACACCGGCGGTCGGGGCGTCGAGACTCACGAAGCGCTTGGCATTGTTCATGCCATACGACGGCCCGACGGGAATCGGAAGGGTGTCCTGAATAATGTGCGGCCTTGTAGTGATGCTCGGTCTCGCCGGCCGAAAGGCAGACGCGGCGGCCCTGACCCGGATGGCGCAGCGCATCGCGCACCGGGGCCCAGACGATTCCGGTCTGTACCTCGACCACCAAGTGGGCTTCGGGTTTCGCAGACTCTCCATCCTTGACCTGAGCCCCACCGGCCATCAGCCCATGTGCTCGGAGGATGGCCAGCTTGTCGTCGTGTTCAATGGTGAGATCTACAACTACATCGAGCTGCGCGACGAGTTGCGGGCCGCCGGATACTGCTTCCGATCGACCAGCGACACCGAAGTGTTGCTGGCGGCGTACCGCCACTGGGGCGCGGAATGCCTTGCCAAGCTGAACGGGATGTGGGCGTTCGTCATCCACGACCGCCGCCACGGCGTGCTCTTCGGAGCGCGCGACCGCTTCGGGGTGAAGCCCCTCTTCGTGCACCGCGGAAGGGATTGCTGGCTCCTCGCCTCCGAGATAAAGGCCATACTGGCTTCGGGCGACTATGCACGAGACACAAACTGGCAGGTCGCTGCGGACTTTCTGGTCGACGGCAAGCTGGATGAGACCCCGGCGACTTTTTACGCGGGCATTGAGCAGGTCCCGCCGGGATGCGCTTTCGAGCTCCGGCTCGACGGCCGGTGGCGACAGTGGACCTACTGGTCTCTCCCAGCCGTCGAGCCGGAGTCGGCCGCGGATATCGAAGAGACATTGGCAGAGCTGCTCGAAGACGCCGTGCGAGTCCGGCTGCGCAGCGATGTTCCCGTGGGGGTCTGTTTGTCCGGGGGGCTCGACTCCACGGCGGTCATTTGTGCCATGGCGCGAAACCGCGGTCAGGCGGCGCCACTGCTTGCCTTTTGCTATCACGAGTCCGCGTTCGATGAACGCGTGTACATTGCCGACACCCTCGCGCAGACCGGCGCCCTGTTGCGACGCATATCGCTCACCCCAGCGGCGATGTGGGATAGCCTGGCGGAGGTGTTGCGGTTCCAGGATGAGCCGATCGTCTCGGGGGCGCCAATCGCCGGCTTCCACCTCATGAAACTGGCAGCGGGCAACGGCGTCAAAGTGGTGCTGAACGGTCAGGGATCGGATGAGGTATTGGCAGGCTATCCGAGCTACTTCCACGATTATTGGTACACGCTGCTCCGCACCGCGCAAGTCACTCGAGCATGGCACGAGATGCAAGAATACGCCGCCGGGTACGGGACCAGTGCCGGGCGGCTGTTCTTGCGCTCCCTCGCCCGCGTGTTCCACCGTCAGCTGCGGCGTTTTGAGTCGTATCGCAGCCTGGTGCGCCGGCAGGATGGTCGGCGCCGCAAGCAGCGCTGGTTTGCCCCGTCGCTCTTGGAACGTCGGGGTCCGAACGACGTGGGCTACGAGGACCTCGACTTGAACGCCGTACTGAGACGCTCCGTAGAACGCGCGCGCTTACCACACTACCTGCGTCTGGAAGACCGCAACTCGATGGCCCACGGAGTGGAGGCCCGCCTGCCCTTCCTGGACTACCGCCTGGTCTCGCTCGCATTCCGGCTGCCCGCCGACCGCAAGATGCAGGGAGCATGGAACAAGGCACTCCTCCGCGGGAGTCTGCGCGGCCGGATCCCCGATTCGGTGAGAAACCGCGTCGACAAGATGGGCTTCCCCACGTCGCTGCACGTGTGGTTGACCGATGTCCTCGCCGAACCCCTGCGTGACATACTCAGCAGTCGGGCCGCCCGCGAACGTGGGATCTACAACGTGGACGAAATGTTGAGCTCTCTAGCGCACAACCAGCGCGTCGAGCCCGAGGCCGCGCTGCAGCTGTTCCACGCGGCCGAATTCGAGCTGTGGCACGATATCCATCGCGATTGAGTGACTGCACCCCAGTACCGCTGCCCGCACGCGACACTCTGTTGCGGCCGGAGAACAAGCCGGGGCAGCTCGTGCTCGCGCATCTGCGCGTCGAGAGCGATGCGACCAACAGGTGTGGAACTTGCTTCAGGCTGCGGCGCTATGGCCTCCCTTAGGGCCTCGACGCCGCCTCGCATCGAGCCGGGCTCGGTGCGGGTCGCGTTCACGTTCCTGCTCATGGTTGCCGCCTGCACGCCGCAAGACACGGCTGGACCGGGCGGCGGTCGTGCTGCGACAGCACTCCGAGCCGACATCTCTTTCGATCCAGGCCTGGCATTCTACGCCTCGCCGACCGGCTCTCCCTCCGCCGACGGCTCGTTCGCGAATCCGTGGGACCTGGCGACGGCGCTGAGCGGCCCGGCCGCGGTGACGCCGGGCAGCACGATCTGGTTGCGCGGCGGAACGTATACGAACCCGGTAGACCCGAGGGGCTTCCCGAGTACGCTCATGGGTACGGCTGATGCTCCCATCGTGGTGCGCCAGTATCCTGGCGAGCGGGCGACGGTCACGAACGCCCTCTTGGTGACCGGTGCGTACACTTGGCTTTGGGGATTTGAGGTCACGCACCCCGCGCCGCAGCACGACGCCCTCCACGGCGTCAACGTCCAAGGGCCTGGGACGAAGCTCATCAATTTGATCGTCCATGACGCGACTGACGACGGAATTTTCATCTGGCCGCAGGCAACGGGGGCGGAGGTCAACGGTTCCGTCGTGTACAACAACGGACGCACCGACAATCTGACTCACGGGATCTACTGCAAGAGTGGGACGGCCACGTTGCTCTTGAAAGACAACATCGTCTTCGATAATTGGGCGTCTGGTTTTCACTGCTACGCCAACGACGGACCGCATATCCAGAACATCGATCTCGAAGGCAACGTCGCATTCAACAACTACGTCTGGGGCGTGCCGTGGGATACCGACATTCTCGTCGGCGGCCTATTTCCCGCGTCGGGAATCACCGTGAATGAGAATTACACGTACCGGACGAACAACAGCGATCCCGAAGGCAACGTCCCGGCGCAGACCGCCGACATTGGCAGCAACGTCGTGACGAACCAAGATCTTGTCTGCACCAACAACTATTTCGTCGGCGGGTGGTGGCAGATGGGCGCTTGGGCCACGGCCACCGTCACGGGGAACACGGTATACAACTTTACCGGCGGCGGGATGGTGTGGACCCTTGGGACAGTCAGCGACCAGAGGTGGAGCGACAATACGTTCTTTGGCGACCCCACAGCTGTGGCGTGGCGCAACGATAGCAACAGCGCCACCACCTTCGACGGCTGGCGGACGCAGACCGGGTTCGTCGATCCGGGCACGTATGCTGGTAGCGCCCCCACGGGGGTCAAGATCGCCGTGCGCCCCAACCAGTATGAGCCGGGTCGGGCCAATATCATCGTCTACAACTGGGCGCAGCAGAGTGCGGTCAGCGTGGACGTCGCGGGGATCCTCAAGGTGGGCGACCGCTACGTGGTGCAGAATGCCGAAGACTTCTACGGCCCCCCGGTCGCCAGCGGCATTTACACAGGCGGCCCGCTCGACCTGCCCATGGTGAGCATCACGCCCCCGAGCCCGATCGGGATTGCCACGGCGCAACCGGCACCCGTCACCGGACCGACCTTCAACGTGTTCGTCCTCATGAAGACGGGGCCAGGCCGCTGCGCTCCATTCAGCGGCGAGGTCGAGGACGCTGGGGGTCTGGACGACGACGCTGTTGTTGCAGGACCTTGTCAACCATGGGTGCGATGGCCTCGTATGTGATTGGCACGGGGCACAATCGCTCTTGCGAGCCGTCCCGCCAGAGTCGCTCGAGCACGCACGCAATTCCCTCGATATCGGCGGCGTCGCGAACCACAGCCCCGACGCGCTCTCCCTCGACCGCCGCGGCGCTGTCTGCGGGCGCCACGACCAGCGTGGGGATGCCCATCGCGACCGATTCATAGAGCTTGGCGGGGATCTGCAGCTCTTGCTCCTGCGCCAGAACCACCGCCAGGCCCGAACGGCATACCACATCCAGGGCCTCGGCGCGGGGTAGCGGGCCCAGCAGTTCTACGTACTGCTCCATCCCTGCCGCGGCAACTGCGTCGTCGAAAGCCCGAGCATGGCGAAGCTCGGCCAGACCGGCAATTCGTAGCTTGGAGCCGGCGTGGGCCGCTTCCGGGTGACGCTCAAGGAATCTCCGCAGCGCCCGCACCACGGGCCCGAGATCGCGGCTTCCGTACAGCGTGCCAGCGTACGCGAGGCCCAACCCCGGATAGCGCGAGCGCGCGAGTGGCGGCAGGCATTCCGGATCGACGCCATTGGGAACCCACGCGACGGGCACGGCCGGGTACCTCGGCGCGAGCGCCTCGGCGAGCTGGTGCGTGTTCACAATGACCCCGTGCGCCGTTCCGAAGCTGACGCGTTCCAACGGCCGGGAGAGCGCCCGAGAGATCTTGGACGCGACTCTCGGGTCCGCGTCCCAGGCCTTCGTATGCGGTCCCGCCCATGGATCGCGTAGGTCGATCCACCAGCGTGCCGCGCTTCCGATGGTAGCCATCCCTGCCACGAGATGGGCGGCGTGCGGCGGGCCGCTACTTACGACCACCTCAGGCCGGAACCGCCGGATTGCCGCGCGCGCGCGCAGCGCGGCTCGGAACACCCAACCGCGGCTCTCGTCCGGAAAGGTCAACAACGCCGCCATCTCCCGACGCAGCTGGCGGAGCAGACCCGGGAGCTCCGCCGCAGGCGCAACACGCGATCCGTTCGCGAACGACCGGGGCGACCGCCCAAAGGCGAGCCGGCGGAGCAGTCGGCAACCGTCGAGGAACGTCCAGAAGCGCGGACACCACTCCACATATGTGTCACCCGAGGTGCCATTCCCGCCGGGTGGCGCGGCGGTGATCACGGAGACCTCCCAGCCCAGCCGGGCGAGGTATTTCGTGATGCCCGCCCAGCGCAGGCCCCCGACGGGGCCGTCGGGGCCGAAATAGTAGGTGATCACCAACAGCCGGCGGACGTCGCTCACCCGCGCCCCTCGGACCCCTGGCGCGCCTCGATGACGAGCTCGCGGAATGCCTTGAGGCGCCCCCGGTGCAGTACCAGACAGGCGAGCCCATAACTGATCGCTCCCGCTCCGACTTGCGCAGCCAACCGCAGGCCCGGGGTCTGCTCGCTGCCGCTGAATACCCCGACTGCGAGCACGACTGCTGCCATCAGGGCCGTCCCGCTCAGGGCCGGCCACAGCGCCAGGAAGTATGCCTTGGGGGATAGCTCGATCTTGGAGAACACGCGCCGGTACAGCGGGACGGCGATGAGGGGATCGACGAGCACCCATGCCGTCGCCAGGCCCACGGTCCCCCACCGCTGCCCGCTGAAGTAGAAGCTCGTGGGCATCACCAGGGCTGCGGCGACCATTCTCCACATCTCGAACCTGGCGTCCCTGATGATCTGGAGCACCTGGGGTAAGAGCGGCGTGATCGAGCGGAAGGCCGCATAGGCGGCGAGCAACTGTAGCGGCGCGATAGTCGGCTCCCACTTGGAGCCGAGCACCACCAGAATGAAATCCCGAGCCACCAGGGCGAGCCCGAGGGCGACGGGGAATGTGATCAGCGCGATGCCTTCCGTAATGCTGAGGAGGTACCGTCGTATCGCGGCGCGATCCGTCTGCACGGCGGCGAAGAAGGCGGGCGTCACCTGCCCGACCAGCGCCGCGACCCTGTCCACGGGGACGCTGGCCAAGGTCCAGCCGACGCCGTAGAAGCCGAGGGCGGCCTTCCCCAGGATCCGCCCGGCAACGAGGAAGTCCGCGTTCGCCGAGGCGTACCAGCAAAGGCGCGACACAAGGACGTGGGAACTCAGCGTTATTGCATGCTTCAGGGATTTCGGCTGCGGCCACGCGAACGGCAGGTGCCGCAGCCAGAGCACCGCTCCGGTCGCAGTCAGCGCGCCCAGCACAGCGCCGCACACAAGGGTCCAGTATCGAAACCCTGCTACGGCCAGTCCGATCATGCTGATCGTCAGTACCAGCGCCTGGCTCAGATCAACCAACGCGAGCGCTTTGAAGCGCAGGTCCCGCTGCAGCAGCGCAAGCGGTATGGTCTTGAACGACGTGATGACAAAGGTTGCGCTCATGGCCACCACGACGAGCGGCAGTTGTGGAGCGTGAAAGAACCCTCCCAACGGAATCGCGACGGCGCAGGATGCGAGCAGGCTGGCCAGCCCAAGGAGCACCGCCAGGCTGTTGAGCTGGTTGATCTGCTCGACGCTGAGCTCGCGGACGGCCAGTACTGCGGTTCCCAGGCCAAACTCGGAGAGCAGCGTGATCAGCCCGAAGTAGATCGCGGCCATGCCCAGGAGACCGTAGTCCTCAGGCGCGAGCAGACGGGCGACGATCACCCAGGATACCCAGCTGAGCCCCTGGCTGGCCCACTTGGCCGTCGCCGTCCAGGCGACACCGCGCAGGAGCGAGCGGTCCAGAGCCCGACGCTCGGCGTGTGGCTGTGACTCTGCGGCTTCGAAAAGCGCCGTTACGTGACGCACGGCCTACGCGCGTAGCAAGAGCGGGTCCAGTCGGAGCGGGCGCCTAGGTCGTGGCAGGACAAGCGGGTGAGCGAGGCCCCTAGCGCGCCCATGTTGCGGTCGCGCAACACGAACGACGGGCGATCTGCGGAAGCTAAGGGACGAAAACGTCCTCATCCGCGTGGGGCGGTTTCCCGACGTGCTTTTCAACGCGCCGATCAGGTAAATCGGCTGGAAGATGTGTACCTTCGTCGCGCAGGTAGCCTTCATGTCGCAACCATGCAACGCTCAAAGCGATGCCCCTGGCCATTGTGAAGGTCGACTGATATCCGAGAATCCGTTGCGCTTTCCCCGTCACGTAGAAGGCGGTACGGCTGTACAAACTGAACTCACCCGTGGCTGGCACCTGCCGCATCAGGCTCTCGGCGCTGCGGAGAAACCGCCGAACAAGCCGGTAGCGCTCGTACAACGCCATGATGCGATCTTGCTGATGTTTCAACAAGAAGTGCGCGGACGCCCGTACTGGCTGCAACAGCCACGCACTGACGCGAGCCGCAAGCACACCCTTGCGATCCAGAATGCCGGCACCCAGGGCTTCGCCGAGCGCGCGGAAGTACTGATGCCACGTGACCCGCTCGCTCCCGTTGACGTTGAACGTCTCGGCAACGGCTTGGTCGGTGCGCAAGGCGAGCACAATGGCGGCCACGAGATCATCGACATAGAGCAAGTTGCACGTCCCCCGGCAAGACTCCTCGGGCAGTGACCATCGGCCTGACAGCAGTCGCTCGACGACTCTGACCGTGTAAGCCTCGCTGAACGGACCGTACACGATGGTCGGCCGGAGGACGACGAGCGGGAGCCCCCGCGCAATGTATTCGGCGCACACCTGCTCAGCCGCGATCTTTGATCGGGCGTAGTCGCTTTGTCCAGGGCCGACGGGATGCTCTTCATCGACCTCCCCGGCGACGGCACCGTAGACCTCGGCTGTGCTCAGGTGAACGACCCGCGTAACCCCGCGCCGGTAAGCGGCTTCGAGGAGGTTGCGCAGCTGCCCTTCACTCCCCGGGCCGGTGGCCCTGGCGCATTGCACCACCGCCGTTACTCCGTTGCAGGCGGCGTCCACTTGGCGTGGATCGGCCAAATCACAACGCACGATTTCAACCGGCAGTCGCCCGATCCGCGCGGCACCGGCCCACTTTCGCACGCCAGCGCGCACTTGAGCCCACCCGGAGCCGTGCAGAACTTCCGCTACCCGCCCGCCGATGAAGCCCCCGGCCCCGGTTATGAGCACCCGGTGATCAGAGGGCATAGCGGATCTGCTCCCAGGCGTCGTGCCAGGGCATCTCGAAACGACGCCGCCGGGCGTAACACTCCTCGATCATGGCGATCGACGGAGCGACATCCTGAGCCGACACCAGCGGCGCTCGGCCGCTCTGGATGACGCCGATAAAGTTCTCTACGAGCAGTCGCCCGGCATCGCGGATTGTGCGGACGCGTGAATTGAGCGGGATCTGCTTGCGCTTTCCCGACCGCGACGTGAGCTCGACGGCGTGCCAGTCGTAGACACTCCCGACGATGGTTCCTGCCTCGCCTTCGATCCGGAAGCCGTTTCGCAGCTTGGCCATCCAGCTGAGGTGCACCTCTCCGCGCGCCGCCTCGTCCGTGAACGACACCTTCGCGACGGCTTCGCTACCGCCGAACGAATCGTCCACATAGGCAGTAATGTGAGGTTTGTGCCCCAGCCACCAACAGACCAGATCGAGCACGTGCGCCCCCGCGTCGAGCAGGATCCCCTTCCCAGTCCCGCGGAGGCCGAATGCGAAACCGGACGCGCTGGGCCAACCGTACTTCGCGCCGTCATAGTAGCCGAGGAATCGAACGGCGCCGATCGCGCCCTCGCTCAGTAACTCCTGGACTTTTCTCGAGGGAGGAAAAAAGCGCCGCGTGTTGTTGACGGCGAGCGTGACATGCGACTGCTGGGCAACCGCACCGAGCTCAGCCACCTCCGCTGCGGACTCCGCCAGTGGCTTCTCGCACAGGACATGCACGCCGGCGCGAAGGCAATCGAGGGCAGCCCGATAGTGAAGGTGATGAGGCAGGGCGATCACCACCCCGTCAACCCCACCGAGGACATCCCGGTAATCCGCGGCGATCGAGGCCACCCCGAACGCATGCGCGAGCTCCCGCGCCCGGTCCAAGTCCTGGTCGACGAGGACGAGCCGCTCCCGCACCCCGGGGTGATTGGCGAGTGCCGGGACGTGCTGCATTCTCGCGATGGCGCCGCACCCGATCACCGCTACTGTCGGCGGCGCGGCGCGATCCCCTCCCCCGTCCGCTGCGTTCCCGCCCGGCGTCACGAGACCGCTGCCCCCTGCCGAGTCAACATCAATTGAAAACCGCCTTCCAAGGAGAGATTCTCTGAGGCGACCGCTCGACGGGGCTTCAAGATTCGTGCCGCCCGCGGCCGCAGCGTTGCGGCAGACAACACCGGGGCGGCGCTGATGAACCTACCTCAGGGCCCAGCGAGGGTTGAGCCCGACGGCATAGGCGCGAAAGGCCGCGTCGCTGATGTTCGCCGGGATGCTAACTCTGCGGAGCGCCCAGGGGTCGGCTCCCGCGCGGTTCAAACCGGGATCGATCGTCACGGCGGCCCGATAACCGGCGGCGCGGACGGCCGCCTTCACGCGCTCGTCCCAGATCCCGTATGGATACGAGAAGAAGTCAGGCGTAACCCCGGTCTCGCGCGCAATCACCCGTCGGCTCATGATAACTTCCCGCTGCAGTTCGGAATCTGTGAGCCGCGGGAGCCGACGATGCGTGGTTGAATGCACGCCGATGTCCACGCCCTGGCGTGCTGCGGCAGCGATCGCCTGCCAGTCAGCTGGCTGGAAACACTGAGACACACGCGGGCAGCCTCGCAGCCGAGTCGCACCCGGGATCGCGTGCTGGTCACCCCAGCGTTCGTTCGGCATATCGCCTAGCCTGGTCGGTGCTATCGACGGTGGCAGGTCAGGATGGTCCCACCATAGGTCAGGATGGTCCCACCAAAACGAATCCCAGCGGCCAGGCGCCTCCGCGATCACAAATACTGTCGCCGGTATGCTGAGGCGGGCCAGGAGCGGCACGGCGTGTTGGAGGGTGCCGACGTACGCATCATCGAAGGTGAGGGCGGCCACGTTCAGAAGCTGGTCTCCACGCTCGACGCGTTCCACGAGCTCGCGCAGGCTCACCATTTCGCAGTGCCGCGCAAGCCAGCGCACCTGGGACTCGAAGCGCGCGAGCGGCATATGGAGATCGGGTGTGGCGCTTTCGCCGGCTGCGCCGTCTGTCACGACGTTGTGATAGCACAGAATCGTCCCGGCCCGTCGCAACAGACGCGCGGCTCGAGGGATTCCGACGGCGTCCAGGCCGACGTAGAACAGTGAGCTGAGCATCCGAAGGGCTTTCACGGGCCTAAACAGAACGCAACGTTCATACCAGCCAAGCAACCTTCACGGTCGCAGGCGCCGCACCCACTGGTGCACCAAATTGCGGCGCGCGTGCTCCAGATGATGGGGTCGAAGCACCGGTGGACTGACTATCCCACCACGTGTATCTCGCACCGGTATCTCGATGCCGGCCCAGTTCTTGCGCAGCACGCCCACACCGATGCGATTCGACGTGCTGGTGCTGAACGCCGCCCTGCGACAGTCCTTGGTGACGGTGCGATCCCTCGGCCGGCGCGAGCTCCAAGTCGCCGTCGCGGGGACGCACCGCGACACGCCAGCGCTTTCGTCCCGCTGGTGTCGGCAGGGTTTCGTGTTCCCACCTGAGGAAGCGCTGGGCGCCTACGTTGCGACCCTCGACGCGTGGCTGGAGCGCGCTGGTGCGCAGGTGCTCATTGCCTCAAACGACGCCACGATCGCTTTGCTGCGTCTGCATCGCGCGCGGCTCGAGCCACGCGTTTGCCTCGCGCTTGCGGACGAACGGGCGCTGACAATCGCGGTCAACAAAGAGCGGACGTTCGGTGTGGCGAGGCGTCTCGGCCTGCATGTCCCGCGCGAGATGGTCGTTCGCGAGGTCGGGGACGTGCCAGCGGCGCTGAAAGAGATCGGGCTCCCGGCTGTGATCAAACCGTGTGAGTCCTGGCTGTGGAACGGACGGGAGGGAGCACGGCTCGGTGCCGAACTCGTCGTCGATCCCGCCGAGGCACGTCGCGCCGTCGCGGCGGTGACGCGCTTCGGGGAGGCCGCCCTGTTCCAGCAACTGCTGACGGGAAGACGCGAGGCGGTGAGCTTCCTGTATGCCGATGGCGAGGTGTACGCGCGCTTCGCCCAATGGGCCAAGCGAACCAGTCCGCCCCTGGGCGGGAACTCGGTCCTGCGCCAGAGCATCGCCGTTCCTCCGGACATCGGGTGCCACGCCGAATCGCTCGTGCGTGAAATCAACCTCGAAGGCTACTCCGAAGTGGAGTTTCGCCGTGACGCCGCCGGCGTCCCGTACCTGATGGAGATCAACCCGCGGCTCTCCGCCTCAGTCGAGGTGGCGGTGCGAGCCGGCGTCGACTTCCCGTATCTCCTGTATCAGTGGGCGAGCGGCGCGGCCATTGAGCGGGTCGCTGGCTATCGGATCGGCAGCTGGATGCGCCATTTGGGGGGGGACATCGACACGACGATCGCCGCCCTGCGGCAGCGGGGCAGGCCCGGAGTCACTCCTCCGGTGCAGTTGCTCTTGGATTTCGCGCTCTCGTTTCTCAGGCCGATGGCCTACGACTACCTCAACTGGAAGGATCCGCTTCCTGCGGTAAAGGCCACAACGCATTTCACGCGCCACGCCGTCAGCAGACTCGTGTCCCGCGTGAGGAAGGATGCTTCATGAAGCCCGCGTATGACGTTGCGGTTGTGGGTGCCGGTCCCTACGGCCTGTCAACTGCGGCGCATCTGCTCGGACGAGGGCTGAGGGTCGCCGTCTTCGGCAAGACGTTGGAGATGTGGCGCGAATACATGCCGAAGGGCATGCTGCTACGATCACACTGGTGGGCCGCCAACCTCTCCGACCCGCGTAACGAGCATGGGTTCGAACAGTTCTTCAAGGCGTCGAAGTACAAGAAATGCTATCCCCTGCCGATCGGAACGTTCATTGAGTACGGCCACTGGTTCCAGCAACAGGCGGTCCCTGACGTCGACGAGACGTACGTCTCATCGATCGAGCGCCAGGACGATCGGTTTCTCATTACGCTAGCGGATGGGCGCGACGTAGAAAGTCAGGCGGTCGTGATGGCAATGGGACTCCGCTACTATGCCAATCGACCCGACCAGTACACCGGGCTCCCGGCAGGACTTGTCTCCCATTCTTCCGACCACCGGGATTTCAGCCGTTTCAAGGGACGGGACGTCGTCGTGATCGGCGGTGGACAGAGCGCGATCGAGTATGCGGCGTTGCTCCACGAAGCTGGCGCCGCGGTCCAGGTCGTATCGCGACGGCCCATCAACTGGCTGGGACCCGATCGTTGGAACAGGCGGAGTGTGCTTGAACGGATCCTGGCCCCGGACGCGAGCATCGCGCCTGGCTGGGACAATTGGATATGGGACCATATGCCCTATTTCTTCTACCGTTTTCCCCAAGAACGGAAGGACTCCTATAACGCCATCTACCCCCCCGGGGCGACCGACTGGTTGAGAAGCAGAGTCATCGGCAAGGTCACCCTGCGTGAAGGCCATAGGGTGGCCAAACTGGACGTGGCGCACGGGAAACTCGATGCCACCATCTCTGACGGCGCAAAGGTGAGCGCTGATCACATCATCCTGGCAACTGGTTACACGGTAGATATCACGAAGTTGAGGATGATCGATCCGTCACTCCGCGCCGAGATCAAGACCGACAGAGCGATCCCAAGCCTGAGTCATTGGTTCGAGAGCAGCGTGCCGGGGCTCTACTTTGTCGGGCTCACCTCACTGCGCGCCTTCGGTCCGCTGTACCGGTTTGTCGCAGGATGTGGAGCCGCGGCCCGGCGCGTGGCCGACGGTGTCATGCGAGCACGTGGCAGACGGTCACGGGCGGTGCCGACGCGCGATGGCGCCGCAACCGTTCGATCGAAGTCGCCCGCAGGCCAGTATGACTAGACGCGGCAGGAGTCTGGTGGCAGTCGGTGTGCTGGGGGCGGTAGCGGGTGCGATGATGATCTCCCAACATGTCCGATGGCGCGCCCAGGTTGTCCTGCTGTATGTCACCGGACAGATCCCGGACATCGGGTTGAAGCCGTTGCTGGTCTACATGATGCCGGGCTCCGATCAGTACCTGAGACCCCTGGTCGAGACCCACAATCCGTACGCGGTGATTCACAACGTCAAGAGCACGCCGGCCGACATTCAGGCGGGTGCGCAGTTGTTTCGCAGTCAGTGTGCTTCCTGTCACGCGCCAGACGGGAGCGGCGGCGGTGGCGGTCCAGCATTGATCCATCGAGCCTTCAAGCACGGCGAGAGCGATTGGGCGGTATACCGAGTCGTTCGGTCCGGCATTCCGAACACGGCCATGAGACCGCATCCGCTGCCCGAGACAGAGTTATGGCAAGTGGTGGCGTTCCTCCGCTCCATCAATTCACCCGACAGTACCTCGGGAGCGGTCGGGCACGGTGCCGGTCGA
>WNGK01004291.1_pt1 | contig 16847 bp, 12 predicted proteins | sample 5400601 | NCBI WGS metagenome assembly WNGK01 (sample SAMN13153376, study PRJNA577476) | soil metagenome | isolation source: 60 cm soil or saprolite under Garry oak tree replicate 1 | place: USA:California | collected 2016-06-15
GCCGGTGGGCAAGAGTCCTTTCAAACGCTTCGGACCCGGTGTCGATTCGCTCATCAACTTGAGCAGCAACGCCTGACTCGATTCAGAAAGCCCTTGCCGCTCATGCAGTGTGCGCAGCAAAGCGACCGCCGCTTCAGGTGAAGCCCAGTTGCGATATTGCGTCTGCCAATCCTGGCCGATTTCCTTCTCAGTATTGAGCACGATCATGTCGGTGATCTTAAGCTCAGTGAGATACGCCTGCACCGCTCCCGGCCCGCCGGCAAGCTTCATCAGCACATCGCTCGCGGTCCCGTCGCTTTCTGAAATTGCATATCGCAGCAGCTCGCTGACGCTAAGCTCCGTTCCGTTTGGATACCTGTCGCGAATCGGACTGTTCTGCCCTCGTCGAACGAAATCGCTTTTCGTCACGGGCACTTTCCGATCAAGCGCAATCTTACCGGCATCAACCTGCTTCATCATCGCCATGCTAATCGGAAGCTTGTAAACGCTCTGCATCGGAAAGTGATCATGAGGATTGAGCGAAACTGTCTCTCCGGTTTCGAGTACCACCACCGTCACCCCCACCCGCCCCTTGGCGGCGGAAGAGATTTGCTCGATCTTGTTTTTTAACTCTTGGTTTCGCTTCTCGTCTGCTTTTGCTACCTGAGAATCTTGGGGCTTGGCAGTTGGATTCCCGTTCTGAGTGCGAGCACTTCTTGAACAAGCGGAGGTCAAAGAGACAGCAAGCAAAGCGTATGCGAGCAATATTCTTTTCATTAATTGGACTATTAATAACCTTCGATCTCGTTCAATAATTCACCTCTGGACCGTCTAGCGCGTCTTCAATTTCCACGAGAGTTTCCCGGCTAACAAGAAGTTGTCAATTTGGAATCTGGGTTTGAGAGCGCTCTCATTCCAAAACTCTCTTACTTCTTTGTGATCCATCGTTCTTCTGATCATCGGTCGAGTATGTAGCTCGCGCACCTGGGCTACAGCAACAAGGTGTCCACACGATGCGCGTGAACCATCGCTTCGCAAGGCGACCAGGCGAAGATAGTGAAGCGACCGTCCTGCGACGCTACCAGCGCCAGGGCATCGCGCTGATCGTGTACGAACTGCGCCGCCGAGAGGTGTCTGGTACCGCCGTTTTGCGCGGGATGGATGACCACAGCTCGATCGCCGACGATGGGTTCCGTCGCTACCATCTGCTCAACCGGCGCACTCCCTTCGGGTCGTCTGATCTTCACGCCGAATGCGAGCACCTCATACTGGTCGTTGATCACGGTTGCGCCGTCAACCGCAGTGAGACCGGCGATAGTGTCGACTGCCCGGCGAACCGCTGCCTCCCACAGGTTCTCGTTTCTCTCGTTCACCTCCTGTCTCAGCAGATCTGCAAGGGCTGAGAAGGAAGGAATGACTGAGTAGAGAACCGGGTGCACTATCGACTGGCGCCACGTTTCCGTGTTGGCGGGCACGACCAGCAACGAGCCGCCGTGTCCGTGGGCGCGCATTGAAGCAGCCAGTTGCACGAGCACGTTCATCGAGTGGTCCCACTCAGAAGGCGAAGTGAAAGCGAGTAAAGACGTGAGGAGATCGGGGCAGTCCGGCAAGCTTGTGCCTTGCTCATCTACTACCTTCACTTGTTCACCTTTGAGCACGACAACATTGGCAAACTTGCCAATGCCATCCAGGCGGCGATACTTGACGACCAGCAACCCCGGTTCGATGACCTCCAGGACAAAGCAGAAACTTGGAACGGTGCGCGTGGCGCCCCACACTTGCAGCTCACCGTCGCCCGCATCCCGCGCAAACCAGACACCCAGATGAATTCCGGGCCGTTCGACGGCGGGTGCAAGTTTTGTAAGAACACCCGAATTGAGCGGAAGGGCCTGCTCGAATACCAGCGGATGGCCTGCCTGCTCGGGAGGAACGAATGCCAGGGAGATTTTCGGAGATTGGCCTTCCTCGCGCCGGAGGCTCGCCCAGAACGTAGCGTCGATGATTGCTTCAATTATCCGTGCGTCAGGTTCGGGCGCCAGCTCTTCTTCGCCGAGACGGCGGGCCGCCGCGAGATGATGTGCAAAGTGAGCCTCGATGGTCGCGGCCACGGTTCGGGCCGCCTGATAAGTGGGTTCGCTGATGGTGCTGTTGATTTCGATATTCATCTCAGAGCTAATCACTTTGGTAGGGGCGGACCTGCGTGTCCGCCCTCGTCATGTTACCAGGAAGGGCGCACACATACGTGCGCCCCTACATTGGCAAATCCGTCTAGTGCATCTTGAATGGACCGCCGTGCGGCTCCGGCTCTAAATCGGGGCGCGTGGAATCCTGAACCACCTCGTGCATCTCCAGGACGTTTGACTGTGAAAATGCTTCCTTCGGCAGAGTGCCGGATTGCGCATGTCCTTTAACAAACGCGTCTGAGCGTATCCAGTTGAGAAAGTCCTGGCGACTATTCCAGAACGTGAAAACGACAAACGGATCACCCTCGTTCACCGGGCGCAGGACGTGGTTGGAAATGAACCCGGGCATTTTGTCCACCAGTCCGGCACGCTCGCGGAACCTCGCCTCGAATGCGTCGGCGTACTCCTGCTTGACGTAGATACGATTGGCGACAGTTATCATTTGCGCAACTCCCGTTGTCTCATGATACCACCGGGTGGCAATCGATAGCGGGTTAGTAAGCCACAGATGCGCGCAGATAAACGCAGATTGAATCTGCGGCCGAAAAACACCGCCGGAACTCTCTCAATTATCAGAGTCCTTGTCCGTTTCCTTATCGTCTTCCTTATTACTCTCGGACTTCCGTCGATAGATGTCGTAATTGCTTAGGCTCTCCACTTGCTCGAAGTCCTGCTCTAACAGTTTGAGCTGACGCTCCTTGTCCTGATCAACCTGGTCCTCTTCCAATTGCAGATCCTGCTTGACTATCAGCCAGCGGATGTTGCGCATGCGAGCAAGCGCGAGAATCTCGTCGTCGCTGTACGGGTTGACGGTGCGGTCAAACATCAACGCGGGGAAACGCGGATGTCTGCCGGTCGTGTAATAGAAAAGATCCTCGCCTGGAATCATTAGTATTCCGTCTTCTTTTGGGATTTCCTTTTCGGCATAAGCCACCAGTTCCTCGAAGTCAGGAAGCCACGCGCCGCGAATTGAAAGTCCCTTGAGCGCCGGGAGCTTCGATCGCTGAAGAGCGCCGTCAGAGACATTCGCGTAATCCAGCCGTTCATGAGTCCAGACGTAACGACCGCCCGCAATCAGCAGCGACAAAGCCACAACACTCGTGAAAGGTACAATCAACCACGCGGTGGATTGTCTTAATAGCTCCTCTTCCAACCCTTTTCCTGGATAAAAGAGCGTCGCGATCAAATTCGCGACAAGGAGCATCAAGAACGGCCAGAGCGCGTACGTAGAACCCCAAAGCTGCTGGGACATGAACGCTCCGTGCGTGGCGCCGATCAAAATGAAAGGCAGGACCAGCGCGACGCCTGCGCGTCTTCGCGCAACTAGAACCGCTAAGATAAAAGACACTACCAAAACGAAAGGCCAGACCCCGACCAGGCGCTCTGCTTGCTCTGAAGGGTCATGGTTAATGAACAGATAGATCATCGCCCACGCAAAGGGCAGCGACATGAGGAACGCAGACAGCAATGTGAGCCCACGGCTGGCCCGACGATTGAACCACAACAGGATTACCGCGCCGACGAAGGCGGCGAGCCACAGCAGCAGCACGCGGTCCTGATAGACCTCCAGCATATCCGCAAGCGGAGGCGTCCGGCGCGCCGCCGCGAATTGAATCGTCCACCGCACGTAGTTTCTGATCCCGGCAGCAAAGTGAATGAGCAACGATGCTGAGGTTATTCCGGCAACAACTCCACTCATCAGCCAGACGTACCCGCGCACCGTGCGCCGATGCCACGCTTCGATCGTCATCAACACGGCGAGCGCCAGCAAGGTGCTTCCCAGAAAGGCAAGCCCGGTGTTCTGTTTGAAAAACAGCGGCACTAAGAGTGCGATCCCTGTAACGAACGCGAGCAGCGGCGGAGAGTTTTTATGTTCCAAGCGCTGAAGCAGAAGCAGGCAAATGAGAATGACGAAGGTGCAGTCAGGATCGTAGAAGGGATGCGGATAGATGCAGTAGACACCGAGCACGATGAGCGGCGCGCTCAATAGAAACGCAACCAGCCTGGCCGGGGCCAAAGTTCCACGCAGAAGATTCAGAATGATGCGCCAGGTAAGTACCGAGCTCAGGCCGCCAACGACCGCGCAATAAGCGATGTGGTGCCAGAACACTCGCCCGGTCAGCCTGATGATCGACGCCTGAATCAGAAACGTCAGCGGCGCGTAAGGAAAGGGAAAATCGCGATAAGGAACATCGCCGAGAGACATTCGGTACGAGTTTTCGAGAATGTAACTAACATCCCAAAGTACTCCGAGCCGCGAGTTCTGCCACACTATGACAGCCGCGGTGGCCAGGAAAAGGAAGAGAGCCACCAGCCAATCTGGCCACGCCCACGTTTCCGGCCGAGAGAGTCGAACGAGATTTTCCGAGACAGGATTCGTATTCATTGCACTTCTTTTTTAAAAGAGGCATTGATTCTATACTGGACTGGGTTAATAGTCCGTTCCGACGACAGGTGGAAGCTTAATTTTCAATTACGGATCGGACAGCATTGCGATCACTATCTGCGAGCACGCCGAATCGCCGGCACAATCACCAAACATGCAGGGCGAAGATCTCCTTTCTGAATCTCAAAACCGTCGCGCGGTGACGATCACCTTTGATGATCTGCCGACTATTTCCATCACCCGCCAGGACCTCACCCACCAGCGGGAAATTACAAACAAACTGCTAGCAGCCATCACAGCGAACAAGATTCCGGCAATCGGCTTCGTCAATGAAAAGAAGTTGTACCCTGACGGCAGGCTGGACCAGCAACGCGTCACGTTGCTTGACCAATGGCTTGAGTGTGGACTTGAACTTGGCAACCACACGTTCTCACATCCAGACCTCCACCAAACGCCGCTTGATTATTACAAAGCAGATGTCATTCGCGGCGAAACAATGATCGCCGAACTCCTCCAGCGCAAGGGTATGAAGCTGCGCTATTTTCGCCACCCATTCCTGCACACCGGTACTGATCTGAAAACAAGGCGCGATTTCGAGGCGTTCCTTACGGGACGGGGCTACCGTGTGGCGCCAGGGACCATTGGTAATACGGACTGGATCTTCGCGGCGGCATACGCGAAGGCCGCTGCACGCGGTGATGAAGACATGGTGCGGCGCGTCGTTAATGCGTACATTCTCTCAACCGAAAACGAGTTTGTTTATGCCGAGAATCAGTCGTTGGCATTATTCGGATACGAAATCAAGCAAATCCTAATGCTTCATGCGAATGCGCTCAACGCTGACCATTTAGGCGCGGTGGCTGACATGCTGAAGCGGCGCGGTTATTCATTCATCTCTTTAGACGAAGCTCTGACGGATGAAGCTTACCGTTCGCCTGACACCTACACCGGACCAAGGGGTATCTCGTGGCTTCATCGCTGGGCACTGACAGTCCGCAAGCCGGCCGCGTTCTTTAGTGGCGAACCGGTGCCGCCTGAGTTTGTGATGAAAGAAGCGGGAGTCAGAATGGAATGAAACCGTCTTAGCGACTTACGGCCAATGCTGCTGCGGCCCCACCCGTTACATACAATTAACACTGCCATCGTTTGGGCGAGCGCGTCCCTGATGAAGCTTCCGAGAATCAGGCGTTCTCTCAATCACACACCGCTTTCGCCGGTAGCGGATGGCGCCTGGCGGGTGTTGTTTCCAGTTCTGCTTCTGAACGCTCTTAAAACAGTTCTGAAAAGGAGGTAGAACGGCATTTGCCAAAGATGGTCGATCCCCCACTTGAACTGTAAAAACCTTGCGTAAGCAAATGATCTGGGCCGCCCGCTGGTACTACTGGTCAGCCACAAATAATCGTAGAGCAATTGCTCCAGGATTCTCCTGGTATCTGGAGACGCCAACGGATTCGATGCTGCTGCGTAGGAGATTCGGTCCATCCGGGACACTCGCACCGCCTGAAGTGACTTGATCACCTCAGGCGGCACGGGTGCGTGCAGCGCAGACTTTAGGTAGGAGAGCGAATCCCTGAACGCCAGCACGATGCGATGCCTGCGCACCTTTTCGACTATTAAATCCCAATCAATGTCTGTCTGCGAACTATTGAGGATCGCCATTGCGTCGGCAATCCAGCGTATTGGCGGTACTTCATTCCATCTGGCGCCGTGCCAAATCGTATGCAATAACTGATTTGTCGGGCTAACGGCAAGTGCCGGCAGGCCGCGAAACGTAATCGGTATCGCGGTGTCCCAATAATCGGTGTCGCCTGCGTGCCAGCATTCCCACAGTAAGTGCCAGTGCAGATCAATCTGTCTCCCTTCTTCGTCTGCAAATGGAATCGAGTGACGAATGGGGATCCATTTTTCGGGCGCCGGACCCCCAAGCGCGGAACTCCAGCCCAGCCGGCCCAAAAGCGCCATCGCGGCCGACGCATGTTGTACTCGAACAAGAATGTCGGCGTCCTGCATGGGCCGCCGTCCGGGTTCTTCGTAATAGAGTGATACCAGGGCGCAGCCTTTTAAGAGTATGGTATCAATGCCTGCCTCGTGAAACGAGCTCAGCACTTTGGATGTTGCATTCAGCAGACGCTCATTCTTGTACAAGTAATAGCGATAGACGCCTTTGAATTTCTCCATCAATGGATCCCGGACACCATGGTCGAGCAGGTTCCGGTACAACTGCGGTATCATTCGGTGAGAACCAAAGTCGAGAACATCGATATTGGTAGTTTGTTTCCATTCTTTCCAGGCATCGATCGCTTCGTCGCCCTGCAAAAGCGCTGCCCGCAGGATTAATTCCTGGCTTCGAGTAGGCCAAAAGCCGCTTTCATTGTTTACGGCAATCATGTCGCGAGTGACGGTGCGAAGCCGTGAATGAATTTCGTTATTGCGCGGAATTCGTGATAAGCCGCCTTCCATTCAGCAGCTTTAGTAAAGTTCTTGGGATGGCCCGCAGAGTCGGTGCTCCAAATCCAGATCCCGTCGTCCGAACGAATCTGGTAATTGAATATCCAACTCACCAGAAGATCAAGGGCGGCGGCGTCTTCTCTTGCGCTGGGCTGAGTCGCCGCGTCAGTTAGAGCCGCCAGGCCTTCCGCTTGAGCCCACCATATTTTGTCAGTATCGAAGGCCGGCTGGTTAGCCAAACCTCTGAAGTAGAATCCGCCTCGGTCGTGATCAAAACCGTATTTCAAACAATAGCTGAGAAGACGATTGAAGTGATCCCAGGAAAGCGGAAGTTCCAGAATATTTTCGGCGTGGAGCATCAACCAGGCGAACTCGACCAAATGGCCATAGTCAAAACCTTGGTAGCGGGCATCATCAATCCACTCCCAATCCGGCCAACGGTATTCACAACACTTGTAAGCATCCGGAGAGAAGAAGGTCGTTTTCAGCAGCTCAAGAACCTCGATTAGCGAATTTCGTATCGAACTGTCGTTGGTTACGGCATACAGTTCGGCCAGGGCCTCAAACCAGTGCAGATGGGCATCGGCGCTTTTAAATCCAATCAGTCCAGGCGTGTGCGGTAAGCTGAGACCAACGCCAGTGAGCAGTTTCCAGTCAGGCTCAGCCTGCTCGAGCCAGCCTCGGTGAATTGGATCATGAAGCTTTTCCTGCACTACCTGGTAGACTGAAAGCGCATGATGCAGCGGATCAAACAGCCTACTTGCGCGGTGATACTCCACCAGCGCGAAGATGGCGAAGGCCTGACCGACCAGAAATTTCCGCGGTTCAGTCACGCCGCAATTTGTGTCAGCCTTCCAGTAGAAACCGCCATGCTCCCGATCGAGCAACGACTCGACGAAGTACGAATATCCGTGGTCGGCAGCTTGCAGGTAATCCTGTCCAGGATCGCTGTAACCGAGACAGTGTGCGCGAGAGAATACCCAAAGGATTCGCGCCTGCGATATCAGGCCGCGCAGGGCTGCTACACGTCTATTATTCTTGCGCGCCGAAAACAGGGAGGTAATCATGCCGCGCCAGGATTGGCGCCTAATGTCAGGTGCCTTGCCGCGGTCGAACAGTTGATAGCCTCCGGCCGGACTCATGGTGGTCCGATACCAATACGGCAACGTTCCTTCGCGGAGAAGCGAGTCCCATCTCTCTGCAGCCTTTGCTCTTTCGGCTGGATTCATGAATAACACGTTCTGAGGCGCTGTCGGGGTCTCATCGGTAAGGATGCTCGAATCAAGAGTAAAAGCCGCACGCCCGCTCGCGCGTTCTAGCCATCAGCCGGTTCACGATTTACCGCCCGCCTTCGGTCCAGCGCAGCCTTGAGCACACGAGCATAGTCCGTAATCGCGCGGCGTTCGCGAATGCCCTGGTTCGCGTCGTGCAACCGGCGCCAAAGGACCAGGTCAGGTAAGATTGTGAACCGAAGCCCCAACTCGCTGGCCCGAGCATACCAATCGACAAACTCTCCGATTTTGCAATCCTCTCTAAATAACCCAACCCGAAAGAATGAAGCTCGCTTGATCAGCATTGCGCCGGGAACCATGCCGGCTACCAGGTCGTGAGGTTTACATTTCCTCTCTCGAAGCCCCAGCTCCCATTCGGGTCCGTTGCGGAGCTGCCTGGCTTGGCCGAACACCATATCAAGACTCGGGTCAGTCTGGAGCGCGGCAACTTGCATGGCCAATTTGTCTTTAACCCAGCAGTCATCAGCATCAAGAAAAGCCAATAGTTCGCCGCTCGCCAATGCCAAGCCGCGATTCCTGGCGGCGCCGATGCCGGAGTTCTTTTGATAGCAGTAACGCACTCGAGGCCCAAAGTTCCCGGCGATGTCGGCACTATGATCGACTGAACCGTCGTCAACCACAATCACTTCAACATGCCGATAGGTTTGAGCCAGCACACTCTCAATTGCCTCTGCAAGGAAACGCTCGCAGTTATAGACGGGAATGCCCACGCTAACCAGCGGCCCGGGTTTCATCTCTGTCATTTTCCTGGGGACTCCTCAACCTCTGAGCGTTGTCTTCGTTTGCGATCGATTGACGCCTTTAGAATTTTTGCAAGGACATGCAAACGAATCGATGGCTTCTCGTAGGAAAGGTTTCCGCCGTGTACGCGCCGGCGCACACACACGTCCGGCAGAAAGGCCGCCTTGATTCCCATATCCTTGGCGCGCGAAAACCAATCCGTGTCCTCGCCTACCTTAAAGGAAGTATCGAAGAAGCCAACGCGATCGAAGACCGATCTGCGAGCCAGCATCGTTACCGGCGAATAGTCGGGCTGACCAACCTGCAGTTGATCGTCTCTCAGCCACCAGGGCTTTTCAATTCCAGGCTCGAGAAAATTGATCAGCTTGACGAAACTGTAATCGATCTCCGGATGATGGCGATGGTATTCAACCTGCAGACTTAACTTATTCGGCTGCCATAGATCATCCGCATCGAGAAAGGCTATATACTCGCCCCGCGCGGCCCGCAACCCGGTGTTGCGAGCAGTTGCCACACCCTGATTGGGCTGATGGAAATAACGAACGTCCGGGAACGACCTCGCGATCTCCGCTGTTCCGTCGGTTGAGCCATCATCAATGACAATGAGATCCAAAGGCCGATACTGCTGCTCGACGAGGCTCAGCAGCGTCTGGGCCAGGAAACGCTCGCCGTTGTACACCGGCACAATGACGCTCACCAGCGGTGTGTTTACTATTGCTTCTGCCGTCTCGCCTGAAGTCGAATTCATCACTTACTCTGTGGGAATTATTTCAACCATATGGTCGTACAATGACAAGCCGGCATCGATCTTCAGCGATGTGCCAGTCGTGAATTTTGAAAAGTATTCGGAAGCAAGATAGACAACCGCCCTGCCGATATAACACGGGCTAATCGAACTGCTGTACAAGGGAGTTTGTCGGTGGCGCATCGTTTCACCGTGCTCGTCTTCCTCGACATAGCCCGGCGCGATCCCATTCACTCTTATTTTGTAAGGCGCCAGAGAAACTGCCAGCTCTTTAATCAACATGCCGAGCGCGGCCTTTGAAGAGCTGTAGACCGCGTCGCGCCGGACCATCCATTGATGAATGGAGCTGATGAAAATTATTGAGCCTTGAATACCGCGCGCAACCATTTTTTCCGAAAGCAGGTCGGTGAGATAAACCGGACCAAATACATTAGTCTCGTAGATTTCCCTCCAGATCTGCTGGTCTCTCCTCGATTTTGAAGCCGACACGATCCTGGAAATTGCGCGGTCAGCGAGCGACCGCTCATGTATCATTCTTTCGTAATCGGTACCGACGTTGTTTACCAGAATATCAATATCGATCCGCTCGTTCGACAGCCAACTGCACAGCTTGTCAGTATCGCTGGCCTTGGTGATGTCGGCCAACACGCCTCTGGATGAAACGTCGTACGCAGTTAGTTCCTTTTCCAGATTCTTGCATCTCTGTCTGTCAATCTCCGTGAAATAAACATTGGCGCCCTCTCGCGCCATTTCCACAGCAACGCTTCGTCCGATGTTTCTGCCCGCCCCGGTGATAAGAGCGTTCCTGCCTGTTAGTAATTCACTACTGCTCATCGCGCTGTGCAGTGCTTCTCGGCAGTCGGATAGGTCTCTGATAGAAGCTCTTCGATCACGGTTCGTATTCTCGAAATGTCCGTACCAAGCTCCAGGCAGTAACAAGGAACTTGTCTAACCAACGCAGCCAGAAACTTGAACGTCTCGTTCCCGGCCCTTGGCAGCTGAAATATCGTGCTCGGCGCGAGGGTCGCCAATGCTTGCGCCGTTGAAGTCTTGCTCAACCGCGTTTCCGGCTTGCCCGTTACGCGCGGCAATAGAATCGCTCGAACCCTGAACTTTGTCGTCACGTTTGCTTGATAATGCTGATGCACAAATAGCAAAGCCTTTTCGTCTTCGAGCCGATCCGCGTTATGAACCTTCGAGACCAAATGTGGAAAGCGTTGCAAATGATCGCTATCGAGTTTCGCTGAATTGTACAAACTGTACGCCGTGGGCGCCGGATCCAAAGCGACTAAGGCATAGTCGTCGCCGGCATAAAGCAGTCGGGAGTCGAGACAAGCGAGGGCCGTAGTCGATTTGCCCGAACCTCCTCTGCCGCCGATCAAGACGCCGTCGCGCCCGTTCCCAAGTGCAGCGGCATGAACTAACTGGCGATTATGATTAGAAAACCACCAATGTAGTATCGTTCTCAGCGGCGCGCCTTTCTCCCAGTAAACGAGATCGCCAGCCGCCGGCACCCAAAATATTCCCAGGCTCCGCGTCACGTCGAGCAAGTTCATCGCGCTGGAGCCATGTTGGAACGCGGTATAGATACGCTCGTTGTTGTAACCCTGAATCTGACCGCGGGCCAGGAAATCGTCCGACCCCCATGGCGGCGCCGGTAACCTGGTACCGGTCGATGCGGTATCCCAGATGCAGATCGTCAATGCCGGTGTGGACTCTTGATCGATCATGAGGTGATCGAAAGCCTGAGTCATTGACGAAATCAGTGCAGCGCCGGCGAAACGCAGTCGTATTGTGTAACCGCCTATCGAGTAGTTACGGTTAACGAATCCGCCAACGGCCTGGGACCCGCGTTCAAATAGTTCGTAAACAGACTGAAAGTACTCTACCGGTATTGAGGGTGCCGCGGCGTGTAACACGTGTTTTTCCACTTTTGCGGACATTGCCCGGTTTGTTGAACTGGTGCGGACGATCAGGCGTAAGCATTATTCAGGTTTGCGGGGCCAGCCCGTTTCGTCAACGTCGTGCACAGGATCCAGCAACAGTAGTTCCTGCATGTCTGTATACTTTTGCAAAACCGGGTATCGGAATTGTGATCTTTCGGCGGCGCTGCTAATCTTGATCCCGTCATCAAACGTGGCCACTAACTCCTCAGGACGCAAAGAAACTATCAGATTTTCCTGTAGCAGTTGAGACATTAGCTCCTGCACACCTCTCTCTATCGCTGCGCGCTCGCCTTGATAAGCCTCGCAGACATATTGGCAAATCTTTTCGACGGGAACACCCTTGACAACCAAACTCCAGATGGTGGAACCCGCGTCTGTCAAGCTGTAATAATTTCCGTTATCAAGATTAATGATCACCGCCTCGCCGTCAATGATCTCATGCGAGACAGTGGGGGTATTAACACGGAAAAATGCGTTATCAGCCATATTGGTTTCTGTTTTCTAAAAGATACAGATCAATTGGGCTATAAATTCCCGAGACTTAAGATGAAAGGTGGGCCGATTGTACAACAGTCCACCCTTTTCGCCTACTCGAGAAGGTCAGCGGTAGCGGTGCAGTTTCATTTCTGAGTTGATGCATAACCCAACGTGGGCGGTTCTGTAACTGGCGCTTCTTTAGCAACGGTTGGGCTGAGTTCCGGGCCAATTGGAAACTGCACCAGTTCCAGGTCAGCTGCCAGTGATTTCAGCGTGCCAGTTGTAAGGCGTGCCTGAAGATCAGGGCTCTCAGTCCTGATACTCTCGACTACGGATGGATCTGAAACGCACGCGCCCGGATCAGGTCGCTAAAAGGACGTACGATGAGTCCAAACGGCATAGCATCGAGCCAGAGAATTTGGGGCAATATTCTTCGTCTATCCTGATTAACACTAATGCGGACACTCAGCATTACTGTGTGTCACGACGGAACTGAAACGCTGCTGATACTCAGCCGAAGTGATGAACGAGCAAACCATCGCATGCTGTTTGGGAACGTCTCGCAATGGCGCGCTGTTTACCTGACCCAGCCAGAACAAGAATCCAGCCATGTCCGGATCGCGCCGCAGGTAACCAAAATACTGCGTCGCCACAAAGGCGCGGTTGTACTCGGCATCGATGAAGGCGCGATTATTGATCGGATTGGTCTGCGAGTTGTCGTCCGCCAATCTGTAGACTACTGCGCCGCGTCCAGCATTGCCGCCGCCCGCCTGCGTGAACAGATCTATTAGCGCCTGACGCTGTGAGGTCAGGTCCGGGCCAATGTCATTCTTGATTGTCGCCAGCACAGCATCCACAAAACCCGGCCCATCCAAACTAGCCGCATACTTCGACAGGAATTCAGGGCGCACCACAAAAGCATTTGCCAGATCCAACTGCGACTGCGCGAGGCTCGAGCCGCCTACGACCTGCGCCCGGTCCTGCACGAAGTTTTGGTAGGCCACCAGCTTCTTGTGTTCGCCGGGATACAGTGGGTCTGGTACTGGATTGGGAAACGGCTGGTCGTTTCCATAGGCGGCGCGATAAATCCGGTGAACGTAGGCGCCCGTTTGCTGATATTCCAATTCATAGAAGAACGCGTTCGATACATCGATTCGCTTGTTACGAAGGCAGGTTTGATCGTTTCCACACTGCGTTATTTGCCCGGTCCAATAATCCCCGCCGGCCTGATCTGGCTCGCGGTTCAGAAAATCATGGTAATGCTGTCGAACAAAATTCGGCGCGTCGTCAATCGGATTTGTCAGCGGCTCGATGATGTCATCGTTAATGGTCAGCGTAGCAGTGGACGGTGTAGCCAGCGCGGCGAAGGCCGTAGCTCTCGAGAGCGTCAACGTCAAATCTTCAGGGCCTTCAACGTAAGAGTCTTGAGTGATTAAGACGGTTACAGTCTTCGTGTCCTCCCCGGCAGCAAAACGGAGCGTGCCTGAGGCTTCGGTGAAATCACATTTTGGAGACGCCATTCCGTTAACCGTCGAGCACGGTACGCTGCCATCCCCGCCAGTCGCATAGTCAACCGTTACAGGCAGCGATGTGTCACCGACGCGTTTCACCGTTATCGTGGAGAATCCGGAACTTTCCGTTGTGGCGAAATTAGCTGCGCTGAACTTAACGAAACCGCCGGCCGGATTGATATTGATATTGAAAGTCTGCGGAGCCGAAGTGTTTTGGCCGCCGTTGGCGGTGCCGCCATTGTCTTGCAGGACGATGGTAATTGTAGCCGTACCGCCGGCATTCGTAGCAGGCGCGTAAGTCAGGGTTCCCGTCGAATTGAGAGCCGGAGCCGTCGCAAATAGAGTGGGGTTGGTATTACCTGTCACCAGGAAAGTTACTGACTGGCTGGACTCGTTAGCGGGTCCCGCGGAAATCCCTGTCGCCCAGTTGTTCACTGTCTGCAAGCCCGCGTTGTTATTCACAGTTTGGTCCGGCCCTTTCGTAAAAGATGGCGGGTCATTGACTGGATTGACGGTCAGCGCAAACGTGTCGGTCATGCTCTGGCTGTTAATGCCGTTGACCGTGACGGTGATCGTCGATGTGCCGAACTGATCCGAAGCGGGATTGATTGTTAGAGTCCGAGTCGAGCCGGATCCGGTCACCACTAAGTTCGCTGCGTTGTTCGGCACCAGCGCAGTATTCGAAGACGTAGCCGTCACGCTCGTTATTGACGCAGAGCCGCCAACATTGAATGAGAACTGAAGGTGTGTATCTTCGTTAGTCGTCTTGTCCGTGATGTCTTCGAGAGAAACCTGGGCCTCAAGTGCTCCGATGTCGACAGTCGCGGTTGTGTCGGCATCGGGTCCGTCAACAATTCGACTAAAGCCGGCACCGCGCTGATCCGTCGAAAGATTCAGCGGTGCTCCAGTCACTGAATTATCTCCAGCGTCAAGCGCAGGACTGCCAGCGAGCAGCGCGTGCGTCTGCGTCGGTCCGCCGTTATTGGCGAGCGGGCCGAGTTGAGCATTCACGTTTGTTATGTTGTGCGCCGTCGTGCCAGTGAAACTCGCACCTGAAGTATTGCCGATTAGGTTGTAGTCCTGTGAGTCAAAGCTGCCTCCCAGATCCGGACCGGCCCCGCTGCCAACTATATTGCCAGCTACAATGGTGTTCTTGATGTTCGCCGTACCGTTGCTGAAGTTGAAGACGGCGTGTCCGCCGGGACCGCTATTGTTGCCGCTCACAGTGCAGTTCGTTAACGTGAGTGTTCCGCCGTTGACTATGGCCCCGCCCAATTGACCCCCGACGTTGCCGCTGACCGTGCTGTCAGCCAACGCCGCCACGCCACCGTTGTTGAAGATGCCGCCGCCGTAGTCGCCCGCCGTGTTGCCGCTTACCGTAGTATTCGTCAAAAGCAACGTGCTGCTGCTGGTGTTGTAAATTCCGCCGCCTTCGAAAATATTCCCTCCGTTGTTACCACTCACAGTGCTGTTGGTTAAAGTCAGCGTGCCTGTGTTGTAAAGACCGCCACCGCCACTGCCCGCGGTGTTGGCGCTCACAATGGTGTTGGTCAAAGTGAGAGTGCCGCTATTCAAGACCGCACCGCCACTGCTATTCGCGCCTGGACCGCTTATCATCATATCGCTTGACAAGTCAGGAAGCGCATTTAGGAGTGTAATCGTCACTGGTCCACCAGTGATCAGAGCGGGCGCGAACAAGATCAACTCCGCGCCGATCTCCGTGTTGGCTGCATTTATCGCTTCACGCAAAGTACAGCCGTTGCCAGTAGTAAGCGCTGTGCATGTGCCATCGTCAGTATCAGCGATCGAGTTGACCTGCAAGTTGTGCGCCTCATAAGCGCCAACATCGCTGCCGTTGCTGCCAGCGACATTGGCTACCGTCTTATCATCAATGGGGCGCGGTTGCCCGCGTTGATCTGTAGTAAATGAGCTGTTGCCCGCATCGATAGCTGGACTGCCCGGTAGCAACGCATGCGTCTGGGTCGGGCCACCGTTATCAGCCAGTGAGCCAAGTAGCGCGTCGGCCACACCAACCTGGTTATTATTCGTGCCGTTGACCAACCCTCCTGATCCACCTGGACCTATCAGGTTAAATGAGCTTGATAAGTCAACCGCCCCTGAGAAGTCATCAGCGGTCGTGCTTGGGCTTCCGCCCCTAAAATTGCCCGCCACGATTGTGTTATGCAAAGTCACTGGGCCGCTCATCCGGAAAATGCCACCACCGACCTCGCCACCGACGTTGTCAGAGTTGGATCGGTTATTAGTAACCGTCGTATCGGTCAAAGTGATCGGCGGACTTGGATTAAAGAGGTTGCCTTGGTTCATGATGGCGCCGCCACTGCCCGAAGAACTGTTCCCGGAGATAGTGCTGGTAAGGACGGCAACAGTGCCGCCATTGTAAATGGCCCCTCCGTTTACAGCCGAGTTGCCCGAGATCAGGCAACGGTTGATGTTGACTGTGCTCGGAGGCCCAACTTCGACACCTCCACCGGTGTTATTAGAGGTGTTGTTGTTAATGACCACGCCGTTCAAAGTGGCGCTTGCACCAAAGACCAGGGCTATTCCATTGCCGGAATTTCCTACAACCGAGCCGCCAGTCATCGTGAACTGGCCGGCGAGGACATAAATGCCACCGCCGTCGTTTGCGCTATTCCCCTGACCAACCTGGGGCCCGCCAACGTTGCAGTTGTTGAGTGTGAGCGATGCAGTGCTGTAGATCCCGCCACCGAAGGCGTTCGCTTCCAGGTGGTTACCAAAAATGTTGCAGTCATTCATCGTCAGCGTGCCGCTATTAAGCACGCCACTCCCATTATTTGTGTTTGACAGATCACCGTTAGAGATAGTCAATCCTGAGATCGTAACGACCGCATTGTTACTGATACTGAAGATCCGAAAACCGGGCGTACCAGCAACGTTGCTGCGGCGTACGCTCAATTGACTCGCTCCTGGTCCATTAAGTACTAAATTGCCGGTGATGAAATCTAGTTGATTGTTGAGCGTGATCGTGCCGCCACTGAGGCTCGGATCAAAGGTGATCACGTCATCGGTTGAAGCAGAATTCGCCTCTTGTATTGCCGCTCGCAGAGTGCACTGATCGCCGTTGCCGAGATTTCCGTCCGTGTCGCAGTGTCCATCGCCT
>WNGK01003884.1_pt1 | contig 16844 bp, 18 predicted proteins | sample 5400601 | NCBI WGS metagenome assembly WNGK01 (sample SAMN13153376, study PRJNA577476) | soil metagenome | isolation source: 60 cm soil or saprolite under Garry oak tree replicate 1 | place: USA:California | collected 2016-06-15
CTACCTCCTGACAGAACTCGGCCGCTCGCTGCGGCCCGTCGTCGTCGTCCTCGCCGCATGGGGCAACGCGCGCCTCGCCCCCACCGAGCGCAGCATGGTGCTCGTGGACGCCCAGACCGGGGCCGAGGCCGAACCGGTCCTCGTCGACCGCGTCACCGGGCGGCGAGTGGACGGGCCGGACTTCGTCTTCACCGCCGGCCCCGCCGCCAGCAGGCCGTTCCAGGACCGCTACGCAGCGCACCCCAAGCCACGGCAGCCATGACATCTGCCTGCCCGCAGGGCCTCCCCGGGTTCTCGAGCTGCTCCCCCAGAGCACGCTGACAGCCCCGACCGAAGTGACGGCCCGCGCGGACCGCGCCATCCGGGCCGCTTGGCTAGCTGCCCGGGCTACGGTTTCCGATGATCACCGCGGCGGCCACCCTGGTTATCCGACCGTAACCAGCGCGCCAGAGCGGGCCGTTCTGTGTCGCTCGGTCGATGCGAAGCCATGATCGATAGGCCGCGCCGAGTCGGCGATATGCGCGAAGCGCATAGCACAAGCACCCGGCGAATTCTCACCCTCCGTGAGAACCACTTTCCTGTCTGGCTGCCCGCCACAGGTCACGCGATGGCCCACAGCTGGCGCACCTGTTCCCGCACCTGCCGGGCCAGCCGGAGGTCAACCGCCGGACCCGCTGGCTGCGGGGCGCGTTCGAACAGCTCCGGGCTGCCTGCGCGGCCGCTGTGCCGCCCGATCCGGTCCAGCAGATCGATACCTCCGCGCTGCCGGTCAGGCATCCCTCCCGGGTCCGCGGCCCGGATCAGCGGACCGGCCCGGGCAACGACCTGGCCGCCCCAGCGGACCGGCCCGGGCAACGACCTGGCCGCCCGGTTCGGCCGCGACGGCGCACACGCCGAATGGTTCCACGGCTTCCGCCTGGCCATCCGCGCCGACCTGGGCAGACGTCTCGTCCGCGCCTGGTCCATCGTGCCCGCCGCCATCGATGAGCGCCAGATCGACACCGACCTGGTCGCCGGGGACGCCGCCAGCATCGACGCGCTCCTGCTGGACAAGGGCTTCACCGGCATCCGCTTCGCCGCCGAGATGGCCAGCGGCGGGATCGACGTGATCATCCCGCCCACCCGCAAGCAGCGCACGACCACGCCCAAGGCGCTGCAACGCCTGATCGCCAGGCTCCGCAACCGGGTCGAGACCTCGTTCAAGGAGATCACCGACCAGATGGACCTCGCCCGCCGCGGCGCGCACACCTTCGAAGGGCTCTTAACCAGGACCGCCGCCCCGCTCGCGGCCCACACCCTCCTGCTCACCCAGTTCACCGGCGCGGCATGAACAAGAATCCAACTCACATAACGCGCCTAAGCCCGCTCACGGCTGGAAGGTCACGTTGTTGACGTAATAAAACGGTGCCCCGGTGTTGTTGTTGCCGCCGAGAACCAGTTGCTCCCCGGGTCGGCGCCATGTGCAAAAGAAGGAGCCTGCGGCGCCCTCACACCGGTCGAAGCTCCATCCGTCGGCCGCGTGCCACGTCCGGGCGAAAAGCACGTTCACTGCCTGGGGCGTCGCTTCCTTGCCGGCACCTGCCCGGTCATTGCGAGTCCACGCCCGGAACATCTGGTCTGCCGCGGCCGGTCCGCCCTGGCTGCGAAGGTAGCCAGACACCAGGGCGTTCCACGTGAGCGGGCCGGCGATACCGTCAACGCCGAGCCCGATGTCTTCTTGAAAGAAGCGTATGGCGGTCTCGGTGCCCGCGCCCAGGATGCCATCGATCGCCAGCCAGCCGGTGCGAGAGTTAATCTGACTTTGCACCGCCTTGACAGCGTCGCCCGAGCTGCCTGCCGACACCTCGACGATTAAGAGCGGCCATGTCTGGTTACCGACGATGCCGTCGGCGCCGAGGCCGTGACCCGCCTGGAAGGCATGGACGGCGGCGCTGGTCTGGGGCCCGAAATCGCCGTCAACCACAAGGGCCGACCCGTGATCATTGAGCAGGTACTGCACGCTGCGGACGTTCTCGCCCGCCGATCCTTGCTGTTCGAGCGGCCAGTTCAGGGTCATGAGCTCCCACCCTCCCATCTCGGCCCCTCATCGTCGGATAAGGGACAAGTAATCCGATGGATGCAGTATGGGCGCGGCAGCATGTCAGTCAAGGTTCCTGGTGACGCCAGACCCGTCCGAGCCCAGCAATTGCCTGCTCGCCCTCCACGTCATCCTGTGCGGCAACGTAGCCGCCTGCGCCAGTCGCAGCGTCCAGCCAACCACCAGTCTGGAGACTGGGGTACAGCGGAGGCGCATCTTCCGACCGAGCCCCGGGCTGCTCGCCGAGCAAATGCCGACACAGCATCCCGGCCGCCACCGCTGCTACCCGGTCATCGTCGCTGAGCTTCGCCAAGCCCAGCCAGTTGAGCAGCTCAACTGCCGTTGAGTCGGCTTCGGCCCGGATTTCAGGGGTGACGGAGATGAGGGAGGCAGTTGCCCTGCCAGTCACCGGGGGCACCTTGTTCGTTTCGTAGCGGGGCGGCGCCGACCAGGTCCGCCGGCGCAGGCCACCGCGAGGCTACGCCGACGGCCGACCGCGGTTTCGTAGTCCCCTTCACCTCCCGTCTACCGGGTATTTCATGTGTGCCGCCCGCCGGCCACCTGGGTCGCCCTGTCGGACTGGCAAAGTGGGACGGTGCATGTGCACCCCAGTCCCGCTTGATGCCCTTACGCATCGGCTCGCTTGATCCTTGACGCACGCTGGGTCTTGTTTGACGGATCTTGTAGCACCTCGGTGGTTCGGCTCGGGGGGACGGCCGCACGAGGCCGGGTATGGCCGTGATGCGGAACGGGCTGGCTTGGATGGTCACGATGGCAGTCCTGCAGGCACGGGCCAAGCCGGCCTGGACTAATTTCGAGTTCAGGTCGCTGAGGGCCGCGTAGCCTTCGGGCGTCTGCCCGTGGCGTTCTCGGCCAGCGAGTCAGGCCCCTTTCAGTTGCGGATCATCTTTGACGGCAGCTCATCCGTGGCAAGAGGTGAGTACTGACACCGTGTTGTCGAGGTCGTTGGCCACGTAGATGGTGTTGGTCCTCGGGTTGGCCGCGACCCCGAGCGGATTGGTGCCCACGGGGATGGTGGCTACCACGGGCTCTGTCCGCGGCGGGCCCGGTGCCGGGGATGCGCGCGGACGCATGTGCTGCTGCCGGTGACCTGCCTGGCCGGCGGGCGGATGAGACCGGGGTGATCGGGACGGCGCTGGAGGCGAAGGCGGCCGGGTCGGGGCACCGGACGATCGCGGGGATGCTGGGCCGCCCGCCCTCCACGGTCCGGGGCTGGCTACGGGCGTTCGCGGCGCGGGCGGAGCAGGTCCGCTCGGTGTTCACCGCGCTGGCCGCGGGCCTGGTGACCGATCCGCCGCTGCCGGCCCCGGCAGGGTCGGCGGTGGGGGACGCGGTGGCCGCGGTCGCCGCTGCGGCGGCCGCGGTGCTGGTGGCCGTGGGCGAGGCGCCGCGCTGGCACCTGGCCGCTGCGGTCACCTCGGGGATGCTGCTGGCCCCGGCCTGGCCGGCGGGGGCGGTCAACACGAGCTGGCCCTGGGCAGGCGGCGGGTGAGCCGCGACCCTCGGTGATTGCTGGTTTTCACCGCGATCACCGAGGAGGTATCTGTGTCAGGAGCCGAGGAAGAACAGCGGCGGGCCGAGCGCGCGCACCGGGTGGCCCTGTTCCGCTACGAGCTGATCCGCGAGGCGGCCGACGCTGGCCTGTCCACCCGGCAGCGGGGGCCGGCTGGTACGGCAGCTGGCCGGCCGGGCGCATGCGGGGCCGTTCGGCCAGCCGGTGAGCGTGTCGCGGGCCACGATCAACCGGTGGATCCCGGATCCAGCGGTCCAGGCTGGGCCGCGACACGGTGACCGGCTCGCCGAACGGCCCGGCATGCGGGCGGGCGGCCAGCTCGCGGACCAGCCGCCCGCGCTGGTGGGTACTGAGCCCGGGATCGGCTGCTTCGCGGATGAGCGAGTACCGGAACAGCGCGACGGCACGGGCCCGCCCCGCGCGGCGGGCCTCTTCATCACCTGCGGCGGTCATGGGCAACCTCCAGAACAAAGGCAAAAGGGGGATTGATCTTGCTCCTGGCAACCCTGCCGGCCCGCTAGCCCGCCGCCTAGCCCGGACTGGTGTTGATCAGCTCCGGCGCCCACGACGGCGACAGCAGCCGCCCCGCGCTCACCGAGCTGGCCAGCTCACCCGGCGACAGGCTGACCAGCCGCCCCGCCCAGCGGCGCCCGGCCGCAGCAGTAGCCGCGGCGACCGCCGCCACCGCGTCCGGAGCCGCCGACCCCGCTGGCGCCAGCGGCGGCGGATCGGGGTCAAGAGCGCACAGCCACACGGTGAACACCCCGCGGACCAGCTCAGCGCGCGACGTGAACCGGGCCAGCCAGCCGCGCACCGTCGAAGCCGGGCAGCCCAGCCCGGCAGCTATCTTCCGGTGGCCCGCGCCCGCCGCGCTGGCCGCCAGCCCCGCCCAGATCACCGCCGCCGCATCAGCCCGGCGCAGCAGGCAGCTCACCGGCAGCAGCACATGCGTGACCCCGCAGCCGCCGCACCGCGACCGGCGGGGGCGCAGCCGCCAGCCGATCCCGCCCTGGCCACGGATGACCCGCTCGCGGGCAGGTCCCCACCCGGTCAGCCGGCCCGAGCACACCGGGCAGCGCAACCGCCCCGCCGCCAGCCGCCGCTCGACCACGCCCGCAACAAGGCCTACCGTGACCATCGGTGCCTCCGCGCACCCCGCGCGGCCCCTCCCGCCACCTCGGCCAAGAGAAAGACGGGAGGGCCGCCGCCTACCCGAACCTGATCACGGTGGCGTCGCACACGAAAAAAGGACAACCCCGCGGGGCTGCCCTCCCGGCCATCCTCACCACAAACGACGCTAGCCCGCCGCTACGTCCTCATTACCAAGGTCGCGGGACACCCACACGATCCGGTGCGGGGCGTCAATCTCCGTGACAGTGGAGGTGATGTCCAGGCCCGCGGTCTGCCAGCGGAACACCGATCCGGCCGCAAGCGGGCCGTCGGCCTGGGCGCCGTCAACGTCGGGCTGCCATGAGGGCCACGCGGCGACATCGGCCTGGATGTCCCAGATGGTCTCGACGGGGCGTGGATGAGGATCTCGTCACGGGTGATGACTGGCGCGGCGGTGTTGATGTCCATTGCGTCCTCCTCGGCAGGTCCGCCGTCACGGACCTGTTCATACCCCATCGCACGCTATGCCGCAGATCGGATGGACCGTGCCGATGCGGCGAGTCAGCTACCGCCCCGTGGCCACCCATCGCTGTGCTCGGATCGGAACCGGGGTGCCAGGTCGGTCTTGCCGGTGTCGGCAAGCAGTACCTCCAGTGACGGCACCGGCTTGGCCGCTTGCAGTGCCTGGTAGTACACGTAGCGGCCACATCGGAGCGTATGCCCATCTGGGCTCTTGATGTCGCGTGCCACGGCACAGCAACCCGAGCCGAGGATCGCCTCTGTGTCCACCCAGAAGACCGTTTCCGGGGTTTCTGCGATGAGGCCGCCGACGAAGACGATGTTTCCGGACAGAGCAATTCAAATGCGACATGGTGGCGAAGACGCCATTAGCCAAGCAGATCAAGTGAGACAAGATTGCGAAGCCGTCTCACCAAACCTGCCATCTGCGCTGGTCACGGCGTCAATCACAGAGCAGCTCGTTTGAGACAGGACACGTGCCATGGATGCATTGGAGGTCATAGGGCTTCGACGCCGTACCCGTCGAGCTCTCCGGGTTCGAAGCGACATAGTCCTGCGGTCCACCAGAATCGTCCGGCCGAGTTACCGTTCAGCTCGTATCGATGGTCGCCGTGAAAGGCGGCCCAGCCGCCGTCGGGCAGGTCTATGAGACGAGTAACGTGGCGCGACCTGTCAGGTCGAACAGGGGTAAGTGCGAAAGAGCCATTCCAGTGACCCGTCGCGATGATGGTGCCGTCACGGGAGAACAACGCAGATGTCACTCCGTCTGCTAGTGCCCCGACGGAGTCTCCGACTCTTACGACTTGGGGAGAAGGTTGGACGGCGATCTGATGGGCGAGGATCGAGCGCCCTCGTCGGGGTTGTGTGCGGGACAGAATAGTGATGTCTGTATGCCGGGCTGTGCCGTCGTCGCTGGCGGTGGCGATGCAAGTGCCGTCGGCTGAGTACGCAACCGCGTTTACGGGGCCAGTGTGCCCGGTAAGGATCGCCAGGCAGATGCCGGCGGCAGTGTCCCAGATCCGGGCGGTGCCGTCGGCACCAGCGGTGGCAATGTGGGTGCCGTCTGGGGAGAAGGCGACCCCCCTTACGGGACCGCTATGACCGGTGAGGGTGGCTAGCAAGGTCCGTGTGGCGGTGTCCCAGAGCTGGACGGTGCTGTCGTCGCTAGCGGTGGCAAGTCGTCTGCCATCGGGAGAGAACGCGAGCGCGTTTACTGGGTCGTTGTGGCCGGTAAAGATAGCCAGGCGGAGGCCGGTGACAATTTCCCAGATCCGAGTAGTCCCGTCAGCGCTGGCGATGGCGAGACGGGCGCCGTCTGGAGAAAATATGACCCGAGTCACCCGAAGAGTCTGGCCGGGAAATCTGGCCACGGTGGCGCCGGTGGCAATGTTCCGGAGCCGGATACTGCCGTGAATGTTGGTGATGGCGAGGCATCCGCCGTCTGGGGAAAGGGTGATCCCAGTTAGTTCGCGGGTACTGTCGGGGAAGCTGGCCACGGGGGTGCCGGTGGCGGTGTCCCAGACTCGGGCTGTACCACCGTTGCTGGCGGTGGCGAGACGGGTGCCGTCCGGAGAGAATGCGACCAGGGTCGCCAGACGGGCATGACTGGTGAGGGTGGCCAGAGGGTTGCCAGCGGCAGCTTTCCAGAGCTGGACATTGCCGTCGTCGCTGGCGGTGGCGAGACGGCTGCCATCGGGGGAGAACGTGACCGCTCGCACGGGGACGGCATGGCCGCTGAATCTGACTAGGGGAGTGGCGGTTGCGGTTGCGGTTGCGGTGTCCCAAAGCCGGATGGTGCCGTCTTTGCTGACGGTGGCGAGGCGAGTTCCGTCAGGGGAGAACGCGACTGCGTTCACCCGGTCGGTGTGGTCGGAGAATGCAGCCAGGGAGTTAGCGGTTGCGGTGTCCCAAAGCCGGATGGTGCCGTCTTTGCTGACGGTGGCGAGACGGCTTCCGTCAGGGGAAAACTCGACCGCGAGCACTGCGCTCGTATGCCCCGTGAGTCTGGCGAGAGAGGTGGCGGTTGCGGTGTTCCAAAGCCGGATCGTCTTGTCATTGCTGGCGGTGGCGAGGCGGGTGCCTTCAGGGGAGAACGCGACTGCATTCACCCGGTCGGTGTGGCCGGTGAGGGTAGCTAGGGAGGTGGTGGTGGCAATATCCCAAAGCCGGATCGTCTTGTCATTGCTGGCGGTGGCGAGGCGGGTGCCTTCAGGGGAGAACGCGACTGCATTCACCCGGTCGGTGTGGCCGGTAAGGGTAGCTAGGGAGGTGGTGGTGGCAATATCCCAAAGGTGGATCGTCTTGTCATTGCTGGCGGTGGCGAGGCGGGTGCCTTCAGGGGAGAACGCGACTGCATTCACCCGGTCGGTGTGGCCGGTGAGGGTAGTCAGCGGGGTGGCGGTGTCCGGGTCCCAGAGCGTGACGTGCTGACCGCTAGCGACAGCGAGCAAGTCGCCGAGTGAGGCCCAGGCCAGGGCGGTGGTGGCAGCGGCACCAGGATCTATTTGTAGCCGAGGAATTTCGTTCGGGATGGCCGCTCCCCATGCGTCGAGAATTACGCCCGGCGAGAGCCATGCGGCGGTGAGCCGGGCGCGCCGCCAAGTGGTCCCTGTTAGCGCAGCCCCGCTTAGGTCGGCGCCGATCAGTGACGCCCTGTCCAGGTGTGCTCCTGCGAGGTCCGCGTCGGCGAGAATGACCCGGTCCAGACGCGCGCCATCGAGCCGGGCGCCGGACAGGTTGGCGCCGGTGAGGTCGACGTCGGCCAGCCGTGCATCGGTTAGGTCGGCGCCGTGGAAGTCCGCGTCGGCCAAATCATCGTCTGGCGCGAATACCTGACCGCGGAGATCTTCCCCGGCAAAATCGGCCATGCGCACGCCAATGGCCAGGCCATGGGATTGGAATTCGCGCAGCAGAGCTCGCGCGTTTCGCTTGCGCCAGTCGCTCATCGGCGATCACCGGCGACCCTGGCGGCCCAAGCGGTGCCTTCCCGAGGAGCGAGGTCACGCAGGAAGCGGATCGTTAGCCCGGTGAGCTGCGCCTCGCCCAACAGCTCGTCGCCCTTTCCTGCGCCGAGCAGCGCGGCGATGCGCCGGGCAAGCAGGAATTCCCAGACGGACTGATGGGCGAATCGCCATCGGTGCTCGTCTACCTGGAGCAGGGTGCGGCCACCCATTTCTTGGGCTGCCTGGTCGAGCGTCAGCTTCAGTCTGGGCAGGTCGAGGACGTCACGGGCTGCATGTTGCAGCGTATCCTCGGTGACGTCGCGCTCCCCGGCCAGCCATAGCTTTAGGGCGAGGTCTTCAAGCAGTTCCTGGCGATGCGCTGCCGACACGGTCCCTGGAGCGTCCGGGGGGGCCTTGGCAGTCTCCCCGCTCAACCACCGATCGACCAGCTTCTGGTACAAGTCTGCGGCCGTCACTGTGCCTTGCCCGGCAGCCCTTTGCAGCGTTTCGAGTGAGAGATCCTCAACCATGAAAGACAGCATGCGGGGCGTCGTCGCTAGCTCCGGTAGATTGTCCACATCGCCAAGGGCCTGCATCCATGTCCCGGCGAGCCCGCCTGGGTCGGGCTCATCCCTAAGCTCGTACCACCGGGTAAGAAAGGCCCGTTGCTGCCCCTCGTCGAAGGGCTCAAGCTGGTAAACACGGCCCTGATGAACGGTACGCAGGCTATCGAATAGCTTGCTCGTCACTTCGTCGGTACTACGGAAATGGCTCGGACGGGTGGTGAGCACCACTTTTGCCCGGCCGCGCAGCGCCTCGATGAATGTCCGCAATTGTGCAGCGGCGTTCGCGTAGCCGACCCGGACTGCGAACTCGTCATAGCCGTCGACGAGCAGCGCCAGCGTCCCAGCCTCCAGGCTGTACCGGAATCGGTCGACATGGAAGGCAGCGCGGCTCGGCAGCAGTGTCGCCGACACCATCTCATCGATTGTTTGCCGCTTATCCCGGTCGCGCAGGTAGACGATAATTGGTGTGATGCCAGCCCGCTCATTACCGAGCATCTCGTAGGCCAGGCGACGGACCAGAAAAGACTTCCCGAAGCCCGCGTCGCCTAGCACCAACACGAACTGGCCATCCTCGTCCATGATCCTGCCGTAAACCTCGCGGAGCAGATCGTCGCGCACCTCGCTGCCGGCGCGGCCGAACCGGTCGATGTCGCGGAATCGCTGCGGCTGGTAAAGCGCCTGTGGATAAAGCGTGTCCGCTCCGAGCTCAGCGCGCAGCCAGCCCCGGTAGGCGCCCGGTTCCAGCAGGTCGTTGTACTCCGTCCACGTCTTGACGCGCACGCCCTCATTGCGGGAGAGCGCGCGCAGTGCGGGATCGTCCGGCCCGTGGTGAACCACCACCAGATCGACGGCGCGCCCTCGCCGCAGTGGCGAGAAGACCCGCTCCTCTAGGTCGGCGATGGTCGCCGCATCGGCCGGCCCGTCCACGATTCCGACGCACCGCAGCGGTGCCTTCGGCTGGAACGCGATCAGGTAATCGAGCCGAGCCCGGCCGCCCATGCTACGCCGCTCGATCGTGGCCTGCTCGCCCAGGTCACGGCGGGTCACCATTTCGACCTGGGCCGCAAAGTCATCCGCTGACCGACTTGGATTGTGCCTCGTAATGGGGTGGGTGGCTGCAGCACGTGCACCGCCTCCGGGTCGGCGACGGCCAGGTCTCCGTCCTGGCCTGGCGAAGCTGATCCGTATGCGTGCATCGTTGCCACTGTCGCTTGCGCGGGTATCAGCAATCCATCGGCGATGGCCGTCCCACTGCCGGGCCCACCGGGTCAGCTGGCCGGACTGAATGTTCAGCACTTGATATTGGTTAGGCACATCCCCCGGGCGCCAATCAGCGGCAACCGCAGCCGAACCTGTCGCGAGCACCAGCGTGCCATCCGCGAGCCGGTCTTCCTTGCCCTCGTGCGTGTGCCCGTGCAACAGCAGATCCAGGTGACCGCCGAGGATGGTGGTGAGGTCGTCTTCGTCGCGCAAGTTCTCATTGTCCGCTTGCGCCTTTCGCCGTGCGTTGTGGTGGAGCACGCCGATCCGCAGCATGTCCCCGCCCGTTCCAAGCTGCTCGGCAAACCAGCGCAGCTGATCACGGCCGCACCAGCCATAGTGATCCTGCTCGTGGTGGCTTTCCATGATGGTCGAGTTCATTGCGGCTACCACCAGGGGCAGGTCGCTAAAGCGATGCAGCCGGTATGGCTGTTCTTCAGTGAACGCCATTGGGCCGTGCAGTCGGGTCACGAAGTCCTGGTAATGCCGCCACTTCTTTGCATAGGGAACCTGCGGCTCTGACTCATCCGCCTCGCATTCCGCAAAATACGATGTGCTTAGGGCCCAGTTGACATCATGGTTGCCCGGTACCACCACCACCCTGTCGAACTCGAGGCCGAGGGACTGGCAGATATGCTTAGTAAAGGAAAGCGCTTGCTCATACTCCGAGCGCAGGCCCCGTTCAGCGATGTCACCCGACAAGATCATCATGTCGATGGCCGGGATGCCGTCTTCGACCAACCCGACGACATCGCGAATCAGATGTCCGGCCAGGGAATCGGAGGGCTCGAAACGGTGATAACGCCCAAACTGCATATCAGAGACATGGAGCACCGTTACGCTTAAGTCACTCTTTGCCCGCTGCACAGCGTCTGATTCTACGGTGAGCGCCTGCCCGATACGTCACTGAGGCAGTGGAACGGTCAGACTGGGGCGCTCGCCGAGCCTCGCCGGCAGGTGGAGGACCGGACCGTGGAGGGCCATCACCTTGTACCTCCGCGGACCAAGAGATGGACCGCATGTCTGCTAGTGGCGGCCGAACGCGCGAGTATCAGATCGCCGCCTGACAGCCCCCCCTTGCTGTTACGGGAAGATGCAGTTCACCACCTGATCGCGTATTCGAGCCCAGCAACTGGGCCGGTCATGGCTTGGTACCCAGGCCTGCCATAGGGCCGGCTGGCAGGTCAGCGCGCCGGGCTTGCCGAGGTGCTCGCCCAGCTCGACAAGCGTAGGAATCGAGCCGGTCGCGCGAGAGGCGACCGCTGGCAAGGACCTGGATCACGTAGGAGCGTTGCCAGGGTTAGCAGAAATGTTTGGTAATACTCGCCGACGGCGGTGCCGCAGACATGGACGTCGTGGAGCCCGGCGGCCCGCAGCAGGCGGGCGGCCAGCCGGCCTGCTGCGGAGTCCTTGTCGGCTCGCGTGTAAACGTCGAGCAACTCACCGCGCAGCAGCTCCCACGCCGGCTGCGGCGGATCGCAGACCCAGCTTGGAGCTGTCGGGCTCTTGCAGCGCGACGATATCGCCCGACCGCGCCAGCCGCATCATCTCCGCGACGACAGCCCCTGGATTGGTGACATTGAGCAGCGTTCGCTCGTGAACCAGGTCGAACGAGTTCGCCGACAACTTGGTGTCGGTCGCGTCGGCCGCCACTATCTCGATCGCCCGCCCATGCTGAGCGGTCAGCTGTTGGACCACGGCCAGCAACCGCGGCACAAGGTCGAGGCCGACCACCGCCCGCCCTCGCCCACCCGCGAGCACAGCTGAGGTAAGATGCCAAGCGTTCCGCAACCGACATCGATCGCGCTCGCCCCCCGGGGCAGGCCGATTCGTCGAGCAGCTCCTGGGCCTCGGGCGCGTACACCTCCGCCTGCACTAGCAGGTACTCCACCTCGGCCGGACTCTCGTCCAGCCAGTAGCGCTCTGCTGTCACAATCGCTCCTTCCCGGCGGTGCCGAATACCGGTCCAAGAGAGTCCAACTGAGTCTCACTGTGTCCCATTCTTCGTCGCACCCCGTTCACCACCGATCCGGGCAACCTGCTGCGACGGCGTTCACGGCCGCCCGCTGCCGCAACCCGCCTGAAACGGTCACACCTTAGAAATCCGGTTTGCGCGCCCTTCTTTCACGTTCCGTAATAGATTCCTGGCGAATCCTGTGCCGCTCGAAAATTCGATTGCGTGGCTGACCTGTGCCTTCGCCAGCAGCCATGGAGCGGTGGTGGTTGGCTGGCCGGGTGCTGCTAAAGATCGTCTACCTGCTGGTTCGCCGGATACTTGGCCTGGCTGTGCTGCTATTCCGCAAGGACATGGCGAAGGATGCTGAGCTGCTGGTGGTGCGGCACGAGAACGCGGTCCTGCGCCGGCACGCCGGCCGGATCCGGTACGAGCCAGCGGACCGGGTGTGGCTCGCCGCGCTGGCACGGCTGCTCCCCCGCAGGTGCTGGACCGAAATCTTCCCCATCACGCCCGCGACGCTGCTGGCCTGGCACCGCAGGCTGACCGCGGGCAAGTACGACACGAGCAACAGCCGCAAGCCCGGCCGCCCGCCGACGGTCCCGGGCGTCGCCCGCCTTGCCGTTCGCCTGGCGAAGGAGAATCCGCTCTGGGGATATCGCCGCATCCACGGCGAACTGGCAAAACTCGGCATCGCCGTGGCGCCGTCCACCGTGTGGGAGCTCCCTGACGCACGGAAGACCCGCAGGCCACCAGCCGAATCCTATTTTCGAGCGGAACAAGTTCGAGATATAGGGTTCTTGCGGTAGAATCCCTAAATGAAGCCGAGTGACTTCTTTACCTTTGAAGAATTCCCCGCATTGGGAGGCATGCGGCGGGTGTTTGACGCCACCCTCGTTGATAGGCTTAGGCTTCAGCCTGAAGAAGGCACAAGCGACCTCGATGCCGGGTACGCTCTAGCCAAACTGGCGTACGACGACCTGACATCGTTCGGCACTGGCGGCGGTAAGCAACTGAGCAACGAAGATCTTTCGGTTGTTTTGCGGAGCCTGCGCGCTATCCTCGGCCGCCTGGGCGTGAAGTTCGATGCACCGCCGTTCAGAGACTTCGAAAGCTTTAAAAGCTACTGGATTAGCCATGGCATGAGCGGCTCCTGGGGTGCTCGCCGTGAGTACGTAAACGAGCTGTTTAATCCCGTGTTCGCCCGTCTCACGCAACTCGAGGACGACCAGGCGGTCAGTGCCGTACGCGGAGTGGACGGCCAGCTTAAGAACATCATCTTTGCCTCGACTGGTCCCAAGCCGCGGATTGTGCTTCGAGATGCGATTAACAACGTTATTGAAGTCGTGGAGAATGCGGAGTACTGCCTCTTCTACGACCGACCGCTGGTTGCCGCCGGTCTGACCTGGGCGGATCTGATTGATTGGTGGAAGGCGACTAACACCCAAGAGGACAAGCCAAGTGTCGAGGTCGGTCGCGACCTCTACCGCCGCCTGGCCGCTTCACTCGCAAGTCCGCCAGAGGGCACACTCTTTCGTACCTACTGTGAGCGGTACGGCTCTACTGAGGATGGCGAGAAGCAACCAGCGCTACTGCCACAGGTGTATCTCCATTACGACCCGCGCACCCGCCGAGAGCGCGGCGGTCAGCCAAGCGTACTGATGCGCGAGCGGATGGATTTTCTCTTGCTTTTCCCTCGTGGAGTGCGAATCGTGATCGAAGTGGACGGGAAGCAGCACTACGCGGAGGGCGAAACCGCTTCACCCCGGCTCTACTCCGAGATGGTGTCGGAAGACCGTAAGCTTCGGCTACGTGGGTACGACGTGTACCGCTTCGGCGGCTACGAGCTGATGTCGGCTGGTGCTGCCGACATGCTGCGTGAGTTCTTCGGCGAGCTGTTGGCGCGATATGAAGCGACCGAGTTGCCTAAAGCAGACTGAGAAACGTACCTAGGGGAACAATGAGTAGCGAGCCGAAAGAACCCGACGTCCCTGGAAGCCTGGCCATTCAAGTGGCCTCGATGCCATGGGCTTTTACTCAGCAGCATCCGCTACCTACGGCTGAGTTCATTGCCGAGGCTGGGAAGCGGGGAGTCCGGCTTGACTACTTGGCACTACGTGAGCTGTACCGGGTAGGCCTCTTGGCCCCGTTCGTGACCGTAACTAGTCGTCCTGTGCGACCGCCGGCACCTGTCGAGCATGAGCCGGTCCGCGCCGTAACGCGTCTCTACGAGCTGCGGTTGGCTCGTAACGAGGGGCGGCTCCGGGATCTGGCGACAGCGCCGTACGAGCCTAGGCTCCGCTTTGATCGCGCCAAGACGAGCGATCCTCGTGGATGGTGGAACGGCCATATCTACTCCTGGTATCAGCTCCTTGCTTTGCCGGTGGTCGAGCCGCTCATCGCGGGTGCCCGGTATCACCGGCGAGGCAAGAACCTGTACCCCCGGCTAGAGGGGCCCGAGCCCAACACCAAGGATGAGGCGGTCCGCCTGCGCCGCATCGCTGCCGTGATAGCTGCTGTCGAAGCGCGGTACCTCCCGAACCTAGATCCTGAGTGGGTTTATGTCACTAACACTGAGATCGAGGAGTGGCGGGAGTACCGCAGGACATTCGACCCCGAAGCGGTCCTGACGATGCTTGGGTACTCGCCAAAGCAAGTCCGGGATGATGCCGAGCATCTCTTGTTTAAGGCTAAGAACCTGGACCCTGTTGGCAGCAGGTGGAGCTACCTCATGCGGAGGGCTCCAAGCGACGCTTGGAAAGAGCTAACCGGCCCGGCGCGGATGGCGATGGATCACCGGATTGCAGCCGAGGTCCTGTTGCGCTTCTACGAGGACCTAGCTCAACACGGAGTGGCAGAACCCCTGCGAGTGATTCCCTGGAGGGCTCCGCATCCCCTGCACGAGCGCCTGAGCAACCGGCCTAGAACGCTAGACCAAGACCTGGTGGCGCTTGGTATTTCACCTCACCCTCGGGTGGTCCTGGTGGTGGAAGGTGAGACCGAAGAGTACATAGTGCCTCGGGTCTGGCGAGCGCTGAGACTTCCGAATGCCCCCGAGCTGATGCGCATTCTCACCTTGCGCGGAGTAGGAGAGCGAATTGTCAAGGTGGGAGCGCTGGCGGCCGCGCCTCTGGTGGGAGAGTTGCAAGGGGACTACTACGAACTCATCAAGCCGCCTACACGGCTGATAGTGGCTGTTGACCCTGACAAGCCGTACGACACGCCGCAAGCCGTCGCAGACAGGCGCAACGAGGTAGTGGACGAGATAAAGCTCGTGCTCGCGGCACAAGGAGCGGAAGCCGACCCGGACGACCTAGAGCACATGGTAGAGATTCGTACGTGGTCGAAGTTCTGCTTCGAGTTCGAGCACTTCACCGATGAGGAACTAGCAGACGCGATACTTGGGGTCTACCGCGGATACGGAGCACCTGATCGGGATGGGCTTATTAGGGGGCACTGAATGCTCAGCGGCGGGCGGGGCAAGACATTGGGAAGGTCTGGACCAACTGGCGACCAGAGGTTAGCAAGACGGCGCTGGCCAAGAAGCTGTGGCCGGTACTTGAGGCCAATATTCTGGACGAGTCATCGCCCGACGCCCCGTCCATAGCCCAGGTCGTGTACGAGGCATACCTGCAAGCTCAGGACCTGCGGTATAAGAGCTATGTGCTGCGGGCGGCACCGCGACCCGGTGTGAAGTCGTCCGGGGTGCCGTGGCGATTGGCTACGCTCTCCGACCAATCTACCTAGTGCGGCAGCTGCCATTCGCTAGCTGGCTAGCGTAATCTCAGCGTCCCGGGGCGAGGTGGGCTCGTCAGTGATACCAGTGGGCTGGGCCTGGTGGCGTCTTCAGTCCGACGCTGCCACGGGCGTGGTTAGGACCCGCGTTAGCAAGATCAACGGAGCGTGAACCGGTGGTGTCAGGACGTGTACCGCTCCAGAACTCGCCGCAGGTATTGTGACCTGCGGTTTGGCTGGATGAGCTGGTTGCACCAGGATCAGGGCTCGTGGCTTTTCGTCTGCTCTACTTGATCACGATCCAGGTCTTCGGCTGGCTGGTGCTGCTGGGCCGCAGCCAGGCGTCGAAAGACGCGGAGATCATGGTTCTTCGTCATGAGGTCACGGTGCTCCGGCGTCAGGTCACCCGGCCCAAGCCGGACTGGGCCGACCGGGCGATCCTGGCTGCACTGACCCGGCTGCTTCCAGCCGTGCTGCGCGCCCATCGGCTGGTCACGCCGGGCACGCTGCTGGCTTGGCACCGCCGGCTGATCACACGCAAGTGGACGTACCCGAACAGGTCAGGCCGTCCGCGGACCAGCCAGGAGATCCACGCCCTGGTGCTGCGGCTGGCGCGGGAGAACCCAGCCTGGGGGTACCGCAGGGTCCACGGCGAGCTATGCCGGCTCGGCCATCGCATCAGCGAGGCGACGGTGCGGCGGATCCTGCGCGGCCGGCGGCTAAGGCCCGCTCCGCGGAACGTCGACACCTCCTGGCGGGCGTTCCTGCGCGCGCAGGCAGGCGGCTTGCTGGCCTGTGATTTCTTTCATGTGGACACGGTTTTCCTCAGGCGCCTGTACGTGCTGTTCGTCATGGAGGTGAGCACCCGGCACGTCCACGTTCTCGGCGTGACAGCTCACCCGGGCGGCGCATGGACCGCCCAGCAGGCCCGCAACCTGACCATGGATCTCGGTTACCGGATCGGATGCTTCCGCTTCCTGATCCGGGACCGCGACGCCAAGTTCACCAGCGCCTTGGATGCATGATCACACTGCTCCTTTGCTGAATTTTGTCGGTTAGAACAGCCCTTCTTGCGGGGCTGGAGGCGCGATACGCAGGCCTTTCTTGCGTCCGGTGCGGAGGTAGACAGCGCGGATTTCGCCGCGCT
>WNGK01008154.1_pt1 | contig 16844 bp, 19 predicted proteins | sample 5400601 | NCBI WGS metagenome assembly WNGK01 (sample SAMN13153376, study PRJNA577476) | soil metagenome | isolation source: 60 cm soil or saprolite under Garry oak tree replicate 1 | place: USA:California | collected 2016-06-15
GTCGTCGGCGGTCGCGCTCGCGCTGCCGGGCGGCGGCTGGCTGATCGACACGCCGGGGCTGCGCGGCTTCGGACTCGGCCACATGTCGCCGGAGCGGGTCGTGCGCGCGTTCGGCGACCTCGCGGAAGGCGCGGAACACTGCCCCCCGGGCTGCGATCATCTCGGGCCGGACTGCGCGCTGGACGGCTGGGTCGCGGCCGCGGGCGAGGACGCAGGCCCGCTGGCCGCCAGGCTCGACTCGCTCCGGCGGCTGCTGCGCAGCAAGGAGGGGCCGGAGGGGCTGGAGGCCGAGGATCGTGAGCAGGACGAGGGCCTGTCGTGAGATCCAGCCGCCTGCGCCGGTCCGGCCAGAAAGCCGGTCCGGTCGTAGTCACTGTGCCCGATTAGCGATAGCGTTCGGCAGCATGGCGGGTTTCGATGACGACCTGCGCTTCGCCCACGTCCTGGCCGACGCGGCGGACGACATCACCATGCGCCGGTTCCGAGCGCTCGACCTCAGCGTTCAGTCCAAGCCTGATCTCACTCCCGTGACCGACGCCGACCTGGCCGCCGAGGACTCGCTGCGAAACGTGCTGAGCCGGGCCCGGCCCAGGGACGCGATGCTCGGCGAGGAATTCGGCCGGACCGGATCCAGCCCGCGCTGCTGGATCATCGACCCGATCGACGGGACCAAGAACTTCGTCCGCGGCGTTCCGGTCTGGGCGACGCTGATCGGGCTGATGGCCGACGGCCAGATGACGGTCGGCGTGGTCTCCGCACCGGCGCTCGGGCGACGCTGGTGGGCTGCACAGGACGGCGGCGCCTGGACCGGCAAGTCGCTGACCAAGGCCACCGCCTGCCGGGTATCGGAGGTCACCAGGCTCGAGGACGCCTCGTTCTCGTACTCGGACCTCGCGACCTGGGAGCAGCGCGGGCGGCTCGACGCGTTGCTCGGCCTGGCCAGGTCGGTCTGGCGGACCAGGGCCTACGGCGACTTCTGGTCGCACGTGCTCGTCGCCGAGGGGGCGGTGGACATCTCCGCCGAGGCGGAGGTCAAGCTCTGGGATCTGGCCGCGCTGCAGGTGATCGTGACCGAGGCCGGCGGGATCTTCACCGACCTGGCCGGCAAGCCGGACCCGGACGGCGGCAACGTGCTGTGCACGAACGGCCAGCTGCACGACGAGGTGCTGGGCCTGCTGGCCGACCAATCCGATCACGCGGCCCGCCCTGGCTGACGCGGCACTGCACGCCGCGGCCCGCTCGCCGCGGCCCGCACGCCGCGGCCCGCTCGCCTCCCGCGGTGTCGGCCTTGCCCTGCGCAGCCTCATGCACGATGCTTGGGGGCTAGCAGGTATCACATGTTCACAAGCTCGGCTGCTGTGCTGGCACTGGCGCCTCCGGCCCGCCGCGGCAGCGCCTCGACGGCACGGCAACTGCGTCCGCACAGCCAGTCAGGAGGAGTGATCGGATCATGAAGGTGAAGGACGGGATGAGCCAGGTCGTCCTGAGCGTCGGGCCGGCGCATACGCTCCGGCAGGCGGCCCGGATGATGTCGGCGCAGCACGTTGGCGCGGCCGTGGTGCTCGATCACGAGCGCTCGGGGATCGGCATTCTCACCGAGCGGGACATCCTGAACTCCATCGGCGGCGGCCAGGATCCTGACACCGAGCTCGTCGCCGACCACCGGACCAGCGACGTGGTGTTCGCCTCGCCGGACTGGACCCTCAAGCGGGCAGCGGAGACCATGGTGTCCGCGGGCTTCAGGCACCTGATCGTGGTCGACAAGGGCGAGGTGACCGGGCTGCTGTCGATGCGCGACATCGTGCGCTGCTGGTCCGGCAGCTCGGCGGGCGGCAGCGCGGAGGCGGCCGTCGGCTCAGGAGCCCGACTCGACTAGCCGCCCGAATCTCAGCAACGACGTGCCAAGGCCCGCGCGGGCGAGCGGCGCGAGCAGCGCGAAGGCGACCCGGGCGGCGGCCGGCTGCGCGGCGGCGGGGAACAGGTCGAGCAGCGGAGCGGGCAGCAGGATTCGCTCGGTCCAGCGGAACTCGCTCCGGCTGCCGCGCGGCCGCACCTCGAAGATGCCCTCGCCACGGACGATGGTCCCGGTGTGAGTGACTGTGCACCGCCTGGGCGGGTCCCACTCGGTGATCTCCATCGTGTCCGTGAAGCCGACCGGCCCGATGCCGGTCCGACCGGTCACGCCCGCGCCCATGCCGTGCCCGCCACTGGACCGGGTGGCCCAGATCCACGCGTGCTGCCTGGACCAGTCGAACGCCAGATCCCAGACCCGTTCCGGATCGGCGTCGACGGTGACCCCCGCCGTGATCGTCAGGCTGGCCGGCATCAGGCTACGCTAGCGGCTGGTCCCGCGATCGCGGGCAGGTCCCGCGACCCGGCATCAGGCTACGCTAGCGGCTGGTCCCGCGATCGCGGGCAGGTCCCGCGACCGCGGGCAGCTCGTTGACATGCGGCGATTCCGGCGCGAACCTGATCTGGACACCCTGCTACGGACCGCTTAGCATTGACTGTATGGTCAGTCAGCATGGTCCTATCAGCCAGCAAGGTCCTATCAGCCGACCTGGTCTCACTCGCCCGCACGGTCCCATCAGCGAGCACGGCGCCGTCAGCCAGAACGGTGCCGTCAGCCAGCACAGCGCCGTCAGCCAGAACGGTGCGCCGCCCGCCCCGATCGACCCAGCCGCTCTCGCCGAATCGCTCCGCCCGTTCGGCCAGAGCCGGATGCTCCCGCGCGCCGCCTACACCGACCCGGCCGTGTTCGAGTGGGAGCAGCAACATTTCTTCGGCAGCGGCTGGCTGTGCGTGGGCCGCAGCGACCAGGTCGCGAACCCTGGCGACCAGCGCGCCGAGGCCGTCGGGCTGGGCAGCGTGCTGCTGGCCAGGGACAACGACGGCGTGCTGCATGCCTTCGCGAACACCTGCCGGCACCGTGGTCACGAACTGCTCCCGTGCGGCGCGTCGGCCAGCCAGGGCGTGATCATCTGCCCTTATCACGCCTGGACCTACGGGCTGAACGGGGAGCTGCGCGCTGCGGCCGGATTCAAGGGCCAGCGCGGTTTCAGCGTCCGGCAGTGGGGCCTGCTCGAGCTTCCCTGCGTCGAGTGGCACGGCCTGATCTTCGTTGACGGATCCGGTCAGGCGGCGCCGCTGGACGACGCCCTGGAGACGCTGGACAGCATCCTCGCGCCGTACGAGATGAGCAGGCTCGTCGTGGCGGGGACGCACGAGTACGACGCGTCGGCGAACTGGAAGATCCTTACCGAGAACTACCACGAGTGCTACCACTGCCCGTCGATCCACCCGGAACTGTGCCGGGTCAGCCCGCCGAAGAGCGGCGACAACTATGACATTCCTGGGACCTGGGTGGGCGGGACCATGGACCTGCGGCCCGGGATGACGACCATGTCGCTGGACGGGACCAGCCATTCAGACCCGCTGCGCGGCCTGGACGCGACTGGGCTGCGAACGGTCATCTACGTGAACGTGTTCCCCAACGTGCTGATCAGCCCGCACCCCGACTACGTGATGGTGCACCGGCTGATGCCGCTGGCCGCGGACCGGACCAGGATCGAGTGCAGCTGGGCGTTCGCGCCGGAGGCAGCGGCCAGGCCGGACTTCGACCCCAGCTACGCGATTGACTTCTGGGACCTCACCAACCGGCAGGACTGGACCGCGTGCGAGTCCGTCCAGCGCGGGCTGTCCTCGCCGCACGCGGTGCCCGGCCCGCTCAACCCGGCCGAGGACGCCGTGTACCAGTTCGTGACCATGGTCGCCCGCGGCTACCTCGGTCAGTCTGTCTGGACCAACGGCGGCTCACCCTGGACCGCCGCACCCCCCGCTGACACACCCGCGACCACCGCCCCCCCGCCCCAAGCGCCCCCCGCGCCCCACGCGCCCCACGCCGACGCGATCCCCTGAGACCCCGTTCCATGATCGTGGCGGGTTCACTTGTTGTAGCGCGGTCAATCCACCACGATCATGGAAGGTCCGGTTATTTCACCTCGTTGAGCAGGCCGGTGGCCACGTCGAAGACGAAGCCGCGGACCTGGCCGGTGTGCGGGATGAAGGGGCTGGCCTTGATTCGCGCGATCGACTGTCGCACGTCGGCATCCAGGTCGCCGAACGCCTCGGCCGCCCAGGCCGGCTTGATTCCGGTGTCGGCCTCGATGCTCGCCTTGAACTCATCGTCGGTGAAGGTCAGCATCCCGCAGTCGGTGTGGTGAATGAGGATGATCTCCGTCGTGCCGAGCAGCCGCTGGCTGATGGCCAGGGACCGGATCTCGTCATCGGTGACGACGCCGCCGGCGTTCCTGATGACGTGCGCCTGACCCTCGTCGAGTCCGAGAATGCCGTAGACGTTGAGCCTGGCATCCATGCACGCGACAACCGCCAGGCCGAGTGCCGGGGGTAGCGGGAGAGGCCCGTTGAACTCCTGGGCGTAGGAAGCGTTGTTGGCGAGCAGCTGATCAGTGACAGACATAGGGCAAGCCTCCTGAAACTCCTGGCCGGCGGTCGGGACACCAGCAGCCTGGGCCGGCGGTCGGGACAACCAGCAGCCTGGGCCGGCGGTCGGGACACCAGCCGCCTGGGCCGGCGGTCGGGACAACCAGCCGCCGGCTCGCCGTGTTCCTGGTCGGGCGTCATCTTTGCTGAGCTCGCTCGTATTCCCGGATCCATCCGCCGAATTGGGTACCAATGAACCAGGGACCGCTTCTCACGGACCGGAGCAGGAGGTGCGGCGTGGCTGGCAGCGGCGCGGACGGTGGCGGCAAAGGCGGCGGGACGGGCGCCGGGACGGGCGCCAGGAAGGGCAAGGATGGCAGGGATGGCAGGCACGCCAACGATCCGGAGACCGGCGCGGGCGGCGGGAAGCGGCTGAAGCGATCGCTGTACGAGACCGAGCTCCGCAGGCTCCAGGCCGAACTGGTCAAGCTGCAGGAATGGGTCAGGGCTGAGCGCACCAGGATCGTGGTCGTGTTCGAAGGCCGCGACGCAGCCGGCAAGGGCAGCACGATCAAGCGCGTCACCGAGTTCCTGAACCCCAGGATCGCCCGGATCGTCGCGCTCCCCGCGCCGACCGAGCGGGAGCAGACCGAATGGTACTTCCAGCGTTACATCGAGCATCTTCCGGCCGCCGGCCAGATCGTCCTGTTCGACCGGAGCTGGTATAACCGCGCCGGCGTGGAGCGGGTCATGGGTTTTTGCACCAAGGAGGAGTACGGCCGGTTCCTGCATCAGTGCCCGCTGCTCGAGCGGATGCTCGTCGAGGACGGCATCTTGCTGCGCAAGTACTGGTTCTCGGTCAGCGACGAGGAACAGCAGCTCCGGTTCCGGTCACGGCTCGAAGATCCGATGCGCCGCTGGAAGCTCTCGCCGATGGACCTGGACTCGATCTCCCGGTGGGAGGACTACTCGCGCAGCAAGGACGAGATGTTCGTGCACACCGACATTCCCGAGGCGCCGTGGTACGTCGTGGAAAGCGACGACAAGCGGAGCGCGCGGATCAACATGATCGCTCACCTGCTGTCCACCATTCCCTACCAGGACGTCCAGCGGCTGCCGCTCGTCCTTCCGCCCCGGCCTCCGTCGAAGGGCTATGTCCGGATGCCGAAAGGCATGCAGACCCATGTGCCGGACCACGCGGCGGGCCTGCGCCCCGACTGACCCCAGCACCACTGCGGATGACGACCGCTGCGGATGACGACCGCGGCGGGACGCCCGCCACCTTCGACCTGAGCCTGGCTGGTCGGCCAGGACCTGCGCCGCGGGCTGAGGTCGCCGCGCCGCAGGAAGCTTCGGCCGGGTCGCGGTCGCGATCTGCCGCGACAACTCCGGCGGCGCGTGGCTGACACAGGACTTCTCGAACTGCTATCGCCCGGACAGCCCGCTATGAAAGCATTAGTCGGTACCTGTAGCTGCAAGACCGTTTTCAGCCCCCAGGCGGCGACGAGATGACCGAGCTCACCTACCCGAGCTTTCCGAAGCGCGCCTTCGCGGTCGCGGGTGCGGTGGTACTCGTACGGGCCGCCAGGCACGTGATGGTCAGACGGGACTACTCGCCGGACGACATGCAGCTGAACGGTCCCGGCTCCGTTCCCGCCTGCCGCGGGCTGACCGCGGGCCAGTTCCAGGCCGCGGTTGTCATCGCCTACCAGGCCGAGTACGGCCGGTTCCGGCCCAGAATGTCGCTGACCCACAACCTGCCGCCGCCGTCCTACAAGGCGCTCAGCGCCCAGGATGAGGCGCGGTCACGACGGTAGGCCGGTCCGTTCCTGGCTCAGATCAGTGCGCCCCGGCGCCGGCAGACCCGCGCCGACCGGGCTCGGCCGCCGGTCGCTGGTGGTAGCCTCGGTCCCTTGTGGTGGGGAGTCCGGGTATCTCGACGAGCGCTGATCGCAGCATTCGGCACTGCGATCGCGTTCAGCATTCTGGCGGGTACCGCCTTCGTGCTCATCAGCCGTGAGTCGCCCCCGAGATCGTCTCCACCGCGCTCGCTGCCCGTCATCGCGCCTTCGCCGGCGCCGAGCCCTTCGAAGAAGCCGCCGCTGAGGTCGCCCTTTACCGGCGAGCGGATCAGGTACCTGCGCCGGGTCCTGATCTTCAAGATCGACAATGTCGTGCAGGCCCGGCCGCCGACCGGGCTGACCAAGGCCGACATCGTCTACTTGCTTCCGGTCGAGGGCGGGCTGAGCCGGATCTTCGCCGTCTTCTCCTCCCATGTCCCGCCCGTGGTCGGCCCGGTCAGGAGCTCTCGCCAGGAGGACATCAAGCTGCTGAGGCAGTTCGGCCGGCCGGCGTTCGCCTTCTCCGGGGCGCAGCCGGCGCTGCTGCCCGTCGTGGAACACGCCAGGATCGTCAACCTCTACGCCGGCCTGGTCGGCGGCTACTTCCGCAGCCTGAGCCGGATCGCGCCCTATAACCTTTACGCCGACACCAAGAGGCTGCTCCGCGAGGCTCCGCACGCGAGCCTGGCGCGCGACATCGGATTCAGGTTCGGCTCGGCTCCGGCGGGCGGCAAGCCAACCCACTCGTACAGCGTACGGTACCAGGCGGCGCACTTCACCTTCTGGTGGTCGCCGAAGCAGCATCGGTGGCTGGTCTCGATGGATGGCCGGCCGGCTCGCGCCGCCAGCGGCCATAAGCTCGGCGGGCGCACCATCGTGGTCCAGTACGTCCGGGTCGGGACGTCCGTCTTCCGTGAGCTCGGGATCAGGCCCCCGTACGCCAATGCGGTGGGCCACGGAACTGCCGTCGTGCTCCGCAACGGCCGCGCCTACCATGTGCACTGGTCACGCCCGAGAGCGAACGGCGGCACCACGTTCACCCTGCCCGACGGACACCGGATGCCGTTCGCCCGCGGCCAGGTCTGGGTCGTCTACGGCCTCGGCCCCGGTTCCACCGGCTGAGCCCCCATGGTGCGGGTGCGGCCGGGCAGCCGGATAGCTCGCTTTTCTCGGCGCCCGGTCAGATCCTGATGACCTGCACATCCGGCATAGCGCGGTAGTCGGCATCTTGCGTGACAATCGGAATGCCGTGGGCGATCGCCGTGGCCGCGATCCAGCTGTCGTTGATAGGCACCTTGCGGCCGGCGGCGCGCAGCCGGGAAACCAGCAAGGCCCAGGCGTCCGATACTGGCTCATCCACCGGCAGGGCCTCGAACCGCTGCGCGAGCTGATAGGCCGTAAGGCGCCGCGAGGATGACTCAGGGTCTCTGGCTTGCAGCACGCCGAGTCGCAACTCGCCCAGAGTGATGGCCGAGATGCCCCACTCGAAGCCTGAGAACCGGCTCACGTCGAAGCGTTCGGCCTCCAGACCAATGAAGACCGACGTATCGGCGAGAGCCCGCCGCGCGGTCACCATCGCAGATCATCAGTCGATCCGGTCGGGGTCTCCCGCAGTTCCTGAGCCAGCCCGGTCGTGTCGGGGCCCAATTTCACCAGTTCGCTGGCGATCTCTGATGCGGGCAGCCAGCGTCGCCGCCACGACAGGGGGATGATCTTCGCGACCGGGCGGTTGTCCCGCAATACCTCGATTTCCTCGCCAGCCTCGACGCGGCGAAGCACCTCGGCGGTGTGGTTCCGCAGATCCCGGGCCGGTATCGCACTCACGAGCACGATCGTAGCTGTTCGACTACAGCCGTAGCAAACAGGGCGCTCAACGGGTGACTCGCTGTCGCCTTTGATGCTTCTTCAAATCAGCTGCCTGGGTGTCAATGGTAAATCTCTCTGACGCGCCTGATCTTGGTGACGGAACGGTTCACCGGCACGCCGTGCTTCTCGAGCTGGGGAAGAATCGCGCTGCTGCGGTCACTGAGGAAGGCGATCGGGTTCCCCTGGCCACGGCGGAGCCGGAAGCACACCGCGATCCTGCTCGCCGGCAGCGCGACTAGTTCGGCTATCGCGAGCTCGTCATACCTGGCTTCCCAGGTCGGAACGATCCAGCGGCTGATCAGGGTTCCCCGCAGCCGCACGCCCCAGTCAAAGAGCTCCAGCCGCACCAGCCCTCCGCTGGTCATGACCCACCGGCACATGACGCCGCCGTAGATGAGATCTTCCAGATGGCCCGCAGGCGCGTCGATCCGCCGGGCGCAGGTCGCTGCCAGCCTGTTCCACAGGACCAGGCCTCCGGCCCAGAGGAGAACCAGCAGCACGACCAGAGCGATTACCATGGCCACCGGTTCCTCCTATGCGGACCAGCACCGTACCATACGATCTCCTGATTAATCGTGACCCCAAACGGTGCCCGATCCGCCTGCCTTGACCGATCCCGATCCGCGATTGAGTCTCCCGGCGCGCTAGAACCGGGCGCGGCCGACGATGCGGAGTACCCCCGCTGAAGACCAGCAGCAGCACCGCCGCGATCAGGCTGGCGATCGAGCCGCCCGCGAACCGGGAGGTACTCGATACGGAAGCGTTAGGTGCGGCGGGTGGCCAACAGGACGGCGTCGTGGATCGCCACCTCGGCCCCGTCTGGCATGCTCGCCGTCCGGGGGCGGGACTCGCTGACCTCGACTGTCCACGAGTCGTCGAGCAGGCCAGCGATCTGGTCCGAGGTGTAGAACAGCCCCGGCATCGGCGGCCGTGGCACACCGGAAGCCAGATCAGACGGATGATGGCCGACCACGAGCAGAATCCCGCCGGCCCGCACCGCGGCGGCCAGGCCCGTGAAGAGCCGCGTCCGCGGCTCCGGCGGCAGCTGCATGAACTGCGCCGACACCAGGTCGAAGGAGCCGGGCTCAGGCATACAGGTCAGCAGATCGGCCTGCCGCCACGCGATCCGCGCCGCGGCCACCGGATCGGCGTCGCGAGCATGCTGTTCGCCACGCTGCACCGCGACACCGGAGATGTCAGCCGCGACCACCTCCCAGCCGCGCCGGGCCAGCCAGATGGCGTCGGCTCCCTCACCGCTCCCCACGTCCAGCGCCCGCCCCGGTGACCGGCCAGCAACCTCGGCGACCAGCTGCGGATTCGGGTGTCCGCTCCACACCTGCGGCGCGGACCGATAGCGCTCGTCCCAGAAACCCGCGTCGAAGACCGGCTCGGTTCCGTGCGCGTGCTCAGTCATCTGCCCAGTATGGCCCTCGGCATGTCAGCCCAGGAGCGGGCGGCTTCGGTGCTCGACGCGGCCGGAGCGGCGGCGAGGCCTATACCAGCGTGGCGGTCGTCAGCAAGATCATCGACTAAGACCACGCTGCCGCGCGGCTCCCCGACAGTAGGCCGCAGCGCGGCAGTTGCTTGGCGTCCGCCAGGCCCGGCCAGCGACGGGAGGCTGACCTAGCGGTCAAGCCCCAGGGTGAAGGTGGGCTTGGGCGAGGTCTCGGGGAGTCGGTGCTCGTCGCTGAGGCGCCGGATGGCGGTTCCGGTGGCCAGGAACTCGGTCGCGTGCTCGCCCCAGACGTGGTTGTTGACCTCGACGGTCACCCCGACGATGCCCGAGGATCCCGCCTGCCCCGCCTCCGCCTGCATCCTGCCGAGGGCGAGCTCGCGGGCCTCGTAGATGCCCTGGGTGAAGACCACCATCTCCTGGTTCTGGCCCGCCTGGCGCAGCGACTGCATCGCCGACTGATGCGCGATGTGGTAGACGCAGACTCCGAGCACGAAAGCCACCGGCACCGCGCCGGCCGCCAGCAGCCGGAAGAAGTCCTGGGCCGACAGGTCCGAGGTGAACGCCCGGCCGTCCGGGGCCCGGTGGGCGCCCGCGGTGCCGGTGCCGCCGCTGCCCAGCGCGCGCACGGCGGTCCCGGTCGCGATGAACTCCAGCACGCCCTGGCCCCAGGCGTACTGCTGCATCCGCAGCTGGACGCCGACGATGCCGTCAGCCCCCAGGTGGTCGGCCTCGGCCCGCATCCTGGCCATGGCCAGTTCCCTTGCGTTGTACATCGCCTGCGTCAGGATCTGCAGCTCCTGGTTCTGCGACCATCGTCCGACCTGCAGGCCGATGTGATAGATGGACGAACCGACCACGAAGCCGAGCGGCTCGAACCCGGCCTCGCCGAGCAGCACGTACTCCGAGACCGACAGGTCGGAGGTGAACACGCCGGACGGATCAGCGCCCGCGGTATGGGCCAGCCTGCTGTCCGCGGCCTGCGGCTCCCAGGCGGCCGCATCGCCGGCCGGCTTGTTCGCGAAAAGGGGCATGTCATTCTCCTCCGGCCGGACTTACTGGTACGCGAGATGGCACGCGCAGCCTACCTGCGGGCGCGCTCACAGCGCGCGGCGACAGCTCCTGACCCCCAGGGACCACTGTGCGGTGACCGGTGACCGGTGAGCGGGATTCCTCGCCGTCGCAGACCTGAGAAATGGCGGAGAAATGGCCGGATCGATGGCCGACCTGGCTGACTTACTGTTTTGATGGGAATTGGGAATTGTTAGCTCAATCCCATGCGCTGTGACGCTTGCGGCGCCGCGACCGGATGGTACCCCCCCCACGGACGAGGAGGCTGCGTCATGGCAGCGCATGGCGCAGGGTTCCGCGTGCGGGCGATCGCGCTCCTGGCGACGGGAACGGCCGGGCTCACCTGGCTCTCCGGGCTCGCCATGGCCAGTACGGCGGGCCCGCAAGTCGAGGCTCAGCGGCGTCCGATCAAGCACGTCGTCGTGCTCTACCTCGAGAACCATTCCTTCGACAACCTCCTCGGGTACTGGTGCGACCATCACCCGGGCCGGTGCCCCGACGGCGGCATGCCGTCCTCGGTCACCCTGTCCGATAAGAGCGTGGTTACCCCGGGCGTGCAGCCGGACATCGTGCCGAATGTGTCGCACACCGTAACCTCACAGCTGGCCGCCATCGACGGCGGGAAGATGGACGGCTGGCAGAAGGTGCCAGGGTGTACCGCCAAGACGGGTTACGCCTGCATCGGCGGGTACACCCCAGCCCAGGTACCCAACCTGACCGCGCTGGCCAGCCGGTTCGCCATCAGCGACCGGACCTTCTCGATGGGCGACAGCCCGTCCTGGGGCGGTCACCTGTACGCGGTGATGGGTTCGCTGGACAGATTCGAGGGCGAGAATCCCATCATCGCCCCTGGAGTCACCCCGGGCCCCGGATGGGGCTGCGATTCGAAGCGCATCACGCAGTGGAGAGCGCCCGGTGGCGCCGTCAGGCTGGTGCCAAGCTGCGTACCTGACTACTCGCTGGGACTGTCCGACGGAGGCGCGTTCAAGCCCACCCCGGCCAAATACGCACCGACTATCATGGATCGCCTGCACGCTGCCGGACTGTCGTGGCGGATCTACGGCGAGCCGACGCCGCCGGGCGGGGGCGGCCCGACCTCCGCTGGGTACGGCTGGGATGTCTGCCCCTCGTTCGCGGAGTGCCTGTATACCGGCCAGAAGGCGAACAACGTTCCCAGCTCGACCTTCGTCCGCGTCGCGCGGGCCGGCCAGCTTCCGAATTTCTCGCTGGTCACACCGGGCGGTAAGGATGCCGCGTTCAGCGAGCACAACGGGTTCTCCATCACGGCCGGCGACGACTGGCTGGGCCAGATCGCGTCCGCGGTGATGAACGGCCCGGAGTGGCGATCCACGGCGCTGTTCATCACCTGGGACGACTGCGGCTGCTTCTATGACCAGATACCGCCGGGAGCCAACCCGGACGGAACGGCGCAGGGGCCGCGCACGCCATTGATCATCGTCAGCCCGTACGCCAGGCCGAGGTTCACCGACACGACGGCGGCAACATTCGCCGGAATCCTGGCCTACACAGAGCACAACTTCGGCCTGACCCCGCTCGGTGCGAACGACGCGCGCGCCTACCCGTTCACCAAAGCGTTCAACTATCGCCAGGCGCCGCTCCGGCCGGCGCGAATGGCTGACCGCCCGTGGCCGGCCGATGCCTATCACGTGCACATGAAGGAAGCCCGCCAGGACACTTAGCTGCCGCCGTAGCCGGCTGTCGATCAGGCTGGCACTCCGCCGTACCCGATCTCGTTTCCGTCTGGGTCAACATATGTGGTCTTTCGCACGCCGTTCGGGTACGTCTCCCGCTTCGCCGGCTTCAGTCCCCGCTGAGCTATCTCGGCCATCAGCGTGTCGAGGTCATCAACGATGATGGTGTGCATGGCGTGGCCGGCATGTTCCGGGCGCTGGACGATGTACACCGACCGGTGTTCGGCCAGTTCCCACACCGCCTCCGTATCGTGCGGGAAGAACGATGGCGGGGAGCCGAGCAGCCGGTCGTACCAAGCCAGCGCGGTGGCGTAGTCGCTAACCGGGATGCCTGCATACAGATCGACGGACATGGCGTCATGCTAGCGGGGCGCCGGATCCCGTCCGGAAGACGCAACGCGCGGAGGTGGCGATGTCGGGGAAGTTCGCGGTGGTCGACGCGATCGCGGAGGAATACCAGAGCCGGGGCGGGCAGCCGGCACTCGCCTACGGGGTGGTCGCGGACGGCCGTCTCGTGCACGAGCGCGGGCTGGGAGAGCGGTGGGTTGACGGGCCGGCTCCGGACGGGCAGACGGTATTCCGGATCGCGTCGATGACGAAGAGCTTCACCGCGGCCGCCGTCCTGCTGCTGCGCGACGAGGGCGCCTTGAGGCTGGACGATCCGGCGCAGATGTACGTGCCTGAGCTCGCCGAGCCGCGCCAGCCAGCCGGCTCTGCCCCGGTCACGATCCGGCAGCTGCTGACCATGACCGCCGGGCTCCCGACCGATGACCCGTGGGGCGACCGGCTCCAGGGCCAGCCGCTCGCTGAATTCGCGGAATTCCTGGCTGGCGGAATCAGCCTCGCCTGGGCGCCCGGCACCCGGTTCGAATACTCCAACCTTGGCTACGCGATCCTTGGCAGGGTGATCGCGGCGGTTTCTGGCCAGGGCTACGCCGACTTCGTGCGGACGCGCCTGTTCCTGCCGCTGGGGATGACAGCGACCGGCTTCGAGGCGGACGAGTTCCCCTCGGACCAGCTGGCGCGCGGTTATCAGGGAACGGCAGGTGCCTGGCAGGAACTGACGATGGCTCCCAGCGGGGCGTTCGCGCCCATGGGCGGCATCTTCTCGTGCGTGAGCGACCTTGCGCTCTGGGTCGGCGGGTTTCTCGCCGCTTTCGTGCCCTCCGACGAGCGGGCAGGCGAGCGTCATCCGCTGGGCCTCACATCGCGGCGGGAGATGCAGTCGGCGCAAGCCGCGATCCCGCCTGCGGCGTTCATCCGGGTGCCCGGCGGGCTGTCCGGTGGCGAGCCGCCGAACTACGGGTTCGGGTTGTTCATTGCGGAAGACCCGGTCCGGGGTGTGGTCGTGCAGCACAGCGGCGGCTACCCCGGCTTCGGCAGCAACATGCGCTGGCACCGGGCCACCAGCCTGGGTGTGATCGTGCTCGCGAACCGGACTTATGCGGGTCCGTGGGTGCTGGCCGAGCGGATGTCGGACGCTCTGCTGCGGGACTCGCAGCGGCCCGCCCGACTGCCGCCAGTGCCCGGTCCGGCCCTGCACCAGGGCAGGGCGTGGCCGCAGACTCTCGCTGCCCGGGATGAGGTCATGAGCCTGCTCGCGAACTGGGACGACGCGTCGGCCGAGCGACTGTTCACCGAAAACGTCGCGCTTGACGAACCGTTCGCCGACCGGCGCGCCGCTGCCGCGACGATCAGGGAGCGGATCGGCACGTTCAGCGTGGACCAGGGCCGGCCCGCCGAGTTCGATTCGCCCGCCCACTGCCGGTGGTGGCTACGCGGCGAGCGGGGCGCGGTCGCGGCGGAGATCACGCTTACCCCGGAACGCGAACCGCGGGTGCAGTCGCTCACGCTCGCGGTCCCACCTGCCGCGGCCTCGCCGCTGGCCGGAGTGGTTGCCGCACTGATCTCCATCGTCGATGGCGGCGATCCTCGCGTGCTTGCCGCACTGCCAGCGGCCGGGTCGCTGGACAAGGGCCTCCTCACCCGGCAGTTGCGGATGGCCGGATCCTGGTCAGGCCGGATCGTCGAAGACACGTCCCTGGCCGGCGACGGGGTCACCTCGACCACGGTGCAGCTCGACGGCGAGCACGCCCGGCTCGCCCTGTCGGTCATGGTGGACTCCGCCGGACTCCTGCACCAGGCCGACGTCTCACTAGAACCCTGGTACCCGACGTGATGGCGTGACCAGTCCCCCGCTCGGCCTCACCAGGCCGCAGATTCTGGCGTTCCGGCGGCACGTCGGTGCGCTCGGCGAGCGGCTGGCACCCGGACGGCACTCGCTTCGGCGCGCAGCCTGGGCCGGGCTGCAGGACAGCATGCCCCGGGCCGCGCTGCTGTCGATCCACGCGCGCGTCGAGGGAACCCAGCCGGCCACGTGGGAGGACCCGTCCCTGGTCCAGCTCTGGGGGCCGCGGTTCCATGTCTTCACCGTCGCCGCGCGCGATCTTGCTGTCTTCTCGGTCGGGACGCTGCCCGACGACCCGAAGCGCCGGCGCCGGGCGGAAGACCTCGCCGCCCGCCTGCACGCTCTGCTGGCCGGCGCGCGGATGACCTACGCCGACGCGGGACGCGCGCTCGGCGAGCACCCGTACAGCCTCAGGTACGCGGCGGCGACCGGCACCGTCCTGATCCGGTGGGACGGCGCGCGGCAGCCGACCGTATGGACGGTGCCGCCGCCCGAGACCGACCCGCGCGACGCCCGTCTCGAGCTCGCGCGCCGGTATCTGCACATCTACGGGCCGGCTGCGCACGAGGCCTTCGCCTGGTGGTCAGGGATCGGCCAGCGGCACGCCGTCGCGGCGTTCGAGGCGCTCCGAGCGTCGCTGATCCCGGTGCGGACGCCAGTCGGCGACGCGTGGATCCTCAGCCGCGACGAGCCGGCTTTCCGCGCCGCACCGAGGCCCGCGGCACCAGCACGGCTCCTCCCGAGCGGCGATGCCTACCTGCTCTTGCAGGGATCCGACCGCGAACTCCTGGTCCCTGACGACGCCCGCCGCCGCGCGCTGTGGACTCCGCGCGTCTGGCCGGGCGGCGTACTTGTCGACGGCGAGGTCGCGGGGACGTGGCGACGCGGGGACACGACGGTGGCGGTCCAGCCCCGGAGCAGGCTGACCCGTGCGGCACGGGAGGCGGTCCAACGGGAGGCGGAGACGCTGCCACTGCCCGGTGCCCGAGGGCCGATCGTCGTCCGCTGGGAGGAATGACACGACAGGCGCCGCGGCGACGGGCTGGCGGCCTGCGAGTATCCGGGCGTCGCCGGGCGCGCGGAGCGGCCTTGTCAGCTGAGCCCGGGCAGCACGGCCATGGTGATGGCGTCGATCTGGCTCAGTGCTTGTTCTGGCGGGATACGCGCATCGTCGCGGACGATGAACTCGCCGGCGCCGGCGTCGCGGAACGCGAGCAGCTGGGACAGCACCTCACGCGGCGTGCCCTGCACGTCGCTCTCGCTGGCCGCGTGCGGGCTGTTCCGGCTGGCCCGCACCGTGACGCTCCCCCCGCACGCGCGGACGATGTCCGCGGGACGGCGCCCGAATTCCCGGCCCATAGCGTCGAGCACGGCGTTCTTGCGCGCGAATTCCGCCGGGACAGCCCAGGTGTGCCAGACGTCCGCGTGCCGGGCTGCCACCCTCAGGATCCCTGGCCCGCTGCCGCCGACCAGCAGCGGGAGCCGGGCCCGGGGCTGGGCGTCGCGTGTCCGCCGGCGCCGGGCCGCTCCGCCCGCCGCGGACGGCTGCTGATTCAGCCGGGAGCGGATCACCGCGCAGGCTTCGTCGAGGGCGGCGATGCGGTCCCGCGCTGCGGGCAGCGGGATGCCGTAAGCCGCGTGCTCGTTGGGCTGCCAGCCGGCGCCGATCCCCAGCACCAGCCGACCCTGGCTGATCTGGTCCACGGTGCCCGCCATGCGCGCCACGACGGCCGGGTGCCGGTAGGTATTGCCTAGGACCAGGCTTCCCAGCGTGACCCCTGCCGTCTGTTCCGCCAGCGCGGCCAGGACCATCCAGCATTCCAGCACCGGCCCGTCCGCCGGCCGCCCGGCCGGATCGTGCGGCATGAAATGGTCACACACGTAGACCCCGTACCAGCCCGCCACGTCCGCCCGCCGGGCCAGCGCCAGCAGCTGCGGCCAGGAACGACCCGGGTCAAGACACAGGCTCACTCTCATCGCGGCATCACGCTCCGGCATGGGCGCTCCTGACGCCGGCGTCCGGCGTGCCCGGCCGCACGGCCAACGGCCTGGCTGATTTCTGGCTTGGCCAGAATATGGCCCCCCAGCCCGCTAGTTTCTGCTGCGAAGAGGCAGGAGCCTTCATGCCCATTCGCCGGCTGGTCGTCGCAGCGGCCAACGCTGCGGCCGCCGTGGCACCGCTGCTTGGCGCGCCAGACGCGCTCGCGGCGCCGGTTTCTCATGCCGCCCCGGGCCAGGCGGCCGTCGCCCGGACCGGCATCCTTCCGCCG
>WNGK01012623.1_pt1 | contig 16837 bp, 13 predicted proteins | sample 5400601 | NCBI WGS metagenome assembly WNGK01 (sample SAMN13153376, study PRJNA577476) | soil metagenome | isolation source: 60 cm soil or saprolite under Garry oak tree replicate 1 | place: USA:California | collected 2016-06-15
CCTGCGCAATTCCGTATGTTCGTCCGCTCTTGCCCTTTTGCACTTTGGTAGGAAAGCGTTTAAGGACAGCTGCGAATTCGTCGGGACGAATGCTGATCAGCGCGAAATCCACCTGTGTCATAAGAATCTCTCGCCTCCCCGAGTTTATCAAGCAAAGGCTACTACGTGAATGTGCACTAAGCTCACGCGTCAGGTATATACGGGATCAGCCCTTTGCGGAACGCCTCCTCCTGGATATGCCGCGGCGCGTGGCGTACATCCATGATCAGCCCATTGACCTGAATCATCCAGATGAGCGGGTTCTGGTCGATCATGGACGGGATTGTCCAATCCGGGGCCATCTGATACATGTCCAATAGATCGCGAATCTGCTTGGATTTCGTCTGCATGGTGCTCGTACCGAGACCGAAGTAGCTCGCTATCTGGCTCGCAGGGACATGGGGCTTCTGCGAGGCGTCGAAGAGAAAGTTGACCGTACCCACCGCGTGAATGACCCCGCACGCCCACGTAGCGGCTTTACCCCCGCTCAGAGGGGAAGGGCGTTTACGGCAGAGCGTCGCCGTTACCTCACGGCAGAGTTGCGCGTACTCGTCATTCAAGTAGTCTTTGCTGAAGGCATCTGTCGACTGGGTGATTTCATCGAATCGCGCCTGCAGCTCTTTGGGAACATTCTGCGACGTACTGTGTTTGGCCATAGATCCCTCCTTCTTCCTATTTCCTCCGGCGGTTTTTCTTGCGCCTGTTCCTGGCCGTTCCTGGCTGTTGTAGCTTTTGGCGGAACTGCTGAGCCTGCTCGCTCCGTTCGCCGGGCAAAGGGATACGCGGTGCAGCACCCGTGGCTATTTCAGCGTTGTAGGTTGCCATCCACTCATTAATTCCCTCTTCAGTGCTCAGATCGAAGCCTCTCTCCATCCCCATCATCACGAAAGACTTGGCAATCCCAAAGGTGGCCGGATCGCTCATTTTCCTCTGCAGTTCGCGAGCCGCCCTGTCATTCAATATGCCGAGACAGGCAGCCGCGTTCTCTAGCTGGAACTCACGTTGCAGGAATTGCCAAAAAGCCTGCAACTCGCGGATGATCTCAGGCGCTTCATCAGCAGGAGCGGAAACCTTACGCGGGAAAAGCTCGAACAGGATTTCGCGCAGATGACGGGGAGTCATCTGTGGTGGGGTGACGCTGAGATAGTGCATCCCAAAATCAATCAGCATATTGGCCCAACCGCCTCCGACGCCCTCGTCCCTGAGCGCCCGCCCTTCGGGCGACTGCTCGAACAACTGCATCAGCTGGTCTTGATACTGGCTGGCCTTTTTATCAAGTAACATGCCATCCCTATCGAATACCTTCTGATAAATATCGAATGCCATAGTTCACCTCCCTTTAACGCCGTGAAAAAAACCTCCGGCGCTCTTGATGTTCCTGTTTTGTCATGATACCACTGTATCCGCTTTGGGCTTACTTTGCAAGTATTTTAATAATGACTTGCTTGCCAGATTTGCACCGTCATGTCATTACTGGCTGAGGCAATACGCGTCCCATCGGGTGACCATGCCAGAGAAGTTGCCCATTTGGTGTGCCCACCATAGGTATAGATGTGGGCACCGCTCAGTGAGTCCCAGATGTGTACGGTATGATCATTGCTTGCAGTTGCAAGACGACTACTATCGGGAGACCAGGCAACATCTCGTACGCTCTCACTATGCCCGGCATACGTAAGAACGTGCTCTTTCTGGCGAACCTCCTTCTCCTGGTCTTTGTTCCCATCCGCCCAGTCGCAGATAGCCTTGACCAGTATCCAATCAACCTTGTTACGGTAAGCCGCTGCATAGACCCCTGTTCCCTCCATCTCTCCGCCGATGGCTTCAATCGTCTTATCCCCGCAGGTCGAGGCGATGCGCGTGCCATCAGGGGACCAGGCCACGGCTGAGACAGAGAAGTTGGGGAGATAACCGTAACTGCTACTATAGTGCAGAAGCTTCTGCCCGGTGGTCGCATCCCAGACGTGTACCGTTTTATCCGTGCCTATGGCACTGCACGCGGATGCAATGCGTTTGCCGTCAGGCGACCATGCCAGCGCGAAAACGTTGGGGAGCAAACCGGAATGCCCGTCATAGGTGGTGATGGTTTGCCCGGTGGCAGCGTCCCACACATAGACTGTTGTGCCGTCTCCTGCCGAGGCAAGACGCAGCCCTTCGGGAGACCAGGCGATAGTGTAAATAGTCGGAGGCATGTTGACTTTTTCGAAGCGCCAGTGATGGCCTCGATAGGTCAGCAGAGTCTGTCCTGTTTCAGCCTCCCAGACTCGTACCAATCCATCGCCTCCAGCAGAGCTGATGCGATTGCCATCCGGTTCCCAGGCCACGGCAACCACCCAACTGGAATGGATGTCATACGTGCGAAGAGTGATTCCTATTGCTCGTCTGGATGGGGCAGTCACAGGGTTCAAGCCCGGTGAGACTGAAGAAGGGATGACGGTACTGTTCCCAGCCATTCCTCCCTGCTCAAGCACATGGATGGTCAAACGCGCAGCTTGCTCCGCGGCCTGTTTCTGGCGAACCTCCTTCTCCTGGTCTTTGTTCCCATCCGCCCAGTCGCAGATAGCCTTGACCAGTATCCAATCAACCTTGTTACGGTAAGCCGCTGCATAGACCCCTGTTCCCTCCATCTCTCCGCCGATGGCTTCAAAGGAGTTTATCCCGGTAATCTTCATTATTGATGAGTTTGTCGCCTGAAAGAATAAGTCCGAAATGGATCTTTGGCCCTTGCCAGTCAAAGATGCTGGCGCGAAAGCGATCAAGCAAGCGAGTGGAAGCCTGTGGACGGTCACCACGGGGTTTGATGACTTCTTGCCCATCAGGACCCACATCCACCTTTTGCATTTCATATCCGACGAGCTGCCGTGAGATCAGGATGTCACCGATATTCTGCTCCTGTGGAAGGAGACCGAGGATGATACCAACCATCACTATCGCAGAAGGTGACAGCGCTTTAATACTCTCATGAACAACGAGCGTTGCTCCACCAGGACCACCGGCTCCCATCTCTGATTGGACCAGAAAAATGCTTGCACCCCCGATTACCCCCAGGTCAAAGTAGGTTTTATCATTGATGATGCGTCGCTCAAAAATGCCAGCCTTTTGTAAGAACACGTCCCGGACTGCACACGTCTCAACCTCCGTGGCTGTGACAAGCAGGACATCACAACGGAGACCCGGCGCTCGCTCTTCTAGATCTCGACTTGTTCTATAATCCAATTGTTCTGCTCTTTGCGATAAATTTCTATTTTGCCGGAACCAAGGGGTCCGTTGTAGCGGTCTTCCTTCTGCCTTTCCCCTATGGTCAAGCTCTCTGCGATAGGTCTATCTTATCATAGGTGGGTAGATATAGCTGTCATTCCGTGATTTACATCATCCCGATGGCGAGTTCAGCGGCAGAGAGGATTTGCGCCTGGATGCCGCCGACCGTACGAACGGCGTCAACCAGCCGATCCTTTGGCATGGGCTCAAGGAGACAATGGCGGGCAAGCCGTCGCTTCCCAGGTGAACGATCTCATAAGGATGCCTGCGCCACCGTAGAGCGATCTTGATCCACGGCAACCCCTCCCAGATTCTGCACGGCGAAGGCGATGCCGGGGAGATCCCCCATCTGCCGGGCGAGTGCCAGCGCTTCTTGAATGAGTGGCTCGGCCTGCTCCACCTCGTCCACAGAACGCAGCACAGCAGCGGCATACAAGAGCGCTTTCACCTGCATCGCCTCGGCCACGCCTGCCCGCACCGCCAGGATGCGCTTCACGTTGGTGTACCCCTCGCGGTAGCAGGGCTGATTGAACCGGGACTGCGCCAGCGCCCACCACAAGCGCAAGGCGCGCTCCGCCGCCTCCGGTGCATTTTGCCTGCTCCAGCCACCAGTTGAGCGCCGCCCGCAGGTTGTCATGCTCATGCTCCAGCTGGTTCCGCCAGCCTTTCTGCTCGCAGCCATGCAGTTGCGAATTTGCCTCCTCCGAAAGCCGGAGGTAGTAGGCGGCATGCGCCTCGCGCGTGGCCGTTCCTTCCCCCTGTGCGTCCAGCTGTTCCAGCCCAAACTCGCGCAGCACATACAACATCCTGAAGCGCGTCTCCCCGGGGCTTTCGTGCTCCTGGTTCAGCAGGCTTTTGTCCAGCAGTGAACTCAACCCCTCCAGCATATCCAGCTTCGATGCCCCGGCCTCCAGGCAGACCTGCTCCGCCGCTTCGAGCGTCCAGCCCCCCGCAAATACCGCCAGCCGTCGAAAGAGTGCCTGCTCGGTGGGCGAGAGCAGCTCGTAGCTCCAGGCAATGGTGGCGCGCATGGTGCGCTGCCGCTCCGGCAGATCGCGGGCGCCCCCAGTAAGGACCTGCAGTCGCCTCTCCAGCCGTGCCAGCAGGGCCTGTGGTGAGAGCAGCTTGAGGCGCGGGGCGGCCAGTTCGATGGCCAGCGGAATGCCCTCCAGGCGGTGGCAAATCTCGGCGATGGGAGCCGCGTTGTCCGGGGTCAGATGAAAGTTCGGCTGCACGGCTTGCGCCCGTTGCAGGAAGAGCTGCATGGCTGGGTTCTCTTGCAGCGCGGCACTGTCAATCTGCTGGAGTGGGGTGCGTTGGGGAAGCACGGGCAGTGCGAGCGGGAGCGCTACAAACTGCTGCTCGGCACGCAGGTGCAATACCTCGCGGCTCGTAACCAGCAGCTTCACCCCGGGGCATGCTTCCAACAGTGCCGCCAGGTCGGGAGCAGCCGCGATGACTTGCTCAAAGTTGTCCAGCACCAGCAGCATCCGCCGCTCGTGCAGCGCGCTTGCCAGGAGTGTGAGAGTCGGCAGGGCGCCCGGCTCGCGCAGTCCCAGCGCCTCTGTCAGGGCCGGCAGCACCAGCTCCGGGTCATTCAGCGCGGCCAGGGAGACGAACTGCACGCCCTCCGCGAACGCCTCGACAAGCTCCGCCGCCACCTGCAGCGCCAGACGGGTTTTGCCCACCCCTGCGCTCCCTGTCAAGGTGAGCAGGTGTATCTCGGGACCCTGGAGCAGCGCGCACATTGCCCGCATCTCCTGCTCTCGCCCGATCAGGGGGGTGGCCGGTATGGGAAGCTGGCGCCTGCTAACAGGCGGTCGATAAGCAAGCGGCAGGCGCCCTGCCAGCCGCGTTTCCCGCCTGGCCAGCTCCCACCGAGCGCGCTCATCTGGCGCCAGATGCAGCGCCTCGGCCAGCAGGTTCAGGGTCTCCTGGTGTGGAGCGCGGGTCAGCCCGCGCTCCAGAACGCTGATGGCATCCGCGCTGACGCCCGCACGCGCGGCCAGTTCTTCCTGGGTCAACCTGGCTGCGCGGCGGGCGTGCCTCAGTAGCTCTCCAAAGGTGGGAGCAGGCAACGTACTCATCACAGTCCTCCTCCTGCGCCAGCGCTTACCTGGCTGGACAAGGCCGAAATGTCAATCATCCAGACGATCATACCATAGGGATACCAACCGGGCAAGAAGTTCCGGGTGATCTTACGAGTTATTTTACGGATTTTCGTTGCTCCACGTCCCTTGCTCAAAGCATACTTAACAAGAGGAATACGAAAAGCCGCTACCAGTACGCGGCGGCATTCATCAGCAACAGAGTCAGTACCCTATAAAGAGACGAAAGGAATACAGCGCATGCAATCCGATACCCCCAACACTGAAAAGCAACGCCAGCCCCGGCCTTCCTGGCCGGTCATCGAAGGCAGTTACCGCGTCGGCGACCCGGCGGCACCCGTGGCCGTCTGTGCCTTGACCAGCGATGAACTGCTCGTTCCGCTCGCCGCTCTCCCAGGGGTGGCCATTGGAGGCTCAGTGCAGACGGCGAACCAGGGCATCGAGCGCATCATCCTGAACATCACGGCGAACCCGGCCATTCGCTTCCTCCTCTTGTGCGGCAAGGAATCGCGGCTCTTCCGTCCAGGCCAGTCGCTCAGAGCCCTGGTTGAGAACGGGGTGGATGAGGCCAGGCGCATCGTCGGCGCGGATGGCTACGAGCCGGTCCTGCGCACCGTGACGCCCCAACAGATTGCCGCTTTTCGCCGACAGGTTGAACTTGTGGACTGGATCGGCGAGCGCGACCTGGAAACGCTGCGCGAACGCGTCTCCAGCCTGGCCGCGCGGAGTCCTGGCCGATTTGAGGGGGCGTTGCAGGAGGATGGCGCACCTGTCGCCGCGGCCAGCCTGCAAGCTAGCTTCGCGCTCATCAAGCCGGGCGGGCAACGCGAACCGCTCATCTACGACCCCAAGGGCTACTTTGTGATTTCGCTGGACCGCTCAGCCGGCCAGATCATCTTGCGGCACTATCTGCCCGATCACACACCTGCCCATGAGATGCGCGGGCGGACGGCAGAATCGATGCTGCTTGGGCTGATTCGTGAGGGGCTGATCTCCCAACTCAGCCATGCCGGCTATCTGGGTGGCGAGCTTGCCAAAGCGGAAGCAGCGTTGCGCCTGGGCGTGCGCGTTCGCTACGAGCAGGATCGCCCGCTCCGCAGTGACACCCCGCCGCCCGAAGAAGCTGAGGCGCCTGCCGCGCCCGCCGCTCTATCCAGGTCGGCCGGTTGGGAACAGTTCAGCAGCACGCCCCTGGGCCAGCAGGTGAATGTGGTCATCGAGGTCACAGCCCTACCGGAAGAACACCTGCTTGAAGGCACCCTGGCAGAGCCTTCCGAAGAAGATCCGTGGCGCTCGTTCCGCCGAACACAGCATGTGCTGCGCGTCCGCTGGAGCAGCGCAACGCAGGTCGCCATGGGCAGTACTCAGCATTTCCAGCTGGGGGCGCTACTGCGCGCACGAGGAACCCTCCGGCTGCGCGACGAAGTGGAAGCCGAAGTGATCGTCGTCCTCACCAAAGTTGCCACCATCCAGTAGGAGCGGCGGCACGGCAGAATGTCGCTGTGTACAACTCGATTTGTCAGGAAGGCGTCGAGGGGATGGACTCAGCAGAGGTCTGGATATGTAACGATCCATCCAGGAAAAACTTGTTCTTACAAGTATGATTTCGGCTCGACCACAGAACTGCTTGTGAAAGTGATTTCGGAGCACGAGGTGGATATGAAAGGGAAGGCTACCCACATACTTGCCAGGAATAGCCTCCCAATCATTCCGACATCTGAAGATGCTTATATCTCCTGGCGTTTGCGCGCCCGGTGTTACCTGCACTCTCCATCCTCATTGTTGCTTTCTGGGGAGTCATAGACCGTTACATTTTCGACAAGTACGGTATCGAAAATCTCCAATAGGGCTGTGCCCACAATGCTCTCGATGGTAAGCTCGGCCTGCTCCTCATCACCTACAAGCAACTCAGAGAACCTATCTGAACATTGGACGCGCATATTTACGATACGCATAGCCTTTTCCTTCCTTTGTAGTGAGATTCTACTCATTCCTACAAATGAATTCAGACGGTGCCGGTGAAAATCGCTTCCACCAATGGGAAGAGCGGAGGTATTGCGCTGGCTTGTGAAAACCTATACAATAATGATCAAATGGACTTCATCGTCTGTGAAGCCGCAACGTTAGTGGACTGTCAACATTCATTTGATAAATGGAGGCGATGGCATCCTTTGCAAATGAAGATCGACGACTTACTAACCTTTACAGCAAGTATGCCATGAGCGACCGTCGGCAGTACATAACATCCATATCAAATACATAACAACTTAGATAGAATTGGTGTTATGGGACCTCTGGGCCCATTTTTTCTTTTACCATTTAGAGGAAGCATAAAGTATTTAATGGAGGAAGGCGGCAGTGAAAAACGACAGGAAGCATCCTCTTAATTCTCGCTTACATGAGGCACGCGTAGAGCGTGGTTTGTCGCAGCAGCAGCTTGCTGACCTCGTCGAAACGACACCCGTCAATATCAGTCGCTGGGAAACCGGCTTGCACTTTCCTACTCCCTATTTTCGCCAAAAACTCAGTAAGATTTTTGGCAAAACACCGGCTGATCTCGGCCTGGTGCTATCAACCTCAGACTCAACCTCACCGCCACAACAACCGCAAACTGCCAGGGTATGGACCGTTCCCTTTACGCGCAACCCGTTCTTCACGCGGCGTCGGCAAAACGCAGACCGCCGCCGAATACGCCTTTCGTTACGGTGACGAATATGCCCACGTGTTCTGGATGAGGGCGGCCACCCGTGAGACCCTCGACGCCGACTTCGTGAAGCTGGCCCAACTGCTCGATCTGCCGGAAAAAGGTGAGCAGGATCAAGCACAGATTGTGGATGCGGTCAAGCGCTGGCTGGCTACCAAAGAGGGTTGGCTGCTCATCCTGGACAATGCCGACGACCTGTCCCTGGCGCAGCAATATCTGCCTACCAGCCACAAAGGCTATGTCTTGTTCACCACGCGCGATCAAGCGGCGGGCACCATCGCCGCCAGCATCGAAGTGGAGAAATTGACTCCACGGGATGGCGCTCTGCTGCTCCTGCGCTGGAGCAAACGACTGGACAGGGATGCTCCTCTCGACCAGGCACGGGCCGCGGATCGTGCCGCTGCCCAACGCATCGTTGAGGAGATGGATGGGCTGCCGCTGGCGATTGTCCAGGCCGGCGCTTACATAGAGGAGACGGGATGCAGCCTGCAGGCTTATCTGCGCCTTTACACGAAACACCGCAAAGCATTGCTGGCGCGACATAGTCGCCTCATGCTCGACTATCCTGATACGGTGGCCACTACCTGGTCGCTCTCGTTTCAGCGGGTCGAGCAGCAGAGTCCCGCTGCCGCCGATGTGTTGCGCCTCTGCGCGTTCCTGGCTCCTGATGCCATCCCTGAAGAGCTGCTGATGCGAGGCATGGCCGAACTGGGCGCTGATCCTGGGGCCCAGGTCGTCGATTCACTCAAGCTCAACGAAGCTCTGGGGGTGCTGCTCAAGTATTCGCTGGTGCGGCGCGAGGAGAACGAGAACACGCAGGTGCTGAGTATCCACCGCCTTGTGCAAATCGTGCTCAAGGATAGTTTGGATCAGCAGACCCAACGCGCCTGGGCAGAGCGTATCGTGCGGACCGTCAACGCCGCTTTTCCAGACGCTGGCACCAGCACCGGCGAACACGAGCAGTATTACCTGCACTATTATTTACCCCACGTCCATGAGTGCGCGGTGCTCATTACCCGATTCCAGCTGCAATTTCCTGAGGCAGCTCGGCTGCTCTTCCAGGCCGGAGAATTTCTGTATTTCCACGGCTTCTATCCGCAGTCCCAGTCCTTTCACCTGCAGGCCCTGGCCATCCGCGAGCAGGTGTTAGGGCCTGAGCATCCCGCCGTTGCCGAAAGTCTCAGTTACCTGGCTATACTCGCAAGTAATCAGGCAGACTACCAGCGAGCGGAACGGTTCTACCGGCAAGCCCTGGCCATGCGCGAAAAAACGCTCGGACCACAACATCCCACTACCGCCGAAAGTCTCAACAACTTGGGCGTGCTCTACGGTATTCTAGGAAAGTATGAGCAGGCCGAGCCTCTCCTCCAGCAGGCGCTCAGCATCCACAAGCAGGCGCTCGGCTCCGAACACCCCAAAACCTTGAATTTCGTCATCAACCTGGCGAAGCTCTATATTGAGCAGCGCAAGTACGAGCAACCCGAGCAGCTTTTAAAGCAGGCACTGGCGACCGGTGAACGAGTCCTGGGGCCTGAGCATCCCCTCATAGCTCACAACCTCAATCTGCTGGCAAGGCTCTCTTTTGAGCAGGGAAACCATGAGCAGGCCGAGCTGCTCTGGAAGCGATCCCTCGCTCTTGCTGAGAAAACGTATGGACCCGAGCATCCCGCTACCGCCGAAAGACTCAACGATCTGGCCGAACTCTGCCTTATTCAGGGTCGCTATACAGAGGCGCAGTCCTTTTGCTGGAGGGCGCTCAGCATCTGTGAGAAAATTCTTGGGCCTGAGCATCCCGATACCATCACCGTTCGCGAGCACTTGAGCAGGATCGTGAGCAAAATAGAGGGGGAGTAGGATGATGATCACCATCCTGCTCCCCTTCATCATTGAGTCGGTCAAAGTTCGCCGTTTTGGTCTAGCAGGCGATACCCACTATGGGACAAGGCCAGAGGGGCTTGAAGGCAACGGAGGTTGCCGACTTCCCAGCCAGCGATGCAGTGCTGACCTGCTGACTAGAAGCTACGTTTGCCAGCGATCCCGCTCCTATCCCTAGAAATGTAGGCCCACTCAAAGTCAGGACCAGCGCAATGGCCGCGAGGGAACCCCGTATCTTTTTCATGGATACTCCTTTTCTGCTTACTTGAGAAACAAGCGACATTCGTTTCATCTATCCCTTGCAGTCGCAGGGGATGTACTTACAATCGAAAGGACTTATCTCGCCTTGATCACGAAAGTAAGTGTACGGGGAAAATAGTAGTATGTCAATGGTTGTGTAAAAACTCGATATATGATTGGTTGCTCGAAGCCGCTGGCATGGCGAGTTTCTTGAACTGCAAACTGCAAATGGCCCCAAAGCAAATCAAGATATATTGCGGTTAAGGCTAAAAATCAGGCGAAAACTGACCAGAAATCCTGATGAAAGTATGAAGCCTGCTTAATGTCGAGCGCTTGGCCAGGATCGTGAGCAAAATAGAGGGGAGCAGGGTGATGGTCACCGTCCTGCTCCCCTTCACCATTGAGTCGGTCAAAGTTCGCCGTTTTGGTCTAGCAGGCGATACCCGCTATGGGACAAGGCCAGAGGGGCTTGAAGGCAACGGAGGTTGCCGACTTCCCAGCCAGCGATGCAGTGCTGACCTGCTGACTAGAAGCTACGTTTGCCAGTGATCCCGCTCCTATCCCTAGAAACGTAGACCCACTCAAAGTCAGGACCAGCGCAATGGCCGCGAGGGAACCCCGTATCTTTTTCATGGATACTCCTTTTTCGCTTGCTTGAAAAGCAAGCGATGTTCATTTCACCTGTCCCTTGCAGTTGCAAGGGAGTGTGCTCGTTGTCGAATGGGCCCATCGATCTGATCACGATGAAAGTATAATTGAATTGTTTGGACAATTGAACACTATTCATGGAACATTCATGGTATATTTGAGGACCATTTGGAGGACATAGAGTGGGCATTGATGGCACATTGTCTTATGGAGGTTGGATAGCAGGACTGTTAAGAAGGATATGAATGGGGATGTGCTGCTACCTGACGCCCGCAAGGGGCGTCACTACATATGGGTTGACCCCACTCCGCACCTGCCTCATCCCCAGAATGGAGCTCTCTCCCGGACACTATTTTTGCGAACAAGGGCCCGATGCTCCTTTGCGTAACCAGGTAAAGATTGTGCGAGGATGGACTAAACCTGAGGAGTTGTTTCGTTTGAATTCGGAGCCTAGATTCTCTTATGTTGTACGACACGGAAGGTGTAGATAAGTAACCCGATATCAACAAGGAACAGTATCGCTATCGCAATGCTTATCAAGACCTGCTTGGGCCCTGTTATATTTGCGGGAAAGCCCTGTTGTAAGAACTCCGAGATGTAGCGAACTGCGGCAACAATTATAGCCATTGCCTGTGTCGTGAAAAACATACCACGGGTGGCAAATACAATTAAGCCGGGTTGAGGGGTTAATGGATGCGGCTGCTCTGCTTTGTGGAACTTGTGACGCCTGTGTCGAGAAGGGAAGGTTTTGGTCCGAAAAGACTCCCAGCCGGGTCCTAACGCCCCCAGGTGTTTTTCTACTTCTGTACGGATGTAGAAGTTAATCTGGCCGACACGCAAATCGTTGTGTTCCCAGATAGCTCCTAGAAACATCGCAATGAGAGGATAGAAGAGTAATACCACCTCCGGCACATTTGGCTGCACGCCAACCGTTAAAAACGTTCCGGCAACTAATAACGTCAGTGCGAGAATCTGCTGTCGAATATCGATACGCTTCTCAATCTCGCTGCGCAGCGAAGTGTACTGTTCAATCAGCAGCAGCGCCCTGATGCTTTGTGCCTCTGGTACTTCGATTGGCTCTTGCTCTAAAATATCGGCCTCAGAGAGTCCGGACACTCCTATGCTCTGAATGTCTGTCTGGCTTCTATCTTGTTTGATAATGAGACCAGAAAGGTCGTCCATTTGTTATCTCCATTCTATCAAGGCGTACTGCGCATCCTCATCACTTTCCAAACTAGTTCTCTTCGAGCGCTCCGAGTGCCCGGAGATTGGCTTTCTGGGCTTCCGTCAACCCTTGCACGTGCGAGATGTTCATGCGCTCGTATGGCCTCTCCCCGATCAATGTCTTGAGGCAGTCGAAAGTTTGGACATCCCAGAATTTGATGGTTCCATCATCGCTGCTTGTGGCAAGGGTATGTCCACCAGGGCTGAAAGCCACCCACCTTACCCGGTTAGCGTGTCCCCGCATGGTACGCAGGCAGTCACCGGTGTTGACATCCCACAGGCGGATGATTTGATCCTCGCTGCCGCTGGCAAGCAGGTTCCCGTCGGGGCTGAAAGCAACAGACCGGATCCAACCGGTATGACCATGTAAGAGATCGAGGCAATGGCCGGTGTTGACATCCCAGAGGCGGATGATTTGATCTTCGCTGCCACTGGCAAGCAGCTTCCCGTCGGGGCTGAAGGCAATGGTTCGAACACGGCCCGTGTGGCCTTCTAACGTGTTGAGATGGAGACCGGTGGTGGCATTCCACAAACGAATCGTTTGATCGTCGGCGCCACTGGCAAGCAAGCTTCCATCGGGGCTGAAGGCAAGCGATCGCACCCAGCTGGTATGACCCTGCAAGATACGCAGGCAGGCACCAGTGTTGACATCCCACAGGCGGACAGCCTCATCCTCACTGCCACTGGCAAGCACGTTTCCATCAGGGTTGAAAATGACCGCTCTCACCCAGTTTGTATGACCATGGAAAATGCGCAGGTTGCGCCCACTACTCGCATCCCATAGACGGATGGTCGCATCCTGGCCCCCACTGGCAAGTGTATGGCCATGGGGGCTGAATGCGACGACCATCACGCCGTGACTACGGTCTTGCATTATTTTGAAACATCGACCGGTTTTCACATCCCACAGGCGAATGGTGGAATCTTCACTGGCGCTTGCAAGAGTACTCCCGTGCGGGTGAAAGGCGATGCACCATACCCTATTCGTATACCCCTGTATGGTCTGGAGGCAGTGGCCCGAGGCGACATCCCATACACGGATGGATTGATCATCTCCTCCACTGGCGAGCATGTGCCCATCAGGAGTGAAAGCAACCGATCGCACTCCCTGATAGTGACCTTGGAGAAGCATCGTACAGCGGCCGCTAGAGATGTCCCAGAAGCGGATCACGCGGTCTTCACTACTGCTTGCGATGATATCGCCCGCGGAATGAAACGCGACTGACCATACCCGGCTCGTATGACCTGTCAGCGTCTTGAGATGATGCCCGGTGCTGGCATTCCAGAGGCGTATGGTCTGGTCGTCACTCCCGCTGGCGAGCATGCTCCCGTCTGGATGAAATGCCACCGATCTGACCCAACCGCTATGCCCTTGCAGTGTCATCAAACAATTCCCCGTCCTTGTATCCCATACACGCACCGCCTGGTCGGTACTCCCTGAAGCAAGCAGGTTCCCCTCGGGATTGTAGGCGACCGACCATACCCGATCATGATGACCAGAGAGCGTTTTGAGACAACGACCGTCAGCAATATCCCACAAGCGAATGGTCGCATCATCGCTGCCGCTGGCGAGTATCGTGCCATCGGGGCTGAACGCGATGGCTCTCACCCTATTCGAGTGGCCCTGCAGAACGCTCAGGCAATGACCGGAATGACAATCCCACAGCCGCACCGTGTGGTCATCACTGCTGCTTGCAAGCAAGCTTCCATCGGGACTCCACGCCAGGGCCCAAACCCCATCGGTGTGACCCTGACAGGTAAGCTGGAGCCCCCCACTGAGCGCGTCATAGATCCGAATCTCGCCGGCGGATGTTCCTGCTGCAAGTAAATGACCCTGTGGACTATAGGCAATTGCCAGGATATTGCCGAAGGTGTTAGAGAAGATTGATGTGACAAAGTGTGCACGAGAGAAATTGACCTCAGGCAGCATTACGCCTTGTAAATAGGCCTGGCGCACCTCCAGGTGAGAAAAGTCGAGACCGCGGAGATCACTCTGTATAGAGCTCAGAAGGTTGATGATGTTCCCTGCCAGGTAACCCGGCTGCAGCGCATGTATCTGTCGCTGCCTTGCCAGCATGTTCCCTACTCGCTGCTCAATGCCCTCCTTGCCTACCCTTGCGAGCAAATGCTGGGCGATGGGTGCCAGCAGCAGACGCACCTGGCTTTCGCGCACGTAGTCTTTCGCCTGCGCCTTGCAGAACGCGAACTGCTTCCATACTTCAGGCGCTTCTGTGTCGAACTCTTCGGAAGCGCGCGTAATCAAGCTCATCGTCACATATTCCATAATCACCGGCTGAAGCGTGAACTCTGTCAGCCCTCTGGTCTCGATGAGGGAGCGACGGCGCAAAGAATCGAGCGCTTCGAGTTGCGCTCCTCTCGATACCGGGTAGACCAGGTTCTCGCGCAAAGCGTCCAGCGATGCCGGCTCTCGCTCGATCGCCAGCCAGTACAGAAGCTCTTGCTCCAGCGCTGATAAACGCTGAAATTGTTGATCGAGCACATCATTGATATCCCCAAAAGCAATCGCCTCTTGCTGTAGGAAGCTGGCGATATTGCCCTCAAACACCTCTGAAATGGACTGCGAGACAACTTTCAAAGCCAGTGGATTGCCTGAGTAGCGCTCGACCAGGGCCAGCCAGTGCTCGTCTGAGCCAACCAGGCTCTTGTCTTGCAGCATATATTGCCCGGCTTCCGGTCGTAGACCGGAGAGGGGCAGGCATCGTACCGGCGAGCTTTTTCCCTCTAAGAGTGCCACTTCTTTCGGCTTCTCCCGGCTCGTGAGTAAGAGGCAGCTCTGATGTTGTACTTCTCCAGCCCGTTGCAGCAGCCTGCCGTACGCAGCATATCCTTCACGGAAAGAGCCCGCACGCTGTCCTGACTGCAGCACGGATTCGAAGTTGTCCAGTATCAACAGACAATGGTGATCGCGCAGGTATTGGATGAGCAAAGATATCTGGTCGTCTATCTCTCCTGGCAGATCGAGATGGTGTTGCTCCGAGACAAAGCTGATGGACTGCTTCAGAAATAGCTCTAGAGGAGGGGCGTTTTGCAGAGAGCGCCAGAAGATATACTCAAAGGACTCTTTCATCTGCATGGCAACCTTTGCCGCCACAGCCGTCTTCCCAACACCCCCCATACCCAGTACAGCCACCATGCGACAGTGATCCTCTTCTATCCAGCGCTTGAGCCTGGCACATCCCTCGTCGCGTCCATAAAGGTTGACAATAGAAGGAGCCTCGCCCCAATCTGCTCGTAGGTAAGCGAAAGCTACTCCCTTGCCTGCAATCGCCTCTTCAAGCGGCTGTGATGAAGCATCCGTGGGATTTATCGTAGGGACAAGGGGCGGTGGAGCGGATAGGTGGGGGCCTTGTGCTTGTCCTCCGTGCCCGCCCGCTTTCCCCACCTGAATATTCCCCGGCTTCTCACCCAGCAATCCAAACTCTTCCGCATCCTTGCCAAATATTTCGCGGAGGGCCTGGCGATAGTATGGACGGGGGAAGCTATCACCGCTCTCCCATCGACCTATGGTTTTTGTGTCGCATCTCATCTTCTCAGCGAGATCGGCCTGGGACCAACCGCGCAATGTGCGCTCGTAGCGTAACTGTTCATGAAATGGAGGGCGAATTGTCATGATATTGCCTCCGTACATAGACACGAACTGCGAAAATGACTGGGAACAGCCGCAGACTACTTCATACTATACAATAAAATGATGACCTGGGGCTGCTTTGCTAAACAATGGGTAAAATCAAGCCACTTTTCCCCAAAGACGTCTCCGACACATTTTCCCTACTGGCTATACTTTCATTAGGGTCCACTCACCCTTCTGCTTGTCCGCTCTTCACTCTGGCATTGCCAACGTACCGTTGGCAGTCTCCATTACCCATCGTTGCTCACACAACACTGCAAGAAATCCATCCCACCTCAACCAGAAAGGAACCTCTTCATGAACCGCGACACAACCATCCACCTCGTCTCCAACCATCCCACCTCTTCACGGTTGCACGATAAACACAACCATTCAAAAATAATACCGCGCAAAATGCGCGGTATTTGCACACTATCTCAACTTTATCAATGTAGGCTTTCAGTGTATTGCATAACGGCCCGCGCAAAATGCGCGGTAGTTGCACACTATTTCGATCCCCCTTGCTGCCACATCTTCAATTCACAACACCCATACCCATCATCCAGACAACTTCACCAATACACCAGTGGGAGGCTTGGATCGCCCCACATGCTAATCGAGCGAGAGCAGGGTGAGCTGCTTCACTAATTCTTCGGGTACCGAGTAGAAAGGTGAGTGACTGGACTGTAGGGATTTTTTGAAAAGGCATGGCCGTATACATGGTTTTCTGGAAAGCTGGTGGAATGGCCCTGTCAGCAAGACACTCGATATTCAGCCCCGCAGCCTGTCGCGCATCCAGCGCAGCGGAGACATAGCGGTATACAATGCCGTTCGAACAGCGGCATTCTGCCAGATGTTCCCGGCCTGCGACCATTGCAAGTGCCGGTCGATGCAGGTGGCAGTGATGCGCACTGGCGCAGAGACATTGAAGTGCGCCATCAGGTTGATGACCGTCTGCCGCCAGAAGCGATCTTCAAAGAACGGGATCACGCGCAGGCGCATGCCCATTTCATATTATACATGACCCAGCGTTTCTCAACCGTTTCATGCGAACAGGTTTTTCCCGCTAGTCGATATGAGGGTCTGTGAAGGATTGCCAGAGCGACCCTCGCGGTA
>WNGK01004432.1_pt1 | contig 16832 bp, 8 predicted proteins | sample 5400601 | NCBI WGS metagenome assembly WNGK01 (sample SAMN13153376, study PRJNA577476) | soil metagenome | isolation source: 60 cm soil or saprolite under Garry oak tree replicate 1 | place: USA:California | collected 2016-06-15
AGCACTCGCTGGAGGATCGCCGCGAGACAGATCAGCACGATTAGGATCTTGAGCAGGTTCGCTAGCCGCCCGTCTCGAACGAACCTGTCAATGACCCAGAACAAGACCGCGCCTACGACAACGATGATCAGTACGTTGATTAGGACTAAGAGCATGGTGTTCCTCCTTCTAGCGCGAGGAGTGCGAATTTACATTGTGGCAGCTTGCCGACTAGGTCCAGAAGATAATCGCGCGTCCTGCGGTGCGCGGAAGCAGTGGTCAGAAAAGTTCCACCTTCAAGCTTGCCGCGATCTGGTTATGAACGGCGTGAGTGCGCCGCGAAGGATTTTATCGACCAAGCCGGCCGCCCCATCTGTTCATCCCAAAAGAAAGCCGGCCCCGACCACGGGTACGCGTGCCGCTGCGGCCGCGATCGGGACCGTACCTCTCTCTTTTTCAAGGGAGGCAGGATCGTTATACGTCTGCCTACACTTGGCGGGCCGGTGACGCGGATTTAACGTTATTCGGGACAAATTGATTTAATGGCGCATGCCTAGAGCGGCTGATGACGCGTTCGGAGAAGAGGACCAACAGAGGGAAGAGGATCATGGGTGAGAAGCGATCCCCTTGATCCCCTTCGAAGAGGATCACGTGAGAGCTAAGTCATTGATTTATTATGAACGGTATCAAGAAGCTCAACGCGGACTCGCCTTCTTGCCACACTTGCGTCGGTCGTCCCTTTGCTTTGATCATTTGAAACACCTAGCCCACCAACGACGGTTAGCCTGATCGACATAACGTCGTGCGGCAGAAATGTAGGCAATCTCACGACCAGGCGCCTTTTGCTCAGCTTCCAGCAACGCAATTCGTTCGTGTTTGAATGCGAATGGCAGCTCAGCCAATTTTCCAAGTCTAAATTTCGCCATGTCCTCGATGATTTCAGCACTGGTGGTCACGATAGTCTCCACCAAACTGTATTCTACCTTCATTTGATGAAGTCTCATGTGCGCTTCGTATTCATCGAGTAGCGACTCAAGTTCGTCAGCGACTTTTTACTTTGTCCCACCGGTAGCGGCTACCGTCCGCATCCACCTACGTAAACGTCGAAGTTTTGTCATGGTATCGGGATCTGTACGAAATTCGACTATGGTCTCCATTCGTGTGCGCCTGGATGGTCTGGGCATAGCCCGAATTGCAAATTGCAGAACGTCTCCCTTTGATATTGGCTCATCCGAGACTTCGCTCAATGAATTTTCCTCTGGTAGACCAAATAAAATCGGAACAGCATTCAAACTGATCCAGGAAGGGCGTGGATGGCCGGGACAGGCCCGGCCACGACGGTTCTTATCCAGGTCACTCCGCCGCCTCGAGCGCGACCTCGCGCACCTTCTGGCGCTCGCCGTCGCGGCCGAGCGTGAAATGCCGGCGGTGGAACGCCCGCAGGGTCGAGCGGTGGCCGATCGACACGATGCTCGAATGCGCGAGCCGCTGCTGCAGGAGCCGATAGAGCGCGGCCTCGGCCGGCTCGTCGAGCGAGGCGGTAGCCTCGTCGAGGAACAGATAGTCGGGCGCGTGCAGGATGGCGCGCGCGAGCCCGAGCCGCTGCTGCTCGCCGAGCGAGAGCATGCGGTTCCAGTGCGCATCCTCGTAGAGCCGCGGCGCGAGCGCGGCGAGCCCGACCGCTTGCAGCACTTCGCGCACCTCGCCGGCGTCAAAGGTTCCCGGCTCGGCCGGATAGGCGATCGCGGCCTCGAGCGAGCCGATCGGCAGATACGGCCGCTGCGGCAGCACCATGACGCGGGCGCCTTCGGGAACCGCAATTTCACCCGAGCCGAACGGCCAGATCCCGCCGATCGCCCGGAACAAGGTCGATTTGCCCGATCCCGAAGGCCCGGTCACCAGCACGCGGTCGCCGGACCCAAACGCGAGCCCGTCGGCGCCCACCAGCGGCGCTCCCGTCGGCAGCCGCACCTCGAGCGCTTCCAATGCGAGCCTCTCACGCTTGCCCGCCGAGATCACGCGAATGACGGGGGGCGTGCGCGCCGCCGCCTCACCGACCGCGACCGACTTGTCGAAGCCCGACAGGCGCTCGATCACGGCCCGCCATTCGGCGAATTGCTGGTAGATCGTGATGAAGACCGACAGCGCCCTTTGCACGCTGACGAAGGCATGCGCCGTCTGGGTCAGCCCCCCGAGCTGAATGTGATGCGCGAAATACGCCGGGCTCACCACCACATAGGGAAACACCACCGAGGCCTGGTTGTATCCCGCGGTCAGGAACGTGAGCCGCTTGGTCCTGGTCATGATCAAGAGCCAGTTGCCGACCACCGCGCCGAAGCGGTCCATCAGCCGGGTCTGCTCCGCCGGCTCGCCGTGCAGCAGCGCGATCTGCTCGGAATTCTCCCGCGTGCGCACCAGGTTGAAGCGGAAATCCGCCTCGAACCGCTGCTGATTGAAATTGAGCCCGATCAGCGGCCGGCCAATCAGATGTGTGAGCAGCGTGCCGAGCACCGCGTAGATCAGCGCCGCCCACACCAGGTATCCGGGGATCGCCCAGTCCGCGCCGAACAGATGCAGTGGCGCCATTGCGGAGAGGCCCCACAGGATCACCACGAAGGAGGCGAACGACACGATCGAGCTCAGCACGTTGACGCCGATGTACAGCGTGCGTTCGATGAACATCCGGATATCGTCGGCGATGCGCTGGTCCGGATTGTCGGCGGCGTCGCCGAGCAGCTGCATGCGGTAATGGTTGGAATGGTCGAGCCAATGCCCGAGATAGCGAATGGTCATCCACCGCCGCCAGCGGATCTGCAGCCATTGATTGAGATAGAGCTGATAGACGGCGAGCACGATGAAGATCGCGGCCAGAACGCAGAAATACAGCAGCTCGCTGACGAACGCATCCCAATTGTATTCCTGGATGGCGTTGAAGAACCGGGCGTTCCACTGGTTGATCAGCACGTCGATGCCGACGAGGCCGAGCTCGATGGCGATCACGCTCGCGAGCAGGATGCGGCCCGGCCAGCGATCCTCGGAGCGGAAGTAAGGGAAGGCGAGGCCCCAGATGGTGCCGAGCGTGGTGAAAAAGCCTCTCACGGGGTGCTCCTGTCGGCTGCGCCGGTCGCGGCGCGGCTCCTTTTAGTACGAATTCCCGCCTGCGCGATGCGACATCACGGCCAAGTGACGCCGAAGGCGTCATCCCCGAGCCCGCGCGAAAGCGAGGCAAGCTGGGATCTCGGGATCAGAACCCTTGAATGACAGATCGAGGGCATGTTCCGGTAACGGGGATGCGGCGCTGCCGGTTCGGGACCGAGACTTCACGCGCCTCCAATACGCCAACTGGCCAATGCGCGCCTGCCTGTATATCCTCAAAGCCGTGAAAAAGAATGCATAACGCGGCAGACACGCTAGCACATGAAGAGACGGTGCTCGTGGAGCCGAAGGCGTGAATGCGGTTTCTGGCAGATGAGAGCTGCGGCTTCAGCGTGGTACGCGCAATGCTCACGGACTGCTTGTTAAAACACGGCCAGAAACTCGGAGATCGCTTCGTTGTACTAGAGCCGGGCCGAATTCGCCTGGGCGGAAGTCCAAGAAACTGACCTCTCGCGCTTCCCTGAAACGAAAAGGGGCCGCGTCGCCGCGGCCCCTCATCGCAATCGCTGTGAGCGATCTTTAGTAATCCATGCCGCCGCCCGGCATCGCCGGGGCGGCCGGCTTGTCCTTGGGCAGCTCCGCCACCATCGCCTCGGTGGTGACGAGGAGGCCTGCGACCGAGGCGGCGTCTTGGAGCGCCGCGCGCACCACCTTGGCCGGATCGATGATGCCGGCCTCGACCAGGTCGACGTAGCTCTCGGTCTGCGCGTCGAAGCCGAAGGTCTCCGAGCGGTTCTCCAGAACCTTGCCGACCACGATCGAGCCCTCGACCCCGGCGTTCTCCGCGATCTGGCGGATCGGCGCCTCGAGCGCGCGCTGCACGATCTTGATGCCGGCCTGGATGTCGGCATTGTCGGATTTCAGCTTCTCGATCGCCTTCCTGGCGCGCAAGAGCGCGACGCCGCCGCCCGGCACGATGCCTTCCTCGACCGCGGCGCGGGTGGCGTTGAGCGCATCCTCGACGCGGTCCTTCTTCTCCTTGACCTCGATTTCGGTCGCGCCGCCGACGCGGATCACCGCGACCCCGCCGGCGAGCTTGGCGAGCCGCTCCTGGAGCTTCTCGCGATCGTAATCCGAGGTGGTTTCCTCGATCTGCTGCTTGATCTGGGTGACGCGGGCCTCGATGTCCTTCTTCTTGCCGGCGCCGTCGACGATGGTGGTCTTCTCCTTCTCGATGATGATCTTCTTGGCGCGGCCGAGCATCTGCAGCGTCACGTTCTCGAGCTTGATGCCGAGGTCCTCGGAGATCAGCTGACCGCCGGTGAGCACCGCGATGTCCTCGAGCATCGCCTTGCGGCGATCGCCGAAGCCCGGCGCCTTGACGGCCGCGACCTTGAGGCCGCCGCGCAACTTGTTGACGACGAGGGTAGCCAGCGCCTCGCCCTCGACGTCCTCGGCGACGATCACCAGCGGCCGCCCGGACTGCACCACCTGCTCCAGCACGGGCAGCATCGCCTGCAGGCCCGAGAGCTTCTTCTCGTGGAGCAGGACGTGGGCGTCCTCGAGCTCGGCGATCATCTTTTCGGCATTGGTGATGAAATACGGCGAGAGATAGCCGCGGTCGAACTGCATGCCCTCGACGACCTCGAGCTCGGTCTCGAGCGCCTTGGCCTCCTCGACCGTGATGACGCCCTCGTTGCCGACCCGCTGCATGGCGCCGGCGATCATCTTGCCGATCGATACATCGCCGTTGGCCGAGACCGTGCCGACCTGGGCGACTTCGGCGGACGAGCTCACCTTCCGGGCCCGCCGCTCGATGTCCTTGATCACCGCGCCGACCGCCATGTCGACGCCGCGCTTGAGATCCATCGGGTTCATGCCGGCCGCGACCGACTTGGCGCCTTCCTTGACGATCGCATGCGCCAGCACCGTCGCCGTGGTGGTGCCGTCGCCGGCGCGGTCCGAGGTCTTCTGCGCCACTTCGCGCACCATCTGGGCGCCCATGTTCTCGAACTTGTCCTCGAGCTCGATCTCCTTGGCGACGGTGACGCCGTCCTTGGTGATCCGCGGCGCGCCGAACGACTTGTCGAGAACGACGTTGCGGCCCTTGGGGCCGAGCGTGACGCGTACCGCGTTGGCGAGAATATCGATGCCGCGCAGCATGCGGTCGCGGGCGTCGGCCGAGAATTTTACGTCCTTGGCGGCCATGGAATTCTACTCCGGTTCTTGGATCTGATGTGATGTGGGGTGGAAATGTGCCGAGGTGAGTCGGCGGGTGGTTTGCGGGCGCCGCCCGGTTCAGGCGATCACGCCCATGATGTCGGATTCTTTCATGATCAGCAGCTCTTCACCGTCGAGCTTGACTTCGGTGCCCGACCACTTGCCGAACAGCACCTTGTCGCCGGCCTTGACGTCGGGCCTGATCAGCTGCCCGGCCTCGTCGCGGCCGCCCGGGCCGACGGCGATGACCTCGCCCTCTTGCGGCTTCTCCTTGGCGGTATCGGGGATGATGATGCCGCCGGCCGATTTCCCTTCGGCCTCGATGCGGCGGACAACGACGCGGTCGTGCAGGGGACGAAACTTGAGCTTGGCCATGGATTCCTCATCGGCGCGAAACGCGCTGGGTTGGACCGAGAGCGTTATTGGAGGCTCGTTGGCACTCGCCCATCGCGAGTGCCAGAGGTCGGGAAATATGGCCCGTACCGGGCGCTGTCAAGTCGGATTGCGAGGGACTCCCGGGGGAGGGGGCTCGCCGGCCGGACACCAATTCCGGTTCGATCCCGGCTTGCGCCCGAATCCGGGGGACGATAGCTTGCGCGCGGGGGAAGGGTTGGAGGCGTTCCAGGCATGGACGTCCGCGCCCTCGCGCTTTCCTCCTTCCCATCGATAGCGGCGTGCCGGCTCGGCATCGGGCCGTCGGTCGATGCCGGGAATTGCGCAGGGGCATCGTTCTTTGCACCTGGCGCCGCACCGCCCATCCGCCCTTTGCCGATTTTGCCAGCTCACGTCTCACCCCACCGCCAGGAGTGAAACCATGCAACCGAACCGTGAGGCCATTGCCGACGCAGCGGACGCCGCCGTTCCGCCCGTGGTTGCGCCGGAACAGAACGGCCCGGAGGCCGTGAACGGCGGCGCGGATGTCGCCTTGTACGACTTTCTGCGCGCGCTGCAGGCGATGCGCGTCGGCGATTTCTCGGTGCGGATGGCCGGGGACCAGGTGGGGCTCGCCGGCAAGATCGCCGATACCTTCAACGAGATCGTGGCCGCCAACCAGCGCATGGCGCAGCAGCTCGAGCGCGTCGGCCAGGTGGTCGGCAAGGAGGGCAAGACCCGGCAACGCGTCAATTTCGGGCTCTCCAGCGGCGCCTGGAGCGAGATGGAGGGCTCGGTCAACAGCCTGATCGACGATCTCTTGTGGCCGACGACCGAAGTCACCCGCGCCATCGCTGCCGTTGGCCAGGGCGATTTGCTGCAGACGGTGCGCCTCGACGTCGACGGACGGCCGCTCAAGGGCGAGTTCCTGCGCTCGGCCACCATCGTCAACACCATGATCAAGCAGCTCAGCGTGTTCACCTCGGAGGTGACGCGCGTGGCCCGCGAAGTCGGCACCGAGGGCAAGCTCGGCGGCCAGGCGCAGGTGCGCGAGGTCACGGGCGTGTGGAAGGACCTGACCGAGAGCGTCAACTCGATGGCGAGCAATCTGACCGCCCAGGTCCGCAACATCGCCGACGTGACGATCGCGGTCGCCAACGGCGACCTTTCCAAGAAGATCACCGTCGACGTGCGCGGCGAGATCCTGCAGCTCAAGGAAGCCATGAACACCATGGTGGACCAGCTGCGCTCCTTCGCTTCGGAGGTGACGCGCGTCGCCCGCGAGGTCGGCACCGAAGGCAAGCTCGGCGGCCAGGCCATCGTGCCGGGCGTGGCCGGCACCTGGAAGGATTTGACCGACTCGGTGAACGCCATGTGCGGCAACCTCACCGACCAGGTCCGCAACATCGCCCAGGTGACCACGGCGGTCGCCCGCGGGGATCTCTCGCGAAAGATCACGGTCGACGTGCGCGGCGAGATTCTCGAGCTCAAAGACACCATCAACACCATGGTCGACCAGCTCAACGCGTTTGCGGGCGAGGTGACGCGCGTGGCGCGCGAGGTCGGCACCGAAGGCAAGCTCGGCGGCCAGGCCTACGTGTCGGGCGTGGCCGGGACCTGGAAGGACCTCACCGACAACGTCAACCTGATGGCGAGCAATCTGACCGCGCAGGTGCGCAACATCGCCGAGGTCGCGACCGCGATTGCCGGCGGCGATCTCTCGAAGAAGATCACCGTCAACGTCAGCGGCGAGATCCTGCAGCTCAAAGAGACCATCAACACCATGGTCGACCAGCTCAACGCCTTCGCCGGCGAGGTGACGCGCGTGGCGCGCGAGGTCGGCACCGAGGGACGCCTGGGCGGCCAGGCCAACGTGCTCGGCGTCGCCGGCACCTGGAAGGACCTGACCGACAGCGTCAACTCCATGGCCAGCAATCTGACCGCGCAGGTGCGCAACATCGCCGAGGTGTCGACCGCCATTGCCAACGGCGACCTTTCCAAGAAGATCACCGTCGACGTGCGCGGCGAGATTCTGCAGCTCAAGGAGACCATCAACACCACGGTCGATCAGCTCAACGCCTTCGCGTCCGAGGTGACTCGCGTCGCGCGCGAGGTCGGCACCGAGGGCAAGCTCGGCGGCCAGGCGGTGGTCCGCGGCGTCGCCGGCACCTGGAAGGACCTGACCGACAGCGTCAACTCCATGGCGTCGAACCTCACCGGCCAGGTGCGCAACATCGCCGAGGTCGCGACCGCGGTGGCGCAGGGCGACCTTTCCAAGAAGATCACCGTGAACGTCAGCGGCGAGATCCTGCAGCTCAAAGAGACCATCAACACCATGGTCGACCAGCTCAACGCCTTCGCGGCCGAGGTGACCCGCGTGGCGCGCGAGGTCGGCACCGATGGCAAGCTCGGCGGCCAGGCCCAGGTGCCCGGCGTCGCCGGCACCTGGAAGGACCTGACCGACAGCGTCAACTCGATGGCGTCGAATCTGACGGGCCAGGTCCGCAACATCGCCGAAGTCTCGACCGCCATCGCCAACGGCGACCTGTCGCGAAAGATCACGGTCGACGTGCGCGGCGAGATCCTGCAGCTCAAGGAAACCCTCAACACCATGGTCGACCAGCTCAACCGCTTCGCCGGCGAGGTGACGCGGGTGGCGCGCGAGGTCGGCACCGAGGGGCGCCTGGGCGGTCAGGCCAACGTGCCCGGCGTCGCCGGCACCTGGAAAGACTTGACCGACAGCGTCAATTCCATGGCGGGCAATCTCACCGCGCAGGTGCGAAACATCGCCGAGGTCACGACTGCGGTGGCGCGCGGCGACCTGTCGCGCAAGATCACCGTCGACGTGAAGGGCGAGATTCTCGAGCTCAAGAACACCATCAACACCATGGTGGACCAGCTCAACGCCTTCGCGTCCGAGGTCACCCGCGTCGCGCGCGAGGTCGGCACCGAGGGCAAGCTCGGCGGCCAGGCGCAGGTCTCCGGCGTCGCCGGCACCTGGAAGGATCTGACCGACACCGTCAACGTCATGGCCGCCAATCTCACCGAGCAGGTGCGCGGCATCGTCAAGGTGGTGACCGCGGTCGCCAACGGCGACCTCAAGCAGAATCTCGCGGTCAAGTCCAAGGGCGAGGTGGCGGCGCTCGCCGAGACCATCAACAACATGACGGACACGCTGGCTACCTTCGCCGACCAGGTCACGACGGTGGCGCGCGAGGTCGGCGTCGAAGGCCGGCTCGGCGGCCAGGCCAACGTGCCCGGCGCCGCCGGCACCTGGAAGGACCTGACCGGAAACGTCAACCTGCTGGCGGCCAATCTCACCACGCAGGTGCGCGCGATCGCCGAGGTCGCGACCGCGGTCACCAAGGGCGATCTGACCCGATCGATTCAGGTCGACGCCCGCGGCGAAGTCGCCGAGCTCAAGGACAACATCAACACGATGATCGACAACTTGCGGCTCACCACGGACCGCAACACCGAGCAGGACTGGCTCAAGACCAACCTCGCCAAGTTCACCAACAGGCTGCAGAGCCAGCGCGATCTCACGACCGTCGGCCAGATGCTGCTCACCGAGCTGACCCCGCTGGTCAACGCCCAGCTCGGCGTGATCTACCAGATGGAGGGCGAAGAGGGACCGAGCTTGAAGCTGCTCTCGGCCTATGCGGACGGCGGCATGAACGGCCACGCGCAGCGCATCCAGATCGGCGAGGGGCTGATCGGACAATGTGCCGCGGACAAGCGCCGCATTCTCGTCACAGAAATGCCGAGCGATGCCGTGACGATCGGCTCGGCGCTGTTCAAGGTGGCTCCGCGCAACGTCATCGTGCTGCCGGTGCTGTTCGAGAACCAGGTCAAGGCGGTGATCGAGCTCGCGTCGGTCACGGCGTTCACGACCCTGCAGACCACGTTCCTCGAGCAGCTCACCGCCAGCATCGGCATCGTGCTCAACTCGATCGAGGCGAGCATGCAGACCGAGGGGCTGCTCAAGCAGTCCCAGCAGCTCGCCGGCGAGCTGCAGGCGCAGCAGCGCGAGCTGCAGCAGACCAACGAGCAGCTCGAGCAGAAGGCGCAGCAGCTCGCCGAGCGCAACGTCGAGGTCGAGCGCAAGAACCAGGAGATCGAGCAGGCCCGCCGGGCGCTCGAGGAGAAGGCCACCGAGCTGGCGCTCACCTCGAAATACAAGTCGGAATTCCTCGCCAACATGTCGCACGAGCTGCGCACGCCGCTCAACAGCATCCTGATCCTGGGCCAGCAGCTGATGGACAACCCGGATGCCAACCTCACGCCCAAGCAGGTCGAGTTCGCGCGCACCATCCACGGCGCCGGCACCGACCTGCTGAACCTGATCAGCGACATTCTCGACCTGTCGAAGATCGAGTCCGGAACCGTGACGGTCGATGCCGAGGAGATCTTCTTCTCGAATCTGGTGGACATGGTGGCGCGTCCGTTCCGGCACGAGGCGGAAAATCGTCAGCTCTCGTTCGACGTGATGATCGATCCGCATCTCGGGCGCAGCATCGTCACCGATTCCAAGCGCCTGCAGCAGGTGCTCAAGAATCTGCTGTCGAACGCCTTCAAGTTCACCGAGCACGGCGGCGTGCGGCTCAACGTCTCGGCCGCGCTCGGCGGCTGGAGCGCCGAGCATCCGGTGCTCAACCAATCGCAGACCATCGTCGCCTTCGAAGTCTCCGATACCGGCATCGGCATCCCGCTGGAGAAGCAGAAGATCATCTTCGAGGCGTTCCAGCAGGCCGACGCCTCGACCAGCCGCAAGTACGGCGGCACCGGCCTCGGCCTCGCGATCTGTCGCGAACTCGCCAATCTTTTGGGCGGCGAGATCCATCTGCGCAGCTCGCCCGGCGTCGGCAGCGCGTTCACGCTCTATCTGCCGATCAAATACGCCGGCGCCTCGAACCCGGTGCGGATGCTGCCGGGCGGCGGCCAAGCCTTCCCGTCGGTCGCGTTGCAGATCGTGCCCGACCGCCCGGTCGAGCTGATCCCCGACGATCGTCTGGAGATCGAGCCGGGCGACGCCATCCTGCTCATCGTCGAGGACGACCCGCATTATGCGCGGGTGATGGTGGATCTGGCGCGCGACAAGGGCTTCAAGGTGCTGGTGGCGATGCGCGGCGCCGACGCGCTGGACCTCGCGCGGCAATACCAGCCGAGCGCGGTCTCGCTCGACGTGTTCCTGCCCGACATGCTCGGCTGGACGGTGCTCAGCCAGCTCAAGCAGAATCCGCTGACCCGGCACATCCCGGTGCAGATCATCACGCTCGACGAGGATCGCCAGCACGGGCTCGCCCGCGGCGCCTTCGCGTTCGTCACCAAGCCGGCCACCACCGAAGGCCTGGAAGACGCGCTGTCGCGGATCAAGGAATACACCGCCCGGCGGCGCAAGCGCCTGCTGGTGGTGGAGGACAATCCCGACGAGCAGCTGAGCATCGCCGAGCTGCTCGGTCACGACGACATCGAGATCGTGACCGCCGGCACCGGCGCCGCGGCTCTCACGGCGCTCAAACAACAGCCGAGCGATTGCGTCGTGCTCGACCTGCGGCTGCCGGACATGTCCGGCTTCGAAGTGCTGGAGCAGATTCGCAACGACGCCGAGCTGTCCGACGTTCCGGTCGTGGTATTCACCGGCCGGGAACTCTCCGCCGAGGAGGACGCGCAGCTGCACACGATGGCGCGCAGCATCGTGGTCAAGGGCGTGGAATCCCCCGAGCGCCTGCTCGACGAGACCGCGCTGTTCCTGCACCGGGTCGTGACCGACCTGCCGGCGGAGAAGCAGCGCATGCTGGAGCGGCTCAACAGCTCCGACGAGGATCTGGTCGGTCGTACCGTGCTGCTGGTCGACGACGATGCCCGCAACATCTTCGCGCTGTCGAGCGTGCTGGAGCGGCGCGGCATGCGGGTGCTCACGGCGACGACCGGCAGCGAGGCGATCGAGCTGATCGACTCGACCCCCGACTTGGCCATCGTGCTGATGGACATCATGATGCCGGAAATGGACGGTTATCAGACCATCGAGGCGATCCGCGCCAAGCCGGCGCTGCGCCGTTTGCCCATCGTGGCGCTCACCGCGAAGGCCATGAAGGGCGACCGCGAGAAATGCCTGGAAGCGGGTGCTTCCGATTATCTCGCCAAGCCGGTCAACACCGAACAGCTGCTCTCCGCGCTGCGGATGTGGCTCCATCGCTAAATCGAGGAACCCGATGAAGGATGAAGTCAACATCCTGCTGGTGGACGACCAGCCGGCCAAGCTCCTGAGCTACGAAGTGATGCTCCAGGAGCTTGGCGAGAACCTCATCAAGGCGAGCTCCGCCCGCGAGGCGCTCGAGCAGCTGCTCAAGCGCGAGATCGCCATCGTGCTGGTCGATGTGTGCATGCCGGAGCTCGACGGCTTTCAGCTCGCCGCCATGATCCGCGAGCATCCGCGGTTTCAGAAGACGGCGATCATCTTCATCTCGGCCGTGCATCTCACCGACATGGACCGCCTGCGCGGCTACGCGATGGGTGCCGTGGACTACGTTCCGGTCCCGGTCATCCCCGACGTGCTGCGCGCCAAGGTCAAGGTGTTCGCCGAGCTCTATCGCAAGACCCGGCAGCTCGAGCAGCTCAATCAGGAGCTGGAGCGGCGGGTCGCCGACCGCACGTCGGCGCTGGAAGCCTCCACCACGCGTCTCGTCGAGAGCGAGCGGCGCCGCACGCTGGCGCTCGCCGCCGGCCAGATGGGATCGTGGGATTGGGACATGGTGCGCGGCGAATGCGTGTGGGACGAGGGCCAGTGCCGCATCTTCGGCGTCGATCCGCCGACGTTCGCGGTCACGCCCGAGAACGTTCGCGCGCTCGTTCACCGCGAGGACCTGGAGCGCCTGGAACAGGCGCTGCGGCGCATTTCCGCGGACGCGCAATCCTACCAGACCGAGTTCCGCGTGCGCCGTCCCAATGGGGAGCTGCGCTGGTGCATCGGCACCGCGGCCGCCACCCTCGACGCGGCCAAGCGCGTCGTTCGCGTCAGCGGCGTGACGGTCGACATCACCGACCGCAAGCTCGCGGAGGAGCGCCAGGTGCTGCTGGCGCGCGAAGTCGACCACCGCGCGCGCAACGCGCTGGCGGTGGTGCAATCGATCGTACGGCTCACGCGCGCGGGCAGCATCGAGGACTACGTAATTGCCGTGGAGGGCCGCATCCGCGCGCTATCGTGCGCGCACATGCTGCTGTCGCGCTCGCGCTGGGAGGGCGCGGATCTGCGCAAGCTGGTGGAGGAGGAGCTTGCGCCCTACGGGACTGGCGAGGTCGAAAGCGTCTCGGCGGCAGGGCCCGACGTGGTGCTGCAGCCCGCCACGGCCCAGGCGCTGGCGCTGGCTTTGCACGAGCTCGCCACTAATGCCGCCAAATACGGGGCGCTGTCCACCGCCACCGGCAAGGTGAGGCTGACCTGGGATCTCGAGCCCAATGATCTGGTGCTGCACTGGATCGAGACCGGCGGACCTTTGGTCGAGCCGCCGTGTGTCGAGGGCTATGGCACCCGGGTGATCGGCGCCAGCATCGAGCGTCAGCTCGGCGGCAGCGCCGAATTCGACTGGCGTCCGGAAGGCCTGCGTTGTGTCCTGTCGCTTGCCCGCGCGGCCGGAAATGCGCCGGCGTTGCATGCCGCCGGCGACGCGCGTGCGGCCGTCGAGAAGGATCCCGTGATGCCCGCCAAAGTCCTGGCCGGACGCGTGCTGCTGGTCGAAGACGAAGCGCTCGTCGCCATGATGATGCGCGACATCCTGCTGGAGCTCGGACTGTCGGTGGCGGGCCCGTTCTGCACGCCGGCCGAGGCGGTCGCGGCGGCGCGAGACGGCGGCGTCGACGCGGCAATCCTCGACGTCAATCTCGGCGGGGAGCTGATCTACCCGGTCGCCGACACGCTGGCCGCCCGGGGCGTGCCTTTCGTGTTCGTCACCGGCTACGGCGCGGAGAGCATCGACGGGCGATTCGCCCATGTTCCGATCCTGCAGAAGCCGATCGAGCGCCAGGTGCTGCAGCACCTGTTCGTCGCTCCCGGCAACGGCTCGCTCAGATTGGCGCGGACCGAGCCGGTTGCGGCGGAGCCGCTGTATCCTCCGGCGGCGGCGCTCGCCGGTTCGGAGCACGGCGTCGGGACCGCATAGTTTCGGCCGACGCGGCCGCGATCGGCGGTCGGGAAGGGACGCCGATTCCCACCCAAATCCTCATTCTTCGAGGGGGAGCGATTTACCGGCTCGCTGAGAGTAAAATGCGATCGCCTGCCGGTTCGGGACATTCCGGCTTGCGCGGAACGCCGTAGCCCAGCAAAGTCGCGTCACGGCACGTCGTCAGGATCGGGGGAGGGCTTGCTGTCATGCTCGAGTTTTTTCCGCATCGCCGTGCGGCGGCGCTGATCGGCGTGCTCGCGCTTGCCGGCTGTACGTCGTTCCAGAATCCCTTCGAGCGGGAGGCGCCCCCGCCGCCGCCGGAGGCGGCCGCCGTCCTGCCGACGCTGCCGCCGGCGTTCCAGCCGGAGGAGATCGTCGGGCGCTGGGGCTTTGCCTCCTATCACAAGGAAGGCGACCGGCTCCGCACCGAGACCGCCGCCAAGGCCCAATGCAACAAGCCGTATGTGATCAACCGCGGTCCGACCGGCGGGGTGATGATGCATCTGGCCGATGACGCCAAGGCGAGCGAGCTGCGCCTGAAGGGCGCGCCGGGAGGCAAGACCTATGTGGGTCCCGAGGGTCCCCCGGCGATCCAGCAGGATCGCGAGGTCGTCACCTTCGACGGCCGCGTCCTGGTGCTGCGCTGGATGGATCCGGAGGTCGCGAGCCGGTACGGCACCGGGGTTTACGTGCGCTGCGGCGCGCGTGCGTGAACCAGGTTCCGGAGCGGCCAACGGAATCCTCGATGATGGCGCCATCGAAACCGCCGCGGCTGTTCGCGCGTCCCCTGAAGCTCGGCGAGCGCGGCGCTTTGTCGAAGGCGCTCGCCAAGGCGAGCCTGCCGGTCGAGGATCTCGACGCGCCCGGGCCGCTGTTCTGGCGTTTCGAGACCACCGATTCGATGCCGGTCGGCTTCGGCGGCCTCGAGATCCACGGCGAGGACGCCTTGTTGCGTTCGTTGGTGATCTTGCCGCCGCTGCGCAGCCGGGGCCTCGGCGCCGCCGTGGTCGCGCAGCTGGAGAACGAGGCGGCGCTGCACGGCTGCCGCGCGGTGTGGCTTCTTACCGAGGCGGCCTCGGGTTTCTTCGATCGGCTCGGCTACGCCAAATGCGATCGCGCGGTGGTGCCGCCGAAGATCCGGGAGACGCGGGAGTTCGCCGCGCTGTGCCCGGCGGCCGACGCCCGACACGGGAATGCGCGCGGCTGCATGCCCAGGAGAGAACGATCCTGCAGGTCCTGGCGATGTTGCGAGGAATGGAACCAACGGAGAGACGATCATGAACGAAGACGCCTTGAATTCGAGCGTGCGGAAATTTCTCAAGAAGGTCGGCGTCACCTCGCAGCGGGAGATCGAGAAGGCGGTACGCGACGCGGCGGAGCGCGGCACGCTCAAGCCCAATCAGAAGCTTCCCGCCACCATGCGGCTGCACGTCGGGGGCATCGAGCTCTTGCTCCAGATCGACGGCGAGATCGACCTGGATTGATACCCGTTCGTCAAGGGGGAGATAACCGGAGCGAGCGGCGCGCGTCGCTATGAAGCAACTCCGCGTCTTTCTCGCCGGCCCCTGGCGCGCCGTCGCGGTGCTGGGCGTGACGCAGATCCTGGCCTGGGGAACGCTGTTCTACACCCCGGTCCTGATGCTGCCGCGGCTTGCGGCGGATCGCGGCTTCACGGCGACCTTGGCGATGGCCGGATTTTCGGCGGGCCTGCTCGTGGCCGGCTTCGTCGCGCGCTACGTCGGCATCCTGATCGACCTCTACGGCGGGCATCGCGTGATGCCGGTGGGCTCGCTGCTCGGTGCGCTCGGATTGCTGGGGCTGGCCTACGCGGCCGACCCGTTGTCGTATTTCGCCGTCTGGGTGGTGCTGGGCGCGGCGATGGCGGCTTCGCTGTATGATCCGGCTTTCGCCACGCTCGGCCGCATTTTCGGCGCGCGCGCGCGCCAACCGATCACGGCGTTGACGCTCGCCGGCGGCTTCGCCTCGACCGTGAGCTGGCCCGCGACCCAAGCCCTGCTCGATGCGCTCGGCTGGCGCGGCACGTATCTCTTCTATGCGGCGCTGCTGGCCGGGATCGCGGCGCCGCTGCACTGGCTCGCCCTGCCGCGCCGCCGGGCCGAACCCGAAACGCGGCTCGTCGGGCCCGCAGAGCCGGCACCCGCGCTGTTCCCGGCCCGGAGCCGAGCCTTCGTACTGGTCGCCGCGGCGTTTGCGGCCTACGCGTTCGTTCCCTCCGGGCTCTCCGCCCATCTGCTTGCGGTCTTCTCCCGCCACGGCATCGACCCGGGAACCGTGGTCGTGATCGGGGCGCTGTTCGGACCCGCCCAGGTCACGGCGCGCATCTGCGAGTTTGCGTTCGCCCGAAACGTGCATCCGTTATGGGTCGTGCGTTTTGCACTGAGCGTGCTGGTCGTCGCTTTCGCGCTGCTCGCGCTGTTCGGATTCTCCATCCCGGCGGCGGCGGCGTTCGCGATCCTGTTCGGCGCCGCCACCCCTGGTGCTCGCGTTCGTGATCGAACATGGCTCCGATCCGCTGGCGCTGCTGCTCGCGGCGGGCCTGACCTTGATCGCGTTGATTTGCTTCATCGTGCTGCGCAGGCCGGAAATCAGAAATCAGTAGTCAGTGTCAGTGGCGGCTCGGCCCCGTTTCGGATTCCTGTTAACCATTCCGCGTCACCAAAAAGAAACCCTAATGCGAGGAAAACGCCGGCGCCGCAATGCGAAGAACGGTGCCGCGTAATCTGTTTACCAAACGGTCGCGGTTTCGGCCTTGTATTCGACCGCAAGGATGTTCCTCGGCATCCGATCCGACGAACCAGCCACGAGTAGGTCGATGCAACGTCTTGTCATGTCCGCGCTCGCCCTGAGCGTTCTTGGCGCGGATCCGGCACTGGCCGGTCCGCAGTCGTTTCCCGTCGATGGGTCAACTCCTCGCGCCGGCTGGCAGCCCGCCGAGCTCCGCCAGAATCCGCAGCGCGAGAGAAATCTCGGCGGCGGCTTCCT
>WNGK01005138.1_pt1 | contig 16832 bp, 25 predicted proteins | sample 5400601 | NCBI WGS metagenome assembly WNGK01 (sample SAMN13153376, study PRJNA577476) | soil metagenome | isolation source: 60 cm soil or saprolite under Garry oak tree replicate 1 | place: USA:California | collected 2016-06-15
CACACGCCGTACATCGTGAGGTCCGGCGCGAGGCCCTGACCTGGACTTCTCTGCGCTCGTTATCGCTGTCTGCGCTGGTTACGCGGTTTCATTCGATTTGGGAGCGAGGGGCCGCCGGTTCAAATCCGGCCACCCCGACAGTGAAAGTCCAGGTCAGGGCCTTGATCACAACTCGTGAGAGAGGGCCAGATCTCACGAAATCTCACACTTTGTAGGTGAGGCACCTCAGCCGAACAGCTTGTCCAGGGCGTCGCTGCCCTGTTTCAGGTCCTCGGCCGACGGGTGGATGTAGACCCGCTTCGCGGTCGTCAGGTCCGCGTGACCGGCCCACGCCGACACAATGACGTCCGGGACACCGTTGGTCGCGAGAATCGTCAAACAGGCGTGCCGCGCGTCGTACAGCCGCAACCGGCGCACACCGGCCGCGTCCATCAGCCCGTACGCCCGGCGCCGTAGCCAGTCCGTCCGGCACGGCTGCCCCAACTCGTCCACCAGCACGTACCCCGACGACTCATAGCCCTCGCCGGCGGCCAGCCGCTCCCGTGCCTGCATCGCCTTGAACGTGCGCAGGGCCGGCACCACGAACGCCGGCAACGGCAAGGTCCGCTCCCCCGCATCGGTCTTCGGTGGCTTCTCGACCACCTGGCCGCCCTCGTCGGTCCACGTCAGGGTGCGGGTGTTGGCCACGGTGAGGGTCTGGTCGTCGAGGTCGACGTCTTCGGCCCACCGCATCCCGCACACTTCAGCGGGCCGCAACCCCATCAGTGACAGCAGCATCGGCGCGAGCAACCGCTGTCCCTCCAGCGAGGCCAGGAACACCCGAACCTCGTCGGTTGACCATGGTTTCCGCTTGGTCTTCACCTGCTCCGGTGTGTCGACCCCCGCGGCCGGGTTGTTCTCGACCATCTTCTGTCGCTGCGCCCACGTGTAGACCGCGCGGAGTTTGGCGAGGGTGATCTGCACCGACCGTGGTGATAACCCGGTGCCGGGCTTCCCGCCGCGTTTCCGGCCGCTGGTGAGCATGTGGTCCACCAGGTCGTTGATGTCCCGCACCGTGACCTTCTGCGCTGGTTTCTCGCCGAGCTGGTCACGCGCGGGCTTGAGACCGTTGGTGTACGCGGAGATCGTGTTCGCCTCCTTCCCGCGTTTGCTGCGCAACCATTCGTCGCACAGCTCGTTCAACGTGATCTTGCCCGGGACGACGAACGACCCGCCGTCCACTTCGGACAGTATCTTGGACAGCCGCTTCTCGGCGTCCCGCTTGCCGTCGAACGTGTGCGTCTTCTGCTTCCGCTTGCCCGTTTTCGGGTCGTCGCCGATGTCGACCACGAACCGGTATCTAACGACCTCACCCTTCGCGGGTTTGTAGTCGTTGGGGACACGTTTCCCCTGCACCACTTTGTAGATCTTCGGTTGCGCCATCTCTCACCCTTCCTGCGGTCACTCGTCGTTATCTGCCAATGGGTCCAGCCGGCGGTTCTGCTCTCCGATCCGGGCGCCTTCCCTGCGCTGCTGATCGAAATCCCACGTGTGCCACTTCTCGTAGAGCCTTGCCGCGCGCTCCTTGGGCAGCGGCGCCAACGCCTCGACGAGTTCGACCGGGTTCCGCGGCCGGACAAGGAAGTCGTCACCGTTCACCCACTCGCGGACGCGGCCGACTGTGGCCGTCTCGGTCAGCGTCACGGGGTACGGAGCAGCGTCGGAGTCGACCGGGAGCAGCAGATCGGCCGGGTTCACCCGCAGCGCGAGCGCCAAGGCCAGCAGTTCGTCGACTGTGATCGTGCGCGTTCGGTGGCCGTCCTTGCGTCGGCCGCTCTCGATGTTCATCAGCACCGGGTGCGTCAGGTACGGCGCACCGACTTCGGCGCATCGATCGGCGAACGCTTTCGTGGTCGACCAACCGCCGCGTTTGCGCAGTTCCTTGACTCGTTTGGCGACGATGTCGCTTGCCCCGGTCAGCGGAGTGATCTTGTCATCCTCGGTCACATCGACAGAATAGCGAGCCGGCTTGACAGCGTCCACTACCAACCGGCATCATCACACTATGGCCGATCGGACATACGAATCTGTCGATTCTGCGGAGAAATCTGCGGGCGCGGAACTGATGACCACGCCCGAGTACGCGCGGCGCGTCCGGCGGTCGGTTTCGACCATCCGATACTGGCGCCGGAAGGGCTACGGGCCGTCCGGCTTCCGGCTCGGCAAGCACGTGGTCTTTCTGGCCGCCGACGTTGAGGCGTTCATCGCCGAGGCCCGGGGGAAGTCGTGAACGCGGTGCCCACCCTGCCCGAGGTCGAACAGTGGCCAGCGACGGTCAGCCTCACACAGGGCGCTGCACCGCTGGGCGTCTCGGAATCCCACCTTCGGCAACTCGCCAAGCGAGGCAAGGCGCCGTGTCAGGTGTTGGTGATCGGGAACCGGTACCGGGTCGTCACGGCGAGCCTGGTCCGTGTCCTCAAGGGAGAACCAGCGTGAGGGACACCCCACCGGGAGGGGGCGGCCAGAGCCACCCGGCCGCCGTCACCTCACCACTCACCAACCCTCGCGCCGATAATAGCTCACCCAAGGTCGAGGTATCAGCCGACGAGTTCGAGCGGCTCAAGATCGCCGCTGAGTCATGGTGGACGTGGTGGTCCTCCGACGCCCTCGCGGACCTGGTCGACCGGGAGGTCGTCGCGCGGATCCGGGCGGCCAGCGTCGACCTGTCCACGACGGCCCGCTGGTCGGTCGCGGTCGGGCCGACACACCGGCGGCTGGAGGAACTGCGCAACATCCCGGCGTGGGTGTGCCGCTGCCAGCGGCCCGGCTGCCGGAAGCAGACCACCGTTTACAGCGTCGAGCAGTGGCGTGCCGGCTGGCGCTGCCCCGAACACCCGGCAGAGCGGCAGGCAGCAGCGTGACTGCCCTCGCCGAGCGGCACCCGGTCGACGCGCCCGAGTCCACACCGGACACCGTGGAACGCGCCGTGCCGCTGCCGACCCTGCCGCCCGAGTTCTGGACGGCAACCCTGCGCCTGGCCCACATTCGGCAGGCCGCGCACTGCTGGGCACGCTCGGCCGATATCGCGCTCCACGGCGTCCTGGCCCGCCTCGCGGCCACCAGAAGCCACCTGATCACGCTCGACACCGGCATCGGGCCGTCCGCCAGCCTGAACTACTTCGCGGCGCTCATCGGGCCGTCCGGGGCAGGGAAAACCAGCGGCGCGGCCGTGTCCCGCGAACTGCTGGAGACCTACAGCTTACTGGACCTCGCGGACAGCCTGCCGCTCGGGTCGGGCGAGGGCATCCCGGAGAGCTACATGGGGGAGATCCCGCAGGACCGCACCGACGCCAAGGGCAAGAACAGGGTCGTCATGGTCCGCGGCCAGGTCCGCAACAACGCCCTGTTCCACTGCGACGAGGGCCAGGTGTTCAAGGCACTGGACAGCGGCCGGCAGGGCTCGACGCTCGGCCCGACCCTGCGGTCCGCGTGGTCCGGCGCCGACATCGGGCAGGCCAACGCATCGGCCGACCGGCGCCGTGTCGTGCGGCACGGCACGTACGCGATGGGCTTCACCATCGGGTTCCAGCCGGCCACGATCGGGCACCTGCTCGCCGACGCGGCCGGCGGCACACCACAGCGGTTCACGTACGTCAGCGCGATCGACCCCACCATCCCGGACGACCCGCCACCGTGGCCCGGCCTGCTGCCCCTGGACAGCGCGTGGCTGGCGCACGGGCACCAGATGGACCTGCACCCGCAGATCCGGGCGGAACTGCGCAGCACCACGCTGGCTGTGCAACGCGGCGAGATCGTGGTACCCGAGCTGGACGCGCACAGGCCGCTGATGTTGGTGAAGCTCGCCGGTCTGCTCGCGCTGCTGCACGAGCGCACCGCCATCGGTCTGGAGGACTGGCGGCTCGCGTTCATGGTGCTGGACACCTCGGACGCTGTCCGGGACGCCGTCGTCGGCCAGCTCGCCCTGAGCGCTACCCGCGAGCGTGAGGCCCGCGACGAGCAGCGCATCGACTTCGAACGCCGCAAGGCCGCCGAGTCCGGCGCGGCCGTGGTGGCGATTCCTCGGGTCGCCGCGAACGTGGCGCGGCACGTGCACGCCAGCGAGGGACCCATCACCCGGAAGGCGCTCCGCGACAAGATCGCGCAGCGGGACCGGGCGATGCTGGACGCGGCGATCGAGACCGCCATTGATCAAGGGTGGATTCGGCAGGCCGGGAACTCGTTCGCTGCGGGCGAGTCGAGGCCAGCGTGAGGGGGTACGGGGGTACGTACCCCCTGGCCCTGTCTCGCTCCTATCTTGATAATCCGACGACTCTATCTATCTATGCAGGTCAGCGGCATATGCCCGTTCGGGCATGTTTCTGTCCGCGCGCGGACCACGGGGGTACGGCGTACCCCCGTACCCCCGTCGTCCCCCCTGCCGAGCGGGGGGTTGTCGATGCCTGACGACGAGCCCGAGCAGCAGCCGGCGACGCAGGCCGAGCGGAAGTCCCAGCAGCGCGCCGTCCGCGCCGAACTCGCCAGGCGCCGGGCACACGGCATCCGACGCCGTCACGCCAACCGACTCGCCCACTGGGCCGCCAACCCGATGCCGGCCGAACTCGCCGCGCTCGTGGCCAAGATCGCCGCCCGCCAACCCGACGGGGTTGACGCAAGGGGGGGGTTGACAAATGACGGCAACCCTTGAGCGGGACCCATACGCCGACGCCGACGCCAGCGACCCACGGGCAACAGCCGTTCGTCACCGCCGATTGCCGCCGGCGGAGTTCGGGCCGGCGTTGGCAGCGGCACGGGCCCGCGCCGGCTGGTCGCTGGCCGACCTCGCCGGGCGGTGCGGGCTGTCCCGCGGCTTCCTGTGCCGGCTCGAACGCGGGCTCCGCGCGCCGAGCGTGGTGACGGTGGCGCGCCTGGTCGAGGTCCTGCCCATGTCCGAGGTCGAGCGGTCCGTGGTGGTTGGTGCCGGCCTGCCGGGTGTCGGGCGGGACTGGCGACCGAAGGAGACGCACGAGAAGGTCCTCCTCGGGGAGACGCACGAACCCGCACAGGCGTGCGTTCCCGTGCGTGATTCTGCTATAATCGCTGGTGAGAGTCGGTATTCGGTCACCGATCACCGATCGGAAAGGGAGCGAGCCATGATGAACACAATCGGCGCATTCTGGGCGGGCCGGACGTGACGGCCGCCGTGCTGCCGCAGGACGTTCCGGCCCGGAACCGTCGTGCTGCCGCTGTACGGGCCGCCGTCGCACGAACCGGGCGCGGCGTGGCCTCTGCGATGGGCGCGCTGATACAGCCGCACAAGGCCGCTCTCGGGCGGCTGGTCGAGATTCCGCTCACCGTCGCCGGTGTCGGGTGCGTCGACACCGCGGCGTGGACCGTGACGGCCGGTGTCGGGTGGCTGGTGACCGGCGTGTCGCTGTTCCTGCTCGAACATCTGATCGCCGACCCCGAACCGACCCCGGAGTACCGGTGATGCCGGCTGCTGGCGTGCTTCCCGGCCGGGGCACGCCCGCGTGGGCCAGCCTCGCCATGGAGCTGCGCCGCGCGGCACGCCGGACCGCCGAGGTCACCGACGCGCTCAACGACCCCGCCCTGACCCCGTTCATCGCCGCGATCGACGCGACCCAGGCCGGCCTGACCGACCCCGAACGGGTCCGGCTGGCGCGGATCGCCCGCCGCGCCGCCCAACGATGAGAGCAGGAAAACGCAATGGGAATGTTCGAGACGGACGCGGTGATCCACGAATATCGGGTGCCTTTCCGGTCTGGTTTGGGGAACATCGCCGAACTCGACGTGTACCCCGGCCGGCTGCTGGACCTGGCGCTGCTACGCGGCCAGGTCGTCCTGTGGGTCGCGGCCGATCCGACCAAAGGCCCTTCGCCGATGCGGTTTCAATTGGCAGGCACCGGCGCGCCCATTCACACGAGCTGGCTCCACTTGGGCAGCGTGCTGGAAGGGCAAACCGCCTGGCACGTCTTCAGCGAGTCCAAGCTGATTCGCTGCTCCGGCGGCCTGGCCGAACCCGGACCCCGACCGGGACCGGCGAAATGAGCCGCGCCGAGCTGGTGCGGGAGGCCCGCACCCGGTTGATGGCCGCCGGTTTCACCGACGCCGACATCGCCGCGGTGCTGATCGACGGCCCGTTGGCGAACCAGGCCAAGGCCGTCCTGGTCTGCAACGGGTTCACCGACGCCGAGGTCGCGGACGCACTGGTCGACGGCGATGTGCCGGCTCGGGATCTCGGATCCCTGCTCCGATCGGCGGTGCGATGCCACCTGTTTGCGCAGGTCACAGGGCTGTCACTTGCTGGGCGGACGAGGGACGGCGCGCCGTGACCACTACCGCCATGCCGGCCGAGGCCCGGCGCGCGCTGGCCAGCTCGCTGTCGTGGCTGGCCGAGGACACCGGCCCGCAAGTCGGTGCCGTGCTGCACGGCTGGGCGGACACCCTCGAACGCGGCGGGACGGCGCTCGACGCGGTGCCGCTGCTCGGGCTCGACGCGGCCGACGTCACCAACCTGAGCCGGGCCCTTCATAGCCACCGGTTCGCGCACCGGGTGGTGCAGGTATGCGCGACGGTCGCGGCCAAGCCCGACTCCGGCGCGGATGTGGTGGCTATCGCGTTCGCGTTGCGGGACGTGCTCGTCCTGCTCCGCGCATTGGTCGCGGCCAGCACCCTCATACCTCGAGGGAAGGGCTGAACATGGCGGAAAACGAAGTCAAGATCCACATCACCACCACTGACGACACGGCGGCCGGCCGGGGCAAGACCCGCGAGGACTTCCAGAAACTCGGCGACGACGTCGCGGGCGACCTGGACAAGCGGCTGTCCGACGGCGGTTCGAAGGCCGGTAAGGACGGCGGCAACCTGGCGGGCATCGCCATGGCCACCGCGCTGTCGCTCGCCGCGCCGATCGTCGGCTCAGCGCTCATCGGTGGTGTCGCAGCAGGGTTCGTGGGTGTCGCCGCGCTGGTACAGAAGAACAACGCCGACGTCAAGGCCAGCTTCGGTGATCTGGGGCACCAGGTCGTCGGCGAGATGCAGAGCGCCACGAATCAGGTAGTGCCCTACCTGGTCGGTGCCGGGCACGCGCTGCAACAGGAATTCGCCAATCTAGGGCCGCAACTGCACGACGCTTTCAGCTACGCCGGACCCGACATCAAGATCCTGACCGCGGGCGTCGACAACTTCGCCAACGCCGCGATGCCCGGTCTCGTCGGCGCCATGGCCAACAGCGAGCCGATAATCCACGGCATCTCGGATGTGATGGGCAGCCTGGGCAACGTCGTCACCGACGTTCTCGGTTCGGTGGGGGCACACAGCGCGGAGTTCGGCCACGATCTCACCCAGATCGGCACCCTGACCCAGAACGTCGGCAGTGTGGTGGCCGGTGTGCTGCCCGGCCTGGCCAGCGGCTTCGGCTCGACGGTCGGCGCGGTCAACACGCTGCTGACCGATCTGAAGCCGATAGCGCCGGAATTGGGAACGATCGCCGGGCAGGCTCTACCAATCTTCGGGATGTCCAAGTTCTTCGGCGCGGCGTCCGGCGCGGTGGACACCCTCGGCGGGAAGCTCCAGGACACTGGCAAGTCGATGACCGAGGCCGGTGGGGCGACGGGGAAAGTGGGCGGTTTCCTGAGCAGCGCGGGTAAGGCGGCCAGCGGTTTCGCGTCGGCGTTGCCGTTTGTCGGTGCGGCCGTTGGTTTGGTGACCACTGTGATCGGCGACAGTGACCAGAAGTTCCAGAGCTGGCAGCAAGGTCTCCTCGCTGGCGGCGAAGCGGCCAAAACCGCGCTGAGCGGGTTTGAGCAGCAAGTCGGGTTTATGCCCGGCGCGTATCAGAAGCTGCTCGACGGTCTCACTCCCTTGCAGAAGGCTCAACTGGGCTTCAACTCCGCTGTCGCCGAGTATGGCGCCAACTCCAGCCAGGCCGCATCCGCGCAAAAGACACTGGCCAGTGCCAACGAAACCGACCAGCAAACCCAGCGGAACCTGAACCAGGCATTGCTGACGACCAACGAATCGCTGTTCCAGCAGGAAACCCTTCTGCTGTCCACGGTGGACGCGAACTTGAGTTTGCAGTCGTCCGCTCTCGGTGTGCAGAGCGCCGAAAAGAACTACGCGGACACCGTCAAATCCTCTGGCGTGAACAGCGTTGCGGCAAAGGAAGCGTTCGTCGGTCTCCAGCAGGCGCAGACGTCGGAAGCCCACGCCGCTGCCCAGTCCGCTGCCGCACAAAACGCCAACGCCAGCGCCAGTGACAAAGCCAAGGCCGAGAGCAACGCCTACACGGCAAGCGTGCTGGGCATGGCAGCCGCGGCCAACGGCCACCTGACACCCGCGTTGCAGCAGATGGTGAACGGCCTGACGCAGACCCAGATCAGCGCGTTCACCGCTACCGGCAAGGTGCAGGGAACGCATCAGGCCATCCTCGCCATCAACGGCAAGAGCGTCTCCGTGAACGTGGACGGCACGGGACAGGCCGTAGCCAACGTGAACAGCCTGAAGAACGCGGTAAACGGGCTCAGCAGTAAAACCATCACAGTCCAGGTCAACACGATCGCCAACGCGATCAGCGACCTTCTCGGCGGTGCTCCGCATCGGGTCAGTGGCGGCCCGACCGGACTGTCCCGACTGTCCCACTACGACACTGGTGGCGCGGTCGGTGATCTGTCGATGAACGAGCACGGCGGCGAAGCAGTGCGGCTACCGACCGGGTCGATGGTGATCCCCAACAGTTCAGCCGACCAGGCCGCGCGAACCGCGTTCGAACGGTCCGGCATGGACGGCGGCGGCGGGGCCGGCTTGACCCTGACGTTCGCCGGGGACCTGAACAGCGCCATGGCCACGGCGATCATGAAGATATTCCGATCCGGCGACCTCCAGTTGGTCGACAGCAACAACAAACGAATCAAGGTCGGGTAGCGGACATGGCGCGGCGACGAAGTATCGCGGTACGGCTGGAGGATTGGAAACGGCGCGGGTCACCGACCACTCCCGGCTTGGGTTCCGGCGCGGTCGGCGGCACACCGATCCTGGAGCAGCAGTTCGGGGACACCCTGCATTTGATGGTGGAGGTCGCGTGGGGCGCGGACCTCACCGCGGACCCGGCGACCTGGCCGTGGTCCGAGGTCACCACCGACGTTCAGGTCGAGGACGGTAGCAAGGATATCCAGATCAGGGTCGGCCGCGCGGACGAGGCGACCACGACTCAACCGGCGCAGGCCGTGATCACGCTCAACAACCAGGCCGACCGGTACAGCAAGTCGGCGTTGTCGCCGAACTGGCCCAACGTCAAACCGAACACCCCCGTGCGGATCCGCCTGTTCTACCAAGGCATCTCCAACACCCGCTTCTTCGGGTACGCCACCTCGTGGAAACCAGGGTGGGACACCACCGGGAACTACGCCATCGTCACCCTGACCGCACACGGCGCGCTGCGCAGGCTCAACCAAGGCAACGAGGCGTTGCGGTCCGTCCTGGAACGCACCATCACCGCGTCAACCAACCTGTTGGCGTACTGGCCGATGGAAGACGGCACCACGTCCGCGACGTTCTCCTCGGCCGTAGCCGGCGGGCCCAATGCCACGTTCACCGGGATGACCCTGGCAGCAGCGTCCGGGCTGCGGGGCAGCGCTCCCTTGCCGACGTTCAACACCAACGGCACCCTGACCTGCCCGGTGCCCGGCTACACCGCCACCCAGTTCTGGGAGGTCCGGTGGGTGCAGTTGTTCACCCAGCCGGTCACCGACACCGTGATGCTGCACTTCAACACGACCGGCACCTTCAAAACCTGGGAGATCGTGGCCGGCGGGTCGTCCGACGCGGCCGGGATCTTCTGGACCCTCAACGTGTACGACGCCGCCGGCACCAAGACGCAGCTCGATTCGGTGACCACGGCGTTCCTGTTCAACAACTGGGCCTACTGCAAGTTCTTCGTGTCCGAGTCCGCCGGCACGCTGACATGGTTCTTCGAGATCTTCGCGGCCAACGTCAACACACCCGTGTTCACCTTCGAATTCCCCAACGGCACCGTAGCCGGCGTGGCGGGGGCCCTGACCGCGGTCACCGTGCCCGCCAGCACCGGGATCGCCGGATACACGCTCGGGCACGTCGCCGTGTGGAAAGCGGCCGTGACCCCCAACTCCGGGTTCATCGACGCCGCCGCAGCCGCCGCCAACGCGGGGGAGAACGCGGCCGCCCGGTTGACGCGGTTGTGCACCGAACAGGGCGAACTGATCAGCATCAGCGGAACCTCAACCGGGCAGATGGGACCGCAGGAGGTCGACACGTTCGTGAACCTGTTACGCGCCTGCGAAAAGGTCGACCAGGGCTTGTTGTATGACGGGTTCGGTCCTGGGCTGTCCTTTCTGGCCAGGGCACAGCGCGAGAACACCACACCGGCCCTGACGTTGGACGCGTCGCAGCAGGATTTGACGCCGCCGTGGCAACCGGAGGACGACGACCTGTTGACCGTGAACAAGTTCACGGCCAGCCGGGTCGACGGGTCGACGGTGACGTTCGAGGACACCAACACCAGCGTGTTGGGCACGGACCTGGTCGGGGTCTATGACTCGGGTGACACGTTCGACAACTACCTCGACGACGACCTGGTCCAGTACGCGTCCTGGAAGGTGCATCTGGGCACCGCCACACCGGGCTACCGGTTCCCCGCTGTCGCGTTCAGCCTGCACCGCCGGCCGGGCCTGGTTGGGCAGTGGTTGAACTGCGCGTTGCTGTCCACGATCGCCGTGACGAACCCGCACACAGCGTTGTCGCAGATGCCACCGGAGGACATCCACGGGTCGCTTCAGGGCTACACCGAGCGGATCGGGAAGTTCCTGTGGGAGGTGGCCGCGAACTGTACCCCGGCCGATCCGTGGACGATCGCCGTGCTCGCCGCGGATTCGGGTGACACCAACGCGTTTCTGTGCCGGCTGGACACTGACGGGGCGAACGTCAGCCAGGCTTATCCGGCGGGGTCCCCCGCGTTGTCCGTGGTGACGCCTTCGGGTCCAGTGTGGACCACCAACGCCGATGACTTCCCCCTGTACGTCATGATCGGGGGCCTGCGGATCACCGTCACGAACGTCACGAACGCGACATCACCGCAGGTGTTCACAGTGGACCCGACCACGGTCCTGAAGCAGGTCAACGACGGCGACGCTGTCACCGTGTGGGACGAAACAGTGCTGGGATTGTGACGACATGACGTTCACCGCAGGCAGCAAGTTCCGGCATTTGGAACTGATCATGCTCGATCTACCCTCGCGGCCGGGCCCGGTGGACGACACCAAACTCCGGGCGTCGGACGTGATCGCGGCAAGTTCAGTCGTGACCGAGACCGATACGACCGAACCCGACGTGGACTAGCGGCGACGTCACAGTCGCATGGACTTCAGCGGCGACCACTGGCCATCATCAGCCGACAGCACGATCCGGCCCACCCCGCCGTGCACGTCGTGTTCCAAGCCGTTGACAACCAGCTCGGTCGCAGCAGGCAGCGCCGGCAAGGTCGTGGAGAACACACACGTCTCGTGGTCCCCGGCGAGCCGGCCGGCACCGAACCTGCCACTCACCACGCCGCCACCCAGCAACGCCACCGGGTAGCGCCGCTGCTGATGGACGTAGCAGCCGCCGCCCCCGGTCAGGTGGACCTCGGTACGGCTGGACACGGTGACGGTGACGTCGGCGACGCCGGCCTGGCCCGCGATCGCGACCGGCGGCGCGAACACGCACAGCGCGGCGATCAGCAGCAGACACCCAACGGCCGCGACAGTCGCGGTGCGTTTGATCATCAGGTCCCCCCTCGATGTTGGCCCGGCCGCGACGGCTGGAGGCGCCCACCCACCCGGGGGTGTGTGCGTGCCGCCGCGACCGGGGTCTCTGTGGGTCAGCAGCTCCCAAGCTCGGGCCAGACCGGCAGGCGCCGACCGAGCGTCACAACGCAGTACGTGCAGCCGTACAGCCGCGTCACCGGATGGCCGACGAACCCGACGTGCTCGCGGGCGCCGGGCGCTACCGCCGTCCGGCACCACACGCACGCCGCCCCAGCCAACTGGGCGGCCGTGAGCGTGCTCGCCGGCGCCGGAGTCGGGGTGTTGCCCATGGGCTCAATCGTCTCACACGTCTTAGACGGCGATATCGGCTCGTGTGTAGTGAACGTCTCAGGTCCACCCGATCGGCCCAATCGTCGTGGCATCGTTGCTGGTCATGGCCGGTCCGCTGGTGTCCACAGGGGAGGCTGCCCGTGCTCTCGGCATCGGGCGGTCGACGCTGGCGCGCTGGTGGGCCAAGGAACTCGTCACGCCGGCCCTGGTGACGGCCGGTGGTCACGCTCGGTGGGATGTCGATCAGCTCCGCGAGCAGTTGCGCGACCTGCGCCAGCGCGACGAGTAACAGCCGGACCGTGGACCGGTATGACCGGGGACCCACGCCCCAGCCGTGGCACGCCCTGGCCGGGGCAAGTGCCCCCGAAACCTCGCGAGGTTTCGGGGGCACCAGGTGCGGCCGGTCAGTCCGTCTCGACCTCGCCGAGCAGCGCGTCCACGCGGGCCGCGCTCGCCACGTCGGAGGCGTGCAGCTCGGTGATCAGCACCCGCCGCACCGCGTGCAGGCCACGCAGCAGCGCATCCACCGCGAGTACCGCATCGTTCCCGGCCTGCCGTATCACCGGCTGCGCTCTGCTGTCGTCCCGGGCCGCCCAGACGGCCAACGCGACCGCCAAAGCCTCGACGTGCACCCGCAGATCACCCACCCGGACATCGTGGTCGTCAGCCATCGGTGGACACCACCTGGCCGCGCTGGTCGGCCGACTCCAGCAGCGCACCACCGACACGCCGCAGCTCCGCGCCGTCGATCCGATCCAACGGGCACGGCGGCAGGGCGGCGCCGTCATGGCCGAACGGCATCGGCTTGAGCTGGTCGATCAGCAGATCGGCGTATCTGCGCCCGCCGTGGCGGTGTTCGATGAGGCGTCTTCTGCCGCCCAATAGGCCGCTGTGGGTGGCGATCGAGGCCAGCAGCGCCAGGCCGGCGGCGCTGGTCGCGGGCACGAGAGCGGCGAGCACGTAGGCCACGGTGCAGGCCACCGCGACCGCCAGCACGGTGGCGATGGTGTTGGCCGTGCGGTAGGTGGGGATGAGCCAGCGGGGAACGTCGGGGATGATTGCCATGGTCGGACCTCCTGTGTCCGTCAAGGCCCCCGGACCGGTGTTCGAGCACCACCGGGGGCCGTCCTATGTGGTCAGTCGAGCGGGTCGGTGCTGTAGGCGACGCACACGCAGGGGCGGCCGACCAGGCACGTGCAGTTCGGGTCCTGCTCGGGCTGTTCCCAGTCGTGGCCGTCGGCGCCGGGGATCAGGGCGAACGGGTCGAGGGTGGTCGGGTTGTGGGGCTTGGCGGTGGTCACCGTGGTGGCCATGTCCATCATCTCCGCTGGTGGTACCTGATTTCTGTTCCCCCATAAAGTAGCACGGGTGACCACCGAAGGGCAAGGATTTTATGGGGGAACAAGAACCGGTATCCTCCTGCTATGACCGAACCCCGCAAACGAGGCAGGCCAGCCACCGGGCAGACGCCGCAACACAACCTGCGGATCAGCCACGAGCGGTGGCAGCGATTCGAAGACGCCGCCGAGAAGGCCGGCACCACCCGCGCGGACGCGGCTAACCGGCTGATCGCCTGGTACGCCCGTGAGCCTGGCGCCAAGCTCCCGAACAGGCCGCCGGTCGAGGACGCGGCCGAGTAGGGCCGGCTGCTCTCACAGATCTCACGGCCGTATCACACGCCGTACATCGTGAGGTCCGGCGCGAGGCCCTGACCTGGACTTCTCTGCGCTCGTTATCGCTGTCTGCGCTGGTTACGCGGTTTCATTCGATTTGGGAGCGAGGGGCCGCCGGTTCAAATCCGGCCACCCCGACGTCCGGCCGTACCGTCCACCCATGCCGAGCAGGGTTGCTTTGGTGACTGGGGCAAGTCGTGGGGTTGGGCGCGGGATCGCGGTGTCGTTGGGGGCTGCTGGGTGGACGGTCTGGGTTACCGGGCGATCCAGTCGGGTCGCCGGGTCTGACTCGCATCTTGCTGGCACCGTCGAGGACACGGCGGACGCGGTGACGGCGGCGGGCGGGCTCGGGCGGGCCGTTGTCTGTGATCATCGGGATGACGAGCAGGTTCGTGGGGCGGTCGACCGGATCTCGGCTGAGTGTGGGGTTCTTCATCTCCTCGTCAACAACGCCTGGGGCGGTTACGAGCGGCTCAACGCCGGCGCGTGGGCCGAATGGAAGGCGCCGTTCTGGGAACAACCGCTGATCCTCTGGGACGCGATGCTCGGCTCCGGTGTCCGCACGCACTACGTCACCAGCGCGTTGTGTGCACCGCTACTCCGCACGACGCCCGGCAGCGCCATCGTCACCGTGTCCATGGAGGTGGGGGACGCGCACGACGCGGACCACGGCGTCGCCTACAGCGTGGCCAAGGCGGCCGATGATCGGCTGGCGCTCGCGATCGCCGGTCAGCTCGCGCGTGACCGCGTGGCTTCGGTGTCCTTGTACCCAGGGCTGGTGCGGACCGAGGGGGTCATGCAGTTCGCCGAATATCTTGACCTTGACGGGTCGCAGTCGCCGGAAGGGGTTGGGCGGGTGGTCGCTGCGCTGGCCGATGATACGGAGATCATGTCGTTGACCGGGCAGTGCCTGAACGTCGATGAGTTGGCCCGACGTTACGGGGTCGATGTGGGGGTTTGAGCCGGTGGACGCGGCGCGGCCTGGACAACACAGCACAGCTAATCAGCCGGTCGCCGTCCAGCCGAGCCATTGGCGTACGGCTACCTCGATCACCGGGCCGGTGGGACGGATGTGTTGGTACTGCGCGTATTTGGCCACCAGCAGGTCGATCGGGACCGTCATGTCGGCCGGATCCGCCAGCACGGTGGCGGTGCCGTCGGCTCTGGTCCACCACAGCTTGGTCCAGTCGTCCTCGTAGTGGTCCACCAGGATCGAGACGGCCGGGTTGGCTCGGATGTCCCGCAGCCGGCGCAGGTCTCGGGTTGTCTTGGGCTTGTGGTCGATCACCAGGTAGATCGTCAGGTCGCCAGCGACGGCGAAGGTGACCGGGACCAGGTGTGGGTGGCCGTCGGCGTCCGCGGTGGCCAGGCGGGCCACCTGGGCCGTTCGGAAACGGGTCAGGTCTGCTGGCATGTCGGGCACCAGTACAGGTTGCGGCCGGCCAGTTCCGTCATGGCCACCGGTGTGCCGCACACCAGGCACGGCTGGCCGGTGCGCCGGTAGACGTAGACCTCTCCCCCGTGTCGATCCCGCCTCGGTGCCCGCCCGGTGACGTGCGGCTCGTGTTCCGGGCGGACCGTGTCGATCCGGCCGGTGCGTACGCCGTAACGCATCAGTGTCACCAGGTCGGTCCATATGTCCCGCCACAGTGACGGATCGATCAGGCGGCTCTCGCGCATCGGATGGATGTTGTGGCGGAACAGGATTTCCGCGCGATAGACGTTGCCGGCGCCGGCGATCACCTTCTGGTCCAACAACATCGCCGCGATGGGCACGCGCGACCGACCGATCCGCGTGTACGCCTTGTCCGGGTCGGCGTCCTTGCGCAGCGGGTCGGCGCCGAGCCGGGCGTGCAACGCGGCGACCTCGCCGTCGGTGATGACCTCACAGGTGTTGGGGCCACGGAGGTCGGTCCAGTACATGGCGCCGACCATCCGCATCCGGACCTGGCCGACCGGCGGCGTCGTGGGCACCTTGGCCTCGTCGAAGAAGCCGATCAAGCCAAGGTGGACGTGCACGGTGAGGTCGGGACCGTACCGGTGGAACAGATGCTTTCCGTGCGCCTCGGCGCGAACCAGCTTCTTTCCGTCCACAAGGGATGCTCCGGCGGCGAATCTTCCTTGTGGGCTGGACACGGCGACCGATGTGCCGGCGTAGCGGCGTTGGTGCAGCCGCGCCAACCGGTGCAGCGTATGGCCTTCCGGCATCAGGACACCGGGAGCGGAGGCGGCGTGCCGGTACGCTCGTACTCGGCGAGCATCTCGATCCGCCGCTGGTGTCGCTTGTCTTCGGAGAACGGCGTCGCCAGGAAGGCGTCCGCGATCGCGGTGGCCTGCTCGACGGTGTGCATCCGGCCGCCGACGGCGACCACCTGCGCGTTGTTGTGTTGCCGAGCGAGTGTCGCGGTTTCCACGCTCCACGCCAGCGCGGCGCGGCAGCCGGGCACCTTGTTCGCGGCGATCTGCTCGCCGTTGCCGGAACCGCCGATCACGACGCCGAGACTGCCCGCGTCGGCGACCGTCCGGCGGGCTGCTTCGACGCAGTACGGCGGATAGTCGTCGGCGGCGTCGTAGCGGGCGGCACCGACGTCGACCACGTCATGGCCGGCGCCACGCAGGTGCTCGACGAGGTGGGCCTTCAATGCGAAGCCGGCATGGTCGGAGCCGATGTAGACGCGCACAGCGGCAGTCTGCCATCCGGCACGTACCTACTGGCAGGCTGGCCGTCGTGATCGACGCGGTCTACACGCAGGACGGGTTCGACATCCGGCTCGAATGGGGTATGGCGGGGGTGGCCGCGCTGGCCGGCGGCTGTGCGGCGGTGGTGATCGTGGACGTGCTGTCGTTCGGCACGGCGGTGGACGTGGCGGTCGGGCGCGGCGCGCGGATCCTGCCGTTGCCGTGGCGGGACGAGCGGGCCGCGGCGGCGGCCACGGCCGCTGGTGCCGTGCTCGCCGGTGAGCGGTCGTGGACGTTGCGGCCGTCCTCGCTGGTGGACATTCCGGCCGGCACGCTGCTCGCACTGCCGTCACCCAATGGGGCGACGTTGTGCCGG
>WNGK01006020.1_pt1 | contig 16828 bp, 20 predicted proteins | sample 5400601 | NCBI WGS metagenome assembly WNGK01 (sample SAMN13153376, study PRJNA577476) | soil metagenome | isolation source: 60 cm soil or saprolite under Garry oak tree replicate 1 | place: USA:California | collected 2016-06-15
ACGCATACGTCATCGCCTGGGTGATGATCGAGAAGTACACGCCCTTGATGCGCGACCGGAACGCGAAGAAGCCGAACACGAAAGCGAGGAGCCCGGGCACGAGCACGACCAGCAGCGCTGCGTACCAGAAATGATCCGTGAAGCTCCAGTACCAGGGATATTGCTTCCAGTCGAGAAACACCATGAAGTCCGGTAAGTCGCTCTGGTAGACGCCGTCGTGCCCGATCGAGCGCATGAGATACATCCCCATCGCGTAGCCGCCCAGCGCGAAGAAGACTCCGTGACCGAGCGACAGAATGCCCGTGTAGCCCCAGATCAGGTCCATCGCCAGCGCCACGATCGCATAGCACATGATCTTGCCGAGCAGCGTCACCCAGTACCCCGAAAGATGGAGCACGCTGTCCGCGGGAACCGCAAGGTGCAGCAGGGGAAAAACGACGAAGAGGACGATTGCAGCGAGCCCGTAGAGCGACCATCCTCCGGCGGAGAGCAGAGCGACGAAGCGCGGACCTCCCGTCGAGGCGACCGGCACGAAGGCGCTCCCCATCATCATGTCTCCGCGATCCGGCCCTTGAGGGCGAAGAGCCCCTGCGGGCGCTTCTGGATGAAGACGATGATGAACACCAGCACGGCGATCTTGGCCAGCACCGCGCCCGACCAGGCTTCGACAAACTTGTTGGCGATGCCGAGTCCCACCGCCGCGTACACGGTTCCGGCGAGCTGACCCACGCCTCCGAGCACGACCACCATGAACGAATCGACGATATAGCTCTGGCCGAGATCGGGCCCGACATTGCCGATCTGCGACAACGCGCAGCCGGCGAGTCCGGCAAGTCCCGATCCAAGGCCGAACGCGAGCATGTCGACCCGCTTGGTCGGAACGCCCGTACAGCTTGCCATCGCCCGATTCTGCGTCACCGCGCGCACGAAGAGCCCAAGGCGCGTACGCGCCAGCAGCAACCACATCAGGACGAGCACCGCCGCGGCGAAGCCGATGATGACGATCCGGCTCCATGGCAGCACGATGCCGGTCATCGCCACGAACCCGCCCGACATCCAGGAAGGGTTCTCGACCTGGACGTTTTGGGCGCCGAAGATCGTGCGCACCGTCTGCATGAGGATCAGGCTGATGCCCCAGGTCGCCAGCAACGTCTCGAGCGGCCGGCCGTAGAGGAACCGGATCACGCTGCGCTCGAGCGCCATCCCGACCAGGCCGGATGCGGCGAACGCCGCAGGGACGGCGCAGACCAGATAGGCATCGAACGCGCCGGGAGCGTATTTGCGGAACAAGCCCTGAACGATGTAGGTGGCATACGCGCCGATCATGATCAGCTCGCCGTGTGCCATGTTGATCACGCCCATCAGCCCGTAGGTGATGGCCAATCCCACGGCGGCGAGCAGCAGGATGCTCCCCAGGCTGATGCCACTGAAGACGCGACCGATCATCTCGCCGGTGGCGAGCTTGGTCTCGACTGCGCGCAGCGACTTGTCGGCCTCGGTGCGCAGCTCCGCGTCGGTTTCGACGTACGCGCCACCTTTCTGCTCGAGAACGCCGAGCAGAAGCGTCCGGGTGGTCGGGTTGCTGCTTTCGGCGAGCGCGCGAATCGCGGCGAGCCGCGTCGCCCTGTCCTTGCTCGCCAGCTGGATCGCGGCCCGCGTCAGCGAAAGCGACTCCTTGATCTCGGTGTCGGTCTCCTTCGCCAGCGCGCGTTCGATCGCGGGAAGGGAGTCCTCGTCGGCACTGTCCTGCAATTGCTTCGCCGCGGCGAGTCGCGGCGTGCGATCGGGCGCGGACAGCTTGAGCGCGGCGATTGCCGTCGCAAGCTGCTTGCGCACCCGGTTGTTGAGTACGATGTCATCGCGGTTGTCGGGTAGCGCCGCCATGCCCTTGCCGGTCAGGAGATCGGTGGCGGTCTCGCCCTGCACGACGAGGACCTGATCCTCGCCGACGGTCTGCACTTCGCCGTCGAGGAACGCCTGGAGCAGTCGCAGAGCGTCGGCGTCGCCGCTTGCACCGAGCACCCCGATCGCCTTGATCTTGGCATCGCTCTCACCGAATGCCAGGTCGCGAATCGTCTGCGGATCGACTGCCGCCGATGCGGACAGCGCGAAACACGCGGTCACGGCTGCGAGGCAGGCGTACGCCAGCCCGGCGATGAAACGTCTCATCGCGACGCCTCGCCTCCTTGGGAAACCTGCGGATAACACAGCGGGCGGAGGCGGGTGATCACGGGCCCGCCTCCGCCGCTGTGCCTTGGAGCTGCCTGCGACTATTTCTTCTCAGGCTCGTCCTTCTTGCCCTTGTCTTCCGGGATGTACGGGCTCCACGGCGTCGCCTTGATCGGGCCCGGGGTCTTCCACACCACATTGAACTGGCCGTTCGCCTGCACCTCGCCGATGAACACCGGCTTGTGCAGGTGATGGTTCTTCTCGTCCATCTTGATCGTGAACCCGTCCGGCGCCTTGAACGTCTGGCCGGCCATCGCGGCGATCACCTTGTCGACGTCCGTCGACTTGGCCTTCTCGACCGCCTGCTTCCACATGTTCAGGCCGACGTAGGCCGCTTCCATCGGGTCGTTGGTGAGCGGCTTGTCGGCGTTGGGAAGCTTCGCCTTCGTGGCGTACGCGGCCCACTTCTTCTTGAACTCCTCGTTGGCGGGGTTCTTCAGCGACATGAAGTAGTTCCACGCCGCGAGGTGACCGACCAGCGGCTTGGTATCCACACCGCGCAGCTCCTCTTCGCCGACGGAGAAGGCAACAACCGGGACATCGGTCGCCTTCAACCCAGCGTTGCCAAGCTCCTTGTAGAACGGCACGTTCGAGTCGCCATTGATCGTCGACACAACAGCGGTCTTCCCGCCGGCGGCGAACTTCTTGATATCCGCCACGATCGTCTGGTAGTCGCTGTGCCCGAATGGCGTGTACGTCTCCAGGATGTCCTTTTCATCGACGCCCTTCGACTTCAGGAACGAGCGCAGGATCTTGTTGGTGGTGCGCGGATAGACGTAGTCGGTACCCAGCAGCACCCAGCGCTTCGCGCCGCCGCCTTCCTTGCCCATCAGGTACTCGACGGCTGGGATCGCCTGCTGATTGGGCGCCGCGCCGGTATAGAACACGTTCTTGGACAGCTCCTCACCCTCGTACTGCACTGGGTAGAAGAGCAGGCCGTTCAACTCCTCGAACACCGGCAGCACCGACTTGCGCGATACGCTCGTCCAGCAACCGAAAACAACCGCGACCTTGTCCTGCGTCAGGAGCTGGCGCGCCTTTTCCGCGAACAACGGCCAGTTCGACGCAGGGTCGACGACCACCGGCTCGAGCTTCTTGCCGAGTACCCCGCCCTTGGCGTTGATCTCGTCGATGGCCATCAGCGTCACGTCCTTGAGCACCGTCTCGCTGATCGCCATCGTTCCCGACAACGAGTGCAGCACGCCCACTTTGATCGTGTCCGCGGCTAGCGCCTGCGAGGCGATCGCGAGCCCTCCCGTTGCGAGCGCCACCGATACCGTCAATTGCTTCAGAAAGTTTCTTCGTTGCATGGAGTTACCCCGTGTCGAGTGATTGAAACGCTTCCCCGTGAGAGATTGCAGGACATTAGCCGCACTTCGCGCAGGCTTGGTGCGACAGACGGCCCGGCGCGATGTGCTTCGCACGATCCATGCCATGTTCGACGAAGACGGGATAACGCACTGTTTTTGCGTCGCTGCGCCGCGAACAGCGGCCAGGGTTTCGACTCGCGCGATCGGGTCGGTGCTGCACTGCGCGACCCATTGCGGTGCGTCGGATCGGGGTGCGCACTACTTTGGACGAGCGCATCCTCCGGGGCGGCTGCGTTTCGTCCGCGGCTGCGCGGCGCGAGTTTACCGGTCCGCGCGCGCGGCGGTGGCCTCGGCGGCCGCCGATACCAGGCCGCGCTCCTCGATGAACCGTACGACGACGTCGAGGCCCTGGCCCGTCTTGAGGTTGGTAAACACGAATGGCCGCTCGCCACGCATCCGTCGCGAGTCGCGGTCCATGACGTCCAATGACGCGCCGACGAGCGGCGCCAGATCGATCTTGTTGATCACCAGGAGATCGGACTTGGTGATCCCCGGGCCACCTTTGCGCGGGATCTTGTCGCCGGCGGCGACGTCGATCACATAGAGCGTCAGGTCAGAGAGCTCCGGCGAGAACGTCGCCGCCAGGTTGTCGCCACCGCTTTCGACGAAGACGATATCGAGGTTGCCGAAGCGCCGCACCAGCCGGTCGACCGCCTCCAGGTTGATCGACGCGTCCTCGCGGATCGCGGTGTGCGGGCAACCCCCGGTTTCCACGCCGATGATGCGCTCGGGTGGCAGCGCCTCGTTCTTCACCAGGAACTGCGCGTCTTCCTCGGTGTAGATGTCGTTGGTAACGACCGCCAGTTCGTAGCGCTCGCGCAGCGCGCGGCAAAGTAAAAGCGTCAACGCCGTCTTGCCGGAGCCCACCGGCCCGCCAATGCCGATGCGAAGGGGCTGGCTGATGTTCATGCGTCGAATGCGTCCACTGCTCTTCGCTACGACCGGAAGAGCCGGGTGTACTGCGTCTCGTGCCGCGACGAAGCGATCGCGAGTCCCGGCGCGAACGTGCTCATGTCCTCGTCGGCGATCGAACGAACGAACGTCACCATCGCCGGGATCCTTGCTCCGGCCTGCATGAGTATGCGCTGCCCCGCAACCTGTCCAAGGGGAATCGTCTTCATCGCGGCGAGCACCTGATTTTCCAGCCAGGACCAGACGTAAGCGGTCAGCGCGTCAGTCGCCGAGATCGCGAAAGCGCGCGCGGCGAGCGCGAATGCCGCGGGCAGCATCACGGGCGCCATCATGGCCACCACGGCGTGCGCAGCGGAATCGAGCAGATCGAGGTCGGTCGCCAGGCGCACCAGCGATCCACCCATCTGCTCGGTTTCGGCGCGTAGCTCCGCGGTTTCCCGCGACGCGCGGAACCAGTCGTTCCATTCGACAGCCCGCGGCCAGTCTTCGCGCTGGAGAGCGTCGAGCAGGCGCCAGAGGACCACGGCTTCGCCGGGCGCGAGGACGTGCTCGAGCATGTCGCCGATCCACGTCGCAGCGGTCGCGGCGTCGAGGACATCGCCGTGCGCGACCGCCGATTCGAGCCCTTGCGAATAACTGTAGGCGCCGATCGGCAAGGCGGGGCTCGCGAGTTGCAAGAGGCGCACCAGCGCGAGCGTAGAGCCCGTCTGCGGCGCGTCGGTCATCGCGAGGGTCCGCGCTGCGCGAAGTCGTGGATGATGCCTGCGTGCTTCGCCTCGCTCGAGTGGTGGTGGCCCGCCGCATACGCGCCAGCCTCGGGGTCGAACGGAGCCGAGATCGACGTCACCGCGAGGCCCATCCCGAGCAGCATCTCGGCGAGCACGTGATCAGCCGGAAAGCGCAGCCACCCCTCGCCGATCTCGACCGGACAATGCCGGTTGCCGAGGTGATAGGCCGCCCGCGCCAGCACCCCGGCGTCGCCGCTTTTCACTTCCATGAGCGTCTCGGCCGCGGCGACGATCCGCACCACCTGGCCATCGTCGGAGAGCAGGCAATCGCCCCCATGGAGGATCACGCCGCGGTCGAGAAACAACGCCACCTCCTCCCCCGTCACGAGAGCCGTGCGCTGCCGTGCCTTCCGCCGCTGCTCGAAAGCCAACTGGAGCTCCGCGTCGGCGTGCGCCTGCGGGGCGATGCGTTGCTGCACGATCAGCATGGGATCAGAACAAAAAATACCGCTGCGCGAGCGGCAGCTCGGTCGCAGGCTCGCAAACGAGGAGCTCGCCGTCGGCGCGAACGACGTAGGTCTCCGGATCGACGTCGATCTTGGGCAGCGCGTCGTTCTGCTTCATGTCGCGCTTGCCGATGCGCCGCGTATTCTTCACGGCGACGAGCGGTTTCGCGAGCTTGAGCTTTCGCACCGCCGGATTCTCGAGCGCAGCTTTCGACACGAAAGTCACCGAGGTGGATAGCGCTTTGCCGAACGCGCCGAACATCGGCCGGTAATGCACCGGCTGGGGTGTCGGGATCGACGCGTTCGGGTCACCCATGGCCGCCGCGGCGATCATGCCGCCTTTGAGGATGAGCGACGGCTTCACGCCGAAAAACGCCGGCTTCCACAGCACCAGGTCGGCGAGCTTGCCCGGCTCGACCGATCCGACGAGGTGGCCGATACCGTGCGCGATCGCCGGATTGATCGTGTACTTGGCCACATAGCGCCTGACCCGCAGGTTGTCGTGCGCGGCAGGATCACCGGCGAGCTTGCCGCGCTGGAGCTTCATCTTGTGCGCCGTCTGCCAGGTCCGGATGATGACCTCGCCCACACGTCCCATCGCCTGCGAATCCGACGACAGCATAGAGAATGCGCCCAGATCGTGCAGGATGTCCTCGGCGGCGATGGTCTCGCGCCGGATGCGCGACTCGGCGAACGCGATGTCCTCCGCGATCCCGGGATCGAGGTGATGGCACACCATCAGCATGTCCAGGTGCTCATCGATGGTGTTGACCGTATAAGGCCGCGTCGGATTGGTCGACGACGGCAGCACGTTGGGCTCGCCGCAGGCCTTGATGATGTCGGGCGCGTGGCCACCGCCCGCGCCTTCGGTGTGATAGGTGTGGATCGTCCGACCGCCGATCGCTTTGAGCGTCGTTTCGACGAAGCCCGATTCGTTCAACGTATCGGTGTGGATAGCAACTTGCACATCCATGCGATCGGCCACTTTCAGTGCGGCATCGATCGCCGCGGGCGTCGTGCCCCAGTCTTCGTGCAGCTTCAGGCCGATCGCGCCCGCCTTCACCTGCTCGACGAGCGGAGGCAGCAGGCTCGCGTTACCCTTGCCGAGAAAGCCCAGGTTCATGGGGAAGGCGTCGGCCGCTTCCAGCATGCGCTGGATGTGCCACGGGCCCGGTGTGCAGGTGGTTGCGAAAGTGCCGGTCGCAGGTCCCGTTCCGCCGCCGATCATGGTCGTGACGCCTGACATCAGCGCCTCGTCGATCTGCTGCGGACAGATGAAATGGATGTGCGAGTCGATGCCGCCGGCGGTGACGATCATTCCCTCGCCGGCGATGATCTCGGTGCCCGCGCCGATCACGATGTCCACGCCCGGCTGGATGTCGGGATTGCCGGCCTTGCCGAGCTTCGCGATCCTGCCGCCCTTGATGGCGAGGTCGCACTTTACGATCCCCCACCAGTCGATCACCAGCGCATTGGTGATCACCGTGTCCGCGCTGTCTTTCGCGACGCGCTGGCTCTGCCCCATGCCGTCGCGGATCACCTTGCCGCCGCCGAACTTGACCTCTTCGCCGTAGACGGTGAGGTCCTTTTCCACCTCGATCACGAGATCGGTGTCGGCCAGCCGGACCCGATCACCGATGGTGGGTCCGAACATCTCCGCGTAAGCCGCGCGACTGATTTTCATCGCATGTTCACCGGTTCACTTTTTCACTTTTGTTGCCTTTTTCACCTTCTTCGCCGTCCCATCGAGGGGCCCCATGACCGCGCCCGAGAACCCGTAGACGATGCGTGCGCCGCCGAGCGCGACGAGCTCGATCGTCCGCGCCTGCCCCGGCTCGAAGCGCACTGCGGTGCCTGCCGGAATGTTCAAGCGAAAGCCTCGCGCGGCCAGGCGATCGAACTCGAGCGCGGCGTTGGTCTCCGCGAAGTGATAATGCGACCCGATCTGGATCGGCCGGTCCCCGGTATTGGCGACCTTGAGCTTGATCGTCGGCCGCCCGGCGTTGAGCTCGATTTCGCCGCGTGAGGGCAGCAATTCTCCGGGAATCATGGGATCGGGTGATGCACGGTGACGAGCTTCGTTCCGTCGGGGAAGGTCGCCTCGACCTGGATTTCGGGGATCATTTCCGCCACGCCGTCCATCACCTGGGCGCGAGCGAGCAGCCTCGCGCCTTGACTCATCAGCTCGGCGACCGTGCGCCCGTCACGCGCGCCTTCCATGATCGCGGCGCTCAGGTAGGCGACCGCCTCCGGATAGTTGAGCTTGAGTCCACGCGCCAGACGGCGCTCCGCCAGCAGCGCCGCGGTGAAAACGAGCAGCTTGTCCTTCTCGCGTGGGGTGAGTTCCATGGTTTGTTACGGTCACGTCGTCCAGATGCGCGGGTGCACGGCGTCGAGCCCGACCAGGACCGGACGTATGCGGGCCCAGAGCGCGGCGAAATAATTTCGCGCCGCTTCCGGCGATTGGCCGCGATACCGCGCGAGCAGAACCCCGGATACGCGAGTCACCCCCACATCGCCATCGTCACACCCGACCTCGCGACACGTTGCCATCAGATTCTCGGGCACGCGCGGTACAGCCGCAAGGAATGTGCCAAATACGGACTTCCGTTCGAGGCCGACCGGTGCCTCGAGGAGCCTCGAGCCACCCGAAAGCCGGGTGCGCTCGATCCATTGCCGCGCGCCGTCGCGCCGAACCGTGACGTTCTGAGACACCCGCCCGCGGGCGAAGCGTTCGCCCGCAAGGCGACGCCCGAGGCAGACGATCTCCCAGCCGAAGAACACTGCGTCCCCCGCGAGCGCGATGTGCGTCTCGAGCTCGGGCATCGCGCCGTCGAACACGATGCTCTCCTGCGGCAGCCATTCGAGCAAAGCGCCGGTCGCGACCGAGAAGCGCAAGCTCTGGTGCGCCGGCGCCCCGGCCGAGCGATACCACTTCGCCGCACCGGGCGTGGTGAGTTGCGCGCGCGCGCTTTCGCCGACCGCGACCTCCAGCGCGAGCCGATCACCGCCGACGATACCCGCGGGCGGGTGGACGATGACGTTCTGGCAGACATCGTCGCCTTCGGGGTAGAGCGACTTCTGAACGACGAGCGGTCCCCGGTGCATGCGCCGTGCGAGCACGCTGCGAGCGCCGCGGCGCTCATAAGAGAGCTCGAGCTTCGCCTCCCATCCCGTCGACCCGGCCGCGAGGATCTCCGCGGTCGCGATATCGTTCATGGATGCGAGTGTAGCGCAGCCGGCACGGCGCAGGCCTGCACCGGAACGAAGCGATGCGCCCGGAAAAGATGCGCGGAACCCGAGTCGCGGCGCTCAGCCTTCATCGCGCGCCGAGAGCGCAAGCGCGCGGGCATACAGTCGCTTGCGCGGCGCACCGGTCAGCGCGACGGCGATTCGCACCGCTTGCGCCAGCGGCAGCTCGGAGAGCAGTACCGCGAGCGTACGAGCGTGCGCCGCGTCGGCCTCGTCGCTCCGCGGCGCGGCAACGGGGGCATCGACAATCAGCACGAATTCGCCACGGCTGCGGTCCGCATCAGCGGCGAGCCATGCGGGCGCTTCGCCAAGGCGACAGCGATGGATGGATTCGAACTGCTTGGTCAGCTCGCGTGCAACGACGACTTCGCGCTCTGCGCCGAACCCGGCGACGAGGGCATCGAGCGTTGCCCCGATTCGGTGCGGTGCCTCGTAGAACACGAGCGCGCAGGGGCAATCACGCAGGCGCTCGAGCTCCTTCCGGCGCGCCGAGGCGCTCGCCGGAAGGAATCCACAAAAGAGCCAGCGTGGCGCGGCGATACCCGAAGCCGACAGCGCGGCAATGACCGCGCTGGGGCCGGGTACAGGCACGACCGCGAACCCTGCATCGGAAACGGCGCGCACCAGCGCAGCACCCGGGTCGCTTATGCCCGGCGTGCCGGCGTCGCTCACCAGCGCGACGCTCTTGCCGTCGCCGAGGAGCCGCACGATTTCAGCGGCGCGGCGGTGCTCGTTGTGCGCGTGGACGGAGAGAAGACGCGACGCGATGCCGTGGCGGGCAAGCAGTTTCGCCGTGACCCGCGTGTCCTCCGCGGCGATGATATCGACACTGGCGAGGACGTCGAGCGCGCGCAAGGAGATGTCCCGGAGATTTCCGAGCGGCGTCGCGACCACATATAATGTGCGTCCGCTCGCCGGCCCTGCCTCGCCCGTTGCCACGGCGGCATCCTCCCTTTGATAGCAACAATCCTCGCCCGCGCCTACGCCCAGTGGCCGCTCTGTGTCGCGGCTGCACTGGCGCTGGCCGCGTGCGCGGCTCCCGCACCATTGTCCGGGCCGCGGCCGGCATCGACAACCGTTGTGGCGCCCGCGCCGCAACCGCGACCGCCGCCGGCCCCGGCGCCGCCTCCATCTGCGGCAGCGCTGCCTTCTCCGGCACCGCTTCCACCACCGGCGACGATCGCACCGGCCCCCGAGGTGCAGCCACCGCCCCAGGCGGTGCCCGCCCCTGCTGCGGTGAGCCGCGCAACCAGCGACACCATCGTGCTGGTCCTGCCCCTTGAGTCCTCGCTTTACGGACGCGCGGCCGAGGCCGTCAAGGCCGGATTCATGGCGGCGGCCAACGTTGCCGGCGACGCGACGCGCACGCGGGTGGTCGGGCATGGCGACGACGGGGTTCTGCCGGCATTCGCTGCCGAAGCCGACGCCGGTGCCGGGCTGATCGTCGGTCCGCTCACGCGAGACGACCTGAAGACTGTTCTCGCCTTGGCGCCGGAAAGGGCCCGGATGCTGGCATTGAACCAGCTCGACGACGGCTCGGCCCTGCCCGACGAAGCGTACGCGCTGACGCTTTCGGTGGAAAGTGACGCCGCGCTGCTGGCCCGGCGCGCGCGCGACGACGGGGTGCGCACCATCGCCGCCGTGACCAGCGACGCGCCCCTGCAGCGCCGGTTCAAGGCCGCCTTCGCGGCTGCCTGGGAGCGCGCGGGCGGCGGGGCGGCGCGCGACTATCGCTTCGATGCCAGCCCCGAGGTATTGGGGTTGCTGCGGCGCGAGCTCTCCGCGCGCCCGTCCGAGGCCACCTTGTTATGCGTTGCTCCTAGCGATGCCGCGCTGGGGAAATCCTTTCTACCTCCGGGGCGGGTTTACGCGAGCAGCCAGATCGCCGACGGCCTGTCGACGCAGATGCTGCGGGACCTCGAGGGCGTGCGCTATGTGGAGATCCCGTGGCTCGCCGATCCGGGCGATCGCGCGTTCGCGCGCCTGCCGCGCGCGAACCTCGACGACCCGGTGCTCGAGCGGCTCTATGCGCTTGGGCTCGATGCGTTCGCGATTGCGCAGCTGCTCGTCAATCCCATTCCCCCGGATCGCATCGAGCTGGAGGGCGCGACCGGACATCTCTCGCTCCTGCCGACGCGCATGTTCGCTCGCGAAGGGCGGATCATGACAATTCACGACGGCCAGAGCCTGCCTGACTCGGGCCCGCAATGAACGGCGGCGCCGCGGCCGAAGCGCTTGCGGCGCGATTCCTTTCCGCCCGCGGACTGGCCGTCGTGGATCGCAACTATCGCTGCCGCGGAGGCGAGATCGACCTCATCGTTCGTGACGGCAGGACCCTGGTCTTCGTCGAGGTCCGCTTGCGGCGCAATCAGGCATTCGGCGGCGCAGCGGAAAGCATTACCGCGACGAAGCGTCGACGCCTCCGGCTCGCCGCGCAGCATTATCTCGGCGGCCTCGCTCGCGAGCCGCCATGCCGCTTCGATGCGATCCTGCTCGATGGTCTCGCCGCCGAGAACATCGAATGGCTGCGCGGGATCGATATCGACTGACACCGTCGTCGCCGGACCATCCCATCGGCAGAGTTGTTACAATTCGTGCCGATGGACACGACACATCGCATCCGGGCCCATTTCGCCGACAGCGCGCAACTCAAGCTCGCCGCCGTCGACGTCATGGCGCCGCACATTGCGCGCGCCGCTTCGCTGATTACCGACTGCCTGCTCGCCGACGGCAAGATCCTGGCGTGCGGCAACGGCGGTTCTGCGGCCGACGCGCAGCACTTCGCCGCGGAGATGGTCGGTCGCTTCGAGCGCGAGCGACCCGAGCTGCCGGCGATCTCGCTCGTCACCGACACCTCGATCCTGACCGCGATCGCCAACGATTACGACTTCGCGCAGGTCTTCGCCAAGCAGGTGCGCGCACTCGGCGACTCCGGCGACGTGCTGCTGGCGATCTCGACCTCGGGGAATTCCGGCAACGTCGTCGCGGCGATCGATGCGGCGCACGAACGCGGCATGCGGGTCATCGCGCTCACCGGGAAGGGTGGCGGCCGGATGGGCGAACTCGTGACCGCCGACGATGTCCATCTGTGCGTTCCGCACAATGTCACCGCGCGCATTCAGGAGGTCCACCTCCTCACCATTCATTGTCTGTGCGATGCGATCGACGCGAGCCTCCTGGGAGATGAAGCATGATGATCAAACTGGCGCGTACCGCCCTTGGCGCCGCCGCGCTCGCCGCCATGGTGGCACTGCTCTGCGGCTGTATCCCGCTAGTGATTGCCGGCGGCGTGGCAGCGGGCGCGGCGGTCGCGACCGATCGCCGCACGACGGGGACCCAGGTCGATGACGAGTTCATCGAGGACAAGGTTTCCTTCAATGTGCGCGAACGGTTCAAGGGCGACTTCCATGTCAACGTCACGAGCTACAACGGTATCGTGCTTCTGACCGGCGAGGTCCCGGCGGAGGCAGCACGTGCCGACATCGCCGAGCTCGTCCGCAGCCAGCCCAAGGTGCGCGCGGTTCAGAATGAGCTCGTCATCGGTCCGGTCACCGATCTCGGCTCGCGCTCGAACGACACCCTGATCACCTCGAAGGTCAAGGCGCGCTTCGTCGAAGCCAACCGATTCCAGATCAATCATGTCAAGGTCGTCACCGAGCGCGCTGTGGTCTACCTGATGGGGGTCGTGCGCCGCAGCGAGGGCGACGCAGCTGCCGACATCGCCAGCACGACCAGTGGCGTGCAGCGCGTAGTCAAGGTCTTCGAATACATCGCCGGATGACGGCTTCCGGGAGCGCATCGCGCCACGAGTCTTCACCAACGGCGTGTTCGACCTCCTGCATCGCGGGCACGTGACCTATCTTGCTCGTGCGCGCTCGCTCGGCGCCGCCCTCATCGTCGGCGTCAACACCGACGCGTCGGTTCGCCGCCTGGGCAAAAGCGGGGACCGGCCGGTCAATCCGCTCGACGACCGGCTCGCAGTGCTCGCCGCGCTGGAGTCGGTGGGCCTGGTCGTGCCGTTCGACGAGGACACGCCGCTTGCGCTCGTGCTCGAGTGCCATCCCGACGTCATCGTCAAGGGTGGCGACTATTCGGCCGCGACGACGGTGGGCGCCGCGGAGGTGATCGCCTGGGGCGGACGCTTCGAGTCGATCCCCTTCGTCGCCGGTCGCTCGACCTCGGCGCTCCTCGAGAGGATCCGGCGTTAGCGCTATAATTTATCGTCCAATCTCTGTGATCCTCGATCACCGTGTATCAACCGCTCGATCCAGCAGGACTGCAGGCGTTGTTGCAAGGCACAGCGCCGCCGCAATTGATCGATGTACGCAGCGCGGCCGAGACGGCCCGCGGCGTCATCGCGGGCGCCCTGCACATCGAGCTTTCCGCACTGCCCGCGCGCGCGTCCGAGCTGGACCCCGGAGCGCCATGGGTGCTTTATTGCCTGTCGGGCGCGCGCTCGGCGCAAGGCTGTGCCTTTCTGGCACAGCATGGCTTCCGGCGCCTGTATCATCTCGACGGCGGCATCGCCGCCTGGACCAGGGCCGGACTACCCGTCGGCTAAGGAACCTGTGATGGAACAAGCGCTGCAGGTCGACCGCGAGGTCGACGCCCGTGGTCTCAACTGTCCGCTACCGATCCTGCGGACGAAAAAAGCGCTCAACGACATGGCGAGCGGCCAGGTGCTGCGCGTTCTCGCCACCGATCCGGGATCGGTGCGCGACTTCGAGGCGTTCGCCAAGCAGACCGGCAACCAGCTCATGCAATTCGCCGAGCAGGACGGCGTTTTCTCATTCCTGATCAAACGGAAATAGGCGACGCTCGGGCTGCGGCGGGCGGTTGAAATTGCCGCGCGCCGAAGCCATTTAGCTCGTTGTACCCGTTGCGAGGACCTTTGCATGGCGACCGACACGCCCGACGTTCTTGAACTGACCAAGGACAACTTCGTCTCGTCAATCGACGGCCATCCGTTCGCAGTGCTCGATTTCTGGGCGCCGTGGTGCGCCCCGTGCCGGGCCTTCGCGCCGGTGTTCGCGGCAGCCAAGGAACGCCATCCCGAGGTCCTGTTCGCAAAAGTGAACACCGAGGAACAACAGCAACTCGCGGCTCATTTTCACATCCGGTCGATCCCGACGCTGATGGTTTTTCGGGACAACATCATCGTCTTCGCGCAGGCGGGCGCGTTGTCCGCCGGCGCACTCGATCAGGTGCTGGCGGCGGCGAAAGCCCTAGATATGGACGCTGTTCGGCAAGAGGCGTCGGCGCAGGGCGACGAAGCCAAGGCGGCAAGCGCCTGAGGCGATTGCTGCCCTTTCTCAGGCGGAGAGAGGCGAGCGTTTGAAGGATTTGTGCCGCGTTAACCGGCGCGGGAGCGCCGGGTTCAACGCGGCAAGTTAGTGCGTCACGTTCTCCAGTGACGCACTAACGACGATAGCGATTCAGGAAATCGACTACGATTCCCTTCTGACTCTTTTCGATCGCCGCGTCGAGGCTGCGGTCGCTGGGATCGTACTGCGCCGCTTTGCGGAACGCATTGATCGCGTCCTGATGATAGCCTTGTGCCTGCATCGCGTATCCGAGGCAACGCCACGGGTCCGGGCTCCAGAATTCGAGATTGGACCAGGCTTGGCAGAGCTCGGCCGCGCGCCGCCAGTTGCCCGCCTGGAGCATGCGTGGCCCCTCGCCGCGTAGCAGCGCCAGCCGGGCTTGCCGCTCCGCGAATATCGCTGACGTATCGACGTCGTTGACGGGCCGCGCGCTCGCGGGAGGCGTCTGTGCCCGCGGGATCGCCGCCAAGTTGCCCTCGATCGACCCGATCTTGCCCACGTCGCCCTGAAACCCGTACGACAGCAGCGACGGTCGCGACGGGACCCACGACATGAGCGCCGACTTGGTCGTGGCGATCGACGCGGTCATCGGCTCGTGCCAAGCCACGCCATAGAGCCACAGCATGGCGGCAAGGCCCACGACGCCGGTGACCGTATTGAGCACGCCGGGCGGACTGTGGGTTACCAGGCAATCCTCGGCGAAGTCCCAGTCCGTCTCGCCGTTCTGCGCCATGGTCTCGTGAGCCACCGCGATCAGGATCGGCGCCGCCAGAGGGAAGCCGCAGGCGATTCCCTCCCACCACACGCGGAAGGCGCGTCGGAGCGCGCGTTGAAGTTGGGCGCGCACGTCGCGTCGCGCGTACGCGTCGCTGATCGAGAACTGCAGATAGACACCGAATAGCCACTTGCCCGGGGTCTGTTGCAGCGATGCGATCAACAGCGCTTCGATCGGAATCCAGCTCGCCGTGATCAGCATCGGCGCCACCAGCGGATGACCGAGCCAGAAGGCAGCCTGGTCGCCGACCGCGCCTGCGCCGTGCAGCTCGGAGAGCAGCAACGCCAGCATCAGACCCCAGATCGCGTAGTCGAACAGGCGCGCCCCGAGCCTGTTCCACGGTCGCGGCTCGCTCGTCCGGCCAGCCTTGGCGCGCTCGAGCTCGGCCATGCGCAACTGGAAAATCCAGCTCGCATCCTCCTGCGGAGCGTCGGTGCCGAGGAACACGCTCTTTTCGCGGCGCCAGTTGAGGATGGCGATGTCTGTTTGCGGTATCAGGGCCGGCATGTGCACCGCGCGGCGCCGTCGCAGGTGGCCGAGGCCGTGCACGACCCCGTAGATCAGCGCCAGGACGAGCAGCGTCAGGGTGAGCCACACCAGCACCTGCTTGGCGACGAGCACTGCATCCGCGGGCGTAACGAAGACGATCGCGCCGGCGATGAACGCGACGAACAGCGCGCACAGGGCGAGGCGGCCTCCCAGCGAGCGGCCGAAGGACGCCACGACCCGCTCGGTGAGCCCGGGGTGATGCATCGCCTTTTCGGGCGATTCTTCCGCGCCCGTGAGAACGCGCTCTTCGGCGATGTCGATCGCGTCGTCGCCGGCCTGGGTGGCGGTCCCGGTGCCCACCTCGGCGGCGGCGTTGGAAATGAAATGCGCGATGCGCTGCTCGGTGGTCGCCTCGGTCGTGATCGCGAGCTCCTGATCGTAGCGTTGCCGATGATCCGAGTCGCTCAGTATGCGACTGGCATGATTGATGAAGCGCAGCGCCTCTTCGACGTTACCCTGGCCGTCGCGGGTCTTCGCGTAATACTTGCGTATAAGGCGACGCAACGCGGCGCGCACCTCCTCGTCCGAGGCGGCCTGCGGAATCCCGAGAGCTTCGTACAGCGTGGCTTTCATGGCCGCGAATCGCGCGCATAATGCATCGGATTTGGACGTTGGAATATTCGGGTAATTGTCTCCGCAATGCAAGTTGCGGGCCCGATTGCTTCCCGAGAGGCGCGCCGGGCGAGCGCAAACTGGCGCTGCGCGGCAGACGCTGCCGCTGCGCGTCAGGCGAGCAAAAAGTGAGAAGCCGCAGCCACCTCGATGGCCACGGCGTGGAAGCGGCGTGAAAACCGGGCGAGCCGGCTAAGGAACCTCTGAATAAGCCCCGCGTGGCCGCGACGGAGGCTTTCCGGGATGAGATGCGCGAAGCGACGCGACGCCCGTGGCAGGACCCACGGGCGAGCGGCGCGACAATGCAGATCGCCCGGAAAGCCCGGTCCCTTCGGGTTTCGGCGCAATGGCACTCATCTGCGTTGTTGCGCGGCTTGCGAATAAGCACGAGCTATTCGCTGCGCCGCGACGCCTAGCATCTGAGACCATTGCGCCAGAAACGCGGCTCATGTGGGACTTTTGCAGAGGTTCCCTAATCGCTGCGGCCGAAGCGTTTGAGCGCGAAGGGTTCGAGGTCGAACCGTGCGGCGCCCCCGGTCGAGAGCTCCGCGAGCGCTTCTCCGATCGCCGG
>WNGK01003569.1_pt1 | contig 16823 bp, 11 predicted proteins | sample 5400601 | NCBI WGS metagenome assembly WNGK01 (sample SAMN13153376, study PRJNA577476) | soil metagenome | isolation source: 60 cm soil or saprolite under Garry oak tree replicate 1 | place: USA:California | collected 2016-06-15
TTGCTGCAAGAAGAGAGAAAAGCGGCTTACTGGCATTCCGATCAAAGCGTCAGAGCCCTTTCATCCCTTCAAGTGAAACCTCCTGAGAAGCGCATTCATAGCTTAGCGTATGTTTTACCCCGTTTAATATGGTGACCCCGATATGAAGAAGCCATCGAAGCTAGTGATCAGACACTGACTATTGATCCCAAGAATGATCATGCTGGCGAAGCCTGCTATCTCAAAGGCATTGCTCTCCTCCAATTGAACAAGTACGAGGAAGCGCTTAAAGCCCTTGACCAAGCGTTGACTCTCCTGGATCCTGCTAGCCCCACTGCTTCTAACGTCTACGATCTCAAAGGTATCGCTCTAAGTCATCTGAACTGAGATTTGGAATGGTCTTCAATGAGAAGTGATCTATCCGGCGACACTCTGAAGCATTCCTTGGACCGAAGCCATTTCTACCAAGCGTTCAGTTTGCCCCCGTTCTGGAATGGTCTCCAACTTTATTCTGGCGAAAATCCACAATTATGCTGGCGAGCAAGCTGTCTCAGACACTCAATTCGTTCTGTCTCGTTTGTGGCTCACCGGGAGAATAAGACAAATTCCATCAGAATAAAGTTTGCATTTACAGCAGGGTTGTCATGGCGATAGCCGCTTTTATTGTTTTGTTTGTCCAGCAGGATTTTTGAATAAGGAGAAGAGTGGTGCTATCCCAAAATGAATGGGATGACTAAGCTTGCGAAGTCTTATCGCGTGAATTATCATATCACTATCAAAGGCCTTTAACCATGAGCAACCTTTCAGAGACAGCCGTAAATGGAAACCTCAAACATCTTGGTTGTATCCAACTGGAGCTGACTGAGGGTATTAACACAAGTGCAGTAGACTCCAAAAAGATGGGAGGGTAGCAGTGACAAACGACAAGAAGTTTCCTCCTAATCCTCGCTTGCACAATGCACGCGTAGAGCGTGGATGGTCGCAGCAACAGCTAGCTGACCAGGTCGGCACAACCTCTGTCACTATCAGTCGCTGGGAAAACGGCTTGACCTTTCCCTCTCCCTATTTTCGCCAGAAACTCCGTGAGGTTTTTGGCAAAACACCTGCTGAGCTTGGCCTGATGCAATCACCCTCAGACTCAACCTTATCATCACCATCACCGCCCCTACAATCGCGAACTGCCAGGGTATGGACCGTTCCCTTTACACGCAACCCGTTCTTCACGGGTCGCGAAGCACTGCTGGTAGTGCTCTACGAGCGGCTCTCGACCGCGAGAATGGCGGCGTTGACGCAAGCCCAGGCTCTCTATGGACTGGGCGGCGTCGGCAAAACGCAGACCGCCGCCGAATACGCCTTTCGCTACGGTGACGAATACGCCCACGTGTTCTGGATGCTGGCGGCCACCCGTGAGACCCTCGACGCCGATTTCGTGAAACTGGCCCAACTGCTCGATCTGCCGGAAAAAGGTGAGCAGGATCAATCACAGATTGTGGCTGCGGTCAAGCGCTGGCTGGCCGCCAAAGAGGGCTGGCTGCTCATCCTGGACAATGCTGACGACCTGCCCCTGGCGCAGGCATATTTGCCTGCCAGTCACAAAGGCTATGTCTTGTTCACCACGCGCGATCAAGTGGGGGGCACCATCGCCGCCAGCATCGAAGTGGAGAAATTGACTCCGCAGGATGGCGCGCTGCTGCTCCTACGCTGGAGCAAACGACTGGACAGGGATGCTCCTCTGGACCAGGCACGGGCCGCGGATCGTACCGCTGCCGAACGCATCGCTAAGGAGATGGATGGGCTGCCGCTGGCTCTTGTCCAGGCCGGCGCTTACATAGAGGAGACGCGCTGCAGCCTGGAGGCGTATCGGCGCCTTTACACGACACACCGCAAAACGTTGCTGGCGCGACATAGCCGCCTCATACTCGACTATCCTGACACGGTGGCCACTACCTGGTCGCTCTCGTTTCAGCGGGTCGAGCAGCAGAGTCCCGCTGCCGCCGATGTATTGCGCCTCTGCACGTTTCTTGCTCCTGATGCCATCCCTGAAGAGCTGCTGATGCGAGGCATCGCCGAACCAGGCCTCGGTCCTGGGGCCCAGGTCGTCGATCCACTCAAGCTCAACGAAGCCCTGGGGGTGCTGCTCAAGTATTCGCTGGTGCGGCGTGAGGAGAACGAGAACAGGCAGATACTGAGTGTCCACCGCCTCGTGCAAATCGTGCTCAAGGTGAGTATGGATCTGGAGATCCAGCGCCTCTGGGCAGAACGCACTGTGCGGGTCGTTAGCGCTGCCTTCCCAGAAGCCGATTATGGTGCTGGCGAAAACCAGCAGTACTACCTACATTATTACTTGCCCCACGCCAAGGAGTGCGCTGTACTCATCGAACAGTACCATCTTTACTTCCCAGAGGCGGCCCAGTTGCTCTTCCAAGCCGGGGCATTTCTCTACGTTCATGGTTTCTATTCGCAGTCCCAATCCTTCCATCAGCAGGCTCTTGTCATCCGCGAGCAGGTGTTTGGATCTAATCATCCGGCTGCCGCTGAAAGCCTCAACGTCTTGGCAGTACTCGCTCGTCTCCAGGGTCACTACGAGCAAGCGGAACGGTTCCATCGGCAGGCCTTGGTCATCCGCAAGAAGATGCTTGGACCAGAGCATCCTGCTACTGTCGAGAGCCTCAATAACCTGGGCGTACTCTACCGGACCCAGGGTAAATATGAGTTGGCCGAGCCGCTCCTCCGGGAGGCGCTTAGCGTCAACGAGCAGACACTCGGCTCTGAACATCCCGATACCTTGATTACCTTTCTCAATCTGGCGAAGCTCCATTTAGAGCAGCGCAAGTACGAGCAGGCCGAGCAGCTTTTACAACAGACGCTGGCGGCTAGCGAACGCGTCCTAGAGCCAGGACATCCTTTCATTGCTCGTAATCTAAATCTGCTGGCCACGCTCTCGTATGAACAAGGAGATCTTGAGGAGGCCGAGATCCTCTGGAAGCGATCCCTCGCTATCCTTCAGAAAACCTTTGGACTAGAGCATCCTACTACCGCTGAAGTACTCGACAACCTAGCCAAACTCTCCCTTGCTCAGGGTCGTTACGCACAGGCACAATCCCTTTATCAGAAGGCTCTTAGCATCTGTCAAAAAACTCTGGGACCTGAGCATCCTTATACGATCGCTGTTCACAAACACTTGATCAGGATCATGAATAAAGGAGGGATTCAGCAGGATAGGACCGCCACATCTTCTCAGGAGAATCCTACATTAAAGACCTAGGTCGAGCGTGCTTTTCCACTTTATAGATGTAAGAGATGCATGTAGAGGGCATTCTTTCAAGGCTAAGGAGTGGCGAGGGCCGACAAAGCACTATCTGAGACTCTTGATTGCTGACCTTACTTGCGGGTGCGGTAGCTTTCTCAAACCGGTGCAACAGGGCATTTGTCAGTCCTCTTCCTTAGGTACCGATCACAGTGAAAGAGCCGAAATTGAGAGGTCCTGCGCTGTTCTTGCCTAGCATGAAGGCGCCCTCTTTTTCATCTCTTCTGTGGAGCAGTGCTTCGTGCTGGCTTGTGAAATCCTATAGAATAATGAGTAACACACTTCATCATAGGAGCAGCACAATGCCAGCATCTGCTGAAAGTATGCCATAAGCACGGACGGAAGGGAATAACAAACTTAACATGTACGTATCGATTTGCCTCTTTCTCCGTTTGCTTAACCAGCAAGTAGCGATTTTCCGTCTGCCTCATCGAATAGGCCTATTGCGATATGTGCGTAAAAGTAAGTATATATAGATTTTAGGAAAACCAGACACTGTCTAAGTAATATTATCTATATAACACTCGCGCTATATTTGAGGATCATCTGGAGGTCATAGGGTGGGCATTGATGGGACATTTCCTTGTAGAGATTGGATAGCAGCATATCAAATTGGGGTCTAGGGAACCTAACAGAGATTTGTCCTATTTACATCCGGAATTTGTAGTCCACAACAGAAATGCCCCTGGTTATTGGCTGAATTAACACTTATGTATCATTCGATTAACACTTATGTATCAACCATAGAAAGATTTTTTTGCTACATTTGTTACAAGAGAGATATAAAAAACCTGTCGAATTTTCCTTTATACCTATTGATTTTTCTCCATGAGTAAGGTACGCTTTTTGCAAAGCTTTCGTGTTGACCATCATTGCGGGTGCGGAATACGAAAGCAAGGTGCAACAGGGCATAGTTGTCCATATGCGTGCGACTTCCCTTGGAAAAAAGGGGCGCTCACACCTTCACTGGTTCATACTGCCCTGACTATTAAATAAGGGAGTATGTATGAACAGTATACACAGGAGTTTACCGCCTCTTCAACTGAGTGAGCAACACCATCCCTTAGTGGTGCAATCAGTTACGCTGCATGACCGACTCCAACCACACTGGAGTAGCCTTGTCATTATTGTGACCATTACTATCACAACTATCGTGGGCACGGTCGTCTGGGTGCTTAATAGCCTGGATATCCTTCACATCGCCTGGGCAGGCGTGATAGGAGTGGTTCTTTCCGCAATCGATATATTGCTTGCTCTCTGGCCTTTGAACTCACAGAGGGCAATACAGAGCAAAAATCAGGCAATAGACTCGATAAGCACATCACACGCCTTTCCGAGAAAAACATCTCTGTGGGCCCGCAAGAAAAGGGGGGTCCTGCACATCATAGTAAGAAGACAACTCCGTCACTTGACGATCACCCTCCATCGTGGCTTTAATCAGGCTCATCGCCCACCCGATGCGGCAACAAGCATCTCTGAGCAGTTGGTCGATGGGGAATCTATGTACATTGGAACCTTTCTTTCCGTGGAACCAGGCAACTATACCGTTGCTACTCAAAACAAGGAGCATGTCGCCCTTGTGACCATCTACCCCGGAAATACCAAGTGGATAGATTGGCGATGAGTGCCCAATAACACGAAAAGGGAGGGCACAAGCGTCATGAATTTGCTGCATGATATTCGGTCTGATTCGCCGGTACCACCACAATATGAGGGTGAGCAACCCCTCAGTAGGTTACAATACGAACGAGAACGACGAGGCTGGTCACAACTGAAGCTAGCGGAGAAAGTTTGTACAACGGTAGTCAGTGTGAACCGATGGGAAAATGGACACGTATTCCCGCGTCCTTTTTACCGCCGTCAACTCTCTGAGGCTCTGGAAATAGGCCTCGGAGAACTATTTCCAGAAGGATCCAGGAGGTCACATACTAATCAAGCCCACGACATAGCCTCCATTGTACCCATTCAAACAAATGGGTTGAGGCATGCGCGCGAACATCTCGGACTCTCACAAGATGAGTTGGCCAAAGCACTTGGTACAACCAGGGGGACAGTAACCAGATGGGAAAGTGGACAATGCTTCCCTAAGCCACGTTATCGTCAAAAACTAAGTGAATTGTTAGGAATATCGCTTGAAGAGCTGTTTCCGAACAATATCACGAAGCCAGGTTCACCAATCGAGGAAGAAGATAAAGAGACTGGAACTCACATCCCTGCATTTCACAGTTCTGGACAACACTTGTTTGATTATTAATCTGTAGATGTAAACTTTATTCTGATGGAATTTGTCTTATTCTCCCGGTGAGCCACAAACGAGACAGAACGAATTGAGTGTCTGAGACAGCTTGCTCGCCAGCATAATTGTGGATTTTCGCCAGGAATAAAGTTTGCATTTACAGGTATGTCTCCCCACCGTTGTCTTGCGCCTCCCGAAATCTCGGAAGGTCATGGATAGTCTCCGCTGTTTCGGGATGCTCCAGTCCTAACTGCTGCTCCCTGACATGTAGGGCTCACTGGCAGAGCGGCTCCGCCTCGGCACACTTGTCCTGCCGCCAGTAGAGGATCGCCAAGTTATTGAGCGGATAGGTCACATTAGGATGCTCCAGCCCTAACTGCTGCTCCAAGATGTGGAGTACCCGCTGGTAGAGCAGCTCCGCCTCGGCATACTTGCCTTGATCAGCATAGAGGATCGCCAGGTTGTTGAGCAGATGGGCCATATCAGGATGCTCCGACCCAAACTACCGCTCATTGATCGCCAGTGCTCACTCCAACAACGGCTCTGCTTCCCCATACTTACCCTAGTTCACATAAAGGCCTGCCAGGTTGTTCAGGCCGTTTGCTGTGTCCGGATGCTCAGCACCAAATCGCCGCTCTCTGATCCCAATATCATGCACATCACCGAAGACCGTTGCCAGCACCACCTTGCCTTTTTCTCCAGGAAGTGTTCCATCGAGGCTACAGCGCGTTTCATAACCTCGGCACACTGTAACACAATGGGGGAGCTTTTACCCATAATGGAGCCGAATCCGGCGCTATATACTTCACAAGCGTATAATTGCAAAGCAGTTGTCTGTGTTACCTCTGCGTCCTGTTATGCAGGGTTGTATGCAGGACTCAGTTCTCGCTGTGGAGGCGTGTCCTGGTGTCGGATCACGACTCCAAACGTGCATGTGAAGCATAACTCGGTTCTTGCTCATCAGTCCAGACTTCATGGCTTCCGACTATTGTGGTATCTACTGACCCCGGCATAAAGATGTAAATTCTCTGCCGGTCTCTTCTGCCTCTGTGCATGATCTGACATGAGGAAACTTTAGCAGCTTACGCCGAGATCAGTAGATGAAGCCTTCGCTAATAATGCACCGGCAATAGAGATGGAAGGTCATGCTTTCTTCGAAGCTGTCATATTAAAGAATTTGACAAACTGGTCGTAAGGAGTTATAAATAGTCTTTGGAGATTGACAAAACAGTCAGTTGCTGTCCTAGCTTCACTAGATGATGTGGCTTGCGAAGCCATGCGGATTGATGAAAAGAATTAAAGAAGAAGATTTTTATAATTTCGTCTTTTTCGCGTCTTGCTAAGTAAAGCGATTTGAGGTATACTATCAGCTAGAAAACCAAGATCTAGCTCAAGGCTTGGCCGCTACAAACTAGGTCGGGGTTTATGGACTAACCAGCTTGCTCTGTCACACCTTGCTAGCACTGTGCCTACCGTCGCAAAGTACAGCAGTGTTGGTAGTATCGCGTGCGTTTGCGGGCCTCGGCTGGTCCTTTTTTGTTATCCGAGATGCTCGTGAGAGGTTTCTTCAAGAAGCTTGACTTCTCGAATTGCTGAAACATCCTCATATTGTTCCCATTTATGATTTTAGCATAGATGATGGATTGCCCTACTTGGCCTATTAGACCCGCATGTGCGTTTTACAACGTTAAGAATCTAAAAGTGCATTCGTCATTCACACTTATGGCCCCGGCGTTAAGGAAAAGGGCAGAGTGTAAATTTGGGAATGAATGGACGGATTCTGAAGAATTTTGACGAGTATGTGGGTGAGTTCGCAGGAAGCCCGGAACGGCCAGCAGAGCGGAAAGAGCTATCTTATGGCAATGCGCAAAAACGTTTCTGCACCCTAGTGCTCGTTTTGCCGCCCATGGAATAAAATGATCTACACCTAATGGCCATTGCGCTGGTCGTGACTTTGAGTGGGCCTACGTTTCTAGGGATAGGAGCGGGATCGCTGGCAAACGTAGCTTCTAGTCAGCATGTCAGCACTGCATTGCTGGCTGGGAAGTCGACAACCTCCGTTGCCTTCAAGCTCCTCTGCCCCTGTCCCATAGTGGGTATCGTCTGTTAGACCAAAGGGGCGAACTTTGACTGACTCAATGGTGCTCGCGATCCTGCTCAAGTGCTCGCGAACAGTGATGGTATCGGGATGCTCTGGCCCCAGAATTTTCTCACAGATGCTGAGCGCCCTCCAGCAAAAGGACTGCGCCTCTGTATAGCGACCCTGAATAACGCAGAATTCGGCCAGATCGTTGAGTTTTTCGGCGGTAGCGGGATGCTCGGGTCCATATGTTTTCTCAGCAAGAGCGAGGGATCGCTTCCAGAGCAGGCCGAGCTGCTCTGGAAGCGATCCCTGCTCAAAAGCGAGCCTTGCCAGCAGATTAAGGTTGTGAGCTATGAGGGGATGCCCAGGCCCCAGGACGCGTTCACCGGTCGCCAGTGCCTACTTTAAAAGCTGCTCGGCCTGCTCGTACTTGCGCTGCTCAATATGGGATCCCGACATTTTTACCTCCCCAAAACCCCGCTAAGGCACCAGCGCCCGCTCGGACAGAGCTGAACGAAGCAGGCGGTAGTAACAGAGAAAGCGATATTCTAAGCCATTTTCGCTCAAAAAGTGACCAGGAAAGGCGTCTTTGCAGAGCGTTGAGCTATTTGAGTAGTCAGCCAACCAAGCTTAGTGGGGTTTTTGGGAGATAAAAACCTCGGGACCCAAATAGAGGACTTAATAGGCTTGAAATCAGTTAGAGCATACGAAGTAGCTCACGCGATATCGGATCTACAGTTGTCTCGAAGAGGAAATGCGTAACCAGGAAAAGGAGACTGGCCACTCCACCTTCTCTTGTAAGCGCTCAAGCCATCCTTACTGGCAAGTGCAGCAGCTTGAAAGCCAGATGTGATAGGGCAGACTAGCCAGCCTGTAAGTTGTTTGTAAATCAGTTTTACAAGAGAGGGAGTGGCAAAGAAACATCTTGACATGCCCCTCCTCCCCCTGCAGTCGCAGGAGATGTGCCCGCAATCGAATGGGCCCATCGCGATCTGATCACGAGAGTAAGTGTACAGGGAAGGCAGAGACAAATGAACCTCATTTAGGGAGCATACATGGTATATTTGCAGTGCATTGAAAGGACATTTCCTACCTCAGAAATGCTGGTCACATATGAGTCTATCTCTTTTTTCTTTGCTAATGACATAAGCTAAACAATATGAATTGGCTCTAGAAGCGAAACAATGCAAGGGTTCTCTCACCTTGTGTAGCGTTTCAAAGAAACACAAAATTTAGGACAAACTCGATAGTATCATTTCTATCAAATCTATCAGAAAATGTATCAATTTAAGTTATCCAGCCTTCGAAAATGTATCAATTTAAGTTATCCAGCCTTCTTAGTGATCCTAAGGCTTCTTTTCTCCAATTTTTCATGTTAAAATTGATTCACAACTGAATCTTGATATGCTTTCATAGCTGTCCTTACTGGCAAGTTTGTGCGGCAGCTTGAAAGTTGGATGTGATAAGGGCAGACTAGCCAGCCTGTGATGGTGTATGCTTTCCTCTAAAAGTGCCACTCTCCACGGCGCTCTGTTCATAAGTATGGTCCTCATGGCATAGTGAGTAAGGGTTATGAGGACGATATGAAAATAGCTGCTGGAATTCCACACTTCAGCGTTGAACTGGGCTATTTTGCCTGCTGTCGCTTTTCTCTTCATCTGGCATGAAGAGAGATGTGGGAAGGAAGTCCACATATGACAGTACAGGTACCGGGTCAACAGCAGTATAGTAGAAGGAGGCGGAAACGCCTGGTCTTCACAGGTCTTGCTGTTATGTTCCTGATCGGAGTGGCCGCCATCTGGATAGCGAACATAGGGAGTGTTCTCTCCGGGGTGTTCGGCATCGTCTTCACGCTTCTCAGTATGCTGATCGCTTTTCTCCAGTGGCATCCCCAGCCACGACTTGAAGCCCAGATGCAGGTTGGAGGAATGGCAGCGAGTGAGCAGAATCAGCAGCAGTTCTACGAACAGATAGAAGGCGTGGCTCTCGAGGTCAACAAGCGTAAAGGTGCCCTTATCGTCTACACGAGAAAGGACCTGCGCGGCTCCACCATCAATCTGAGCTTCGGCTTTCATGACGACAATCCGAAGCCAGATCTGGCTTCGGGCATCCTCGGTCGCAAAAGAAGAGGGAACACCGTTTACGTTGCCGTTTTCTCGTCACTGGAGCCAGGGAACTACACCGTTCACACAGACTCGCAGCAATTCATGACCAAAGTGAGCATTTTGCCTAGGAGGGTGGAGGAGGTTGATTGGCGATGAGAGCGATGCATACGAAACAAACGACAGGAATGCACCCTCTCGAGAACGATTTCCGTAAGGCAGGGGAGCCCATTCCAAATATATTGTTGAGAAACGCGCGCAAACAAAACCGATGGACACAGGAATATGTCGCTAGAGAGATACAGGTATCTGCTCTCTCGGTGGGCCGATGGGAACGGGGAGAAACAGTTCCTAACCGGTATGCTCGCAATATGCTTTGTGAGCTTTTTCACAGGAGTGCGGCAGAGCTAGGATTGATTGGCGGGAAAGAAATACCTGTCAACGAGGAGATACAGCTTACCAATCAATTCAGCGTAGGTCCTCAGGAATTTGGTTTGGCTCATGAGGAGATGTATAAACCAACTCGCTCTCCGTTTCATGAACAGTTGCGCTACGAGCGCGAAATACGCGGTTGGTCCCAGGCCGACCTCGCTGAGAAGGTGGGATGCGACACAAAAACCATAGGTCGATGGGAGAGCGGTGATAGCTTCCCCCGTCCATACCTTCGCCAGGCCCTCTACGATCTCTTTGGCAAGGATGCGGAAGAGCTTGGGTTGCTGACCGAGAAGCCGGGGAATATTCAGTTGGGGAAAGCGAGCAGGCACGAAGGACAAACACAAGGTCCCTACCCACCTACTCCACCACCCCTTATCCCTATGACACACTCCACAACTGCATCAGTGCTGCCATTCATGCTTAAAGAAGCACGTATAAGAGATCGAGTATCTCCCACACCCCTACGAGCAGATTGGGGTGAGGCTCCTTCTGTTGTCAACCTTTATGGACGTGACGAGGAATGCACTGAGCTCCAGCGCTGGATAGTAGAGGACCACTGTCGCATGGTGGCAGTACTGGGCATGGGGGGTGTTGGGAAAACGGCCGTGGCTGCAAAGGTTGCCATGCACAAGCAGGCGCCCTTTGAGTATATCTTCTGGCGTTCTCTCCAAAATGCTCCTCCCTTGGAGACTTTTCTGAAGCAGTGTATCAGCTTTGTCTCGGAGCAACACCTACTCGATCTACCAGGAGAAATAGACGCTCAGATCTCTTTGCTCATCCACTATATGCGCAATCACCATTGTCTGTTGGTACTGGACAACTTCGAAGCCGTGCTGCAGCCAGGACAGCGCGCCGGCTATTTTCGTGAAGGATATGCTGCGTATGGCAGGCTGCTCCAACGGGTGGGAGAAGTAGAACATCAGAGCTGCCTCTTACTCACGAGCCGGGAGAAGCCGAAAGAAGTGGCACTCTTAGAAGGAAAAAGCTCGCCGGTACGATGCCTGCCCCTGTCCGGTCTACGAGTGGAAGCCGGACAGCACATGCTGCAAGACAAGAGCCTGGTTGGCTCGGACGCCCACTGGCTGGCCCTGGTCGAGCGCTACTCAGGCAATCCACTGGCGTTGAAAGTCGTCTCACAGTCCATTCAAAAGGTGTTTGAAGGCAACATCGCCAGGTTCCTCCAGGAAGAAGTGATTGCTTTTGGGGATATCAATGATCTGCTCGATCAACAATTTCAGCGTGTATCGGTGCTGGAGCGAGAGATTCTCTACTGGCTGGCAATCGAGCGAGAGCCGGCATCGCTGGACGATTTGCGCGGGAACCCGGTCTATCCAATAGCGATAGGGGCACAACTCGAAGCGCTCGATTCCTTGCGGCAGCGTTCCTTGATCGAGGCGAGAGGGCTGACGGAGTTCACCCTTCAGCCCGTGATTATGGAATATGTAACGATGAGCCTGATTACGCGTGCTTCCGAGGAGTTCGACATGGAAGCCCCAGAACTCTGGATGCAGTTCGCGTTCTGCAAGGCGCAGGCCAAAGACTATGTGCGTGAAAGCCAGGTGCGCCTGCTGCTGGCACCTATAGCCCAACGCTTACTGACAAGGCTGGGAAATGAAGGCATCGAGCAGCAGGCGAGGAATATACTGAAGAGGCAGCGACAGGTACATGCGCAGCAGCCGGGTTACCTGGCAGGGAACATCATCAACCTCCTAAGTTATGTACACGGAGACCTGCGTGGCCTCGACTTTTCGCACCTGGTCGTGCGCCAGGCCTACTTACAAGGGGTGATGCTGCCCGAGGTCAATTTCTCCTACTCACGCTTTGTCACGTCAATCTTTACCAGCACTTTGGGCAATGTACTCTCGGTCGTGTACGGCCCCCAGGGACATTTGCTTGCAGCAGGAACGACCACTGGTGAGATTTTGATCTATGATACGCCTGGTGGAGCGTTCCGTCTTACCTGCCAGGGTCACACCGATGGTGTGTGGTCTCTGGCGTGGAGTCCCGATGGAAGTTTGCTTGCAAGCAGTAGCGATGACCACACGGTGCGGCTGTGGGATGGTCATTCCGGTCATTGCCTGAGCATTCTGCAGGGCCACACGAATAGGGTGAGAGCCGTCGCGTTCAGCCCCGATGGAACGACGCTCGCCAGTGGCAGCGATGATGCGACCATTCGCTTCTGGGATATTGCTACCGGACGTTGTCTCAAGACGCTCTCTGGTCATCACGACCGGGTCTGGTCGGTTGCCTACAGTCCCGAGGGGAACCTGCTTGCTTCCGGGAGTACCGACCAGACGGTGCGTCTATGGGATACAAGTACGGGGAATTGTCTGATGACGCTGCAGGGGCATAGCGGTTGGGTCAGATCGGTGGCGTTTCATCCAGACGGGAGCATGCTCGCTAGCGGGGGTGACGACCAGACCATACGCCTCTGGAATATCAGCACCGGGCATCATCTCAAGACGCTGACAGGTCATACCAGCCGGGTCTGGTCAGTCGCGTTTCATCCCGCGGGCGATCTCATCGCAAGCAGTAGTGAAGACCGCGTGACCCGCTTCTGGGATATTGCTAGCGGCCACTGTACGATGCTTCTCCAGGGTCACTTTCAGGGAGTGCGATCGGTTGCTTTCACTCCTGATGGGCATAGGCTCGCCAGCGGTGGAGATGATCAGTCCATCCGTGTATGGGATATCGCCTCCGGCCACTGCCTCCAGACCATCCAGGGGTATACGAACCGGGTATGGTGCATCGCCTTTCACCCGCACGGGAGCACGCTTGCAAGCGCCAGTGAAGATTCTACCATTCGCCTGTGGGATGTTACTACCGGTCACTGTCTCAAAACAATGCAAGACCGTCGTCATAGCGTGCTGGTCGTCGCATTCAGCCCCCAGGGCCATACACTTGCCAGTGGAGGCCAAGATGCGACCATCCGTCTCTGGGATGCGAGCAGTGGGCGCAACCTGCGCATACTCCATGGTCATACAAACTGGGTGAGAGCGGTCATTTTCAACCCTGATGGAAATGTACTTGCCAGTGGCAGTGAGGATCAGGCCATCCGCCTCTGGGATGTCAACACTGGTACTTGCTTGCATATCTTGCAGGGTCATACCAGTTGGGTGCGATCGCTCGCCTTCAGTCCCGATGGGACCTTGCTTGCCAGTGGCGCCGACGATCAGACGATTCGTTTGTGGAACGCCACCACCGGCCTCCATCTCAGCACCTTAGAAGGCCACACGGGCCGTGTTCGAACCATTGCCTTCAGCCCCGACGGGCATCTGCTTGCCAGTGGCAGCGAGGATCAGACCATCCGCCTGTGGGATGTCAACACCGGCCACTACCTCAGTCTCTTGCAAGGTCATACCGGTTGGATCCGGTCTGTGGCCTTCAGTCCTGACGGGCATCTGCTTGCCAGTGGTAGTGAGGATCAGTCCATCCGCCTCTGGGATGTCAACACTGGTCACTGCCTCAGTACCGTGCGGGGGCACACGAACCGGGTAAGGTGGGTGGCTTTCAGTCCTGATGGGCATACCCTTGCCACAAGCAGCGATGATGGAACCATCAAATTCTGGGATGTCCAAACTTTCCACTGCCTCAGGACATTGATAGGTGAGAGGCCATACGAGCGCATGAACATCTCGCACGTCCAGGGGTTGACAGAGTCCCAAAAGGCAACACTTCGCGGATTGGGAGCAACAGAAGGAGATTCTACAGTAAATGGCCTCTGAGGAACAACGGAGCGGTGCGCCCCGTTCCTCAGAGGCCTACTGGGCCCTAAATGCGCGAAGCGGCCAAGCCCGCAAGGCAGCATTTCATGCGCTCTCATTTCACCTTTCTAGCTTTTCTCGTACGGTTTTTGCGCATCATTTTAGTGCTCGCCATACTTGAGCGAAAAAGGAAGAGATAAAGCTGTCGAATAGGTATCGGAATCTGAGGGAGGACTAGGATCCTTGCAAAAATAGCTCATAACGCGCCCGTTCTAAAAAATTGCCTGGAGAGGGACGATTCAACAGTGGCTAAAGGAGTGTTGAGCGACTTTTCAAGCATTTCTTCTCGTCAGGCCCTCTCGCTCCTGATTTCGTTTGCTCGGCCTGGGAAGAGCCTTTAGAACCCTATGAGCTATTTTTACAAGGATCCCATTCCTCCCTCGTCCTCGCTCGCTTGTTGCTTTTGCACCAATTTTCGATGATAATGGCTCAAGCAGCTTTGATTGGTTGGGACTATATCAGAAGTGCAGGAAAGATGATGCGACAGATCTCCAAAAGAGCTTGGCTGATCACCATTGCTGGCGGCACGATCCTTGCTCTTCTTGGGCTGCTCTACGATCTCCTCAAAGGAGCCCTTGCAAACGTCTTCCCCTCTCTGCCTCTCTGGATCATCCTAGTAGGCATTGCCGTAGTCGTCATACTCATCGCTACATTCGGCGCCTGGTACGACAGGCTAAAGTCTACTCCCGAAATGTCTGCTGATACCGTACGCGAAAACCGGCAGAACATGCTCGGCCGAGTCCAGAACAAATGGATTGCGGGCTTTCTCGAAAATCCGCTCTACTACAGCTATGAGGGACAACTCTTACCGGTACCACTGCGCGAGCGGGTAGGAAGCCGCTTCGATCTGGTGCTCTCCAACCCACTGGAGCCGACGCAGACCCTGCCCCCTGGCACAACACTCGCGCAGGTATTTGACGATGCGGGAGGGGAACTGCTTATCCTGGGCGAGCCGGGGGCAGGCAAAACCACGCGGCTGCTCGAATTGACTCGCGATCTGCTCAAGCGAGCAACAGACAACCCTATGGCTCCTATGCCCGTTGTGCTCGTGCTTGCCTCCTTTGCCTCCCGGGTTATCAAGAAAAGGTCGCTAGAGAACCTCATATCCGACCTCTTCTTATACTTACGGTACTTACATAAGTTGACACCGGGGGAAAAGTTCGAGAAGTGGATCGTTGAGGAACTGCGAAATAAGTATGACATTCCATCCCAGATTGGGGAAGCATGGGTGAAGGCCAACCAGTTGCTCCTCTTGCTTGATGGGCTGGATGAAGTAGCTCCAAGCGCACTCCTTGCCTGTATCGAAGCCATAAATGAGTATTACCATCAGGCGCAGCGATCTCTTGTGGTGTGTAGCCGGACGAAAGAGTTTCTGGGCCAGCCGGGACGACTTGCCTTGCACACGGCAGTGATCGTTCAACCCCTCTCGTCTTCTCAGGTCGATACCTATCTCGATGACCTTGCGGCAAAGGGAGAGGATGTAACAGGGCTGAAACATGTCTTGCACCAGAGTACGGCACTGAGTGCGCTAGCGACAACTCCCTACTTCCTCACCGTGCTCCTCCTGGCCTATCATGGCAAACCAGTGCAGGAACTCCTTGCACTCGTGAAGGTGGCGTCAACAGATCAGCAACATCTCATCTTTCACGACTACGTTGAACGGATACTCCGGCGGACAGGAGCACGTGTGCATGCTACCGCGCTGCAGACCAAACACTGGCTGGCGTGGCTGGCTTGCCAGATGACAGCACATCAGCAGAGTGAATTGTACCTGGAACAGCTCCAGCTGGATTGGCTTCCCAAAAGGCAAAGGGCCTACTATTGGTGGAGTATCGGGCTGCTCGCCGGGCTGGTCTTCGGGCTGTTCAGCGGGCCGGTCCTCGTGCTGGTCGGCGGGCTGGTCGGCGGGCTGCTCTTAGGGCTGGGTGCTGCTATACCACACTATGCCCTGCGCTTCTGGCTCTGGCAAGCTGGACGCACGCCAGCTCCCTGGCGGTACATCGCTTTCCTTGATGATGCTGTAGAGCAACGGCTCTTGCGCAAAGTCGGAGGAGGATACCTCTTTCAGCATCGCTTGCTGCAAGACTACTTTGCCTCACTAGATGTTGTATCTGGCTCTGCGTTAAGGAAGGAACCTCTACCTCCTACGGAGAGTCAAGTCCAGTCGTACGTCCTTTTGAGGAGAGACATTGGTATTATCGGTATGGTGTTACCCTTCGTTCTCATCATTGGAAAGATCATCTTGGAAAGCCTCGGAATTTCGAGCTCCACCAGTGCCTACTATTACAGCGTGATGGGAGATGTTTTTGTTGGCAGCCTCGGGGCTCTTAGCATTTTCCTCCTCTGCTATCGTTACGACCTTCTGGATGACATTGTTAGCATAATTGCAGGGATTTGCGCCATTGGTGTCGTTCTCTTTCCAACTGCTCCGGATGTGGATGCCACTCAACTGCAGACGGCAATTGGGTTGGCGCACGCTTCGTTTGCTAGCTACTTTTTCCTCATCCTCGCTTTGATGGCGATCTTTCTTTTTCGGAGAACGGATCAGGTGAGCCCAACACGTAGAAAGCAACAGAGAAACACGGTCTACTTAATTTGTGGTATCGTTATTCTCGCGTGTGTTGTGCTTGCTGACCTTACTCTTTTTGTCCCATACCTGCAAGGTGCCTCGTGGCTACAACCGCTTCATCCGATCTTCTGGCTTGAATCTTTCGCGATCTTGGCATTTGGTTTCGCTTGGTTTGTCAAAGGAGAGACGTTCATCCTGAAAGATGAATAAGGGGTCACCATATTAAACGAGGCAAAACATACGCTAAGGCCGTGAAGTTGGTTTACGATGGCGGCTTTTGCTGCAAGAAGAGAGAAAAGCGGCTTACTGGCATTCCGATCAAAGCGTCAGAGCCCTTTCATCCCTTCA
>WNGK01003575.1_pt1 | contig 16815 bp, 11 predicted proteins | sample 5400601 | NCBI WGS metagenome assembly WNGK01 (sample SAMN13153376, study PRJNA577476) | soil metagenome | isolation source: 60 cm soil or saprolite under Garry oak tree replicate 1 | place: USA:California | collected 2016-06-15
AAAGCGACCAGAGTGTTGCGAACCTGAAGCAGTCTCTGCATGGTGGCGATCAACGCGTTTTCGGTTGCGTAATTATGGCTCGACCGGAGCTAAAGGTACACTCGACAGCGGATAGATTCAATGGGCTGATTTGTGAACTTTGGCAGCAGACAAGTTATACTTAGTCGTCCGTAGGAATCCTCCGACCAGGGAGTTCATCATGGCTGATACATCCCGGTTCACAATCGTCTGCCCCTGTTGCGAGGCGACACTGACAATCGACTCGCAGACGGGTGCAATCATCGCCCATTCGGAGAAGACCAGGCCCGTGGCCTCGTTCGATGAAATGGTCAAAGGCCTGGATAAACAGAAACAGGTGCGCGAGCAGATCTTTGCCCAGGAGCTGAGTTCGATGAAGGACCGCGACCGAATCCTCGAAGAGAAGTTTCAGGAAGCAATGAAGCGCGCCGACAAAGAGAAGGGAAAACCCTATCGGAATCCGCTGGACCTTGATTAAGATCGAAGAGTCCGAATGAACGGCTTGATTTGTTTGGCGTGCAACACCGGTCAGATGCTGAATCATCCAAGGACACGCTCTTATCCCAGATGCTTATGATTCCTATCAACGGAGCAATTTTTGAAATGCGTCATAAGATGATCGCCCTATTGATTTCGTTCGCGGTCCTTACCGCAAGCGCTTCTTGGACGACGCGCGCGCAAATAAAAATGCCGCGGGTAGAGTTTCGCGAGCGCACGCTGGGGAATGGCTTGCGCGTGATAAGCGCAGTGGATCGATCTACTCCCACCGTGGCCATTCACGTTTGGTATCACGTGGGCTCGAAAGACGATCCTCCCGGACGCAGCGGCTTCGCACATCTGTTCGAGCACATCATGTTCAAAAGCACGCGGAACATGAAGGCTGAGATGATGGACCGGCTGACTGAGGACGTGGGCGGATTCAACAACGCCTCGACCAACGACGACGTTACGAACTACTACGAGGTTGTGCCCTCGAACTATCTCGAGACGCTCCTGTGGGCCGAGGCCGACCGCATGAGTTCTTTGAATGTCGATGATAAAAACTTCATCAGCGAACGCGACGTGGTGAAGGAAGAATTCAACACGAGCGTCCTCGCTCCGCCTTACGGTCGCCTTTTCTACGCGGTTGACAAAGACTCATTCGCAGTACATCCGTACCACCGGCCGACAATCGGCAGCAAAGAAGATCTCGACGCCTCGACGCTCGAAAACGTGCGCGCCTTCCACGAGACTTTCTATCGCCCGGACAACGCGGTCCTAATCGTAGTCGGCGACTTTGACGAGAAGCAGCTCGATGGCTGGGTTGATAAGTACTTCGGCAAAATCGGGAAGCCGGCCGGCGCGATCCCGCGCGTGACTGTAAAGGAACCTGAGCGCACTGCTGAGAAGCGCTTCAACGAGACCGGCCCGAATGTGCCTTTGCCCGCCGTGGCGATCACTTATCCTGCGCCACCCATCTCGAGCCCGGACGCGGACGTGCTGCGCATCGCCGAGGCAGTGCTCGGGAGCGGCGAGTCATCGCGACTGTACCAGTCGCTCGTTTACCAGCAGCAGATCGCGGCAGAGGCTCTCGCCAGCGCGAACCTGCGGGAGCAACCTGGCTACTTCGCCATTGGCGCGATTCTCGCCAGCGGCAAGAAGCCGGATGACGCTGAACACGCCTTGCTCGCCGAACTCAAGCGTATGCAGGATGAACCTGTCTCGAAAGCCGAACTTGAGAAGGCGGTCAACCAACTCGTCGCGAGCCAACTTCGCGAGCGCGAAACGAACAACGGCAAGGCTTTCGCCATTGGCAACGCGGCGCTGCTAATGGGCGATTCGAGCCGTGTTAATACTGATATTGACCACCTTCAGGCGGTGACCGCCGCGGACCTCCAGCGCGTGATGAAGAAATACTTCGGCGATACGAAACGCGTCGTCATCACCTATCAGGGCGAGGTCAAGAAGCCAGGCGCCGCACCGTCGGAGGGACGGCGATGAAATCAACACGCTTCCGTCAGAAGGCGCTGCTGCGGGTGACATTGTTCGTCGCGTTCTCCGTTATTGCCATCGGTGCACAGGCGCAGGAGTCGGGCGGCTCTGCTCTACCGCAAGCTACGCCACCGCCACCTGCCGCGCCACGCTCCGTCACAGTCCCGACGCCCGTCGAGCGGACGCTCAAGAACGGCCTGCGCGTCATAGTGATCGAGCACCACTCAATGCCGCTTGTTGCGGCTCAGTTGATGATCAAAAACGGGAGCGAGGTTGATCCGGCGGCACTCAGTGGCGTCGCAGACCTCACCGCTGAGCTCCTGACCAAAGGGACCAGGACGCGCACGGCGCCGCAGATCGCGCAGGAGATCGAAGCGCTCGGGGGGGCACTCAACACGGGCGCGGGCTGGGATGTGTCGCGAGCGTCGGTGAATGTCCTCTCTTCGAAGACAGAGCCGGCGCTAGCCATTCTCGCCGACGTGGTTCGCAATCCGGTCTTCAAGGACGAAGAGATCGAGCGGCTCCGCCAGCAGTACCTGGACACTCTCAGCGTGGGGATGAATACGCCGGGCACGCTCGCAAGCTGGGTTGCCGCGCGCGTCGTTTTTGGCGATGCGGCGTACGGTCACTCTGTCTCCGGCACGACGGAATCCATTGCGCGCATCAAGCGCGCCGACATCGTCGACCTGCATTCGACTTTCTACCGCCCCGACAACGCGACGCTCGTCATCGGCGGCGACATCAAAGCGGACGACGCTTTCAGGCTCGCCGAGCGCCTGTTCGGCGATTGGACCAACCCCCAGAAGTCGCTTAGTGGCGGAACAAAGGGAGCGCAGGCCGGCGCGGCGCCGGCGGCCGGCAATCAGCGTGTCGTAGTTGTTGATATGCCCGGCGCGGGGCAGGCGGCGGTGGTGTTCGCGCGGCGCGGCATCGCTCGAACCGACGCGACATATTTCTCCGGGCTGGTCGCCAACTCTGTACTAACGGGCTACTCCGGCCGGTTGAACCAGGAGATTCGCATCAAGCGCGGCCTGAGTTACGGTGCGGGCAGCCAGCTCCAGGTTCGACGCGACACCGGACTGTTCGTCGCATCGGCACAGACCAAGAATCAATCGGGCGCGGAAGTCGCTTCCTTGCTCCTTGGTGAGCTTCGACGACTGTCGAACGAACCCGTTGGCGAGACCGAACTGGTCCCCCGAAAGGCGGTGCTGATCGGCAGTTTTGGGCGCGCGCTGGAAACGACCGAAGGGTTGGTGGGACAGATCGCAGGGTTAGCGCTGTACGGGCTCGGCCTGGACGAAACCAACCGCTACATCAATAACGTGCAGGCGATTTCGGCTGCCGACGTGCAGCGCTTCGGGGGAACAAGTTTGGACACCAAGGCCGCCAGCATCATAATTGTTGGCGATGCAAAAGAGTTCCTGCCGGAACTGCAGAAGCAGTTCAAGAATGTGGAAGTGATTCCGAGAGCGGAACTCGATCTGAACAACGCAAGCCTGCGCAAGGGTGGTTCGGCTTTTAGGAACGATTAATGCAGTCATCGTTCTTTGGAATCAAAGCATCGTGGTCGCCTTTCAACCGCAAAGCGGTTGAGTAACGCAGCCCAGGGTTGGACGCGAAGCGGCTACCCTGGGTAATTGCGAAATTCTCCCCACCAACCCCAACGTTTGAGAGTTCAACTGAAAATCATGATTATCTTTCGCGCTTTTACCATTGTCTTATTATTCACTTTCGCTCTTGCTGTAAACGCGCAGACGTCGGCAAAAGACGAATCCTCGGACACTCGCGCGCTTTCAGCGCAATACGCAAGACAACTTTCGAGTTTTGATCCGCTGGCCCGCCAAGAGGCGGCTGAAGGGCTGGCGCGCCTGGTTGCTCTTGATCAGAAGAAGCTGGTCGAGAGTTACCTGCTTGAAGAGAAGGACAAGCGAGTGCGGCTTGCGCTCAACTGGGCCGTTTATCGCATGGGCAAATCAGAAGCGCTGTTTCAAATCGTTCGCGATCTCGATTCGCCGCGGCACGACCAGGCAGCCGGCTATCTGACACACCTCGAGAGCCCACAACCGCTGTACCTGTTTCTTCCGCAGGACAATACACCGGCAAAGGTGAAGATCAGATTGCTGGAAGTGCTGGGCCGGATTGGTGACACGGAAACTCTTAACCAAATCAAACCATTTACTGAATCATTTGATCCAAAAATTTCCCAGGCCGCCCAGTTTGCCACGAACCAGATCCAGCATCGTCTGTCCGAGCCTCAGCCCGCCGTGAAGACTCGCCCACGGGTCGTGGGCAATGGCGAGCCGCCAACGCGCTGAAGGGCTGGTCTCACCAGCGCCGACGGCTCGATGATTCTTACGCCGAAGGCGTTCGACAATTCCAGCCCGGTCTAACAGGCCGCGTCCCGAGCGCAATAATTAGAGCAACCCTGAAGGGGTTGAAGAAAGGGTCGTTTACTCTGTTCAACCCTTTCAGGGTAGGAACAGCGGAGGCGACTTAGAATGCCAGGGTGTTACCCGGGCTGGAATTATCCAACGCCTTCGGCGTAAGAATCGTCTGGATGCGAAGATGCTATTTCTCCGATTGATCGCAAGCGGTTATACTCCCTCACGCGAACATGCACCGCAACCTCCGCACATTCCTCGATCTGCTGACACGCGAAAAAGATTTGATCACGATCGAGACCGAGGTTGATCCGTATCTCGAAGTGGCCGAAATCCACCGACGCGTGATCGAGCGAGGCGGTCCGGCGTTGTTGTTCAAGCGAGTGAAGGGAAGTCGCTACCCCGTTGTTACGAATCTGTTTGGAACCCACCGACGAATCGAGCTGGCGTTTGGTCCAAAGCCGGAAAGAATCGTGCGCGAGCTGGCTCGTGTCGCGGAAGCGTTGCTGCCGCTGCGAGCCACCGAATTGTGGCATCATCGCGGGCTGGCGCTTGACTTTCTGAAGCTGGGAACGCGCAACACCAGGCGCGCGCCCGTGACGGAAGTCATTGATCGTCCCCCGCGACTCGATGAGTTGCCGGTGCTGACGACCTGGCACCAGGATGGTGGGCCATTTATCACTCTTCCGCTGGTCTACACAGAGAATCCGATCAACAGGAAACACAATCTCGGCATCTATCGCCTGCAGGTCTACGACGCGCAATCGACTGGCTTGCACTGGCAGATTCAAAAGGGCGGCGGCTTTCACTACAAAGAAGCAGAAGCGCTATCGCAGCCTTTGCCAATAACAGTCTTTCTCGGTGGGCCGCCGGCGTTGATTCTAGCCGCGATCGCGCCGTTACCCGAAGACGTTCCTGAGCTGATTCTGGCGTCTTTAGTGGCGGGTGAAAAGATCAAGCTGACGAAGAATTCGCTTGGTGGTAGGCATCGGCTGGCCGCCGAGGCCGAGTTTGCGCTCGTCGGTCAGGCGCCGCCGCACGAGCGACGAGCGGAAGGACCGTTTGGCGACCATTACGGATACTATTCCTTGCAACATGAGTATCCGGTCTTTCACGTCGATGCCGTCTTTCATCGGCGCGACGCGATCTATCCGGCGACCGTCGTTGGAAAACCGAAGCAGGAAGACTTTTTTCTTGGCGACTATTTGCAGCAATTGCTGTCGCCGCTGTTTCCGCTGGTGATGCCGAGCGTCCGCGACTTGTGGACTTACGGTGAAACCGGATTCCATTCGTTATGCGCGGCTGTGGTGCGCGAGCGTTATGCGCGCGAAGCGCTGGTTGCCGGCTTTCGAATCTTCGGTGAAGGACAGTTGGCGCTGACCAAGTTCCTGATGCTGACTGATTCGCTGATTGACCTTCATGATTTTCCGCGAGTGCTGGAGCACTTGCTGGCGCGCGTCCATTGGGAAACTGACTTTTTCATTTTCTCGAACACGTCTATGGACACGCTCGACTACACGAGCGGGAAGGTCAACGAGGGCAGCAAAGCGATCATGCTCGGGCTGGGCGATGCGGTTCGCGAGCTGCCGCGCGAGTTTCGTGGGAGTCTGCCGCGCGACGTGAGCAGAGCGGAAGTGTTCTGCGGCGGCTGTCTCGTCTTGCAGGGTGAGCCGTATTCACAGGATCCAGAACAAGCGGCGCGTCTGGCGTGCGAGCAGGTGTTTGCCGATTGGCCGTTGATTGTTTTGCATGACGACGCTAGCGTTGCGCGTTCGACAACTGATTTTTTGTGGTCAACCTGGACGCGCTTCGAGCCCGCCGGTGACATTTACCCCGCTGAGACCAAGGTTGTGCGGCATCATCTCGCCTATCGCGAGCCGATTGTAATCGATGCTCGAAAGAAACCCAGCCTTCCGGAAGAGTTGGTGGTGCGCAAGGACATTTCGCAACTTGTGGATAAGCGTTGGCGTGATTATTTTCCGGATGGGCTGTAATTCGGGCTCCGTTAGGAGCCAAATGTTTATAGCCAGTTCCTGCTAAGAATAATTTCTCCAAGGCTCGGCCCGCCGCGGGCCGAGCCTTGGAGAGAAACAAGGGTAGTGCTCCGGGCGCTATAAACATTGAGTTCCTAACGGAACTCTCTTTCCATAGCGTCCGGCATCAGTCGAGGGTTCAGAAGAACCGGCGCTTAAACTCTTCATGTCTTTGTCGCGCCTTTTCCATTAGGGTCAAATACTCAGTCTCTGAACGCAGGTTTTCCGTCAGCGGATCGCTGATGAAATAGCCATAGCAGAAGAAGCCTTGCTCAATCGTGCTCCGCAGTTTGCGGAGGGCGGATGGCTTGTCACCCAGAACCGCGTACGCCTGGGCCAACTTGTAAGACATTTCTCCGTCGCTGGCGCCGCCGTCTTCGGCCTTTGCGTCAATAGCCTTCAACAGTTCAAGTCCCTGACGGTTTTTTCCCGTGTGGGCAAGACTCAAAGCTTTTCCGATATGGGATACTATCGCCGAGGAATCCAGTTCGTAAGCCCGATCAAAGTAAGCAGTAGCCCGAGCGAAATCCTTCAAGTAGTAATAGCCCAGCCCGCGATAGAAAATGAAATAAGCGTCCTGCCTGGAGGGCAAGCTGTCAATGAACTTCTGATACTGCCCGGCGTACAGATAACTGTTAAAGAGATGGCCGGTAATATTTGGATAGAGCTGAAGCGCGCGTTCGCCCTCTTCAATTGACGGATTCAGCGTTCCGGCGTAACGATAGGCATAGCTCAATTCCCAATGAGCGAATGGGTAATTCGGGTGAGTCTTGGTTACCTCCCTCAGGATGGGTACGGCTTCTTCGACTCGGTTGTTTTCGGTCAGGAAGTTAGCAATGAGGACGAGCGTTTCCGGATCTTCAGGCTTGAGCGCCAGCGCTTTGTCATAGGCCATTTCCGCCTTCTTGCGATACTGGCCGCCACCGAGATACTGCGACGCGGTCACGCTGTAGGCCTTGCCGAGATAGGCCCACGCGAGAGCATAGTTTGGATCGCGCGCAACCGAGCTTTCCAGCGTCTCGACGGCTTTCTGGTGGTTGTTTGTCGAGATGAGGAAACGGCCGCGCAGGTAATCTTCGTAAGCCAGTTCATCATGCGGCGCCTCCTGCTTGAGGCGTTCGGTTTCGGCGGGCGTTAGTTTCAACTCTAAAGCATGGGCGACGCCAAGTGACACCTGGTCCTCAAAGGCGGGCAGCTTTCCGTATTTCACATCCTCGGTGTCATTCCACAGAATTTGGTTTGCGCTCACGTCAATTAGCTGCGCCGAGATCCTCAGGTCGTCGCCCTCCTTGACGTAACTGCCGGTCAGCAGCTCATCCGCATTGAGCTCTTCAGCCGCCTTGCGGGGATCCATCGATTGGTTGCGGTAATTATCGGCATACGCCGAGGGTCGAACAGTTAGCGCGGTCGCGCCACTAAGCCGAGTAGTGATTGCGTCGGCCATTGATAAGCCGATAAAGTCAGTCTCGGCATTCGGTTTGAGATTGCGGAAGGGAAGCACGGCGAGGCTGGAAGGCTTTGCCAGCGCGTGCCCGGAACGTCTGAGACGCATCAGGTAGCCAGCAGTTACGATCACAATAAGCAGCACGGGGAGAGTTACCAGCAATCTTCGGTCTTTGATTCCTAACCACGGAGTGCTAGGGGTTGTGATTGGCTTGAGCGACCCCGCAGTAGCCGCAAGCGACGCGCTCGTCGCAAGGCTCGCGCCCTCCTCCTCTTCGATCACAATGCGCGAACGGACGCTTTCGCGCACGATCAAGTCCACTGGCTCTGCCATAACTTCCGAGACCGGGGCGTTAAAACGATAGCCCCGCTTCGGAATTGTCTCGATGTATTGCTCGCCGTTTTCCGCTTCGCCAAGGACCTTGCGCAGTTGCGAGATGTTCACCGCCAGGTTGGCTTCCTCGACAAATGTGTCGGGCCAGAGACGTTTCATTAACTCGTCCTTGTCCATCATGTGGCCACTGTTTTCCACGAGGAGGATCAGCGCCTCGAACACTTTAGGTTTCAGCGGCACCCGCAGTCCGTCGCGCAGTAGACGGCACTCCTGCACGTCGAGAGTAAAGCGACCGAATTCGTAAAACTGCGTCATTCGCTGAGCCATTAGCCCACTTAGATTTCGTTTAAGAAAAGTTTAGAACGCGTTAAAGACTTTTCTGCCGAGCGGGGTTATTTCTCCCCGACGAAATTACCGACGAAAGCGCCAAGAGATTGGTTCTGGGAACCGCCAGATGTGGAGCCAATTGTATAGCTGACCCGCGGGCCAAAGCAATGGCCCGCTTACAGTCCCAAAGGCAAGCGCAAACGCGCTCGGAGTACGCCCCTGGTGCGGAGGGACATGAAGAAAAGACGAACCGAGATTAGTGTCGAGACCGAAAGGATGGTGGTAATCAGGAGACCGGGAAAAACAAGTCTCCTCAGTCGATGTGAGATGTGCGGCGAACGAGTTGAAATGCTAACTGTTGATCATGCGGCAATGCTTGCCGGTGTCGGTTCGCGGACTATTTTCCATTGGGTAGAGGCAGGACGTATACATTCGAGTGAAACCGCCGAGGGCTTGCTACTAATCTGCCTCAATTCATTATTCAAGTGATTTCAAGAGGAGAAAAAGACAATGCGAAGAACTTACCTAAATAGAACCATTGCGCCGCTGGCCCTGGCAGTTCTCGTGGCAGGCCTCGTCGTCGCTGGGCTGGCTTTCCAGGCAAGCGACCCTTCCGTTCTGGCTAAGAGTGATGAAAAAGATAATGGCCGAAGGTGCACTCTACACAGCGCAAAAGGCACTTACGGATTCGCACTTGTCGGCAGTCTCGCCGCTGTTGGGGCGATCGCTACCAGCGGCACAACCAACTTCGACGGTGAGGGAAATGATTCCGGGAAATTCGCCGTTACCACGTTTGGCACAACCCAGCAATTCACCTTCACTGGCGTGTATACAGTGAATCAGAAGTGCACCGGCACTGCCACGCTGAACATCAATCCCAGCGTTTTCGGCTATAGCGTCCTACACTTCGATGCCGTGGGCACCAATGAGGAAAAAGATATCAAGTGGCTCATCACAGATCCGGGGATAGTCATTGCCGGCACCCTCACAAAGCAGTAGCGGGTTTTTGTAGCCCGCGCACCCGGGCCCTAAAACAGCAAAAAGATTTTGATAATGGAGAGTGCAAAGCACTTGACCACAGAAGGAGAGCCCCTATGAGACGCAACCGCCCAGAAACGTACAGACTGATCAGTGCCTTGCTGACTTTGACGAGCTTTACCATCGCTCCAGCGTTACAGAGTCCGGCAAAGACTATTGAAGCAAACCAGCCTTCTTCAGAAGCTCGTAGTCGGCCTGCATCAAAGGCCACTGACGCGGCAAACAAGATGCGCGTCAGTGAAGCCTACGGCAAATTGCCGATGAGCTTTGAGCTGAATCGGGGCCAGACAGACAGGAGAGTGAAGTTCCTCGCCCACGGTTCGGGCTACACGCTCCTCCTTACCTCAAGCGAGACCGTGCTCTCATTGCGAAATGAAAAGGCTGTCAGCTCTTCGCCTGGTTCTGAAAACTCGCATTACGCTGCAAGCAGCCCTCTTGAATCGTCAAAGCTGCGGATGAAATTCGTCGGGGCTAACCGGAATCCGAAGATTGAAGGTCTCAAGCAGTTGCCGGGTCGCAACAACTATTTGATCGGAAATGACCGCGCAAAGTGGCACACCAACATCCCGACGTTTGCTCAGGTGCAATATACAAGCGTCTATCCGGGCATTGATGTTATCTATTACGGCAGGCAACGCCAGCTCGAGTATGACTTTCGTCTCGGGCCCGGCGCTGACGCGAGCAAGATCAGGATTGCCCTGGATGGCGTCGACACCTTCAAGATTGACAATGACGGCAATCTTGTTATGAGGACCAGTGGAGGCGACATCACTCAACACGCTCCGGTGATCTACCAGGAGAATCAGAGTGGCAGGCAATCAATTGCCGGTCGCTACGTCTTAAAAGGCAGCAATGAATTTGGATTTGAAGTTGCGACTTACGATCGCAGCCGGCCGTTGGTGATCGATCCGCAGCTCATCTATGCCACATTTTATGGCGGCACAGGCGACGATTTCGGCGATGGCATCGCCGTCGATCTCAACGGCAATGCTTACATCACGGGCAACACCGGTTCTATCGACCTGATTCTCAAAAACCCATTTCAAACCCTTGCAGATACTGGTGTTCTTGCAGGGGTTAGCACAATTGCCTTCGTCACGAAGTTGAACGCGGCCGGCACTGATACTGTTTATTCCACCTATCTTGGCGCAGACAGAGGCGTCACCGGAGCCGCCATTGCGGTAACCGGCGACGGCCGCGCTGCTATTACCGGTTCGGTAGGAAACTTCTGTAATAACAGTAACTTTCCCACGACATCGAGCAAGTTTCAAGGGAACGGCTTTTTAGGTCTCGCTTGCTCGGCGCTGCAAGGTACGCGTCGTTTTAATGATGCCTTCGTTACAATGTTGACCGGCGCCGGTAATGATGTTTTCTACTCCACCTTTTTTGCCGGCGACGAGACTTTTCTCCACCAGGGAGGCGGAGACGAAGGTAAGGGAATTGCCGTGGACTCCGCAAATAGGATCTACATTACGGGACTCACCAGCTCGAACAATTTGCCAACCCGGAATGCGTTCCAGGACTCTTTGGGTTCTGCCGCGGGCGGACTTGATGCTTTTATCGCCAAGTTCGATCCGTCTCAGAGCGGTAATTCATCTCTTCTGTATGCGTCTTACCTGGGCGGCTCGGCAGATGATATCGGAAATGGCGTTGCTGTAGATGGCGTAAGCAATGCCTATGTCGTAGGTGAGACCCTGTCTACAAATCTTATTACCAAGGCTCCGGATAGCCTCGGACCCATCCAACCTAGTAACCATGGCGGAAGCGATGGTTTCGTGGCGAAGATCGATACCAACTCGTCAGGAAGTACTTCGCTGGTCTACTCAACCTACTTTGGCGGCGCCGGCACTGATCGAGCTCTTGCTGTTGCTGTCGACACGTCGGAACGAGCTTATGTGACTGGCAGTGTCGGTTCGGCGACCAACTTCATCACGAAGAATGCATTTCAGCCAAACATCGGCGGCGGCGGCGATGCGTTTGTGGCGAAGTTCAATGCAAACGGCAGCTCGCTCTTCTACTCAAGCTTCCTGGGCGGCAGTGGTTCTGATGTAGGTCGAGGTATTGCCATTGATTCCGCGGGCAACGCTTACGTCACCGGAACCGCGAGCGGCGGTTTTCCAGAGGTGAACGGTTTTCTATCAAGCTTCGGCAGCGGCAACGCCTTCATTACCAAGATCGAACCAGAGAATACCGGCAACACTACGCCGCAGAAGCTTTACTCGGACACCTTCGGCGGTTTTAGCACTGTTGGAAACGCCATCGCGGTCGACACTCATGGCAATGTCTACATTACCGGATTCGCCGCAGCAAATCTGCAAACCACACCCGGAGTATTTCAAGCTGGAAATAGAGGCGCAAACGACGCGTTCGTCGTCAAGATCGGGTCGACGTTTAATGACACCACAGGTGTCTACCGGCCCACGACCAGTCAGTGGTTTTTGCGTAATTCCAACTCGGCTGGAACGGCAGACATTTCGTTTACATTCGGTCAGTCAGGCGATCAACCGCTTGCCGGCGATTGGAACGGCGATGGCAAAGACGACGTCGGAGTATTTCGTCCGTCCACACATCAATTCCTTTTGCGTCAACCAACAATTCAACTAGTGCAGCCTTGTCCGCTTTGTCCGTTCATTCCGACTACTGTGATCACCACGATCACAATCAACTTCGGACAGTCAGGTGACCTGGCAGTCGTCGGTGACTGGAATGGCGACGGCATCGATACGCCTGGCGTCTTCCGACCCTCGACCGGGCAGTGGCTCTTAACCAATAGTCCCAACGTCAATAATTCTTCCCCTGCGGCCGATCTAAGCTTCTTCTTCGGCATAGCCGGCGACGTTCCGTTGGCAGGCGACTGGAACGGCGATGGGATCGACACAATCGGAGTATACCGCCCTTCAATCGCCGACTTTATTCTCAGCAATTCGTTTTCAGGAACTATCGACATCACCGCTCAGCTTGGCCTCTTTGGTGACCGGCCTCTGGTTGGCGATTGGGATGGCGATGCGATCGATTCCATAGCTGTCTTTAGGACCGGAACGTTCTTCCTTCGCAATTCCAATACGACCGGCGTGGGGGACACCACCTTTGCGTTTGGGGTCGCCGGCGATATTCCGGTGGCGGGCGATTGGGACGGTAAACCCGCCGACAACCCGCCCAATAGCGGCGTCAACGATCCCAGCGAAGGCTCGAGTAGCGCCGGCCAGACGCAAGTGTTTATCACTACCTGTTCCGATCCGGACCGGTGGACTGACATTCATACTATTGACTTCAGGATTGCCAGGAGCATTGGCAAAGGTAATGGTGTCCCGCTAATTCTCTGGTTGCAGTTTGATCAGGATCGTAATGTCGTGCGCTTCTACGACCCGGATACCGGAGTATGGAGCGAAGGCTTCGTAGGCGCGCCAGACGTGCTTGCGAGTCGTTTCGCAGAATTGCATCTGGCAGGCACAAACTTTCAAGGCTCGGGGCCGACCGGGCCGAGTGTGCGGGTTACGTGGGAGGTGGTCTTCAAAGACGCTGCCATCGGGAACAACTACAAACAGTACTTGCAGATCACGGATGACTCTGGACTGAGCACCGGGTTTGACAAGGTCGGGTCGTGGAGCGTGACGCGATAATTTAGATCGAAAGCTACAAGAGCGGGGAGCTATTCTGCGCCTTGGTTAAGCGCCGGCTCGGGCGGAAGCTTGATGGTAAAAATGGCGCCGCCATCAGGAGCATTTGCCGCCGCCAGCGTGCCGCCGTGTTCGGTAATGACGCGATGGGCCAGTGCCAGGCCAACGCCATGGCCTTTTGCTTTCGTGGTGAAAAAGGGAATGAAGATGCGTTGTAGATCGGCAGCCGGAATGCCTTCGCCACTGTCTTTGATCTCGACGACGACCCAGTCTTTGCGAGCCGCGTCTCGTTCGCGAGAGCAATTGACATGAACTCGTCGGTCAGCCTTCTCTTCCAGGATCGCCTCGGCAGCGTTGCGCAGGAGATTCAGGAGCGCTTGTCGCAGCATTCGTTCATCGGCGCGGATTTCGACTCTCTGCGCTTCCTCTGTGTTCTCTGCGTCTCTGCGGTGGGCTGTCTCGCGAGTCGATTCACCGCCGAGACGCAGAGATCGCTGAGGTTCCGCAGAGGAAATACTCTCGTGCTCGACGATCAGTGTGACCTTGCGTTCTTCGAACACCGGCGCCAGTTCGCGCTTACACCCGTCGATTAACTCATAGAGCGAAACCTCCTCAAGCTGCAGTGGCTGCGGGCGCGCAAAGTTAAGAAAAGCAGTGACCATCTCCGAAAGATTGCGGACCTCGTTCAGCAGCGAGACCGTTGCTACGCGGCCACGCTCGTCGAGGTCGAGGTTCTGCAATAGCTGTGCGTAGCCATGGAGGGTCGCAATCGCATTCTTAAACTCATGCGCCAAACCGGCCGACATTTCGCCGAGGCTTTCGAGGTTTCGTTTGAGCGCCACTTGTTCCCGTAATTGCGTTACTTCAGTGATGTCGGTCAGCAAACACAAAGCGCCGCGCACGCCGCGGTCCGGCGACAAATCGATGGGCGCGATCGTCGCTCCCAGCCGCCGCACTAAGCCGCTGCCGCTGACTGTCTCAATTTCTTCACGCCGATACAATCTTCCCGTTTCTAAGCACTCTTCGACCGTTTCCGCCAGGCGCGGCAACTTGGCGAGTAAGGTTCGAACCGGTTGGCCCAGCGCATTGCCATCAACATCCAGCAGCGCGCGGCCGGGTCTGTTGATGACCATCGATTGCCCTTTGCCGTCGAAGGCGATGAGACCTGAAGGGACGCTTGCGACGATACGTTCGCTGAACCGTTCAGCGGAATCCGCGCGCTCGCTGGCCTGCGCGGTTAGTCTTTCAAGCTCTTTTTGCTGCGCCTGAAGTTTGGCGACGACTGATTGAAATGTCTCAAGCACAAACTGGGCCTCGTCGGTTGACTTCCGGGTATGGGCCACAACCGGAGCGCGTTCGGCTTCACCGACAAGCTGGCGGTAAGGACGGACCAACCAGCGCAACAGGAAAAGGATGCAGAGGAGGCTGCCAATCAGGATCGCGATGAATGCTGTCAGCAAAATCGGCCCACGCGCGGCGGGCGTCGCCGGTGCAAGTGCATACAGCAACACCGCAAACAGCGTCGCCAGCAGAAAGAAGCCGATTAGCAGCGAGACACCAAATTGAAGACGGTTACGAGCCATAAAACGGCAAAGGGCAAAGGGCTAAGAGCAAAGCGCAAAGAACCAAGATCAAAAGATCAAAGATCGAAGTCCAAAGATCAAATCACCTGAACTGTCCCGCATACCACTGAACGATGTGCGAGCCGACCAGCAGCGCGACGATTGCGCCGATACCAAGAAACACACCGAAGGGCAGCAGCATCTGCATGTCTCGCTTGCCCTGCCGCAGCATCAACGCGATGCCGATGATCGAGCCTGACAGAACGCCGAGAAAGATTGTCAGGACCGTTAGTCGCCAGCCAAAGTACACACCGACCATAAACATCATCTTGACGTCGCCAAGGCCCATGGCTTCAATGCCCCGAAGTTTTTCCCATGTCCAACCCATCAACCACAACGAGCCGCCGCCAATCAGTCCACCAATTAGCGCGCCAACAAGAGAGGAAGCCCAAACCGGCATTCCGTGAAGGATCCCGTTCATCAGCGACGGCAAATCATCGAAGTATGCCGTCGCGGTAAAATACGGAATCGCGACTCGCGCGACGAGCGCAAACACGATACCCGGATAAGTAATCGCGTTTGGCAGGAGCATGTGCTCGGCATCGATGAAGATTAGCGCGACGAGCGCGCTCACGAAAACAAGATCGAAAAGCAGCGCCGGCGTCAAACCATCATGCCAGATGACCGCGACGTAGAGCAGCGCAGTCAACAATTCCACCGCTGGGTAACGAGCCGAGAAACGAGTGCGACATGAACGACAGCGCCCACGGAGTATCAGATAACTCAGAACCGGAACGTTATCGTAAAAAGCAATCGCGACCCCGCACGAGGTACAGCGTGAATGCGGCAGGACTACAGATTCCTCGCGTGGCAGTCGATGAACGACGACATTGAGAAAGCTACCGATGATTGCTCCAAAAACGCCGACGATGATGTAAGGAACGGGCCAGGGAAGGGCGGACATGTCTGGCAGGAGCGATGCTGAGAAGACATTCATGCCAACAGCATTGTATGAGGGCAAAGAGCCAAGAGCAAAGAGCAAAGGGCAAAGGGCAAAGCGCCAAGGGCCGCTCTTAGCTCTTTGCTCTTAGCCCTTGGCTCTTTGCGCTTGGCTCTTTGCCCGTCTGCATCTCCCAGAGCATGAGATGCTTCAGAAACGCGTGATGCGCAGCAAAGCTCGCGATGCTCCATCCCGCGAGGCCGTCGCGCAAGCCGCCTTTGAGGATCAGACTTCGCACGAAGGCGGCAGGACCCGCGGTGGTAATCTTGAAAGGAGAAGTGCGTCGGCCAGCCTCGAACATTTGACGAGCCGCGAGCGGCGCGTAGCGCTCGCCAATCATCCGGTGGTCATAAGCAGCATCGCGTCCGGGATAATGCAGAATATCGCCGGAAAGCGTCGGGACGTGCGCACCAGCACTCATCTTTACCGACTCGTGAATGTGCGGTCCTGCCCAGTGCGCGAGAGATTTTCTGAAGAGTCGCAACTGTCGATCCGGGTACCAGCCGCCGCCGCGAATCCAGCGGCCCATGTAGTAAGAGCGCCGGGCGATCAGGTATCCATCGGCGAGTTCGTCATCGTTCTTCTCACGAAGCTTGTCGATCGAAGTCTTTAATTCTTCGGACACGCGCTCGTCGGCATCCAGGCTGAAAACCCACTCGTGCGAGGCCTGATCGGTGGCGAACTGTTTTTGCGCGGCAAAGCCTGGCCAAGGCTGATTGAGAACGATAGCACCGCACTCGGCGGCAATCTCGCGAGTCTTGTCAGTGGACTGCGAATCCACGACGATGAGTTCATCCGCCCAAACGACCGATTCACAGGCTGCGCGGATATTCTCTTCTTCGTTGAAGGTGATGATCGCCGCAGTGATTCTCATTGCCGACTTCCGATTTGGTTCATTGCCGATTGCCAATTGCCGATTGTCGAGTTGCGTACCCCAGAGTATATACGCGCGTCCGGCGCCGCCAGTGGGAGATCAAGAAGGTGGTGAGATCAATCGACAAAGAAGTGCGTATTTGACACTCATATTGCGCCGGAATACCGGAGTCAAGAATCATGAAGAAAGCAAATCGGACAATTGGCAATTGGCAATT
>WNGK01006204.1_pt1 | contig 16812 bp, 15 predicted proteins | sample 5400601 | NCBI WGS metagenome assembly WNGK01 (sample SAMN13153376, study PRJNA577476) | soil metagenome | isolation source: 60 cm soil or saprolite under Garry oak tree replicate 1 | place: USA:California | collected 2016-06-15
GGTTACTGGGCTTACACCGATGACGGGTGGACATGGATCTCGTACGAGGATTTCGGCTGGGCAACTTATCACTATGGCCGCTGGGCGAATCTTTCTGATTATGGCTGGACCTGGTTTCCCGGCGAGGACCTTGATTGGGGTCCAGCATGGGTCTCCTGGCGTACCGGCGGTGATTATGTTGGCTGGGCGCCTTTGCCTCCACGCGGTCCGGGTGTCGTTTATGCTGGCCAGCCAATTGGGCCGCAGGTGGACATCGAGTTCGATATCGGTCCGGAGTATTACAACTTTTGCGAGGTTCGCTACATCGGTGAACCGGTCCTGCGCAATTACATCGCTCCGCCAGTGCAGAACGTCACCTATATCAATAACACGGTGAACGTCACGAACATCACCGTTAAAAATAATGTGGTCTACAATTATGGGCCGAATTACGAGGCGCTAAGCGCACAGTCAGCCCGGCCGATTCAGCGCCTCAACATTGAGCGGCAGTCGGCAACCGATCTTTCTGCAGCCGCCAAATCCGGCGCGCTCACCAAAGTGCAGGGAAACAAACTCGTGGTGGCCGCTCCGACCAAGCTCGCTAAGGCGCCTCCCACCGCCAAGCCTCCAACTGTGAAAACCAAAGTTGCGCAGCCAAAGCTCAATCGCGGCTGGGCCGGGGTTCCAAACGAGGCGCAGTTAAAACAGAAGATTAAAACTGAAAATCCCAAGAACGTTCCCCCGCCAACTGGCGCTGCAGCTCGTGGAGCGGGGAGCCCGCCACCGGCAGCAGTTGGCGCGGGCCCAACGGCTCCGGGCGCAGGAGGCGCGCCGCCGATTTCACCTGGTCCAAGAGGTAAACCGGGCCGTGGCCCTGGCGGAACAGCCGCAACACCAGCTGGACCGCCAGCAGGCGGCGCATCGGCTTCACCATTTGAACGAGGCAAACAACGGCCAGGAGGACCCGGGGGCCGACCTCAGCCCGGAACGACAACGAGCCCTGCAGGTGCGCCTGTCAGGACACCGATGCCATCCTTCCGTCCGTCGCCGCCACCGCCTGAACAGAGCCAGCCCCAAAGCAGGTTCGGCCCGGCCCCCAAACCTGGACGGACCGGTGGTGCCGCAGGCACTCCAGAGCAAGGTCGCGGGAAAGCTTTCGGAACTGAGCGTGGTGGCACCCCACCGCCAGCCGGTCCCGGTCCCGGCGCGCGTGAGCGTCGCGGCGCTACAGGGCAAGGACAACCGAGCTACGGTCAGCCTGGCACGCCACCTGGCGGTGCAGGCCCCGGCGAGGCGCGAGGCGGAAAAGAGCGTGGGCAACCTGGCGCTCATAAACCTCCAACCACGCCGCCCGCCGCGGCGGGTCCGGGCGAAGCGCGAGGCGGACGAGAGGGAGGGCAAGGGGCCTATGGTCAACCTGCCGGCCAGCCAAGAGGCGGAGCGCCAGCTGCGGCTGAGCAAGGGCAGGGGAAACCCGCAAAGAAAAAAGGAGAGGGGACTCCGCCGCCGAGGCCATAATAACTTGTTAATTTTCGTAGCGGCTCCGGGGTGAAAAATTCCGGAGCCGCTTTTGTTTGTATCGATAATTGTAGGGCCTTCGCGGCGGCGAACGCCAATTAGGAGGGCCCGCGAATCACACAAATGGACGCGAAAAAATAACGAAACCGGAAATCATCAAACCCTTCACGGCGTTCGTGTGTTCCGTGGGCCGATCTTATCGGCTAGGTGGTTCCGTTAATTCAACTGCCGGGAAATAGACCCGATAACGCTCCACATCGCGAGTCGCTAGTTTCCATCCCATCAACTCGGCATGCGCGCCGATAAAGAAGTCGGGGAGTGGTATGTGAGGAGCGTCACCGCCTCCTGATTTTCGGCGGGTGAGGCGATAGCGCGTGTACGCACGAGCGCACAGTGCCGAAGCGGCAGCAGGAAGATCGACAATGGCTATGCCATCCTCGCGCAGCTCCGCTTCGATTGCTTCTGGAGTTTTGTGTCCGACACAAAGTTCCGCCAGAACGATCGCATTCAGAGCAACGCCCTCGGTTGAGAGTGCGTGCGCAAGAATATTCTGGGCCCACGTACGGAACCGCGACGCTGGATCGCGCGCATCAATGATGACGTTAGTGTCTATCAGAATCACAGCTCGCGCGTAAGCGCACGGAGCTTCTCCCAGCTCATGGCAGGCTTAAATTTCCACCTACGAACTGCTTTGAGAGCCTGCGCTTTCGTAGGTTTCTTTTGCCGGGCGGGACGACGATATACGCGCCTTAGAAGAATTCCTCCCTCGCTTTTCTCACAGGCGAAGACATCTCCAGGGGAGGCCCCGGGGACTACGACTCTTTTCTTTGCATCGGCTGTCAATGTCATTTGTGGGATAATCCCACACCCCGGTCAAGCTGTCAAAGCTGAAGAGCGCCCGTGTCGGACACCAAACCCGTAGTCCAGCGTTCCACACAATGGAGCCGCGGGGGACGCGAGCGACATGGACGGGCAGCCCGCTAGGGCGAGAGAGTGGGAGCGATCGAGTCAAACGCCCTACAAAATTACAGCAATTCTGCGATCTGCACCGCGTTTAGTGCCGCGCCTTTGAGCAGTTGATCGCCCGACACCCAGAATGAGAGTCCGTTTTCAAACGCGCAATCAAGCCGCACCCGGCCTACCTGACAATTATCCTTTTCCGCCACGCTGAGCGGCATTGGGTAACGATTGCTGTGCGGTTCGTCCACCAGTTCCAAGCCCGGCGCTTTGGCCAAAACTTCGCGGGCCTGCTCGACTGACACCGAACGCTCGAACTCGGCGCTCACGGCTACCGAATGTGCGCGGTAAACCGGTACGCGGACGCAAGTCGTCGAGACGCGAAGTTCCGGTAAATGCATAATTTTTCGCGTTTCATCCTGCATTTTAGCTTCTTCCTTCGTGTAACCGTTTTCAAGAAATGAATCGATATGCGGCAGAAGATTAAACGCGATCGGATGCGGATAAAATTCCGCCGTTCGCTCCAGATCTTTTGCCGCCACCTGGCGCTTCAATTCTTCAATGCCGCGTGCGCCGCTACCAGAGACAGCCTGGAAGCTGGTCGCGAACACGCGGCGCACACCGAAGACGCGGTGAAGCGGATAAAGCGCCATTAACATAACCGTCGTCGTGCAATTCGGGTTCGCGATTACTCCGCGATTTTGCCTGACGTCTTCGGCGTTAATCTCCGGAATCACAAGCGGCACGTGCGGATCCATCCGAAAGGCCGATGATTTATCGATCGCGATCGCGTCCGACTGGCAGGCAATCGGAACATAATTTCGGGAAACGTCGCCACCTGCGCTGAAAAAGGCGACGTCGATTTTATCGAACGATTGGTCGCCAAGCTTTTCGATGGGGATTGGTTCTTCGCGAAATCGAACTGATTTTCCAACAGAGCGCGCCGAACCGATCGCGCGCAGGCTCGCCACAGGGAAATTTCGCCGTTCCAGCACGCGTAACAACTCCGTGCCGGCAGCGCCAGTCGCCCCGACGACAGCTATGTGGTAAGCTTTCATGTAACAGTCGGATTTTATCGTTTGGGCTGACTGATGCAAACTTCGCGAACAAGCATACATATCTCGATTCGAGATCAGCTACTCACGCTTAAGGAAGATGAGACGCCGATTCGCACTTATTCAGTGTCCACTTCGCGATTCGGCATTGGGACGGAACAAGGGAGTCTGAAAACACCGACCGGTCGCTTTCGCATAGGGGAGAAGATCGGGGGCAACATGCCGGCCGAGACAATTTTTCGAAGTCGCGTGCCACTCAAGCCGGGTGATCCACTTCCTCCGACCGAGGACCTGGTGATGTCGCGCATTCTGTGGTTGGACGGATTGGACGAGCCCAACGCCAACACGCGCGAGCGCTTCATCTATATTCATGGCACAAAACACGAGGGCAAGATTGGGAGTCCCGCCAGCTGCGGTTGCATTCGGATGCGCAACGCAGACGTCGTTGAGCTATTCGATCTCGTGAATCATGACACGCCAGTAATCATTGAAGAATAGAGCGGGTAGGACGCCGTTAACCGTCTGCAACGCTGTAGCTTCTCCAGACGGCCCGGTCCGGAATTTGTTCGGCTGACACATCCAAAAAAGTCGAGAAAAACGTTGCTTCCCTGTAGTTCCCTGCCTAAAGAGGCCGAAGCAACCTGCTGCGAAAGGAGGCGAGATAATTGAAACTATTAAGACTGATCATGATCGTGGCTGTTTTGGCCACTGCTTTGAGTTTTGGTGCTTGTGCTCAACATAAGGAGACGGTGACCACGGGCGCGGGCACGACCGGCTACTCAAAATAAGTCTGGTGCCCGGTTGTGACACGTTCAAAAAAGTTGAGAAAAGCATTGCCTCCCGGTTGTTCCCTGTCTAAACAGACCGGAGCAACCTGCTGCGAAAGGAGGCGATATAGATTGAAATTTTTGAAAGTGATCATGATCGCGGTCGTAATGGCCAGCGCTTTGGGACTCGGGGCTTGTGCGCAAACGAGGGAAGCGCCTATCATCGTTTTCCAATTAAGCTGGATGAATGGAACTGAAGGGTGAAAGCATTTCTCTTTCTCAACTCGCCGCCGTGGCGCACAACGGGGAGGCAGTTGAGATTTCCGCTCTCGCGCAGCCGCGCATCCTGGCGTCGCGCAAAGTTGTCGAAGAAATCATAGCCCGTGATGCCGTCGTTTATGGCGTTACGACAGGGTTTGGTAAACTCTCTGACGTTCGCATTCCGCGCGACGCCTTGAATGAGCTCCAGCTCAACCTCGTTCGCAGCCACGCCTGTGGAATTGGCGAGCCGCTGTCGGAGCCAGAGGTTCGGGCGATGATGTTGCTGCGCGCAAACGTGCTTACGCTCGGCTTCAGTGGCATCCGGCTCGAGATCATTCAGATGCTTGGCGAAATGCTTAATCGCCGCGTACATCCGGTCGTTCCCGCAAAAGGATCCGTCGGCGCCAGCGGAGATCTCGCGCCGCTCGCGCATCTGGCACTTACGATTATTGGAGAAGGCGAAGCGTTTCTCGATGGCGAACGAATGGAAAGCAGTGAGGCGTTGCGCCGCGCAAAATTAAGGCCCGCAACCCTGGGAGCAAAAGAGGGGCTTGCGTTATTAAACGGAACTCAGGCCATGCACGCAGTAGGTGGGCTTGCACTTCTTCGCGCAAAACGGATTTCCCGTCTTGCGGATATTTCAGGCGCCATGAGCCTTGAGGCGCTCAAAGGCACTCCCGCTGCGTTTGACGCTCGTTTGCAGGACGCCCGGCCGCACGCTGGACAAAGAGCCGCGGCAAAACATTTGCTGACGCTTCTGGAAGGAAGTGAAATTCGTCAGTCGCATCTAAAGGACGATCCGCGTGTCCAGGACGCTTACAGTTTGCGTTGCATGCCGCAGGTACACGGCGCTGTGCGCGGTGCATTGTCGCACTGTGAAGATGTGCTGCTGGTTGAATCTGCGTCGGCGACTGATAATCCACTCGTCTTCTCCGAAAGCGGAGATGTGATTTCGGGCGGGAATTTTCACGGTGCGCCGCTCGCCCTTGCGTTTGATTACGCTGCGATTGCAATTGTCGATCTGATGAGCATGAGCGAACGGCGAATTGACCGTCTGGTTAATCCAGACAAGAACGAAGGACTGCCCGCATTCCTGGCGCGACAACCGGGCATCCAGTCCGGCTTCATGACTGCGCATGTGGCAGCGGCTTCCCTGGTCAACGAAGCGCGCGTGCTCGCGCATCCTGCCAGTGTCGACAACATCACAACCTCGGGCGGAAAAGAAGACCACGTTTCCATGGGAATGACGAGCGCGTTGAAACTGCGATCAATTGTTGATCTTGCCGAAAACCTATTTGCCATTGAATTGCTCGCTGCCGCTGAAGGCTTGGAACATCGTCGCCCTTTGAAAAGCGGCGCCGGTGTCGAGTGCGCTTTTGCCACCGTTCGCAAATTCGCAAGTCCACTAACACAGGACCGGTCACTCGCGAATGATATCGCGCGTGTTGCGGAAGCAGTTCGCCGCGGTGATTTTGATAACGCAGGCGAAGAGTTATGAGCGGAAAAAGGATTATCCACGCGCCGCAGGGCACCGAGCGAAGCTGCAAAGGCTGGCATCAGGAAGGCGCAATGCGGATGTTGATGAACAACCTCGATCCGACCGTCGCGGAGGATCCCGACCGGCTCGTTGTTTATGGCGGAACTGGGCGCGCCGCCAGAAGCTGGGAAGCTTTCGATGCAATTGTTCGGTCGCTGCGCGAGCTCGAAAACAACGAGACGCTGCTGGTCCAATCCGGGAAACCAGTGGGCAAGTTCAAGACACACGACGAAGCGCCGCGCGTTCTCATCGCCAATTCAAATCTCGTCGGTCAATGGAACAATTATACAGAGTTCAATCGTCTCGAGCGTCTGGGCCTGACGATGTACGGACAAATGACGGCGGGCTCCTGGATTTACATAGGCAGTCAGGGAATCGTGCAGGGAACATTCGAAACTTTCGCGGCCGCTGGACGCAAACATTTTGGTGGGTCGCTTGATGGAAAATTCATCCTGACCGGCGGGCTCGGGGGGATGGGCGGCGCGCAACCTCTAGCTGCAACCATGAACGGCGCGGTGTTTCTCGGAGTAGAAGTAGATCCGGCCCGGATCGAGAAAAGATTGAAGAGCGGATACTGCGATAAGATCGCGCACTCGCTCGATGAGGCGCTTAAGTTGATCGATCAGGCACGGAAAGATCGACAGTCGCTCTCGGTGGGACTTATTGGCAATTGCGCGGATGTTTTGCCGGAATTCGTTAGGCGCGGTGTTGTTCCCGACGTTCTTACCGATCAGACCAGCGCGCACGACGCGTTGAATGGGTATGTGCCTAAAGGAATGTCGCTCGAGGACGCGCTGGCACTGCGTAAGAAGAATCCAGACGAATACATCGAGCGCGCAATGCAGTCGATGGCAGTGCATGTCGACGCCATGCTGGCCCTCCAAAAGAAAGGCGCGGTGACGTTCGATTACGGAAATAATATTCGCGCGCAGGCAAAAAAAGCCGGAGTCAAAAACGCGTTCGACATTCCCGGATTTGTCCTCGAATACATTCGCCCGCTGTTTTGCGAAGGACGCGGTCCGTTTCGCTGGGTCGCATTGAGCGGCGATCCCAACGATATTGCCCGCACCGACAAACTCGCTCTCGAATTATTTCCGAAAAACCAAACGCTCGCTCGTTGGATGAAGCTCGCCCATGAACGAATTCAGTTTCAGGGATTACCGTCGCGGATCTGCTGGCTCGGATACGGCGAACGCGCCGAGTTCGGCGTAGCCATAAACGACCTTGTAAAGTGCGGCGAAATCAAGGCGCCGATTGTCATCGGGCGCGATCATCTCGACGCGGGCTCGGTTGCATCACCCAATCGCGAAACCGAAGGAATGATCGACGGCAGTGACGCGATCGCAGATTGGCCGCTGCTTAATGCGCTGATTAACACCGCCGCAGGCGCATCCTGGGTGTCGATCCACAACGGCGGCGGCGTCGGCATCGGTTTTTCGCAACACGCCGGAATGGTTGTCGTCGCCGACGGGACTGATAATTCCAAACGCCGCCTTGAGCGCGTCCTCAACAGCGACCCGGGAATGGGCGTTCTTCGTCATGCCGACGCCGGCTACTCCAAAGCCATCGAATTCGCTGCCGCGCATGATATCGAGATCCCGATGCAGCCTGAACGGCGTGACTAAGTTTGTGGTTTAAGACTCCATGCCAGAAGACGACATCAACTTGCGCGGTGGCAGGATCGTTCGAAGCGAAGAACCGCTTAACCTGGAGATGCCGTTTGAAACGGCTGAGAGCTTCATCACGCCGACTAACTCATTCTATGTCCGAACGCATTTTCCGATCCCGAAAATCGACCGCGACGCATGGTGGCTACATATAGAGGGCGAAGTCGAGAAACCGTTCGCGATTAATTACGAGGAACTTGTCGAATTAGAGTCGGTCACGATTCCAGTGACACTGGAGTGCGCGGGGAACAATCGGAATTTTCTCGAACCGAAGGTAAAAGGAGTTCAATGGGGATTGGGGGCTGTCGGCACTGCCGAGTGGACCGGGGTCCCATTATCGGTCTTGCTCGATCGCGCGGTTGTCAGGTCAAACGCGCGTGAGATCATTCTCGAAGGAGCGGACCACGGCATGATCGATGACCCGAAAAGCCCTCCTGGCGAATTGACGTTTTCCCGCAGTGTTCCGCTTGAAAAGGCGAAGCGTGACGTGTTACTCGCACACAGAATGAATGGCGCGGACCTCCCGCCAGAACATGGATTTCCAGTGCGCGCGATTGTGCCAGGCTGGTACGCGATGGCGTCCATCAAATGGTTGCAGCGCATTATCGTCAGCGCTGAACCATTCAACGGTTACTATCAAACGCTGGATTACGCATACTGGAAAAGGCGAGGGGACATTGGCGAACTTACGCCGCTCTCCGAGATGCAAATCAAAGCGGAAATCGCAAGTCCGGCTCAGGGCGAGGCCGTGTCTGCAAATTCTAATGTTCGTGTTCACGGTGCTGCGTGGACGAGCAATGGTGAAATCATAAAAGTCGAAGTCAGCACAGATGGCGGTGCGACGTGGAGCGAAGCGAGCTTGATTGGTGCCTCCAAACCGAATGCGTGGCGACTTTGGGATTTTGATTGGCACACGCCGTCGAAGGCAGGACAAGTAAATCTGATCGCGCGCGCGATCGATTCACGGGGCAGGACCCAACCAACACAGCGCGACCGCGACCGTGGTACTTATATGATCAACCATCTGCTGCCTATTACGGTTCAGGTGCACTGAGAGTTTTACCACATGGCTAACCAGGCAGAGAAAGGAAGCGTCTTTCGCGCACTTCATGAACGCGATCACGCGTTTATTATTCCGAATCCGTGGGACGTCGGCACGGCGCGCTTGTTGGAATCACTTGGATTCGAAGCGTTGGCAACCACGAGTGCCGGATTTGCATTCTCCATCGGAAAGCCTGATGGCGCTGTCGATCGCGAAACCATGCTCGCGCACGCGGCCGACTTAAGTGCGGCGACCGACCTGCCCGTGAGCGCCGATCTCGAGAACGGCTACGGCGATGATCCGGCGTACGTCGCTGATACCGTTCGCCTGGCAGCGAGTGCTGGACTCGCAGGCTGCTCAATCGAAGATGTCGCCGCCCGCCGTCAGCAGGAACCTTACGAACTTTCGCTTGCGGCCGAGCGGGTTTGCGCCGCAGCAGATGTGGCGCATTCGTTAGGCTTTCCGTTCCTGTTGACAGCACGCGCCGAAAATTATGTGATTGGGCGTCCTGATCTTCGCGACACGATTGCCCGTCTTCAGGCGTTTCAAGAGGCTGGCGCTGATGTTCTCTTTGCACCGGGACTCAAAAGCAAAGAAGATATCATCAGCGTGGTTCGATCTGTAAATCGGCCGGTAAACGTTGTCATGGGATTACAGGGCGTACAGTTGAGTCTCGCCGATCTCTCAGAGATCGGTGTCAAGCGCATCAGCGTTGGCAGTGCGCTGTCGCGCGCAGCACTGGGTGCATTCCTGCGTGCGGCGCGCGAGATGCAGACGCAAGGAACTTTTAGCTTCGCAGAAGACGCAGTGAAGTATGCCGATATTAATGAGATGTTGGCGTAACCGCAAAGGGGCACACGTCGATGTTGTTGAGTTTCGCCGTGCCTTCGCGTTAAATCTCGGCGATGTCGCTAGTTTTTAAAACAATTCAGACCGAAGGCATCGCTGAACTTTCGTACCTGCTTGGTGACGACGACGAAGGAGTCGGAGCGATTTTCGATCCGAGAGCTGACGTTGAGATTTATGTTGAGATGGCGCGCGAAGCCGGGCTCGCTATCACGCATATCTTCGAAACGCATATCCATGCCGATCTGGTCAGCGGTTCTCGCGAGCTTTGCGCGCGTCTTGAATCGGCGAAGATTTATTCCAGTGGAGAAGGCGGCGTCGAGTACGGCTTTGGACCTGAGAAAATAAAAGACGGCGATCGTTTCACGTTTGGCGAAGTGCTTGTCACGGCGCGACATACTCCGGGGCATACACCGGAGCACATGTCGTATTTGCTGGCCGAAACAGACCATCCGGACGAGCCCTGGGCAATTCTCACCGGCGATTCGCTTTTTGTTTCATCTGCCGGTCGCCCGGACTTGTTAGGCGAGAAACACACGAAGCAGCTCGCGGAACAACAGTTCCATACCTTGCACGACTTCTATTTGAAGATGCCCGATCACGTGATGATCTATCCCAATCACGGCGCCGGTTCGCCCTGCGGGGCCGACATCGGAGCGAGATTGAGCAGCACGATCGGTTACGAGCGAAAATTTAATAAATTTTTGCAATTCACCGACGCAAAAAGTTTCAGCGATTACGCGATCCAAAGTGCGCCACCGGTCCCGCATTATTATCCGCTCATGAAAAGAGTGAACGCGGAAGGACCAAAGGTGCTTGGAAACCTTCCACGGGTTCCCGGTGTTCCACCCAAGGCATTCAAGGAAGCAATCGATAGGAAAGCCGGTGTCCTCGTAGACGTACGCACGATGCTTGCGTTTGGTGGCGGTCACATCTCCGGTGCGCTCAACATCGGCGGCACACCAATTCTCTCCATATGGGCGGGCTGGATGCTCGATCCGGAAAAACCAATTCTTCTCGTCATGGAGAACGATGATGATCTTGAACGAATCGTGCGGCTGTTCGTGCGCACCGGTTATACAAAATTCGCCGGGTACCTGATCGGTGGAATGAAGGCATGGGACGCGGCGGGATTCGCGCTGGAAAGAATTGGCCAGATGAGCGTGCACGAGCTGAATGAGCGGAAGGCGTCGCTGCAAATCGTCGATGTGCGTTCACCTGGCGAATGGAAGAAGGGGCGTATCCCCGGCGCGCAGCACATTTTTGTGCCGGAACTTGCCAAACGAATGGCTGAACTCGACCGCAACAAACCGACGGCCGTTTACTGCGGCAGTGGCTACCGCGCGAGCATCGCCACCAGTATTTTGAAGCCGTTAGGATTCACCGATCTTTGGAATGTTCCTGGTAGCTGGGAAGCATGGAAAAAGGCGGGGCTGCCAGTAGAAGGAGCAGACAGCAAATGAATGGGACAACAACTCTGGAACGAAGATCATTCGGCGAGACCATGCGGGCTGATGTCTGGTGGACCCAGCCGCTCCTTGTGTTTATCGGGTTGTCGATTTTCGTCGTCTATTCCACGTGGGCTGCCTTTCAGGGACAGAATTATTTTTTTGGCAATTACGTCTCGCCCTTTTACTCGCCTGAAATTCTTGGTGATTCGCCTCACAGCTGGTTCGGGCCGAAACCGGATTGGTGGCCGACCTGGTTAATCTTTTCTCCTGCACTGCTCGTTCTTTGGGCCCCAGGCGGATTCCGGCTCACATGTTATTACTATCGCGGCGCCTACTACAAAGCATTCTGGGCTGATCCGCCTGCATGCACCGTAGGCGAGCCACGCAAAAGCTATTGGGGCGAACGTTCATTTCCGCTGATCATGCAAAACGTTCATCGCTACTTTCTTTACCTCGCCTTCCTGTTCCTGCTCGTTCTGGCCTACGATGTCTGGAAAGCGCTATGGTTTCCGAACGGATTTGGAATTGGCGTCGGCACCATCGTGTTGGCAATCAACGTCGTCCTGCTGGCCGGCTATACTTTTGGTTGCCATTCGCTACGGCATTTGGCCGGGGGTCTTTTGGATCAATTCTCCAAGGCCCCTGCATGCTACCGAGCCTATACATGCGTGAGCTGTTTCAATCGTCGCCACATGCTTTGGGCATGGCTCAGTCTGTTCTGGGTCGGCTTTGCTGATCTTTACGTGCGTCTGTGCGCGATGGGTGTCTGGACAGATTGGCGGCTCTTATAGCCCCAAGTGATTCGTGTAAATGTTAAAAAGTTAAAACGGCTGCCTTTTTAACGTGTAACCCTTTTAACTCTTTTAACCTCTTGCCATGCCCGATTACGAAACGTTCGAACATGATGTCCTGGTGATCGGAGCTGGAGGCGCGGGTCTGCGCGCGGCGATTGAGGCTTCCGCTGCCGGAGTGCGCGTCGGACTGGTTTGCAAATCTTTGTTAGGCAAAGCGCACACCGTTATGGCGGAGGGCGGGATTGCCGCAGCGCTCGCGAACGTCGATGAGCGCGACAACTGGAAAGTGCATTTCGCCGACACCATGCGCGGTGGGCAATACGTGAATCAGTGGCGAATGGCGGAGTTGCATGCAAAAGAAGCGCCCGATCGGGTTCGAGAGCTGGAAGCATGGGGCGCCGTGTTTGATCGGACCAAAGACGGCCGAATTCTCCAGAGACACTTTGGCGGGCATAAATATCCACGGCTCGCGCACGTGGGCGATCGCACGGGCTTGGAGATGATTCGCACTCTGCAAGATCACGGTGTGCATCGTGGCATCGATGTCCATATGGAGCACACGATTCTTTCGCTCCTTAAGGACGGCGACCGCGTTGTCGGGGCGTTTGGTTACGAACGCGAACGCGGGCGCTTCAAGATTTTTCGCGCCAAAGCGGTGGTCCTGGCCACTGGCGGAGTTGGGCGGGCATACAAGATCACCAGCAACAGCTGGGAATATACTGGCGACGGTCACACGCTCGCGTACGACGCGGGCGCAGACTTGATCGACATGGAATTCATCCAATTTCATCCCACCGGCATGGTCTGGCCGCCGAGTGTAATGGGAATTTTAGTGACCGAAGGGGTGCGCGGTGAAGGCGGAATTCTGACAAACAACGAGGGTCGCCGTTTTATGTTCGATGCGATTCCGGAAAATTATCGCGCTCAAACCGCGGACAACGAAGAAGAAGGCTGGCGTTATTGTCAGGGCGCCAAGGACGCGCGACGTCCGCCGGAGCTCTTAACCCGCGATCATGTTTCGCGTTGCATCGTGCGGGAGATCAAGGAGGGCAGGGGAAGCCCGCATGGCGGCGTTTATCTCGACATTTCCTGGATCAAACAAAAGCTGCCAAATGCAGCCGAATACATTAAACGCAAACTGCCAAGCATGTATCACCAGTTTAAACAATTGGCAGACATTGATATTACGGAGCAACCCATGGAGGTGGGCCCAACAACACATTACATCATGGGCGGTGTGCACGTTGATCCCGATACCCAAATGTCGCGCGTGCCCGGCTTGTTCGCCGCAGGCGAATGCGCCGCTGGAATTAACGGCGCGAACCGTCTGGGTGGCAATTCGCTCTCTGATCTTTTGGTTTTCGGGAAACGCGCCGGCGAATTCGCTGCACAATTCGCGAAACAGAATTCGTTAGGCAAAATCGATCCGCCTCAGGCGGAACAAATCGAAAGTGCTGCGCGTGAGGCGCTCGCTCCCTTCGAGCGAAGCAGCAGCGAAAGTCCTTATCAGGTGCAAAAGGACTTGCAGGACACCATGCAAGATTTGGTTGGCATCGTGCGCAACGAAAGCGAAATGCGCGAGGCCCTGGGGAAGATCGATGATTTCAAAAAGCGGGCTGAAAACGCGGCGGTCAGCGGTAATCGGGAATACAATCCGGGTTGGCACACCGCGCTTGATTTGAAGAATCTGCTCGCGGTTTCGGAAGCGATCACGGTTGCAGCGCTGGAACGAAAAGAAAGCCGCGGCGCACAGTTCCGGGATGATTATCCCGACAAGGACGGGCAGTTTGCCAAGGTGAACACAATGATTTCGAAAGCCGAGGACGGCTCAATGCAGATTCGTTTGGAGCCCTTGCCGGAAATGCCGGATTATTTGAAGCAAATCATTGAGGAAATGAAATGACCACGGATTACACCGATAGAACGGATCGTTTTTGTATCAGTGTAATCCGCGTTATCCGTGGTTTAAGATCATGAAAGCCACCTTCAAGATCTGGCGCGGTGACACGAAAGGTGGCGAATTTCGTGATTACACCACGGAAGTTGCCGAGGGCATGGTCGTGCTCGACGCGATTCATGATATTCAGCGAACACAGGCGCCGGACCTGGCGTGCCGTTGGAATTGTAAGGCCGGCAAGTGCGGCTCCTGCTCGGCGGAAGTCAATGGAATGCCAAAACTGATGTGTATGACGCGACTCAGCGAGCTTCCACTGGAGAACCCGGTGACAATCGAGCCGATGAAAGCTTTTCCAGTCTTGAAAGACCTGGTCACAGATGTCTCCTGGAACTTTCGCGTAAAGAAAAAAATTAAACCGTTCAAGCCGCGACATCCCGATGCGCCCGACGGCACATGGCGGATGCAGCAGGAGGACATCGATCGCGTGCAGGAATTCCGTAAATGCATCGAATGCTTTCTTTGCCAGGATGTCTGCCACGTGCTGCGCGATCACCAGATGCACGAGAGATTCATAGGGCCGCGGTTTTTGATCCACGTCGCTGCGCTGGAGATGCACCCGCTCGATACCGAGGATCGTACCGAGGAATTGCGAAACGAGCAGGGGATCGGCTATTGCAACATCACCAAATGCTGCACAAAGGTTTGCCCTGAAAGCATTCAAATCACCGATAACGGGATCATTCCGCTGAAGGAACGCGTAGTGGACGACTTTTATGATCCGTTCGGCTGGATATGGAGATGGTTGAAGAGGAAGTTAAAAAGTTGAAAGGTTACAAAGTTAAAAGGCGAAGAATGTTTGATGGCAACCGTTTTTAACTATCTAACTTTTTAACCACTTTAACGCTTTTTAACTTTTGCGAAGCATGAGCGAATTAAAATCTCTCCACAAAGACGCAATTCCTGCGGCGCTCGAAAAAGCCGAGCGCTACCGTTTGCTCAACGAACCGGCCGAAGCGGAGAGCATCTGTCTCGATATTCTTCATGTTGACCCCGAAAATCAGGAGGCACTCATTACGCTCCTCCTCGCGTTGACCGACCGGTTCGAAAAAGGTTACGGCGTCAGCGATACGCAAACCAAGGAGTTGCTGTCGCGGATGAAATCAGCGTACGATCACGCGTATTATTCCGGAATCGTGGCGGAACGCCGCGCGAAGGCGAAACTGCGTCAGAACACGCCGGATTGCCGGTTTCAGGCTTACGATCTTTTGCGTGAGGCGATGACTTGGTTCGAAAAAGCCGAATCGATTCGACCGCCCGGGTATGATGACCCGATCCTGCGGTGGAATACTTGCTCACGAATCATCGCGAAGAACGGTCTTGTTCCGCGAGAACCCGAAGAGCACATCGAACTTCCGCTGGAATAGGGGGATAGCCTCCCAGATCGCGATGAGAGCGGCGTTTCTTTTGCGACTGGAGCAGCAAAACACTTTTCATCAATACGCCGCAATAATGTGGATAAGTGGCTACAGTAAGGCATCTTGTGACTAGAGAGGTCCGATTCCCATCGTGAAAAATGCACGCAACGAGACGTACGCGGCGGTCCCTGCCGCATGGAACCCAGCCGTCTTAAGGATTTCGGACTGGGTCGACGTAAAATTCCTGGGTACCCTCAACTTGCATTTTGTACCCAAAGATGCCGTGAATGACGACGGCTCCCGGATGATCAGTGACTCTCGGCCGATACCGGTCATCGGCGTTTGCCTGTTTCCATACAGTTCCATCTTCCAAACGGATGACGGTCCTGCCGGTCAATCCGTTAAAGGTCCCATCCACACGGCTGACAAGTAGATCCATCTTGGCGTGTTCAACCTTCGAGGCCCGCGCCGTAGCCTTCTTTTCGGCGGTTTTCTCCGCCACTTCCCTGTAGCCTTGCAGCCAGGCGTTCAGTTTTTGTAATTCCTCCGGCGAAAGCTTGTTCAAACCGGCCGCCTTGAATTCACCTGGCGTCATCACTTGCTCGATACTGCCCGACATTTCCTCGCGTGCCGCATGAACCCGCGGGACACAAGTGAAAATCACACATAGGCCAAGCATCGAGATTACCGCGTCGCGGAAAATATTCATCGGGCGGACGCTATCAGCCGAAAGCGCAACGTCAAGGGCGAGAGCGAACGGGCGGTAGAAGAACCCAACTTGAGGAGAAAGGGCTTTGCCGGGCACCGTCAGGAGACTCAAATTCATCTAATTACAACATCAGACAATATATGTCATATAAAATCGTAGGCTGTGCCCTCATGAATCACATTAATAAGGATTACGAGATTAGTGTTCCGCCTTCTCCCTCCTTGGCTCCATCTTCTCTCGGTATGAACAACCCCAGAGCGACTTCCGCCGGACCGCCTGCCGGATTCTTGGGCTCCTCGACACTGAAAGCCTGCTCTTGGAGCTTGGCCGCGTCCGCGGACTCGCTTTCAACATTCCAGCAGTCCGAAATGATATTCTTGGTCCGATCAACATCGTAATTGACGCCCTGTGGGATCTGGAAGAACGGCTCCGCTATTGCCTCCATCTACACTGCGAGGCTCAACGCAGTTTCACGAAAAAGCACGCTAACAGTTCGCGCGCGAATCAAATCCCTAAAGGATTTGTGTAGGGCAGCGGTTCTGCTTAGGTTCGGTTACTAAATCCCTGAATACGAACCCGAAATCAACATTCAAAGCTCCCAATGGTGCTGTTTAGTAAACGTTTGAACTCAATGGTAGCTGCGGTCTTTGGCCTTGCCCTGTGCGCGCATGGTGCGCAGGCTCCGCAGCACGTCAATAGTAACCAATTGTCCACGACTGTAGAAGATGTCGTGGTGCCGTTACCGAACGAACTTTTCGGGGCACTGAACAAGCTGGGGGCGGTAAACTGGAAGGAACATGTCCGCAGCGATGAAGAACCCAATTTCACCGAGCGACCGCGTATCGCTCTCTTGCTTGGGACAGTGATTGCCGATGGCTTTATCGCGGTGCAAGCGGAGGATGCGCCTGCAGTAAAAG
>WNGK01003576.1_pt1 | contig 16809 bp, 18 predicted proteins | sample 5400601 | NCBI WGS metagenome assembly WNGK01 (sample SAMN13153376, study PRJNA577476) | soil metagenome | isolation source: 60 cm soil or saprolite under Garry oak tree replicate 1 | place: USA:California | collected 2016-06-15
GTCTCACGAGTTGCGCCATGCAGAGAAATAACAACGGGGAGGTACGTCGATCATGGCCCAACAGGAGGGGGATGCCTCGGATAGGCAAACCATCACAAATCAGAATGCACGAGAACGACTTCAACTTGACTATGAGCAAACCATCGCATACTTTAACCTCCTGGATAGATGATTGCCCCCTGTGGGTTCGTGAGAATCCACAGGTACAGAATTCGGCTTATGGTTTGCTCAAACCCACACCCAGGCTGTTTGAGAGGGATTGCACAACAATCGTGCAATCCCTTATATGTTTCCATTGGTTCAAGTTTATTCACAGCTATTCAGATTCGTTGCTGTCATTTTTACTGTCACGTTCCTACCTGCTAACTGTTCGTGTAAGGCGGAGTGCACCGCTGGGGAGACAGAAATTGAGCCAGTATTTTTCGTGTGTACGAAACCATCCGCTGGAATGCTCTCTTTTTTCTCCTTTGACAGACTCCGTATACGGCTCTACAGTCAGCGATTTTTCCAGGATGGGTATTCTGTGATACCTCCTCCCCAGATACCCGCCTAAAATCGCTGACTGTAAGGGTGTGGTGACGTTTTAGAGCCTTACCGAAATGTAACTTCCGCTTTGAATGTGCTATCTCGTATACTTTATTAGGGAACGATGCGACAAAAGAGGTGTTATCTTGAGAAAGCGGCTAAACGGTACGGCAAGAACAGATCAGTAACTTGGGAAAGGCATATCTTCATTGGAACGAAAGGAGGGCGAGGTACATGCCATTTGTCGCGGAACACAAAGAAACAGGTGCACGCATCGACGTAACACATGCGGAGAATCCACGCCTAGAGATCGACCAGGAACAGTGCGTTTGCCCATTATGTGGGGGACCGTTCACCCTGCGAGCGGGACTCATTCGCCGGCCACACTTCGCACATCGCGTTGCCCAGTGCAAATCGCAGTACCGGACTCACCCTGAGAGCGCAGCGCACTTGGAGGCCAAGTGGTTTCTGAAGCATCATCTTCGTGAAGAGTTTCCTGAATATATGACAGCCACTATTGAGTTTGAGGTGAAGTTAGAGCCAATCTGGCGCATTGCAGATCTCATGGTAACATTTCCCTCTGGCTGGAGGCAAGCTCACGAAATACAGCTATCATCCATTACGACGGAGGAATTGCAGGAGCGAACTAATGACTACACCGCTATGGGAATCGACGTTGTTTGGTGGCTGGGCCATCATGCAGACACCGAAATCAATCGTCAATGGTGCATTGAGACGTTTGGCTATAGCCTCAGTCTCCAACTTTCAGCTTAAGGTCTCAGCCTCTTGCTGGCTGCGAGTACAGAGCGGGTCTGGGTATCTGATCTCAGAACCCAAACGACTGTTGCCTGTTCCGGAGGGAGGCATTCCACTAGCTGACTGGGAACTGCTCACACTGAGCGCGCATAGCCATACTGAACGTAGGCTCTCCGCGGATTGTGAAGATACACACGTCCTCAAGGTTACTGGAGTCCAGGCTCACATCAAAGGGAATACACCGAACTCCACTCTATCAATGATCGGCTGGAAAGATGCCTGGAATGTTATATGGTGGAATCTGGTAACGCAGGCGCTTCAGCGTTCTCAGGCCGATGAACCGCTTCCACAATCAGGGATTGATCGCTGGTCTTCAACCTGGCAGAGTTTTCCCTTTCGTATACAGATGCGAACACTCGCGTGGGCAGAACCCACGCTATTTCCGAGCATAAAGGGAACTGATCCCCACCTCGCAAGCTGGTCAATACTGAGAAGACGGCTGATTACAGCGCATCAAAAGCCGGATACTACGCTGGTTTACTCCTCTTCTGATGCTCAAGCGTTTTTGTCTCTACTTGGGCTTGATGGATCGTTGCAGACGAAGCGCAGTTCAAAGAGTCGGAAGCCCTTACCTGATCAGAAGGCACTGCAAAGGGAAACATCAAGAGAAATCCGACCAGAAGAACACTCCTTATCTCAAAAGACAATACGTCAAATCTCTTTATGGGGGAACTCGGAAAATCTCTGAAGGTAAGGTTGTATGGTGGTCCCATATGTCAAGACAAATTTGGAGCTAAAATAAGATAAAACCGAGCCTTTCCTTTTCGTGTGTACTAAGTGCCTATCCGAATAACCCTGCGGCGCGAAAAGCGATCAAGCCACAGGAAAAATGAAGCAAGGCCAGATAGTTCTCCGGCTTTTTGTCCCATCGAACGAGCAGGCGGCGAAAGCGATTCATCCAGGAATGACTGCGTTCCACCATCCAGCGCCGCGCCTTGAAGCCCGCTTCTCGCTTGATGGCTTTGGCTTCTTCTCCGCGTGGGCGAATATGGGCCGTAAAGCCGAACTCGCGCAAGATGTCGCGCACTTCGTCGTAGTCATACCCTTTGTCCAGACACATCCCTGGCGGTTGCTCTTCGCTTGGCTCCGGACGCTCAATTACGATGCTTTCGATCGTTGGTCGCACCAGTTTCATATCGTGGCGATTGGCTCCCTCAATCGCCAGACCGATGGGGACGCCATGCCCCTCGGTGAGCAGGCTACGTTTCACTCCGCTCTTGCCCCGGTCGGTGGGATTGGGGCCGGTTTTTTTCCCCGCCCAATGGGGCTTTGGTCATCGCCCCGTCCATCCTCACCCATTCCCAGTCAACGCCCTTGAGTTCATCAAACTGCTCGAGTCCGGCCTGCCAGAATTTGAGGAAGACTCCCGCTCTCACCCACTCTTGAAAGCGATCATGGGCAGTCGAATGTGCACACAACTCGGTTTGGTCTAGCGCTTGCCATTGGCATCCCGTTCGCAAGACGTAAAAAATGGCATCGGCGCAGTCACGATCCGGCACCCGTGGGCGTCCACCGCCAAAGCGATGCGTGTTGACGTGGACGGGCAGCAGCGGGTGCAGCACCCCCCACAACTCATCAGAGATGCAGAACCCCGTCGTGGTGCGATTATTTGGGGTCCGCTCTCGTTCTCGTTCCTTGGTTTCTTGTCTCTTCATACCTCCTATTTTACCCCATTTTCGGGTTATTCGGATAGGCACTAAATGCCCCTTTTGCGGGGAGGCGCTAGAATGGGTAAATCTCATCCCTTTCTTCCACATACCCGCCTAAAATCGCTGATTGTAAGGGCTTGGTGATGTTTTAGAGTGCCGTTAGCGAAAAACGCTTTACATCATCCTATGGGTTACGAACTGAACACCCAAACGTTCTGAATATCTAGAACATACAATCCTATGGTCAGTCGAGGTAAAAAAGTGTGGTAGGACTGCTTAATCTCCAAGTCTTGGGAATTTTCCTTTTTTATGTAGCGCCAGGTGTCGTAGCAACAAAGGTCTACAATTCTCTGATCCCCGCTGAGCGGAGAAACTTTGCAGATATTCTCGTTGAACTGGTTACATTCAGTATGTTCTATTTGGCTCTCTTCTTTTGGCTTGTTGCTTTAGTGAATAGAGCCGAATCAAATGCCATCCTCTATAATTTTTTAGTGCTCTTAACCGTTTTTATTCTACCGGCCGTTCTCGGCTGGATGGGTAGTACTCTTCGACAGGCTACTTGGGTACGTAAGCTTGTCGGCACCGTTACTCATCCTATTCCTACAGCGTGGGATTATGTTTTCTCAAGAGGGAAGACATATTGGATACGTTTTCATTTGAAGACGGGAGAAAAAGTTGGTGGATATTATGGCCTTAAATCGTTCGCTTCAGCATATCCACAAATGCCAGAACTATATGTTCAGGAGTTATGGAATTTGGATAAAGATGGTCGTTTTGTAGAGAAAGATAAGAGGTCAGCAGGAGGTTATATTAAATTTGAGAATTGCCAGATGATTGAGTTTTTGTCCGACGAGTAAAATAAATTAGAGGAGGTAAAATAATGACAGAAGAACGCAGAGATACCGTGAATGAGCCTGTGAAAGAGAATAAGGGACCGGTCCAGGAAGGATATCAACCTATCGAGGTAAAGAAAGGGTATCAACCAACTGTAGAACCTAATACTCACGTTCCACCTCAAGGCATAAGTGCCTTAGTACCTGTTGCAAGTAGTACATCTACACCAACCGCTACACCACCACAGGCAACCAACACTCCAACCTCGGCAGCATCACCATCGGAAGGGAAGGACACAGCCACCCCATAAGTCCTTTTACCGGCAAAGCAGCAGGCCCGGACTCTTCTTCGAGACCCAGGCCTGTCGCTTTGTACCACTTTACTCTGATTGTGCTGTTTAGAGGATACAGAGGTATTGTGATACCTCTTCTTCCACATACCCGCCTAAAACGCTACCTGTAAGGGCCTGGTGATGTTTTCAGAGTGCTTGAACTGGAGGCTGGCTCATCCAGTCCTCTTGTGTGACTGCCTGTACTAGCTCATTGACAAACTGTACCGTCTCCAAACTGACTGTAATGACTTTCCCGACCAGGCGCACAATATATTCTTCGTCATCTAGTTTATTGGGATCGCTCCCAATGCCGCTGCGTTTATCCTCACTCATCTGGTACTGGTCGATTACCCATTCCAGCGCCGAGCGGTTGCCCAGGCGATAGGCAAAGCACTCCCGTGGGATGCCTGAGAGCGTCAAGCTCTGATTTACTCTTAGAGAGCTACGACCTGGCGTCAGACGCATCTTCTCTACGCGCCACGAGAACGGTGCATCCTGATTCTCTACCCACTTCAAGGGATATTCTTTGGTCTGTTCATACTCCAAATGCAGTTGCATCAACTGCTCGCCAATGCGTGTGCAAGACTGGAAAGCCTCAGTATCGTGAAGCAAGGGAATATGTGGCAGGTCGCGCTTGAGGTTTTCGGCGTAGCGTTCGCGGTACTGCGGGTGGTGCAGCAGGGCATAGACATAGTGGAAGATGTCCCACTTCGTTACGTCGGGGCCATACTTTGCCTGGAATTGAGCCAGCGCCCAATCGGTGATGTTCTCGCGCCGATTGGTGCCATCCTCGGCGTAGGTGTAGTAGGGGAAACATTGAGTATCACCAGTAAGGTGGATATCCGCAATGGTATTTGTAGCCAGGCAATGAAATGATTTACTGGTACCAATAGCACTAAGACAAATGGACACATTTTCGGCTTCAGTAGTCGAAGTAGGCAGCATTTGAGGAAACTGGTAAACTCTTTCTACCAGGCCACGCTCAAAATACAGCCATTGTTTGCAAAATGGGCGATAAAGAGAAAAACGAATCTTATTGTCTGAGAACTCAATATACTGGCTACGTTCGAGATATGCTTTGAGGGTTCCACTCCACTTAATTTTGGTATCATCATAAGTAACGAAATCGTCAACGGTCATAGGCCTAATGCCACGTCTTCGCCAGCGATCCACCTCGACATTATAGGTATCAATAAAACGTTTGATCTTGCCAGCTAATCTGCTTTTATCAAAGTCGTAAGCCCACTCATCACGATTCGTTTTAATACCCCCTCCATAATTCCGAAATACCGTTTGAACATCTTTAGCTTTCTCTGATTTCGCTTCTTTCGTTCCCAACGGAAGAAAAGATGAAAAGTCCGCCGGAAGACTCTGGACCAACCAGTTATGATTCTCGTCAACAATTAGCTCCTGCCAGGGAACTGCTGATATGTCCTTGAATGAACTGAGGTAATCACGTTTCTGTTTAGAACGCCAGTAATCCCCTACGTTATGATAGTATACTTTTTTCTCTGCATGGTGCGATGCTCGAATAAGGAGAGTGATTCCTATGCCCTCTCGGATTTTATCATCGAAGATATTCCCGCCCTCGGCTCGGCGTCGCTCTCCACTGGTGCGAGCATCTCCCTTGAAATCAAAGTGATAGATAAGACTGAAATCCTGTAATAAGTGCCTGCGAAAGCCATCAGAAGCTATGCCATTGAAAAAGCCATTATTGCTGACAAAGCACACAATACCGTCTCGCCCCTGCAATCTGTCAGTGGCCCAACGGAAGAACTTCACATACACATCTGAAAGCGCGTTTTTATTGGAGGCTCTGGAGTCCTTTGCGTATGTCTTTTGAACGCGCTCGTCAACAATGGGATACTTGCGGTTCTTGTTATTATCATTCTCGCTCTTCTGCCCCACGTTATATGGCGGATTGCCGATCACTACCATAATCGGCGCATCTTTTTCGCGCTGCACGCGCTCGGTGTTTTCTTCAACAAACATAGACATTTGCTGGCCTTCGGCGAGTTCGAGGGTGTCAGCAAAACAGATACCCTCGAAGGGCTGGTATTCGCCCATTTTGTCGTAGTATTCGTGTTCGATGTTGAGCGAAGCGATGTAGTAGGGCAGCAGCATGATTTCATTGCAGAAGAGGTCATGCTCATATTTGTACTTCAGTTTGGAGCGCAGGATATGGTTGCGCACCAGGTTGACAATGAAGCTGCCGGTGCCAGTGCAGGGATCGAGTATTTGCACGCCTGGCTCGGCGATGGAGGTGTTGAACTCACGCTTGAGCACCTCTTCCACACTGTTGCACATGAAATTGACGATCTCCTGTGGCGTGTACACAATGCCATGGGTATCGGCCTGCTTGACCGAGAACCCCTGGAAGAAGCGCTCATACACCGTGTTGAGGAAGTGTTGTTTCTCTGACCAATCATCCAGGTTCCGGGCCGCGTTTTCGATGGTGAGGTAAAAGCGGTCCGTTGATTTTTCAAACTCGCTGCGGTTAAAGGCGCGGCTGGTCAAGGTTTGGATCACCTTTTCGATTTCAGCAGCAATCACGTTGCGGCGGGTAAAATCCTGGTTCTGGAAGATGGTACGAAAGAGGCGTTCAGTCAAAAGGTGTTGCACCAGCATCTCATCGACGGTATCACCGCTCATATTCGGATCGAGTGAGGAACGGCACAGTTCAAGAAACGCCGCAAACGTAGAGACAAAGGACTTATTGCGAGCGTGTTCCTCTTTGATACGCTTCAAAAGGCCCTGCGCCAGGTCGGGGATGCTCTCCTTAAAATCCTCAACGGCTCGCTCAAAGGTTGCAATGTCAGGAGCAGCGTAGCGGAAGAATTGGTCGAGTACGTTGGTGAGGTCCTTCGGCTGTGTCAAATCGACCTCAAGAACAGGCTTGCTGTTTTGATAGAGAATAGCGCGGCGCGTATCCTCAAAAATGGTATTGGAGATAGGATAGCCAGCGGTGATCTTCTTGCGGATTTCGGTGCCCAGGTCGTCTTTGGTGTCCTTTGCTTCCCAATAGCCGCGCGGAAGATTGAACCTATCGCGAAGTGTGCCATCGGGTCGTTTGCCATTGGCCAGCGTTTGTTCGGGGATGAGCACCCAGTTGGCCGACTGGGCAAACGCCGCCAGCAGGTTTTGAAAGGCGCTCCTCACCGCTGTTTCGTGTGTGACCTTTTTGTCGTGATAGGCTGCAAGTTCCAGGTAGTAGTGGTCAATGGCTCTCTTCTGTGTGGTAGTGATCTGCATACGACGCTGGCCGCCCTCTCTCCATACTGCGTTAAGCATCCTGAACAAACTTGAGCGTAATATATCACAGATGAGGCTTGTATGACCAAAATTCCGGCTAGATTGGCCCTTTTGTATAGGAGAGGTTTATGAGGCGAGCAAAGAGAGTGCAACAAGAAAACGACCGGCCCGGACTCTTCTTTGAGAGAGAACCAGGCCGGTCATTTTGTACCGCATTTCTCGGTTCTTCAGTTGTCGTAGGCTCTTGCTCGGTGGTTTCACCTCCTTTTCCTGACCATGCTGCTTCTAGAGTACAGAGGTATCATCGGCAGAAAAGAACGGAGCTTCATAGGACATTCTGGTGATCCAAGTCATCCCTATGTGCTGTTCCTTCTCACGACAAAGAGGCCAACTCTTCCAACGACGAGGCTTCTACGCCAGCTCACCTGGCGAGCTCCCCTCAATAAATTTGGCCTTGTAGGCTCGCCACCTGGTGTCGTTGATCCCCAGCGCCCTTTTCAGCGTGTTGAGTTCAGTTTGACTCAGGTCTTCTTCAGCCTCATAACAGTGTTGGCCTATCTTCTGCTCTTTCACATGACGCTTCTCGATAGTGGTTGGCCAGATTCCTGCCAGCTTCTCAAGCTCGAGCAGATCCTGCGTCAATACCGCCTTCAGCTCTTCAAAGGTTTTCATGCTTTGCTCCTTCCCGTGAGCAAGCTTGTCACTATGCTTCCTCATCCTCAAAGTCCTCAGTATCCCACGCATCCTCCTCGTCGAGTCCATCCGGGTCATCTGGCGCGAGATCCTCTTCGTCCCCCTGTTTGTGGTGGACCGTCTCCAACCGAAAGCGTGCCTCTCTTCCGTCATAGAGCGGAATCGACATGATGCCTGAATCGCAGTACCAGTTGCCATCTGACTGCTCGTAATGCACGTACCCGGATACCCAGTTTTTCCCGACCCGGATATCCAGCGAATCCCCCTCGAGCAAGGGTATCTCACGCAGGCTATACTGCTCTCCTGGTCCATAGACGAGCCTGCCTTCTCGCTGTTTCATAGCGATCTCCTGTAGGGTTCATTCACTTCTGATCCGCTAATCTGGCTACCTCAAGCTGTAAAGTTTGGAGTATCTTGCTTGCTTCTACAGCTTGCTCGATTATGGCTTTGATTGGTGCAATCTCAGATGCATCAGCAGGAAGTGCTTCTAGTGCGAGGTTCAGATAGAGAGCAATACCTGCTGCGCGTGAATAAGCAAGCTCTGCATTCTCATAGGCTTTGAGGATCAGTTGGCCAGGGGTTGTTTCTGGTTCCGCTTGCACTCGTGAGAGCGCCCCCGCTATTCGGTCAATATCCTCTTTGCGATACACAAAGTGCCTCGTGTCCCCTGGCAAGCTGATCCTGGCTATTTCCCCTTGCCGAACGAGGTAGTAGAACCGACTGGCAGAGATGCCGAGTATTCTCATGGCTTCTGTCGCCGTGTAGTAGGTATCGCTCATGTCATACTCCTGCTTTGACTGTGCGGATGAAATGAGAGAGTGAATGCTCTGCTGGCCTTGCCATCCTTTACCTAATACTACTGTTCTTTTTGTGAGAAAGCAAGACGGTTAGCAGATGGTATAATAGAAACTCCATAGAGTGTGGTCAAAATTAAAAGGAGCTTTTTCATGTCAGATCAAGCGGCAGGCGTCCTGGTCACAGTGGATGTTGTTATCCCGCGCCTTTCTCCCTCTAACAATGGATGGGAAGTAATATTGATCCAACGAAATAAACAGCCTTATCAGGGTATGTGGGCGCTTCCTGGCGGTCATTTAAACACGGATGACTTATCGTTGGAGGCCGCGGCTCAGCGTGAGGTACGGGAGGAAACTGGCCTTGATATCCCTTTGCATCTATTCAAACAGGTACAAACCTATGAGGATTTTGAAGACCCGCGCGGAAAGTACGTTTGCCTGCTCTACGTCCTATCAGAGCCACTAGAGCACCGGTCAAGAAATCAGGCGGCATTCTGGAGATCAGCGGAACGAGCCAGGACGTGCAAATTGTGAACCACGGCGCACCGGCGCAGATCGAAGAGATTCTTGCGCACTCCGCGATACCGAGCGCGTCGCCCTTGCCATCGACCAACATGGGCAAGCGTATGCTCAACTGCTACGCGCTCGCGCAGCTTGGCTCGCCCCTGCGGGGTTTGTTGACGTTCTCGTAATTCGATGAGCAAGGCTTCATCGGGATGAATACTCACACTGCGTCCCTTGGAACTGGTGGTACATTGGGCTTTCAAGGGGCACTCCGCACATACCTCTTTAGGAAAATGGACCATGCCACCAGGAATAAAGGGCATCTCCTGCTTGGCGGGACACTGGATGGTCTGTCGTTCCCAGTCCAGGTTGAAAGCTTGCTTGTGGAAGTACTTGCTGTCGCGCACTGGCCAGGCTTTGCAATAGATCTCCAGGTTCTTGTCTCGTTCACGCACCAGATGGCTGCTCAAATACGCTCGGTCGATGTGCAGTTCTTTCAAAGCAACCTTTTGCTGCTCCAGATCTTCGCTGATCGCTTTGGTGACACTCGCTTCCGCAGCATTGGCTGGCGTGACTCCTACTGCTCGAATGAGGCCAGTATCCAGATCATGAAGCACATGGCGTTTGTATCCATCCACACGCACACTGCGGCTCTTCCGTCCATGCCGCATCTGTCCATCTTCGATACTGATGCGTCGATCTTTGGCCACTCCTTTGATGAGGTTTGCTTTCCCGTTCTCATCGACTTGCACATCTTGTTCTCTGACTTGCTGGGCCATTTCCAAGGACGGCTGGGCTAGTTCTCTCTCATCCTGTTGCAGCGTTTGCACCCAGGCTTCCACAGCTTGCAACGCGTTCAAGACCAGGCCCAACACCTTTTCTCGCTGTCCAACCTGATCCCAATCACAATCAAGGACTGCTTTCAGACTTGACCCACAGACCATCTCTGCCCCAGCCTCATTCCCCACTTCGACCAGCTCTTCTCCCCGTTGATCAGCTACCAGACCCATCGCCTTTTTGAGTGCGTGGCCGATGAGGTTGTAGGTATCTTCTACGCGTCCAGCACCCCATAACGGGCTACTATCTAAGACGGCGCGTAAGGCTCGTGACCCAAACATCTGGCTTTGGCTGGCAATCTCGATGGTTCGTTCGATGAGCCGTCGATCCATCTGCGCTTCGATGAGAAGCTTTCGGAAAGCCACCAGCGTTCCCTTGCTAAATGGGGCCTGCTCGGTGTCTAAACAATCGAGTACTAATTGCCACCGCCGATCCATGAGTGTCGCCTCAATGACTTCATCATCCGAGACTCCCGTGTAGGCTTGCACAATGGTTGCAAGGGCTAATTGTGCTGGCGGAATAGGAGGCTGCCCACGGAGACTCGGTGCATAGAGCATAGTCAATTCTTCTTGAAAAGCGTCATCAAATAACTCATGGCGGTGATGACGGAGAAAGACAAACAATTTCGCTCGTTTGATGCGGGTGATGATGGTTTGCTCTACGCACGATGGCTCAATTGGCGGTTTCCATGATAATGGGCGCATGTGATGCTCCTTTGCTCTTCTTCTTCAAGGGCAGCAAACGTTGCTTGGTCAGTTGGTCGCAACGAGCGCGGGCCAGATATTTTTCGAGGGTCAGACGGAAACGAGTATGAGGCTATACCATTTTTCTCTCCCATTTTCCCGTGAGGGGAACGCTCGCGATCCTGGCGAAAAGAGGCAAGAGGATCATTAATTGGCTTTCCAGGCTCATTGAGTAGATGCAAAGAGCAAACTCCCATTCAAAGAGAGCTTGCTCTTTGCATTCGCCCACTATCGAAGGAGGCCAGAACCCCCCGCCGCTGCGCTTCAAAGGGGAAGGAGCCACCGATTTGCTCTTTGGCCTGGAGATGGAGCCCCACCCCTGGTCTAGGCCAGTCCTCCGTCTACGTGAATCTCCTCGCCCGTAATATAGGAAGCGTCGGACGATGCCAGGAAGGCCACCACGCTCGCCACTTCTTCCGCCTTCCCAAGCCGCGCGAGCGGCACTGTCGCGCTCATCCGATCCAGGCGTTCCCGCGTTTTCTCTGGGCTCAATCCCGCTTGCTGGTAAATTGGGGTCAGGATCGGACCCGGGCTGACCACGTTGACTCGAATGCCCCGTGGAGCCAATTCAACTGCCGCCGTCTGTGCCACGGCTCGTAACGCCGCTTAGGCTGCACTGTAGGCACTCGTCCCGTGCCTCCGCCAGGGGGGAGTGATCGGAGCCAAAGCGATCAGGATGATCGAAGCCCCGTCATTCAGAGAGGGGATCGCTTTCGTGAGCGTGAAGTACGCGCCCTTCGTATTGATCGCGAACAGCTCGTCATACAAGCTCTCCGACGTGTCTATGAGCGCAGTAAACTTGCCCACGCCGGCATTGACGAACAGCACGTCAATTCGGCCAAGTTCCTGCGTGACCGTTCGATACAGCCGATCAATCTCCGAGAGCTGCGCCACATCTGCCTGCACAGCAAGCACCCCATCGCCAATTGTTCTGGCGGCTTCCTCAAGCGTCTGGGCGTTGCGTCCCACGATGGCAAGTCTGGCCCCTTCTTCGTGAAGCCGTTTCGCTGTGGCAAGCCCGATGCCGCTAGTGCCTCCCGTCACCACCGCCACTTTGTTTTCGAATCTCTTCATCGCAAGCCTCCTTCATATGCTCCTTTGGTGTTTCCTTCTTTCCTCTCCCTCTTGCATTCGGGATGACTCACGCCGCTTTTCCTTTGCACGTCATGACAGCTGGCGTCGCACTGGGCCACGTCCTAATGAGTGACCATGCCGGCGGTCAGGCTGACGGTCGTTCCAGTCGTTGCGCCGGCGAGATCGGAGGCCAGAAAGGCCGCCATATTCCCCACTTCTTCCAAAGTCGGACCCCTGCCCAACAGATTGCGGCTCATCCAACGCTCTCCCCATGCTTCGGCGCGTTTCTCCAGCTCCGGGTTGCTCTGGGCGAGCGTCTTGTCGGCTGCGCCTTCCGACCCAGCCGAGTGCAGGCAGACGGTCCGAACGCCATGTGGCCCCAATTCTGCTGCGAGCAGGCGAAGCATCGCTTCCACCGCTGCCCATGCGGGACCAAAGCCGGCCGTATAGGGCAAAGGCATTTGAGACACCACTGCCGTGATGCCCATAATGACGCCCGCGTGTTGCTTGACCATGTACGGATAAACCGCCGTGGCCGTATGAAACGTGGCTTTCGTGTAGTCGATCAGTGGCATCGCAAAATCTTCATAGCTTACCTCCGTCAGCGCGGCGCCTTGCTCACCCCCCGGTTTGTGAGTCGAGGTGGCACAAAAGGAGATGTCCACATGGCCGGTCTGTTCGACGACGGCTTTGACAAAAGCCGCCACGGCCTCCTTGTCCAGCACATCCAATCGCTGGGTCTGGATCTGTTTGTCCGCCAGTTTGTTGAGTGCGTCCTCATGGTGATCGGCGACAAAGACCGTCGCGCCAGCCTTTGCAAAGGCCGCAGCGACAGCGCCGCCGATGGAACCTGCTCCGTACACCACTGCTGTTTTATTTCTGAGGATATTCTCCATTTCGATTCTTCCTTTCGCTCTCGTTGGGCGACGACCATATCTCAGGCTTTCGTCGTGCAATGAACTTACCTCTCTGTTCTTGGAGAGGAACGACAAAAAAGAATAAGACCCTCCCCCTTTCAATTAGGAAGAGGGGAGGTTATCACTCAACCGTCAGCACGACTTTGCCGCGAACGTGGCCACCCTCGATTAGCTTATGCGCCTGCGCCACGTCTTTCAGTAGGAAAACGGCTTCCAGGTGCGTTTTGAGCTGACCTGCCTCGAACAAGGGCGCCATCGCCGCCATCTGCTCCCCGGAGGGATGCACCAGGGGCAGTGAGAAGGCGACGCCATACTGGGGAGCGAGCTGCTCCCCAAGGGAGCCCACTCCCTTCTGGGCTGGGAGAGAAACAACCACGCCGCTGCGCCTGACCACCTCAAAGGCGTGCTTGAGCACATCCTCACCAATCGTATCCAGCACGACATCGACATTCTTTACGGCATCTCTGAAATCCTGCCGTGTGTAATCAATGACGACATCAGCGCCCAGATCCCGCACCAGGGCCACGTTGCGCGTCGAGGTGGTCGCAAAGACTTTCGCGCCCTTCCATTTCGCGAGCTGGACAGCATAATGACCGACGCCTCCGGAGCCGCCGGAAATGAAAATGCTCTGCCCGGCTTCTAGATGGGCTATATCGAAGAGTGACTGCCAGGTTGTCAACCCGACCAGGGGAACGCCAGCGGCTTCCTCATGAGAGATCCGCTGTGGCTTGCGGGCAAGATCCTCCGCCGGGACTGCCGTATACTGGCTGTATGCCTTTGCCTCACCGGGAAAGCGCGGCAGACCATAGACCTCGTCACCAATGGCAAATTGCGTAGCCCCCGCTCCCAGGGCCACCACCTCGCCGGAGATGTCCCAACCCAGGATGTAGGGCAAGCCTTTTGCGCCACTGGTAACAGGTACCGGGAACTGGCGCGAGATGGTATCTACCAGATTAATGCCGACGGCCCGTACCCGCACCAGGACTTCTCCAGCCTGCGGCTCTGGCCGCTCCACCTCCTCGTATGTCAAGACATCCACATCACCAAATTCATGGATCTGTACCGCTTTCATTGTTGCCATTCTGTTCTCTTCTCCTTATCTTATCGAGTAATGAAGATCACTTTCCTGTTGTTCTCCTGGTAGAACTGTCCAGGTTCCACTGTTTGCTTACTCACCAGGCCTCTGCTCATCTGTTCGCTTCTGCGGGACCAGCAGACCTACGACACAAGTGTGACCCCTGCGGAAGATACTAGCAACGCCTTTCCTGCTTTCTCTTGTGGATCGCTTGCACACTCGACCACAGCCCTGGCGACATCCTCTGGTGTCGGTCTCGCTCTTATGGTTTTGATAAAGTCGGCAGGTGACAGACCCAGAGAGGACGCGTACGCTTCGACCGCCACCTTGCCAAGGTCAGTCTCGGGCATCATCCCTCCCGGTACCAGCGCGAGGAACCACAACCCCAGATGCAAGCGATCGGATTCCTTCTGAGCGTACTTCGCCAGAAACATCTGCATGCGCTTGGCGCCAGCATAGCCGCCTGACAGCGGCGAATCTCCCATGGCTGCGCCGCTGGACATGAGGATCACGGTCGCCCCCGCGGGCAGCGGTGTGGTCAAGGCGGCCTGAGAGAAGAGCAACGATAGCTTCACATCGCTATTCCAGTTGCGGGAAAACTGCTCCCACGTTTGCTCCACCAGGGGCGCCATATGAGGGATAGAACCCGCGCACACGACGAGGACATCTGGGGCAACCGTCTCAAACACCTGTGCGGGAGCGCCCTCCGAAGTCGCGTCCAGCGCGAGTATCCGCACGCCTGGAAATTCAGCTGCTAGCTGCTTGAGCGGCTCAGCCTTTCGCGCAATGGCAAGCACCCGCGCGTCCTCAGCGTAAGCCGCGGCAACAATGGCGCGCCCCAAACCACGGCTCGCTCCAATGACGACCACGTTCTTGTCGTGGAAGCGTGGTGCCTCGATTCCTTCGTTCATACCTTCTTCTTCCTTCTCTACCAGCAAATGTAGCCCACAAAAACGAACGTCTTTTGAAAAGCTACTCAGCTTCGTGCGACGAAACTCGAACAAATCTTCTCGATAGACAGAGTATACCCTTGAATGCTGAGACAATCTATGATAGATTGTCTTAAATAGTTGTCTGATTGTCTCAAGATCTGTCTGATTATCTCAAGAGAGGAGAAGAGCATGGACGTGCTCACAGATGTACTGGATGCACTCGAACTGAAAGGGTGTATCACTGCGCGTAGAGCGCTTGTTCCTCCCTGGCGCTATAACTTTGCCGCCAGTCAAGATATGATCTTTCACCTGCTCAGCTCTGGTGGGGGCTACCTCTCCTTCGAAGGAGATCCAACACCTCCGATGCGGATCGAGGGTGGGGGTGTCCTGCTCTTCCCTTTTGGGCACGCTCACTCGATCAGCGATGAACTCACGTCACCCCTGACCGGGGTCTCGCATGTGGCGTACTCCGCACAAAGTGAGTTCCGAGCCTTCCCAGATACGGACGAGGGATCAAAGATGGTCGTGCTCTGTGGCGCGTTCCGTTTGGAGCATCCCGGAGCATTTCCCTTGCTGCACAGCTTGCCAAAAGTGATTCACATTCCCGCAGAACAAGGCCACATAGCGCCGGGCTTCACCGAGATTGTGCGTTTGATCGCACGTGAAGCAGTTGCACCTCGGCTAGGAACGGAAGTGATGCTCAGGCGATTAACCGAACTGCTCTTCATTCAAGTCATCCGGATCTGGGTTGAGCAGCAAGCGGGGGCCTCAAGAGGATGGTTAGCAGCGCTCCACGATCAGTCCATCAGCGCAGCTCTGGGCCTGATCCATCAATCACCTGAACGCGGGTGGAAGGTTGAGGAACTGGCGGAGGCGGTGGCTCTCTCCCGCGCGGTATTCTCTGCTCGCTTTACCCGTCTGGTAGGTGAGCCCCCTATCACGTATCTTACCCGTTGGCGCATGCACAGAGCGACCCGTTTGCTCAAAAACAACGTCGATGTGGAAAAGATCGCAGAGCTTCTTGGCTACGAGTCAGAAGTGGCCTTTCGCAAGGCCTTCAAGCGAGAGGTCGGCATGCCCCCGGCCAGATATCAGAAGCTTGGGGAACCAGTCTCCACGACATGACAGATAACGTGAAAAGCGGTTCTGGCCTAATGTGGTGTGGGTTTCCCTCCAGAGCGCAGTTCTGCCAATCCCTTGCTCTATTTCTTGACCGATGCTCTAGCAATAGTTTTCCTAAACCGGATGAGGCAGTAAATGGATGGTCGCTTCATTGTGCAAAATGGCGTGACGCGGGCGGGCGTCGTTTTTGGCCTTTCCGGTTTTCCTTCGCGCAAAGAGAATGGACTGCTATCTTCTCGCGCGCCTCGCGAGAGAAACAGAACGATTGAAAGGAGTTCTGAGGATGAACGAACCCATCACCACACTCGACACCCGACACGGCGTACCACGCGGAGGGGTCACGCCATGGGAGGAGACGCGCCGGGTGTTGGAAACAGCCGAGCTGTTCTGGCTCTCAACCGTGCGGGCCGACGGTCGCCCTCACGTCACGCCGCTCGTGGCCGTGTGGCACGACGGGGCCATCCACTTTACCGCTACCGACACCGCGCAGAAGACTGTCAACCTGCGTGGAAACCCGCACGTCATTCTGACGACCGGCTGCAACCAGACGGAAGGATTCACCGTGGTAGTTGAGGGCGACGCCGTGCGGATCACCGACCAGGACGCGCTCGAACGCGTAGCCTCGGTGTGGGCGACCAAGTGGGATGGAAGCTGGCCATACCAGGTACGCAACGGGTATTTTTACCTCTACGATGAAGACGAACAACGAGT
>WNGK01004103.1_pt1 | contig 16808 bp, 12 predicted proteins | sample 5400601 | NCBI WGS metagenome assembly WNGK01 (sample SAMN13153376, study PRJNA577476) | soil metagenome | isolation source: 60 cm soil or saprolite under Garry oak tree replicate 1 | place: USA:California | collected 2016-06-15
TTGGGCATGCTCGACGAGAGTCTTTTCAACCCATGCGCCAAATCTATCCACACGCACAGAGAAAGCAGCTACATTTGCAGAGAATGAAGCAATGTTTTGTTCGATTGTCGCGAGTCTCTCTTCAGGTGTCATGTGATCCTATACGTCCTTCCTCATGGTAACAGTATATCCATGGGTATCGGACAATCGGGCAAAAGCCGCGGAACGATCGATTCACGGCGGCGGAATTGGCGACAAGTCTGATAATGCCTCTCCTGAGTGCCGGAATACGCCCAAACGCAATCATTGGTAATGTCCGCGACCCAGTACTCAGGAACGCCGGTCTCCCCATACAGACTTGCCTTCACTGTACGATCGTAATCGAGTGAGGAATCGGCGATTTCGATGATCAGGAATATCTCCGATGGACCAGGGTGCGCTTTGGTGTAGAAGTCGGCTCTTGGACGAAGTAAGAAGATGTCGGGTTGGGGTTCATCCCAGTCATCGAGACGAATCGCGCCGCGAACGCCAAGGATTGCGCGATTGCCGACGATCGGAAACAATCCGTTGCTCGCCCGAAGAATGGCTCCCTCGTGCGGCGGCCCAACGGGACTCATTATTAGAATCTCGCCTCGAATGAGCTCTACACGGTCGTCTTCGGACAAGATGCCGGCATCCACCATGCGGTGGTACTCGTGAACGTTGAACAATCGTCTGGAATTTTCGGCGGCCATAACACCGGCAGAATATCGCAAGTTCAGGGCCAACGCTAAGCGATTGAAATCGCAGGCGGGGCTGCTTTGGACGGGTCCGATTTGTCCGCGTTTTCGGCGATAACGCGACTACTCGTGGCGGGCCATAGCGGAATGACGAAGCGTGTCGCGCATCGTCACCGACACGATGAGAGAAACGGCAATCACCGTTGTGAGGTAGTAGTAGAACCAGGTTTCGTGGCCGATCGATTTAAACCAGAGCGCGATGGACTCGGCTGGGCCGCCGAAGATCGACACGGTCACCGCATACGGCAGGCCGACGCCGGTAGCGCGCACGAGCGTCGGGAACAATTCCGCTTTAACAACGGCGTTGATGGATGTGTAACCCGCAACGATCGTCCAGGCGGCTGCGATCAAGAAGAAGGCTGTAAGCGCGCTCTTCGTTGCTTGTAACGCATAGAGAAGGGGAATGGTGAACAGAGTTCCCATGGCCCCGAACCAGACGAGAAGCCAGCGCCTGCCAATCTTATCGGAAATGGCTCCGTAGATTGGCTGCAGGCAAAGAGCGAAGACCAGCGATGCCCCGCTGACCAGCGTTGTCTGGTTGTCACTCATGCCGACGGACAGCTTTAGAAACTTTTGCATGTAGGTGGTGTAGGTATAGAAAGCCGTGGTGCCTCCCGCCGTGAGACCCATTACAATCAAGACTTCCCGCGGATAACGAAACAGCTTCCGGAGCGAGCTCTCGCGACGAGACCTTTTCGCTTCGACAAACGCATCGGTCTCGTGCAGGTTGCGGCGCATCATCAATGCCGTAATCGCCAGCAGCGCCCCGATCACGAAGGGTATCCGCCAGCCCCATGCTCTCAACTGAGCCGGAGTCAGCAATAGCTGCTGCAGAACGAGCAGAACAAGAAGCGCGCAAAGCTGCCCTCCGATCAGCGTCACGTATTGAAAGCTGGAATAAAAGCCGCGGTGCTTCTGGTCGGCCATCTCGCTCAGATAAGTAGCGCTGGCGCCGTACTCACCGCCGAGACTCAATCCCTGAATGATGCGCGCAAAACCAAGCAGAGCCGGCGCCGCCGCTCCGACGGAGGCGTAGGTCGGCGTGACGGCAATCATCAACGATCCGAAACACATGAGCAGGACCGACAGCATGAGCGCATTGCGCCGCCCGTAATGGTCGGCCAGGTGTCCGAACAACCAGCCGCCGATCGGACGCACGATGAAGCCGATCGCAAACAAAATGGCCGCATTCAGTTGCTGGATGACGGGATTGTTGCCTGGAAAAAACGAAGCTGCAAAGTAGAGCGCAAATGCCGTGTAGACATAGAAGTCATACCACTCGACGAGATTGCCCACCGAGCCGATGAAGATCGCCTTCAGGCGGCGCTGAACATCGGAAAACCGCAAACGGTCATCTTCGATGTGGATGGAAGCCCGAGCCATGCGCAATACAATACTGCGTTCCGGCTACGGGGTTCAACAAGCGCTGTCGACAGATTTTGCGCGTTTGGAGCAAAAGGTCGCTCTCTCGTTAGGCGCCATAACGGAAAAGATGGATCTGTTCCGGCGAGAGATGCTGGCGGAAATCCGAGCCGCCTCTAAATAGAAGCGGCTCCTTGAGAATTAGTTCGGCCCGTTGGTTTTCAGCAGATCCGCTACTTTCGCAACTCCGGCTTTCGCGCACGCATCATCCTGTTCTTGGGTCGAGCCGGAACTTCCCACCGCACCAATAACGTCGTTTCCGATCTGAATCGGCACTCCGCCGCCCAGAGCTAGAATGTCGGCGATATCGCGCTGTGGAGCGTATTTCGGATCCATGGTGCGCTTCTGAAATTCCAATGTGCTCGTCCGGAACATCCGGGCCGTGTAGGCCTTGCGCCGCGCCATTTCCACTTGCTGCGCGCTTCCGTTTTCGTCGCGCATCATGACGAGTACTTGTCCGGCGCGATCCACAACGGCGACGGCGGTGTTGTACCCCTTCGATTTGCATTCGGCAAGGGTGGCTTCAGCGATGATTTTCGCCATGTTCAACGATATAGTGCGCTGCATGACGACTCCCTGCGCGCCTGCCCGGCCGGACAAAATGGCCAAGACGCCAATCAGAGCTACGGCTCTTAACGTGTAGTACATCAATCCTCCCAATCTAAGAAATCATGACTTTTCGCGGATGCTGCGAATTATCTTCGAGGAACGATTTCTTGTTCTCCAGATCTTTTTCCGTCGGCTGCACTTTTCCGGTCGCATCCGTTACTCGGGAAACCAGTGTGTGCTCACCGGGAGTGGCGCCGGTCCAGATGTAGGTGAACAGCTTCCACGAGTACTTGCTATTAGTAGCGGAATCCAGCGCCGCCGCCTGCCATGGTCCCTCGTCGACGCTGACTTCGACGGACTTGATCGGAGTACCGTCGTTCAGCACAACCCCGAGCACTTTGTACCGGTTGCCGTCTCGCGTGACGCGCGCGATGAACGACTTCAACTGCATGTGCGTGACGGCCGTTTCGTTCCATCGCATTTCGCCATCGATCATTTCCCCTCGAACCGTGCGATACCAGCGCGCCTGATACTTGCCGAGGTACTGTTCCTCCTGTGCATGGATCTGCGACAACCATTTCACGTTACACACGCCATACCATCCGGGCACAAGCAGCCGCAAAGGCGAGCCTTGAAAGCGCGTCAGCGGTTCCCCGTTCAGACCCCATGCCAGAAACGGATCCGGCGAGAGCGCCTTCTCACGCGGCAGACTCCGGCCGAACTGGTAATCGAAGTCGTATTTCTGAGTTCGAAACTCGACTTCCTCCTTACCGTGATCGGCACCGTAGAAGACAAACTCTCGTGCGTTAGACTTCACGCCTGCAGAGTCCAGAACGTTCTTCAAAGGAACGCCTGACCATCGCCCGTTTGAAGAAAGGCCCTGCAATGGACGGCGATTACCCGAACATTCGAAACCGGCAATCAGTTCCGCGTTGCGCATCTTCTTGAGATCGTCGAGTGACAACGACAGCGGCCGTTCGACTAATCCCGAGATCTTGAGGCGAAACGCGGCAGGATCGATTTCAGGATGGCCGTAGTGCTGGGTGGTGAAGAATTTGTCTTTCGGTGTAAACGGTCCCTCGATCGTGCGGATATCGAGATTCCGCCGGTCCGGCGCCGGTGTGAAATTCGCGTTTGCCGGTACGTCCGTGAACGGCACGACCGTCTCGCCCTCCGCGAGCGCCGGCAATGCCCATTCCGGCACGCCGAAGACACTCAGTCCGGCCAGTGCCAAACTCCCCTTAAGAATTTCCCGGCGCGTCTGTTTCGCCATGTTCGGTTCTCCTTTCCTGTGAAAGTGGATTCTTATCATGAATCAGGGAAGATAAGCCACAAAACCTCACTTCCACTCGTGTTTTGGATACTTGCGTTGCAGCTCGGATTTGACCCGGGGGTAATGCTCGCGCCAAAAATTTGCGAGATCCTGAGTCACTTGCACTGGGCGCATGCTGGGCGCGAGGATGTGGATGCTCAGCGGCACGCGCGACATCGCGATGCGCGGCACTTCCACAACGCCGAACAGTTCCTGGATGCGCATTGAAATATAAGGGAGCCCGTTCGCCTCATAAATCACTTTCGGCGTCCGGCTATTGGAGAGAGTGATCCGTTCAGGTGCATATTTGTCCACAAGCCTTTGTTGAGCGCTCGAAAGCCACGACTTCACCGCCGGCTTGACATCACGTTCCCTGACATCTTTAAAACTGAACGCGCCGAGACAAAGCTGCTCGATGATGTGGCGCCGATCATCGTCTCGAATCGGCGGCAACTGAAGTTCCGGGCACCATTCCGACACCAGATTCAGTCTCAATATCCATTGCTCGATGGCGTGGTCCCAAGCCGGCAGTTGCAGCCGTCCCGCCAGAATCTCCCCGGCAAGCAGCCGTGCCGCAGCATCCGCCGGCGGCGGTTCGATCCGTTTCGATTCGAGCACCAGATCACGAAAGAGCACCACTTCAACAGCCTGTACTCTTCTCGTCGCGGCATCAAACGTGGTTCGCACCTGCGAACGCATTTCGTCAGGGAACAGTTCTCGCAGCCAATCCGGTTCGATTGCTGTTGCGAGAGACAGTATAGTGTTGACTTCCCCCGGCCGCCCGCCGATCTCATGAATTTCGGCCGCGACGATAAGCGGACTTCCACGCCCGGCGCTTTCGCGCGCCAGCGTGCCTCGCCTGCCGTCGACGAGCTCGCATCGCAGCGTGGCTTCATCCATTGTTGCGATGCGATCGCTGAAGCCGATCACGATGCACTTTCGAAGGGCTTCATCATCGATGGGAAATTCGGGGACAGACACCGAATTTCTTGTACTTCCGAAATTCGGTGTCTGTCCCCGAATTTCCCCGTCCCGAGCGATGCGCAGGAATTGCTCATGCAGCGGCCCGACCTGCCGCGCTGTCACGCCGTGGATACCCAGCTTGCGCAGGACATCGATGCGAAATTCATTTTCCACGGCGAACCTCCATGCGCGCATGAGAATCCCAAAATCCGACTTGTCTTTGGCGCCAAAGAACTCTCTGCGTGACTCCAAAACGTCCTTTCCCGGATTGCGAAGCAGCAAGTCGCGACCCTGCGTCAAGGCTGCGATGAGGCACGCGTGATATACGCAGTCATATCCCTCGGCAGCCAGCAACATGCGCGCATATCTGGGATGAACGGGAAAGGCGAGCATGCGCCGGCCGAGGCCCGTAATTGTTGTTCGCGCGGCATCATCTGCGGAACGCTTTAGGGCTCCCAAGCCGATCAGCAGATCTTCTGCATGATTCAGAGCTTTTTCCGGCGGCGCTTCGAGCCATCGGAATGACCGAAGTTCCTCTATGCCGGCAGCTTTGAGAGTCAGTATGACTTCGGAAAGGTCCAGGCGCTCGATCTCGGGTGTTTCCTGCAATGGCCGCTCCGAATGTTCCGGCTTTGACCACAGCCGCAAACACCGTCCCGGCGCGGTTCGTCCTGCGCGCCCGGCGCGTTGTTCGGCGCTCGACTGGCTGATTCGTTCGATGAACAGCGTGTTGATGCCGCGGTGCGGGTCGTAGCGCGGGATACGCGCCAGACCGCTGTCGATGACCAGCCGGATACCCTCGATCGTGATGGAGGTCTCGGCCACATTCGTGGCAACGACGACTTTCGGGCGGTCGTATTGCGCCACGGCTTGATCCTGATCCCGCGGCGGCAATTCACCATGCAGCGGAAGAAGAACGTATCCCCTCGACTCCGGCCGCTGCCGGACAGCTTCGATCGTGCGATGGATCTCGTAGGATCCCGGCATGAAGATGAGCACATCCGGACCGCCGTCGCTGCCGCGCACACCTTGCGAAAATGCGTCGGCGGCGAGATCCCAAACCGGAGGCGCAGTGCTGCCCAGCCGGCGCGGCAGGTAATCCACATCAACCTGAAACATCCGCCCTTCCGAACGAAGGACAGCGCACGGAGCCAGATACTTTTCCAGCGCGCGTGAATCCAGCGTCGCGGACATCACTATAAGAATCAGATCCGGCCGTTTTTGTTCCTGAATATCGAGAGCCCGCGCCAGTGTTACATCGCCGTACAGATGGCGTTCGTGAAACTCATCGAAGATGATGGCTTGAACGCCGGTGAATGCCGGATCGTCGATCAGTTGGCGGAGCAGAACGCCTTCCGTTTCAAACTTGATGCGGGTCGCGCCGCTCGTCACATTCTCGAATCGGATTTGATAGCCGACCTCATGCCCGATCTCGACGCCCAATTCGCTCGCCACACGTGAGGCGAGCAATCGCGCCGCGAGCCGCCGCGGCTGAAGGATCACGACCTGGCCGTTTGCGAGCAGTCCATGTTTGAGCAGGATCTGCGGCACTTGCGTCGATTTTCCGGATCCCGTCGGGGCCTGAAGCACCAATCGCCTGACAGTTGCGAGCTCCCGAACAATCTCATCTTCAATTTCGTAAATCGGGAGCCGGCCGTGCGTGAATGGTATTCTCATTTATTCGGAGGCATAACCCATGAATCAAAAGCCTGTGGGGATAACCGAGCTTGTCTTGCGTGATGGTAATCAATCACTTTTGGCCACGCGCATGCGCATTGAAGACATTTTACCGATTTGCGAGAAACTCGACCGCATCGGGTATTTCTCGGCCGAAGTCTGGGGAGGCGCCACGTTTGATGCCTGCATCCGGTATCTAGGCGAAGACCCCTGGGAGCGGCTGCGTCGGATACGCAAAGCGATGCCCAACACACCGCTTCAGATGCTGTTTCGCGGCCAGAACATTCTCGGTTACAGGCACTATGCCGACGATGTCGTCGAGAGCTTTGTGGAACGCGCGGCCGCAAACGGAATCGACATCTTTCGCATATTCGATGCGATGAACGATCTTAGAAACATCGAGTCCGCCGTACGCGCCGCGCTGCGCGTCCGCAAACATGCGCAGGGAACCATGGCCTTCACCATCAGTCCGGTCCATACGACGGACAAGTGGGTTGAACTCGGAAAGCAACTGGAAAACATGGGATGCAGCTCGATCTGCATCAAGGATATGGCCGGCCTGCTGAAGCCGTACGTTGCGCATGAGATCGTTTTGCGCTTGAAAGAGACTGTGCGCATCCCGATTGCGCTTCACACGCATGCCACCACGGGAATGAGCACGGCCGCGATCGTGAAAGCGGTCGAGGCGGGAGTCGATTACGTCGATACATCGATCTCATCGATCAGCATGACCTACGGGCACTCGGCGACGGAATCCATCGTCACCATTCTCGAAGGCACCCCGCGCGATACCGGCCTGGACCTTCACCTGCTCGAGGAAATCGCTGCTTATTTCAGGAAGGTGCGGCCGAAGTATGCCGGATTTGAAGGCGCGCTCAAAGGCGTGGATTCCCGCATATTGGTGGCGCAGGTGCCCGGCGGTATGTTCAGCAACATGGAGAACCAGCTTCGCGAACAAGGGGCGACAGGAAGGATTGACGAGGTGCTCGCCGAAATCCCGCGAGTCCGTGAGGACCTGGGATTCGTCCCGCTGGTGACGCCGACGTCGCAGATCGTCGGCACGCAAGCTGTTTTGAACGTGCTGATGAAGCAGCGTTACAAAATCATCAGCAAGGAAGCCGCGGCGTTGCTCCGAGGCGAGTATGGTCGAACGCCTGCCCCGGTAAACGCCGAATTGCAGAAACGGATGTTGAACGGGAAGACCGCGGTCACGGGCCGCCCCGCAGATCACCTCGAACCTGAGATGGAACGTCTCAAGGACCGTCTTTCGCAAATTAGCCGAGAGAAGAACCTCCACCTGGCGCAGACGTTTGCGGAAGATGTGCTGACTTACGCCCTGTTTCCCGATGTGGGATTGCGGTTTTTAGAAACCCGAGGAAACGCTGAAGCACTCGAGCCGCAGCGGTAGACTAATCCATCAGAGCTACGACCGCCTCGGACTCAACGGTGTCTCCTACGGCAACTTTGATTTCTTTGATCGTACCCGCCGCGGGTGCCACGATAGGAATTTCCATTTTCATGGCTTCCATGACCATGACAATTTCATCCTCCTGCACCTTATCGCCAACCTTCACGTGGATATTGAGAATTTTGCCAACCATTGGGCTTGTCACGGACGTCATGAAATCCTCCACGTTTATCACACCGGCATCAATCCGTGTTTTTTGCGAGGCCGATCCTCCTGCTTGGATTCGAGCATTTCCAAAGCTTGAATCAGGCGGACGCGCGTTTCTGCGGGCATGATCGCGCTGTGCGCGTATTGTTTGGCCACGGCCTCGAAGGGTCCACTGAATTTCTCCGTGAACTCATCCAACTTTTCCAACCGCGTCTGTTGCGGGTTTGCGGCCTGTTCGATTTCTTTCTTATACAAAACGCCGACGGCGCCAGCGGCACCCATCACGGCCAGTTCGACTCCGGGCCAGACGAAGAGCTGATCGGCTCCCATCTCTCGGGTACACATCGCCTGTTTGGCGCCGCCGTAGCCTTTTCTCAAGTACACGGTGATTTTAGGGACCGACGCTTCGGCATACGCATACAGCATCTTCGCGCCATGACGGATGATGCCCAGGCGCTCCTGCTTTGTTCCCGGCAAGTAGCCGGGAACGTCGACGAGAGTGATGATCGGGATATTGAATGCGTCGCAGAAGCGAATGAACCTGGCCGCTTTGTCGGAACAATCCACATCGAGGCTTCCTGCCAAAAACATCGGCTGATTGGCAATAAATCCCACCGGTCGGCCGTTCAGCCGCGCGAAGCCGGTCACCAGATTGCGCGCCCATTTCGGCTTCAGCTCGAAAAAATCTTCGCTGTCGACCAGGCGGCGGATGACATTGCGCACATCGTAGGGCTTCTTCGCATCCTCAGGAACGAGGTCTTCCATATCGGCGATCATTCGATTCGGATCGTCAACGGAGCTGGTTCGAGGAGGAGTTTGAAGTCCACTCGACGGCAGATAAGAAAGCAGCTTGCGAATCTGCAGCAAGCAGTCCTCGTCGTTGGAACCGACAACATCGGCAACTCCGGAGACTTCGGAATGGATTTTCGTACCGCCGAGCTCTTCCATGGATACTTCTTCGCCGGTGACTTCTTTGATGACGGAGGGGCCTGTGATGAACATCTGGCTCGTACCCTTCACCATAATGATGAAGTCCGTCAACGCGGGTGAGTACGCCGCCACGCCGATGCACGGGCCCATGATTGCGGAGATCTGAGGAACGGTCCCCGATGTGATCGAATTTTGATAAAAAATTTTCCCAATCGCTCGCGTCACATCCAGACCTTCCTGAATACGCGCGCCGGCCGAATCGTAAAGCCCGATGACCGGAACACCGACTTTCCGAGCCGTCTCGATGCAATACGCGATCTTTTCGGCGTGTGCCGCCCCGACCGTTCCGGCGATGACCGTAAAGTCCTGGGCGAAGACGTAGACTGTCCGGCCATCGATCTTTCCATATCCGGTGATGACGCCATCGGTTGGCCGCTTGCGTTCGGCCATTCCGAAATCCGAGGCAGGCGTTTCCGCCAGCATGAATTCTTCGACGAATGTTCCCGGATCCAAAAGCTTATCGATACGCTCTCGCGCGGTGAGCTTCCCTTCCGCATGCTGTTTGGCAATCGCCTTCTCTTCACCGCGCAGAGTTTTTTCCCGAAGCGTGTAAAGCTTTTTGGTAATGTCGCCTCTCGTCTTTGGCATCGCCGCAGTTTACGCCTCTTCGCGTATGGACCTCTACCGCCCATCTCGAAAATAGAATCAGCTTTTCCGAAAACTGACCCAAAAGGATTGTTATGATATCCACCCCTATGTCTTGGATTCGTCAGCTCGAGCAGTTTGTCCCATCAGGATCGTTAACCAAAGGACGCAATTATTTTCGTTCCGGCGCCGTCGAGATCCACGAGGCTTCGGCGGATCGCGTGGAAGCCACAGTCAAGGGAGGCGGACGGTACTGGGTCGTGCTTGATCTGGATGTTGATCTACAAGCCGTCGTGGCTTCCTGCACATGCCCGCATTACGATGACGGCAATCTCTGCAAACACATATGGGCAAGCCTCGAAGCTGCGGAGGCTGAAGGGCACTTGGGTCGGATGGCGGAAATGGATCACGCGACGATCCTAACGGAGATTGAATATTCCGGAGATGATGACGAATTCGACCAACTGGGGGAGTTAAACGAAGAAGATGATGATTTTGGATACCGCCGGCATCGGGCTGAGTACTCACCAGCACCGAGGCCCTCAAGACCGCCGCAAGTAGCTGCTTGGAAGCAGCATCTCACAAGTGTCCGAGAGGCCACCATGCCGCGCGTTGGCGCAAAGGTGGACGCAAAGCGGCAGATTATCTACCTGGCTGATGTTGCCCAGTCGCTGTCCACCGGAGGACTGGTGATCCAGGCCGCTGTCCAGCGGTTGAAAAAGAACGGGGAGTGGGGCAAACCTGCTTTTCAGGAAACCTCGATCCGGCAAGTGTCCCAGCTGGACATCGCCGATCAACGGATGCTTGCGCTTCTCTCGGGATCAGCAGAAGTGTACAGCTATTACCCGTCTTACTCCTCACGCGAACCGGATTCCGTTCGATCCCGGCATCGCTTATCTCCCGGTGCTCAAGATCTGCTGGTATCCATGCTGTGCGAAACGGGGCGATTTTTCTTAAAGCCCTCCCAGCCCCCAGACGCGCTGTTGCCAGTCCAGTGGGACGGTGCTTCGCCATGGTGTTTCAGGGTTGAAGTCGAGCGAGATGATGCCGCCGGCGAGTATGTCGTGAAAGGCTTTCTTGTGCGCGACGACAGCCGGAAACCCTTGGCCGAGCCACTTCTACTCGTTCCGGGACTGGTATTCTACAGAGATCACGTCGCGCGCTTCGACGATGGCAACATGTTCCATTGGGTCAGGATGCTGCGCACGGCCGGAGAACTGAAGATACCGCAGAAGCAACGAAATGAATTTATCGCTGAGATCGCGCAGTTCCCGCTTTTACCATCGATGAACTTTCCCGACGATCTCTCTATGGACCAGCTCACTCTCGAAAAGCCTCCTGAATTGAAGATTCATCCAATGCCGGAGTCCCGGTGGGGAACTCAGCAACGGCTGGCCTGTTCGGTGATCTTCGACTATGGCTGCGTCAAAGTGCCCCAAGCGCATGCCGCGGCTGCCGTGCGCGATCCTGGGCGCGACCGGTACCTAAAGCGAGACGCGGAGGCTGAAATGGCTGCCTTGAGCCGCTTGCCGGAACTGGGTTTTCAGCGAGTGACGCGGGAGAAGCACCAGTGGGAGCTGCCGCCCTCTCGCCTGCCCGTTGCTGTGCGGAAGCTCGTCTCGGAAGGCTGGCGCGTGGAAGCGGACGGCAAGCTGTACCGCCGGCCCGCAAAGTTCGAGTTGAAGGTTGCGTCCGGTGTGGACTGGTTCGAGCTGCACGGCCGCGCCGATTTCGAAGGCCATTCCGTGGAAATGCCGCAATTGCTGAAAGCTATTGCGCGCGGCGAGCACAGTGTGCCGCTTGGCGATGGCACGTATGGATTGCTTCCCGAGGACTGGTTGAAGCGGTACCGGATGGTAGCGGCCCTTGGAAAATCCAGTGATGGACACGTGAGGTTCGAAAGGTATCAGGCAGGACTACTCGATGCGCTCCTGGCCGAACAGAAGGGCGAAGCGCGAGCCCGTCAGGGCGAAGCCTCAAGAGAGGTGACCTTTGATGACGGCTTCATTCGCGTCCGCCAGGAACTGGAGGTCTTTGCCGGCGTTCGAGCCGCGGAACCAGCCGCCACGTTTCAGGGACAATTGCGGGGATACCAGCGGGACGGTTTGGGCTGGTTTCAATTTCTGCGCCGGTTCGGGTTCGGAGGCTGCCTGGCCGACGACATGGGCCTCGGCAAGACCGTGCAAGTGCTCGCGCTTCTCGATTCGCTTGATGCCGCCGATAGGCCGCGTCCCTGCCTGGTCGTCGTTCCCCGCTCGCTGATCTTCAATTGGAAACAGGAGGCTGCGCGCTTCACTCCACGCCTGAGGATTCTCGACCATACAGGCAGCGAACGCATGGACCGATGGAGTGACATTCAAAACTACGACATCATCCTCACGACCTACGGAACATTGCGCCGTGACGCGCCGCTGCTCAAGGATATTTGCTTCGATACCGTCATTCTCGATGAAGCTCAGGCCATTAAGAACGCAACCACCGAGAGCGCCAAAGCCGCACGTCTGCTGAAAGCCAATTACCGTCTCGCGTTGACCGGCACACCAGTAGAAAACCGTCTGGGCGATCTGTGGAGTCTTTTCGAATTTCTTAATCCCGGTTTGCTCGGAACAGCATCTGTCTTTCGCACTCAGGTCGCACCCAAGAACGGAGGTGCGGAGAAACCCGATAGCAATGCGATTGACGATTCGCTGCGGATCCTCTCCAAGGCATTGCGGCCATTTCTCTTGCGACGAACGAAAGAACAGGTAGCCCGGGAGCTGCCGGCCAAGACCGAACAAACCATCTACTGCGAACTCGAATCAGAGCAGCGCCGCCTTTACGATGAACTCCGCGCGCATTATCGCCAGGCACTGCTCGGCCGGATCGACCGAGTCGGAATCAAAAAATCACGAATGCAAATCCTCGAAGCTTTATTGCGCTTAAGGCAGGCCTCTTGTCATCCCGGCTTAATCGACAAGGAACGCGCAGCCCAGTCGAGTGCAAAGCTGGATTCGTTAGTGCCTCAACTTATCGAGTTGATCGAAGAAGGCCATAAGGCGCTCGTTTTTTCTCAGTTCACAAGTTTTCTCGGTATCTTGCAACAACGGCTAGATAAAGAACAGGTTGTCTACGAATACCTCGATGGTCAAACGCGTGACCGTGAAGCTCGTGTCTGCAGATTTCAGCAGGACGATCGTTGCCGCCTCTTTCTGATTAGTCTTAAGGCCGGCGGCTTGGGTCTGAACCTGACCGCCGCGGAATACGTCTTCCTGCTCGATCCCTGGTGGAATCCCGCAGTTGAGGCACAAGCCATCGACCGCAGCCACCGCATCGGCCAAACCCGCAATGTATTTGCATACCGGCTCATCGCCCGCGATACCGTCGAAGAAAAAATTCTCGAACTTCAGAAAAGTAAACGGGAACTTGCCGACGCCATCATCACCAGCGATAACAGTGTGCTCGCAAGCCTCAGCCGCGAGAATCTCGAGTTGCTGTTGTCGTGACGAGCGCGGGGCGGCTCCGAGGGCGAGAGTGTATCGCGGTGATCACGCTCGATTCCTCAGCTGTTTTCGCGCTACTGACTGGGTCTTTTCAGGCGTTGTGATCGGGAATTATTCCTGGGCCGGACGGCGGAGGGGGAAAACGAGACGCCGAGCAGCAAAAAGGAACCTGAGCGGGGGCCTGGAGGACAACGCCATGGCTAGCCAGTAGCGGCCGGGAATAATCTCCGATCCAATCATACACCCGGATGGCCAGCAAATCCACGAACATGCGGGCGCCGTCGCGCAAGGGATGAACCTTGGTCATGTCGCTGTGCGCCCAATGCACGGGCACTTCCAGAGCGCGGTAGCCGAATTTTCGGGCCAGGTAGAGCAGCTCCACATCGAAGCCGAAGCCCGGGATTCTCTGGTGGGCAAACAGGACGCGGGCGGCCTCTCGGCGGAAGAGTTTGAATCCGCATTGGGTGTCTCGAAAATCCATGCGCGCAATGCGGCGGGCGAAGAAATTGAACAGCCGGCCGGAAGCTTCCCGGAACGGCGACTGGTGGACGGTGATCCACTCCGGTTGCAGCGCCCGCGAGCCGATCACCAGGTCGTAGCCGGTTCTCAAAGGCTCCAGGAGCCGGTCCAGCTCGGAGATGGGAGAGGAAAGATCGGCGTCGGTGAACAGGACGTACTCGCCGCGAGCGCTCAGCATGCCGGTGCGCACCGCCGATCCCTTTCCGCCGTTGGCGGGGTGGCGCAGCAGACGCAGGCCCGGCAAATCCGCGCTCATGTTCTGGACCAGTTCGGCCGTCGCATCGGTCGAGCCATCATCTACCACGATCACTTCCGCGGATTCCGGGCGTGCCGCGAGGAAGCCGGCCACCTGCGGCAAACTGAGGCGAAGCCGGCGGGCTTCATTGTAGGCCGGGATGACGACGCTCAGAATGATGGAATTGTTATTTTGCACTCAGAATCTCCTGGCCGGCGCTTCCTTCTGGCCGGGCCAAGCATTGGGGGAATGGATCATTCAGGCTCCGGCGACCGCCGCGGGCAGCCAGACGAGCTTACGGCACCTCAAAGAACACCTTGGCCTCCACTCCGTGGCTCTGGTAAAAATCCACGTAATCCTGGTAGCCGTATTTCACAATCACTCCCCACTTGTTGGTGATCCACTTCTGCAAGAAAAGGTTGGGACCGAAGGAGTAGGAGCGGACATCGAGGGGAGTCAGGGAGACCGTGTTGTAGGCGACCCGCCCGCCGCCCATGCCGCCGCCGATCCAGAACTTCTTCTCTGTTCCGAACTGGACTCCGAAGCCTCCGGACTTGGAAGGAACGGCCCCTGGGTAGGTCCGGTTGAAAGAAAGGTTGGCGTTCCAGATGGTCCGGCCGCGGTAGTACATGGCGCCGACGGTCAGAACGCGGCCGTAGGCCCCTGCCGTGCCGTGTAGTTGCGAGGCCGCCAGGGTGGCCACCAGCCCCTTGGGGTGCGGGATGGAGAACAGGCCCGTGATCCCATACGACAGCTTCGGAAAAAGTTCCGCGCTGCCTTCGGGGCTTCCGCCGATTCCCCCGATCATGTAAAACCACTTGGTGCCGACAATATAGGAGTCTATTCCGAGGGTGGTTTGCGCACCATTGGGCCGCCGTTGCCTGGCGAATCCGAAGCTGGGGGTAAAACGCTTCCCGCGCAGGTACGTAAACCTGCCGCTGAAGCCGTCCCAGGTCCCGTAGTTGTTGTTCACGAAGTTGGAGAAGCCGCCCATTTCCACGCGCAGCAGCGGAGCAGGCTCGCTTTGGCTGGCGGGTGCGGACTCCGCCGGAGCGGGCGCCGGCGCCTGTTCCGGGCCGGGCGGCGCTTGCGCCCAGAGGCACCCTGAGAGCGCCACAATCCATACCGCCGGGAGCAGTTTCCTATGCATGTGACCCATCCTTCACTGATAGTTGCGAGGATGCACTAGTCACCGCGGTCAGCAATGCCGTGACTATGGCCACTAGCGCATAATCTAATAGAAGATTGAACAGAAAAGCGTGCTTGATGGCATCGGTAATCCCGTCGGAAACGGTGATCAGCCCCAGTTGCAGCAGCGCCATGGGCACGATCATGGCGGACCATTCCAGATTCAGCAGCGCGCCGGGGTCCTTCTCGCGGAGCCATCCCCGGGTCAGCAGTCCCAGGTAGACGATGAAAGCAGCCACAACAAACACCAGGGACTTAGGCAGGACCGCCGCCCGCACGGAACTCCACATGGCCCAATCCCGGCTGCGTGCCCCGGGAGGAAAACCGGAAATCTTTTCGTAATTGCCCATCACGGGCCGGGGTTGCACCGTCAGCCTGACTGTAAATTCACCGTCGAAGCGGGGCGAGTTGCTCTGGAACGCGGTGGATCGCGCGTAGCGGGCCAGTTCCGGGTCCAGCCCCAAGGCCGCCAGGTCCTCGCGGGGCGTGGGAGAATCGGCCAGGATGCCGTCAAAGACCGAATTGAAGAGTACTGCGTCGTCCACCAGCGACGGCGCGGAAATGCAAAAGCGGTAGGAGGCGTAGCAGGTCAGCAATGCGAACACCAGATACACGTGGAAGCGCTTCACGTCTGCCCGCCGCATCAGCAGCAACCAGCCGAAGGCGAGAAATACCGGCAAAAGGATGAGGTTCTGATACTTGGCCAGCAGGAAACCGGTGACCGCCAGGAAGTAGGCCGCGATCCAGGCGGTGGAATGACGGGCCGACCCGATGGCCCCGTAGACGCAGCCGACCACGAGAAGGAAAAACAGGAAAGTGGCCGATTCACAGTAGAAGGAATTGAAATACGCTATGTAGGCGATGTCCGTAAATACGAGGGTTCCGAGAATGATACTGATCGTCCGGATGGGCCCCCAAAATGTCCGGGAGGCAGTCAAGACCATATAAATGAAGCCCACAAACAATGCCACGTGCAATGTGCCGAGCAGGAGAAGATCAAAGGAAGCTTGGTGCGCCAGCCGGCTGATTCCCAATGCGGCTGCGACGAAAACCAGCTCGGAGGAGATGAACGGCGAAGCGTACTTCCGGGCTTCCACCCGGTCGGTGACGTAGTGCCGGTTGAAGTAGCTGAAGTTCGAGGTTGAAAAAACTAAGGATTTTTCCCAAGCTAATGTCCTGTCGGCTGGTTAAGCCGAATGAAAATGATAGGGCGATGCCATTGAGACCTCAATTCAATAGGAATCTGGGCCTAATGCGATTTGGGCCGAAAGAATGACCACTTTCTTAACGGCCTGACCTCAAAGCCGCAAGCGTATGCGAGTTGATCTCACTTTCAACATGGGACAAAGGTGACTTTGTCCAACGGTGTGCCCGATGATTACTTGCCAAGACCTAGCGTTGTGCACGCCCACGCAATGCGTTCGGGCCGCTCCCGAAGTTCAGACCGCCTGACCTCGCCGGACTTTTTCTAGTGGTCGATGAAATCAGAATGAGCCCAAAAAATCGTTGCGTAGGT
>WNGK01004049.1_pt1 | contig 16804 bp, 15 predicted proteins | sample 5400601 | NCBI WGS metagenome assembly WNGK01 (sample SAMN13153376, study PRJNA577476) | soil metagenome | isolation source: 60 cm soil or saprolite under Garry oak tree replicate 1 | place: USA:California | collected 2016-06-15
GGCACGGGTCAGCGCCAAGTTGTTTGCCCATGCAGAACTGAACACGGACGAGCTGCTTGTCGCTCTGTCTGATTCGAAACGAATTCCAGCGGACGAGGCGACCGACAGTGAACTCGGCGCTGCTCGCAAAAGTAAGAACTGAGGCCGGCCATTATGTCCACCCTATTGAAAATCGACGTTAGCTCTCGCGGCAAGCTTTCTATCTCCCGCAAACTCAGTTCGCTCTTCCTTGAACAATGGACGAAGGCTCATGCCGATTGCAAGGTCATCGAGCGCGATATCGCCACGACCGACCTCCCGTTTCTGGAGTTCCCATGGATCACTGCCAATATCACCAAACTGTCAGCTCGAACCGAGGAGCAAAAGGCTTTGCTCAAACTTAGCGATGACCTGATTGCGGAACTCCAACAGGCAGATGAATACCTGATCGCAACACCCATGTATAACTACGGAATTCCAGCCAAGTTTAAAGCTTACGTAGACCACATCGTTCGTAGCGGACTTACTTTCAAAATGAATCCTGATGGCAGCTATGAAGGCCTTCTCAGCGGTAAGAGGGCGACTGTGATCATCGCGAGCGCAGGCGAATATCAACCTGGAGCCCCTGCTGAAGGACTTGACACGTTGAAGCCCTACCTGCGCGAGATTCTCGCGTATATCGGAGTGACCGATGTGACCTTTATCCAATCCGGTTCTACATGGAAGGTGGACACTGGATCGGAGCAAGCGGACGAACACGTCGCGCCCTTGAAAGCGCAAGTTAGGCTGGCGGCCGGCGCGTAAGGCCTCAAACGCTTCCGTAAAGCGCGTCTTCGACCAGCTTGGAGGGAACGACTGCACCTTGCCTCGACACTTAGACGCTAGCCGGACTCTCGTCAACGACGGCGCGGCTGGCCTGTACATTTCGAGAACCTAAATTTCGAAAGGACCCAATGGCTACTGCGAAAGAACTTTTGTTGGAGTACATGGAGCTGATAAGGACCCCCGAAAAAGCAATCTCTCTCTTTTCGGTAGAGGCTGCCATTGAAATCCCATACCTGGTTGAAGTTGGCCTTCCCGGGAGATTCGAGGGCCACAACCAGATTCTGAAGTTCCTTCGACAGATCAATGAGCTTTTCCCTGATGTGTTTTTCGGAAGGCTGATGGCCGAGGGCGGCAGGATCAAGCTCCTGCGCGAAGCGATCAACATTATTAGCGCCGCGCAAACCATTCTTCCCAATGGACTGTCCGATGTGGCGGTTCAGAGAAGCGCGTCGCTGTGACGGATCGTATCCGGATCAGGTGTAATTCTGGACAGGCACAGTGCTCTGTTGACCGCTGACCTTGTACAGCTAGTCTCGCTGAGACTCAAGTGAGATCAACAGACAGGAAGCATGAGGTGACAAGGATGATTCACTCCGATGAACTGAAATCTGTGCCGATCTTCTCCTGCCTGACGGATCTCCAGCGTGAACGGATCGCGAAGGGTGCTGCAGACCTCTTTGTTCAACCGGGAGAGTGGCTCATTCGGGAGGGCGACATGCCATCGTTTTTTGTTCTGCTCGAAGGAGAGCTCGAGGTCGAAAAGGAATATGGCGGAGCAGGCACAGTTCGGGGGCGTTATGTGCCCGGTGACTTCTATGGTGAAACTCCGATTTTGCTCGATTCACCCACCATCGCATCGTTACGCGCGCATCTGCCATCTCGTGTTCTTCGATTGGACCGAATGCTGTTTCAAGAACTGATCGACTTTTCGCCAGAGTGCTCCGACATCATCGTGCACACGATGATGAAGCGGGTAACGACGATCCGGGAGTACATCCGGGACAACAGTCCATTACGGGCTCTCGTGGCCGGTTCGCAATATGACCCTGAATGCCGCGACATTCGAATGTTCCTATCTCTCAACCACATCCCTTATCAGTGGGTGGATAACCAACGCGATCCAGATCGCGTTCCGCTTTGCGTGTCTTCTGATCCCGCCGGGCCGTTCGTTTTGATCGGCAACTCGGTGCTGATTACTCGGCCGCTCACGGTTCGCAAGGTTGCCGAGGCGCTGAAAATGAGCACGAAGCCAGCGAAGGAAGACTATGACGTGGTCGTCGTTGGGGGAGGCCCCGCAGGACTTGCGGCTGCGGTTTACGGGGCATCGGAAGGACTAAGTGTTTTGTTAGTTGAGAAGACCGCTGCGGGTGGCCAAGCAGGGACCTCATCCCGCATCGAAAACTATCTCGGATTTCATAACGGCATCTCTGGGGAGGAGTTGAGTTCCCGAGCGTTGAAGCAGGCTACTCGCTTCGGCGCAGAAATGGTACTCACCCGTAAGGTTGAGAGAATTGCGCCGACGCCCGAAGGCTACTACGTAGAACTCGATGGCGGAAGCCGAGTGCATACGAAAACCGCGGTTCTAGCAACTGGCGTAGATTGGCGCAGACTTGAAGTTGAGGGAATAGATCGACTACAGGGAAAGGGTGTTCTCTATGGTGCCTCCCGCATGGAGGCGTTGTCGGTCGTCGGAAAAGAAATTTTCATAGTCGGAGGAGGCAACTCGGCCGGCCAAGCAGCTATGTTCTTTTCGAGCTACGCAGCATCTGTGACAGTGCTTGTGCGCGGCGAGGGTCTTGTACTGACGATGTCACAGTATTTGATTGCCCAGCTCAATCAACGCCACAACATAACCGTCGAAGCCTACACGGAGGTTGTCTCAGCCGACGGAGAACACTGTCTAGAGTCGATCTCTACGACAACGAAGGGCGCGCTTCCCCGTAAGCGTACTGCTGATGCTCTTTTTGTGATGATCGGGGCAATTGCGAGGACCGATTGGCTTCCCCCGACTCTCCAGCGAGACGCAAGAGGTTTCGTTCTGACTGGACGCGATCTTCTCGACTGGAGAGAGCCGCGCTCACCGTTTCTGCTCGAAACCAACCTGCCCGGTATATTCTGCGCGGGCGACGTCCGCCACGACTCAATCAAGCGTGTCTCAAGCGGTGTGGGCGAGGGTAGCATGGCGATTGCATTCATTCATCAGTACCTTGTGCTTCAGCAACCGATAACAAGGGGCTTGTCGACCTTGGCTGCATAGACCGAGGTTTCGCAAAATCGCGCCCTGAAGGGGCGGCTCAATACGGACGAGAAGATGACTCTGGCGCTTCATCGCAACTGCTTGCTAGGCAGGAATTTTGCTGAACAGTTGCTGAACAATAGACCGCAAATGAGAGCTTCCAGCGCAACTGAGAAACGCGCAACGCAAACAAAACAAATGAAAATCGGTCGGGGCGAACAGGTCAGGGTGAATTAGCAAACCGCTGCAACTGAGAAGACCTTAGAGCACCTTACAGCATCTCAGAACAGCTCAGGCTGTCTCTTGCGACTGAAAAATCGGCGGTTTGGAAAACCGCCTTGAGTCTGCACCACAAGAAGGGGTAACGAGCCCCAGATTTCCCACAACCTAAGTTCGGGCCCGGCATCAGAGATACTGGGACCGCAGCCAACGCGCTAAGTCCTACGAAGAATTCCCTTTTTATCATCGCATCTTCAGCCGCTTGAAAACGCGACGATCTGAGACGAGTTCTCACCGTTGTCGCCACGTGAATTGCCGCACCTCGCCGGCGAAACCTGTTTTCGGCCACATACCTATTCGTGGCCAAGACGAAGCTGATCTCCCGGCTGCAGGACGAACAGGAGAAACACCATGGCCACCGCTGGAAAGACTCTAGCAACCCCGTTGACATCCGACACGCAAGCCACTTATTACAAGGATGCGACGGAACTCGCCGCGCTGATTCGGACGAAGCAGCTCTCTTCACGCGAAGTCGTCCAGGCGCATCTCGATCGGATCAAGACCATCAATCCAAAGGTCAACGCGATCGTAACCTTGTTGGCAGAAGATGCCCTGAAGGGTGCAGACTTGGCGGACAAAGCCGTGAAGAACGGCGAAGCGCTTGGCCCTCTCCACGGCGTGCCGTTCACGATCAAAGATGCCATCGACACGGCAGGTGTGCTGACGCAGCGCGCCTCAAAAATCTTTGCAGGAAATATTCCCCAGAAAGATGCCACCGTTGTGACACGTTTCAAGGCAGCGGGCGCGATTCCGCTCGCGAAGACCAATCTTCCTGAGTTCTCGGCCTGGCAGGAAACAGACAATCTCGTGACAGGTTTATCGAGGAACCCTTGGAATTTGGAGCGCACACCGGGTGGCTCAAGCGGTGGAGAGTCGGCTGCAATTGCTGCCGGTCTCTCGCCGATCGGCATCGGTAGCGACCTTGCGATTTCGGTCCGTGGTCCGGCTGCACTGACAGGTATTGTTGGGTTGAAGGCGACCCACGGTCGCGTTCCCTACACGGGTCATTGGCCGGAAGTGCTCAATCGCTATTTCCACATTGGACCGCTGGCCCGCAGCGTGCGCGATATCACGACGGCGTTTTCCATAATGCAAGGACCAGATGGTATCGATGGACTTGCCATTCACGCGAGGGATGCTGGACCTGCCGATGCACCGATTGCCGGCAAGGCACTGCGCGTCGGTTGGCTGGTCGAACCCGGGTTTGGACCGGTGGATCGTGAGGTCGCGACTGCCGTTGCTGACGCGGCCGAACTCTTGAAGGGATTCGGCTGCGAGGTTGAGCCGGTTCGTATACCGCTGCTTGAGCAAAACAACTATTTCGAACCGGCTATCACCCTTTACGGTGCTGAACTGGGACGCTACGTTCGACGATTCGTCGGAGATCGGGAAGCGGAGCTGCACTACATCGGGAAGATCTATGTAACGTCGCCAGATCCTTCATTGGGGGAGTACATCGACGCAGAAATAAAAGTCGACAAGCTCAAGGGAGCGTTTGCCGAATATTTTCAGAAGTACGATGTTTTGCTGTGCCCCGTGATTCCGTTTACTGCTCCGCTTCCTGGACTTGAGGAATACGTCGTCAACGGTGAAAAGGTGCCGTCGACGCATATGATGCGTGCCACCGTGCCGTTCAACCTTGCTGGTCTGCCCGCGCTCTCCGTGCCATTTACGTTTAGTTCAGAGCAATTGCCGATCAACGTGCAACTCGTCTCGCGGTGGTTGGATGAAGCGACGATTCTTCGCCTCGGCTCATTGATCGAAGCGGGAAACAAAGCGCAACACCGTCACCCTAATCTCTAATTTCCCAAGATCGGCCCGGGCTTGCGAGTGCAACTGAAAAGGCCTCAGAGCAGCCTACAGAAAGGGAAAACTTCAGGCTTGGTGCGGTTTGTTCGTGTGCTTGCTTACCCGCCCTGGATCACTGATCGCTTACGCAACCAAAGTGCCCACTGTTCGTTGGATTGCCTGTGGCGACTGGCCGAATGCCCGAAGGAACGAACGCCTCATCCGTTCGCGATTTCCAAAACCGTTCTTCCTGGCAATCTCCTCCGCTGAGAAGCGGCCAGCCTCCATCATGAGCCGGGCCGATTCCACGCGCAGCCGTTCAATTGCTTTCGCGGGCGAATGTCCCGTTTCTTCTCTGAGCAAGCGGCTGAATTGCCGAGGGCTCAGAAAAGCGGCCCTCGCCAATACATCAACAGACAACGAACTGCGCAAATGTTCCTTTGCGTACGCGATGGCGGTCTGGACTCGGTCGGATGTCGCGTCCATATCCAACAACGCGGAGAACTGCGATTGCCCGCCCACACGGCGGTGATAGACAACAAGCAATTTAGCCACCTCGCGGGTAATCTTAGTGCCAAAATCCTTCTCCAACATAGCTAGCGCAAGGTCAACTCCGGCGCTCATGCCTGCCGACGTCCATATCGGTCCATCGATTCGAAAGATGCGATCTTCCTCGACAAGGATCTTGGGGTAGCGACGCTGCATATTTCTCGCAAAGTGCCAATGAGTCGTGGCTCGTCGACCGTCGAGTAATCCTGCTTCGGCCAGAACGAGCGCACCGGTGCAGATGGAAGCTATTCGCCTGGTTCGATGAACAGCGGACCGAAGGTAAGTTAGCAACGCCGGAGTCGCCGACGGGGGTACAACGCTTCCCGCAACGATGAGGGTGTCGAACGTGCGGCGTTTGAAGGAGGAAGTCTGAATCTCATATCCCAGCGAGGTGGCGACCGGGCCGCCGTTCTCCGAGAGCAGCGTGACTTCGTACGCCTGCGAGCCCATCTTCCAGTTTGCGGCCTCAAACACACTCGTCACGCCAAGGTTCATCGGAGAAAACGCGGGGTAAACGATGAAGCCCACTCTGTGCATATGTTCTCGGTCTCAGTGTACGCTACCCCATTAGCAAAATGTCCTAAAAAGTTGGATATTCGACATTCGTGCCATTGCCCGTTGGGCTATCGTGGATCACGCTGGCAATGGTAACAGCGTAGAAATCGAGTTTGGCGTGGTGGTCGTGATGAGTCGTCTTATCGATCGGGTTCCGTTGATGCGAATGGGCCCCAAGCGCGGCACCCGGATCAGTGCTCGGAGGCGGTACTGATGGAAATGTTGCGCCTTACGCATCTCAAAGTCGAACGGCTCTCGTTGGTCTCAGATAAGCCATTCGAAAGGGTTCTGGCTGCCATTCGGAATGGAATTGGACATCCTGATATGAACAAACTTTGGGAAGCGATATGGAGCGCCGACTCTTTTCAAAAGGTCGAAGCGATCGTGAAATCTGCGCTCGGCCCCACTGGCTTGATGCAATTTGGAGAATTCGATGATGGCGGTTTCATCCACAAGGACAGAGGCGAGGGGACGCCACAGTCTATGCGCTTGCTGATAGGAAATCCCCTGATCATGAAGCAGATGACGGAGCATGTTCCGGACGCCGCGGCGTACGCGACTGTGACAATCCTGATCGATGAACGCGAGGCCAAGGTCCACCTCTCGTATGACCGGATATCTCCTATCTGCGTATGACAATCCTGAAGCTACGAAGATCGCCGAAGGTCTGGATCTTAAAATCGAAACACTTATGCGCACTGCCTTATAGGAGCCAATATGAGAAACACGAAGATTCTGGTCACGGGAGCAACGGGGGCAACGGGCGGACATGCCATCAAAAAGCTTCTCGAACTGAAGGTGCCAGTGAGGGCGTTCGTCCATCAGAAAGACGCTCGATCAGAGCAGCTAGTCGCCTGGGGCGTGGAAATTGTCCAGGGCGATCTATCCGATTTTGATGCGGTAAACGAAGCACTAAAGGGAATTACTGGGGCCTATTTCGTTTTTCCCATTCAGATACCGGGCATTTTGGAGGCTACCGCATTTTTCGCCCAAGCCGCCCTAGAACAAGGTGTCGGGGCCATCGTGAACATGTCGCAGATTCCGGCGAGACGGATTGCGAAGAGCCACGCCGCGCAGAACCATTGGATTGCCGAGCGCCTGCTGGATCGCTCGGGAATTGCGGTTACCCATCTGCGGCCCACCTTCTTCGCAGAATGGCTGATGTATTTCTCGGAGAGCATCAGAGAGAACGATACGTTCCCTCTTCCCTTTGGCGACGTTGCCTATGCGCCCATCGCGGCGGAAGATCAGGGCCGGGTCATTGCCGCGATCTTGAATGATCCAGCTGAGCATGCTGGAAAGATTTATCCCCTTTACGGTCCGAAACAATTAACGCAATACGAAGTGGCTGACATCCTCACGCAAGTTCTTGGAAGAAAGATTACTTACGTTGCGCTTGAGATCGAACCCTTCATGGAAATCTGGCGCGAGAAAACAGGATTCTCCGCTTACAACTTCCAGCATATAGCTGCCGTCGCCCAGGACTGCCGCGACGGAGTCTTTTCCGGCACGAACGATTTAGTGGAAAAACTCACCGGCCAAAAGCCACTTGGGATGATGGATTACATCACTAAGAACAAGGCGCTGTTCATCAAGGTCGAGAAGAAAAACGAAGCACTTTCGGCGTCTCGCTGAGTCTTGGCGATATATTTTTTGCGGGAATGAGAGACCCAGGGAAAACGGTTACTCAATTCTCTTGAGCGGAACTGGCAGCAACTTAAAACTCGGAGCAATCCATGAAAGTCCGGTGCGAATGTCCTAAACGGTTGCATATCCGACCGATTCGCCGTCGTTTCCCGAACATCCAAATAGCGAAATTGGAGCGCGAGATGGATACGGCGAAAACAAAAGGAGTAAAAACATGAACCACGATTTAACAGAAGCGAAAGCCAACAATCGCATGGAAAGTACGTCATTTTTCGTCGAGCACCATGTTCCGCGGGAGGATGGAAAAGTCTACGCACGCGACTACAAGGGCGCTGGTCCTGCCTTTGTGCTCATGCACGGCTTCCCCGATAACTTACACATCTGGGACGATCTGGTCCCCTACCTGATAGCTAGCGGGCGGCGCGTCGTGACGTTCGATTTCCTGGGTTTTGGCGCCTCGGACAAACCCGCCGGCGCTGCGTACAGCTTCAAGCAGCAGTTGGCCGATCTTGAAGCGGTCGTCGAGGCCCTGGGCCTGGGGAAGATTGTCCCTGTCGCCCACGATTCTTCCGGGTTCGCGTCGATCAATTACGCGCTAGCGCACCCCGAGGGAGTCGACTCCGTCATTATGCTCGATTCAGCCTATGCCGAACACTCCACATTCCTTTGGCCGGAGATGGTCACGCTCTTCGCGACCAAGAGCCTCCATGCGCTGGCGATGGCCGTCGCCCAAAGCCCCGAACAGTTCGGCTGGCTGCTGAACTGGCAGAAGCAGAAATTCCTGGACGCCCTTCCCGAGGCGCAGAAGCCCCATTTCAATGAGCTCCTCGGTCCGCTTATCAGTGACAACTTCCTCACCCAAAATTCGGGCCCCGCGTTTGTGCAATTGGCTGCGCAGTTCTTCGATGCGCACACTCAAAACGCCAAGCGTCTACCCGAACTTAAGGCGCTCGACGTTCCGGTCAAACTCATCTGGGGACAGTTCGATCCGTACTTCCCCGTGTCGATGGCCGAGCGACGCAAGTCTCAGTTGAAGCACGCGTCCCTCACCCTCGTGCCAGCGGGCCATTGGCTGCAAATCGATGAGCCACAGCAAGTGGCCGTAGCGATGCTCTCAGAGGCCTGGAGAACGGCCGGCAAATAGAGCGGTTGCGAAGGACGCGGAGCACCCGAAGCGGCTGGTTGTGTTGATTCATCACTAAGGGATGGCAATGACGGCTACATTTTTTCTCGGATTTGTGGCGATGATGACAGCGGTCCTAGTAGCAATTGTCGCCCGATACCTTGACCGTCGAGCCGCATTCCGCGTCCTGGCTGGGCTGGCCGTGTGGTTCCTTTATGCGGGGCTGATGAGTTATTTCGGAGTGTTCGGAAGCGCGGCGATGCGGCCGCCTGGGACCGCGTTCCTCCTCGCTCCCATCCTTCTGTTTCTTTCCTTTTTCGTCGTGTTTATGGTGCGGTCTGCCGCCGGGTCGCGGATCGCGCTGGCTTTTCCGCTCTGGATCATTCTGGGCGCGGAATGCTTTCGAGTTGGCGTTGAGCTCTTCCTACATCAGCTTTGGATTGAGGGGATCGTGCCCAAAGTGCTGACCTTCGAGGGCGCGAACGTGGATATTTACATCGGAGCGTCAGCGCCCGTGATCGCCTGGTTGTCCACGCGAGGGCGAATGGGATTGAAGCTCGCGCTCGTGTGGAATGTGCTTGGCCTTCTAGCGCTGGCGAACGTTGTCACTCGCGCGGTTTTGACGGCCCCAGGTCCGCTCAACCTGATCCACGCGGAAGTTCCTAATCGGATGTTCGGAACGTTCCCATTTCTGTTTATCCCAGGATTCTTCGTGCCCTTGGCGGTAACGCTCCACGTCCTGGCGATACGGGCGATTAGCAGCCGGCTACGCATGGGGATTGGTGTAAATCTGGGCGGGACCCATTCCGCTCAGGAGGGTTCGCAGCGGGTATCGGTTTGAAGATCGCGCATCAATTTCTCAAATCTCAGTAACGGAGGATTTTATGGAGCAAAAGCCAAGCACCACGAATCAAGAAACAATTGACGGCGCAAGTGGTCTAAAAATATTTTTTCGGTCGTGGCGTCCCAATGGTAAGGCCCGTGGGGCCATTGTCATCGTTCCGGGTTTCAACGCCCACAGTGGTTACTACATTTGGGTGGCCGAGCAATTCGTAGCGATGGGCTTCGCCGTGTATGCGGTCGACCTTCGTGGTCGTGGGAATTCCGATGGCGAGCGCTTCTATGTCGAGAAGTTCGAAGACTATGTCAATGATGTTGAATCGGTTGTGGCGATTGTAAAATCGCGAGAACAGGGCCTGCCCCTTTTCATGCTTGGTCACAGCGCAGGCGGTGTCGTCTCTTGCCTTTACACCCTCGACCACCAGGCTGAACTGGCTGGATTGATTTGCGAGAGTTTCGCTCATGAGTTACCCGCGCCGGATTTTGTCCTCGCGGTTTTCAAAGGCATGGGCCATCTTGCGCCGCATGCCCACATTTTGCACCTGCCGAACGAGAGATTCTCTCGCGATCCGAAAGCAGTGCAAGCCATGAACGAAGATCCGCTGATCGCCCACGAAACTCAGCCGTCACAGACGGTGGCCGCGATGGTCCGTGCCGACGAGCGCCTCAAGATGGATTTTCCTCTGATCACATTGCCGGTCCTGATACTGCATGGCACTCTCGACAAGAACACGCGACCCAGCGGCAGCCAGCATTTTTACGACATGGCCGGTTCCACCGACAAGACACTGAAGCTCTACGAAGGAGGTTTTCATGACCTTCTCAACGACATCGACAAGGAATTGGTCATGCAGGACGTCAAAGTCTGGATCAATACCCGCCTTCCCGCAGTATTGAGCACTCCAGTTCAGGCGCAGGCCGCGACGCGTTAGGAACGTCACGAGAGTAGCGGCGAAGCAGAAGCCTTTACCAAGCATCCCGGGTTTTTCATTGCGCAAGCCGGGATGAATATTTCAGACATAGCCTAAAAAGAGGCACAGCCAAGAGCGCCTGCTCAGTCTCGTCCTCGAATCCCCCGAGACCCGACATTTTCTCTATGCGAACCGCGTGGAACGAGTGTCGAGGGGCGGGAAAACTGAACAATGAATCCGAAGGGGAGACCGGAGTGGCTACTGCTAGTAGTCTTCGACGACATCCGGAGGACGAACTTTCGCCTGATTCGGATTCCGCCCGAACTCACGTAAAGCCCGGCGCTGGCGAAGCGAGTCCCAATACATGATGCGCGCTACCGTACCGTTGAACCTTGCTGGTCTGCCCGCGCTCTCCGTGCCATTTACGTTTAGTTCAGAGCATCTGCCGATCAACGTGCAACTCGTCTCGCGGTGACTGGATAAAGCGACGATTCTTCGCCTCGGCTCATTGATCGAAGCGGGGAACAAAGCGTAACACCGTCACCCAATCTCTAATTTCCCGAGATTCGGCCCCGGGGCTGTTGCGTCGGGTCGACACACTGGTTTTGCAATTTTGTGGAAACGGGCCCCAAGGATCGTTGTGCTACAGGCCTCTGGGCTGAGTGGGTTCAGTTTTCCCGAATAGCCTGTCGGCGAATCGTTCGAGTGACCATTTGTGGGATGAGCAGATTTGCGGTGCGCCGGACCACCTGAGGTGGCTGCCCGAAGGCGCGAAGAAACGAGCGCCGCATTCGGTCGCGATTTCCAAATCCGTTCTTGCGGGCGATCTCCTCGACTGAGAATCGGCCAGCTTCCATCATCAACCGCGCGGACTCTACACGCAGCCGTTCAATTGCCTTGGCGGGGGTTTGTCCAGTTTCATCTCTGAAAAGTCGACTGAATTGCCGCGGACTCAGAAAGGCTGCTGCGGCCAAATCATCCACCGATAGACGCTTTCCTAAATTTTCCCTTGCATAAGCGAGAGCGGATTGCACGCGATCCGATGTAGCGTCCAAACCTAACAGCGTCGAGTGCTGCGACTGTCCACCCGCCCTACGGTGATATACGACCATCAACTTGGCCGCCTCTCGAGCCATTTCGCGGCCGAGGTCTTCCTCCACCATAGCCAGCGCGAGATCGAGCCCCGCGCTCATACCAGCAGATGACCATACGGGGCCGTCGACCGTGAAGATACGATCCACATCGACTCTGATTTTGGGATATAGCTGCTGCAATTGCTTCGCGAGATTCCAATGGGTGGTCGCCCGCCGGCCGTCGAGTAATCCCGCTTGGGCGAGGACAAACGCGCCAGTACAAAAGGAAGCGATGCGTGTACCACGCTTCGCAGCGGACCGTAGATATTTCACCAGGCCCGGAGTGGCCGAACCGGGCTCGGGCACGTGTTCGCCCGCGACAACGATCGTGTCAAAAGTGCGTCGCTTGAACGATGCAGTCTGAATTTCGTTTCCAACGGATGTCATGACCGGCGCACCGCGCTCTGAGACCAGCGTTAGTTCGTATGCCGGCAACCCAAGCTTCCAATTGACCATTTCGAATACGCTTGTTATGGCCAAGCTCATCGTCGAAATGCGAGGGAAAAGGACGAATCCGATTTTGTGCGGTGATTTCAAGCTGCAAACGTAGCAGAAATCGTTCGCAATGTCCTAAAACGCTTGATTTATGGCATACGCCGACTCGAATGCAAGCATAGTATGTCGCCCTGCGCAGAGCGACCGCTTTCTTGCGAGGGAATATGAGCCGCAAAGTACTCATCACAGGCGCCACGGGAGACACGGGGCGGCCCGCCGTTAAAGAATCGCTAAAACTGGAATTGACAGTTCGTGCCATGGTTCTAGCCAACGATGATCGGTCCCAAGCGTTAGCTGATCTCGGCGCTGAAATCGTCGTAGGCAATCATCAGGAAATCGACACGATCAAGCAAGCCATGGAAGGCGTGGACGCCGCCTATTTCGTTTATCCAGTCGCGCCGGGACTTCTTTCCGCCACTGTGAATTTCGTGCAGGCTGCAAAGGAAGCGGGCGTTTCCACTGTCGTCAATCTTTCGCAACGCTCCGCCAGGCGCAGTTCAAAGAGCTGGTCATGCCGGGATAGTTTCATCGCCGAGGAAATCTACAAATGGTCGGGCCTGCCATTTGTCAATCTGCGACCGACTTATTTCCTGGAATGGTTGCTGTATCCGTGGCAGCTCCCGCTTCTCGCAAATGAGGGCATCCTTCGCTTGCCGGTAGGTAAGGGGCGTCATTCCCCGATTGCTGCGGAGGACCAAGGTCGCGCGATCGCCGCCATCCTGAAAAGCCCCGAAGGTCTCATCGGCCAGACGATTAACCTTTCCGGACCCGTCGAGATGGACCATGAACAGATGGCCGCGGAACTGACGGAAGCCTTGGGTCGCAAGATCGTCTTCGAGAACGTGCCCGTCGACGAATATTGCAAATCCATAGCGGCCATGGGCGTGCCTCCCTACGTCGTTCAACATTTGAGTGGCGCCATGGAAGACTACCAGCATGGTGTGATGTCCGGAGCGGACAACAACATCGAAAAGCTCACCGGTAAAAAACCAATGAGCGTCGGCGACTTCGCACGCGCCCACATGGATCAATTGAATCCCAAAGCGAACAATGCGGCAAAGATGGGAGCCTGACATGAGCCAGAATCAAGAAAAAGCAGCCGGAACGACCGACCAGCCCAAACGCCCTTTCCCTGTGCTACCGACTTCCAAGGTTCTGGCGTCAGGCCGATTTATCTCGCCGCCGACGCCGGAACAGCTCAAGACGATTTTTCCAAAGGAAGTTCCAGCCACTCTTCGACTCTACCTCTCCGGGAAGATCGAACAATGGTGGGCCCGCCAGGATCAAAAAGGCCCCGTCTTCCTCATGAATGTAACTTCAGTGGAAGAGGCGCGCGCGATCCTGGAGGAACTGCCATTGGGCCAAGCGCAGCTCATGGAATTCGACTACGTCGAGCTTAGTCCACTAACCCCGCTTCACATGCTCCTCAACGAAGCCTCAGTGAGCGCTAGCAAATAAATTCTCGTTTCGAGGGCAATCAGAGGAGCAAAACTCGGCGCGCGCGAACAATGCACAGTTATGCGTTCGATGCAAAAGTTTGATTAAGTCAGATCCCTGGCTTTTACTCGGGAATTTTGCTGAACAATAGACTGCAAATGAGGTTAGCGAGTGCAACTGTGAAGCTCGTAACGCTAACAAGAGAAATGAAAATTGGTCCGTGCGAACAGGTCATGGTGAATTAGCAAACCGCCGCCGCCGGATGTTGGCGATCGCCGCGGACCGCTCCACAACTTCTTGCTTCCATGCGGAACGCCCCGAACAATGGCCGACTAGATCAAAGCGAGATTTGGCAAATTTTTGGCAAAATGGATTTTTATGACAATTCCCCCGACGGGAAGAGAACGTGGATCACCGCGTAATTATTGGTTGAAATTGGCGGGAGCGACGGGACTCGAACCCGCGACCTCCTGCGTGACAGGCAGGCGTTCTAACCAACTGAACTACGCCTCAAAAACTGACCCAAAATGCCTTCCCGCTCCTTCCACAACCTTGCAGTGTCTTGCACTGCCGTGCACGTCCTTCGACCTGACAGGGCGGCATTCTCGACATAGCCTAATCGATGCGAACTGTTCAGCCTTCACGCGAAGGGTCTTAATGCCCCTGAGAGTAGTGCCATCCGGCCAATCGTAAAGTTGACAAACGGTTGACAAAACGGTTTTTTGAGAGAGATCCCCGAAAAGGGGAAAAGTGAGAATCACCGCGTATTTACTGATGATTTGAATGGTGGGCCTGGGTGGACTTGAACCACCGACCTCGCCCTTATCAGGGGCGCGCTCTAGCCACCTGAGCTACAGGCCCCAACATCGCAGCGGAACCGCTCACAACCATCCCATTGTATGGTGGTTTAGTGTATTTCGCAATTGTGCCGAAATCTTGGTTTGGTACAAGACAGCAATTTCTCCGACCCGCTTACTGTGCACGATATCCGAATCACCCTTCCGTCGGTCGTGGAAACTCTCCAGCCCAGGGAGTGCCAAGATGTAGTAGCTAAGTAGTGCAATGTTTTAGGGCATTTCCAATCAACAAACAGAACGACAATGTCGATCGCTCGAAGATAAACTCGCAAAAAGAGGAGCCCTACGATTAGGAAATTGAGTTTCAAACGGCCCCTAGCTCGCCGCCACCTGAGCCCATAACTCAAAACAATTCTCGGCCTGCTTCCCTCATCGGGTCGAAATTCCATTGAATCCGGGTCGACCGCGCGGGAGTACCGACGGTCTAACTTCCGCATTGCGCTAGTGCTTAATCGGACGCGCGTTTTGGCAGAGCAATGAAGTTGGGCATGTAGCTCCGCGCGCGTTCGATTAGGCCGCTAGAAGGAAGCCGCTTGTGGTTGCGGCGGACGCGGGCCCTATGGAGATTGAATGGGAGGAGACAGCGATGTGGAGTGTCGCGGAGACTGTGCGGTAGAGCACGGCAGAAGACGCCGGGAACGGACTAGGGCAAGAGAGTATCGTGCAGGACGCGCTGAGGAAGTTGAGAATGGAGTTTTTTTCTGCGTTAAGACGCAGAGAGACAGAGCACGCCGAGAGGCGCGAAGGATTCGGGTTGTAGAGAGGCGTTTCATGCGGCAGAAGTGAGCAACGGTGGAGCACGAAGTTGGATTTCTGCAGCCGTAAGCCTTTCGACGACCACCATCGGTCCACCACACTTGGGACAACGCCAGAGACCGTTCGAGCCAGCGGGATTTTGATCCGCCTGCGGTTCTTGTGCTGCGCCAAGCAAGTGAAAGCATAGCGGCAGGAAAGCGGCACGTCGCCGATTGGCCAGGAAACCAAAATTGCGAATGCGCACGAAACCTTTGGGGAGCAAGTGCAAGAGGAAGCGGCGCAGGAATTCATCAAGCGCTACGGTTAAGAGCTTCTGTTCGTTGTTATGAGCGGAGTCCCGCCAGCGGAAGGTGACCTTCCCCTCCGTAAACGAGACCAGACGATGGTTGGAGATGGCCACGCGATGGGTGTAGCGGCCCAGATACTGGAGCACATATTCGGGGCCACCGAAGGGCGGTTTCGCGTAGACCACCCAGTCTTTTCGGAACAGTGGCCGTAGCCAGGCAGCGAAGGTTTTGGGCTCAGTGAGAGGAGCCAGAGTTCCATGGAAGTTCAGTTGGCCGTTCTGGAAGGCTTGCTGGAGACCAGCGACAAACTTGCCGCGAAAAACTCTAGACAGCACCTTGAGGGGAAGAAAGAAGCGGTTTTGTGATTTCACCCAGTGCGTGTGATCGAGACTTAACCCACCGGCAGGAATGACGCAATGAACATGGGGATGCAAGCTGAGCTTTTGATTCCAGGTGTGCAGCACGCTGAAGAAACCAATTTCCGCGCCAAGGTGTCTGGGATCCCGCGCGACCTCAAGAAGTGTCTCGGCGCTGGCGCGGAGCAACAAGCCATAGCTGAGCTTTTTGTTCTGTAGCGCCAAGCATGCCAACGGTGCGGGAAGTGTAAAGACTACGTGGACGTAGCGCGTCGGGAGAAGTTCCTTCTGACGCGCACCGATCCAGCGTTCCCGGGCAGCCGTCTGACACTTGGGGCAGTGGCGATTGCGGCAGCTGTTGTACGAAATGGTGGCGCGATGCCCGCAGCGAGTGCATTGATCGACATGACCGCCGAGTGCCGCGGTACGACACCGCGCAATGGCCAGCAACACTTTGACATGTCTCCAGCGGATCCACTGGCGATTTCGTTCGATAAAAGCAGCTCCGGCGCTGCGGATGAGATCGGCCACCTCCAGGGGCGGCCGACTCATCTACCCTTCCTGTGCTGACTCCTCTTTCAGTGGTAGCGAGTCCAGAGGACTCGGTGTGGCGCTTATTGATTCCCGCATAATATAGCGAACCTTTTTCGGATATCCTGCGTCTAATTGGACATGGGAAACCCTGCTGGAGTACCTCGCGATTTTGAAGCCTTAGAGAAACGACGCTTTCAAGCGATTCAGATGTTGGAGC
>WNGK01004656.1_pt1 | contig 16799 bp, 20 predicted proteins | sample 5400601 | NCBI WGS metagenome assembly WNGK01 (sample SAMN13153376, study PRJNA577476) | soil metagenome | isolation source: 60 cm soil or saprolite under Garry oak tree replicate 1 | place: USA:California | collected 2016-06-15
GCCAGATCGCCGAGACCGTCGGCGCGCGGCCGGACGAGGATCCGCTCGATCACTACATGAAGGTGATCACCGACAAGACGGCATCGCTGATCGCGACCTCCGGCCGGTTCGGCGCCATGTTCTCCGGTGCCCCGGACGGAGTGGCCGCGCGGATCGCCGCGGCCTGCGGCGCGTTCGGGGTGGCCTGTCAACTTGCCGACGACATCATCGACATTGCCAGCGAATCGGACGAGTCGGGCAAGACGCCGGGCACCGACCTGCGCGAGGGGGTGCCGACGCTGCCCGTGCTGCATGCGCTGCGCTCGGCCGGCCCCGGCGATGCCCGGCTGGTCGAACTGCTCGGCAGCGGCGAGCTGACCGATCCCGCCCTGCACGCAGAGGCGCTCGCGCTGCTGCGCAAGCATCCGGCGATGGACATGGCCAGGGCGGACCTGCGGCACTGGGCCGAGCTGGCCCGCGGCGAGATACTGGCGCTGCCGGACGGTCCCGCGCGGGCCGCGTTCGAGGCGCTCTGCGCCTTCGTCGTGCAGCGCACCGGCTAACCCGGAGGACGCGATGCGGGCTGGGTCTGTCCGGGCCGAGGGACCCGAGCCGGGTATGGCCGGCCAGCACGGCATGGCCTCGTCGTGCAGCGCGCCGGCTAACCCGCGGGACGCGATGCGGGCTGGGTTTGTCCGGGCCGAGGGACCCGAGCCGGGTATGGCCGGCCAGCACGGCAGGGCCACGGGTGGCCCCGAGCTGCGCGGGCCGCGCTGGCGCAGGCCAATACATGATCACGTTGCCGCGATACCATGTCTGCGATGAGAACCTCCGGGCGCACAGCGAACGACGGGACTGCGCCTGAGCCGGCCGCCGGCGCGACGCTCGCCGGGCTGGCATCGTCCGGCCAGGAAGCAGTGCCCGGCGGCGGCCAGGGAGTGCTCGATGGCGGCCATGCAGTGCCTGACGAGGGCCGGCCGCCGCCAAGGAACAGCGATTTCGTGCAGTCTCTCGATCGCGGGCTGGCCGTCATCCGCTCCTTCGGCCCGGACCGGGAACGGCTGAGCCTGAGCGAGGTCGCCCGCGCGACCGGCCTGACCAGGGCCGCCGCCCGCCGGTTCCTGCTTACCCTGGTGAAGCTCGGCTACGTGCGCAGCGACGGGCGCGAGTTCTCGCTCCGGCCGCGGGTGCTCGAGCTCGGCTACGCCTACCTTTCCGGGCTGGCGCTGCCCGACGTCGCCGCGCCGCATCTGGAGGAGATAGTCGCGAAACTGCACGAGTCTTCCTCGATCTGCGTGCTCGACGGCCACCACGTGGTCTACGTCGTGCGGGTACCGACGAAGCGGATCATGACGGTGGCGATCTCGGTCGGCACCAGGTTCCCTGCCTACGCCACTTCGATGGGCCGGGTGCTGCTCGCCGCGCTGAGCCCGGACGAGCTTGACCGGTACCTGGCGGAGGCGACCTTCGAGCCGCTGACCGCCAGGACCGTCACCGATGCCGGCCGGCTGCGGGAGATCATCGGTGACGTGGCGCGCCAGGGGTACGCGATCGTCGACCAGGAACTAGAGGAGGGCCTGCGGGCGGTCGCCGCCCCGATCCGCGGTGCACCGGACGTCGGGACCGCCGCCATCAACGTCTCCGCCCACGCGGCCAGGGTCAGCATCGCCGCACTGCGCAGTGACATCCTGCCCGCGCTACTTGAGACGGCCAGGGCGATCGAGGCCGACCTGCGGGCCCAGGGCACGGCCTAGGCGCCCCGCCCGGCCCGGCCCTATAACGCGACGAGCCAGACCGCGGGCCCGGCGGATAACGGCCGGCCAGCCGGGCTGAGCACTGGCGGTGGCGCGGACGCTGGCGGGCGCGGACGGTGGCGGTGGCGGCGGCGCGGACGCTGGCGGGCGCGGACGGTGGCGGTGGCGGCGGCGCGGACGGTGGCTGTGGCGGCGGCGCGGACGGTGGCTGTGGCGGCGGCGCGGACGGTGGCTGTGGCGGTAGCGCAGACGGTGGCGGCGCTGGGCGTCCCGGCGGCGCAGGGATCGCCTTGGGTACGGACAGTTGCAGGCCGGACGCTACCGGCGGCCAGCAACTGGTGGCGAGCGGCGACGCGGGGAATGCCGGGCCGGGAAAATTCCGTTACAAATCCTGCGGCATCAGCATTGCGGCGGCACGTCCTTTCGCGTGCAGTTCCGGCTGAACACGGCGGGCCGCGCCGGGCCGCCCGCCCTCGTTCGTCACGGGGGCAGCCAGAAGGAGGCAACGGTGGGAGTATTCGGTTTTCACAAGACCCGGATGATCACGGCCGACGAGGCGCTGCCCGGCCGGGCTGCCCCGATGCCGGTGTCCGCGCGGCATGCGGTGCTCGACGCCCCGCTGCGGCCGCCGTACCCGGTCGGCGCGCAGATCGCCGAGTTCGCGCTCGGCTGCTTCTGGGGGGCCGAGCGGATCTTCTGGCAGACGCCGGGCGTGCTCTCCACAGCCGCCGGCTACCAGGGCGGCTTCACGCCGAACCCGACGTATGAGGAGGTCTGCAGCGGCCAGACCGGGCACGCCGAGGCCGTGCGCGTCGTGTACGACCCGGCGAAGATCAGCTACGGCGAACTGCTCCGGATCTTCTGGGAGGCACACGACCCGACCCAGGGCATGCGGCAGGGCAATGACCGCGGCACCCAGTACCGGTCGGCCATCTTCTACGCCACGCCGGAACAGGAGGCGCAGGCGCGCGAGTCGCTGGCGGCCTACCAGAAGCGGCTGGCCGAGGCCGGCTTCGGCGAGATCACCACGGAGGTATCCCCGGCGGGCGAGTTCTACTTCGCCGAGGACTACCACCAGCAGTATCTTTCCAGCAGTAAGAACCCGAACGGGTACTGCGGCATCGGCGGGACAGGCGTGTCCTGCCCGGTCGGGGTAGTCAAGGCCGAGGGCTGACGGGCCTGGCGGCTCGCCCCAGGTTGTGCAAGCGGCGGGTCTCAGGGTCGCATGACGCGGTCTTGCGGCCCGCTCCTTGCATATGCGCTGATTCAGGTGCCGTGGCGCTGAGCGACGCGCGGCTGGTTGACCAGAATACTGAATTTCCATAAATTCTTGACAGTGTTGACACTGTGCAGATATTGTCATAGCCATGGATGCAAGGGGCTCGTCGCCTACTGACATGGCATATGCCCGGTTCTTCCGGGCTCTGGGTGTCGCTGCACTTGACCTGGCTCAGGAGCTTGAGGTGGGACTGCCGAGCGAAGCCGGGACACTGTCGCTCGATGACGCGAACCTTGGCTCGCTGCAGCGACAGGTAGCCCACGTCCCAGGAATGAGGAGTGAGATGGGCGTTTCTCCTCGTCAGATCGCACAACATCTTGACCGCGGCGATGAGCCCAACATCCGGACGGCGCTTGCCGCCATGCAGAAGCGAGGAGTCGCCGAGCTGATTCCCGCCGTCAGCCCACAGCGCTGGAGGCTGACGCTTCCATACCGCAACTCGTGATGGTCCCGGCACATGGTGCAGGGCGCCTTAGATAAAACGACGGCCCATTGCGGGGCCGTCAGGCCAGTCCGTGGACCGGCGGGGTTGCGATCAGTATAACCAGATCCCGTCAGCCTATGTTCCGAGGAGTACCGTGGCCACCGTCATCGCCTACGTGGATGGGTTCAACCTCTACCACGGGCTCCGCGACAAGTATCGTCGGCGGTACCTCTGGCTTGATCTTGAGCACCTGGTCCGGCGATTGCGACCCAACGACCAGATAGTGGCGGTCCGATACTTCACCGCACTGGTACGGGACGAACCGGCTGCGCTTGCCCGGCAGCGGACATACCTCGATGCGCTCAGCATTCACGGCAGCGGCACCGTTGAAGTTGTCCTTGGCCGCTACCAAAGCAAGACCGTGGCCTGTCGGCAGTGCGGCAACGTCTGGACCAGCTACGAGGAGAAGGAGACCGACGTAAACATCGCGGTCGCTGTCGTCGCCGACGCAGCGGCCACCGCATCTGACATCGCATTGATCATCTCTGCTGACAGCGACCTGTGCCCGGCTATCCGGACCGCCCGGTCCCTGAACCCAGGGCGAGGGATGATCGCCGCCTTTCCCCCACGCCGCAGTTCGTTCGAGATCCGCTCACTCATCCGAGGCGCGTTCACTATCGCTGCTGTCGATCTGCGCAACTCGCTTCTGCCTGACACGGTACGCGACCCGACTACCGGCCGAGTCTACAAGCGGCCCGGAAAGTGGCCTTCGGCGGCTTCATCAGCCCAAGCATTTCAGCGAGCGTGTCATGCCCTTAAGGGTGATGCTGTCGGGGCGCGTTTCGCATCCGCCGGTGGCTAGTCGTCACAGCCGGTCTGGACGGACGGTATGCAAGAGGCTCAGCCTTACTTCGCCGGGTACACGCGGTTTGTGCTCGGCTGGCTGCAGCCGTCGGCCAACGTGAGCCGCCCAGCCGATACTCGCTCTTGGCCGTCCTTCCGATAGGCGCCGGATCGATCCAGGCCAGGCACCGTGATCCTGGCCTGCGGCATGATCATGCTCGCTGGTTATCGTGGCATCGGCGGGGCGCGCTGGCATCCGTCCCACCGGGCGTTCACTGGCACCTATCCGGGGGCAGCCAGCACACCAGCCGGCCTCGGGTACCGCAGCCAGATCCTGGAAACACGGATATCGTTTCAGGTCATGGAGAACGGTGAACCGGACTTCGGCCGCCCCTCCTGGATGCCCCCAGCCGACGTGCTCGCCGCGATCGTGCCCGCAGGGCAGTTCCTAATCCGCGCGAAGCGGATAATCGTCGCCCTCTCTCATCTGAGTGTCTACCCGAACGAATGCATGCTCGACGTGCGGGCGAGTGCCCGTGGCCACGACGTAGCGTCCGGCGTCTTCGAGCGCATCGTGTTCACAGCCCAGTTCGGCGCTGGGATCACCGCCGAAATGCATGACAAGACGGCCCCCCGCTGGCTGCCTGGTGGTAAGGCGGCGCTCGTGCTGATGCAGTACGGCCAGGAGGGCAACAGCACGGTGCTGAGCGCAGCGGACCGCAGGGCAGATTACACGCTCCGGCTCTGGCTCTACCCGCTTCCCCCGCCGGAGCCAGGGACGCTGTCCATCGTCTCGCCCAATCTTGGCCCTGAGCCGGCCGGCTGCCCGCTGGATGGGCAGGCAATCATCGCGGCGAGCACGCAGGCGCAGCCATACTGGCGCTGACCCGCCACCCTATGGCCCCCGACTGGAGCACGACCTCGGCAAGCACGCGGATGGATAGCCTGAAGCCGTACAGCCAGCACACAGAACCGGCCCTGGTACCGCAGCCAGACCCTTGAAGCCAAACTGCACGCACCGGTGCCCTGGAACCAGGCAGACACTTGGTCAGGATCGTCGGCAGGTCACTTGTGAAACGATCTGGACTAGGCCTGGCCGGGATCATCATCGCGGCCAGTGGCGAGGCGGCCGTGTTCCTCACCGATGCGGCATCTTTCCTCCTAGTGATCGGCGTCCTCGCCCGGCTGTCGGGCGGTGTACGGCGCGGTGGTCCTTCCGGGTAGGCAGGCTGCGGGGTGCTCGTCGATTCCGCTGGTTGCTCGACCTTCCGCGAGGCATTAAGGTGGCGGCCGCGATGGCGCTGCTGATCGGCGGGTTCGGCATCCAGTTCGAGGTGACCAACCCGTTGATGGCGACGAGGGTTTTCCACCTGGGACCGCTCGGCTTCGGCTTGCTCGGGACCTTCATGGCCGCTGGCGGGATCGTCGGCAACTTCTATTCGTCACGGCGCCGGGACCCAGACTCCAGGGAGTTCCTGACCTGGGCTACCTTGTTCGGCGCTGCCGAGGCAGTGGCGGCGGTCATGCCCGTGGCGTGGGCTTATGACGTTCTGATGGTCGTGACCGGCGGGGCCGTCAAGGCTGGTGACTGACAAGCCGGATGCGCTCGCTGGGCACTGCTCTGGATCTCATCAGGTGTGGCCACAAATTTGTGATACATTCAACGGGTGACTGCTGCGGATGCACACACGGTGGGCTTGCGGGACCTGCGCCACCACACCAGCGAGGTGCTGGCGCGGGTGCGGCACGGTGAGACTGTCGACGTCACTGAGCACGGGCGGCTCATTGCGCGTATCGTCCCTGTCGGGGAGCGGGAGCCTACGCCGGTACTGGCGCGTCTGGTCGCGACCGGCCGCGCGACCCTTGCCCGCAGGCCTGGCTACAGGCCGCGCATGCGCCCCGGGGACGGCAGCGACACGCTCTCCGAGACCCTCGCCGAGATGCGGGACGAGGAACGCTGGTGAGCCTCTACTACGCCGACACCTCCGCGGTCATCAAGCTGCTGGTTGAGGAGACCCATTCGAAGGCGTTCGCAGCGTTCTACGATGCTCATGCCGAGGCCGAGTGGGTCAGTTCGGCGCTGCTGCGGATCGAGGTCATCAGGGCTGTCGGGCGGGCCATGCCAGCTCTGCTGCCGGACGCCCGCGACCTGCTGCTTGCCTTCTCCTGCATTGCGATTGATGACGACATCGTGGAGGGGGCGATGAACGAGCCGGATCGCGGCCTCCGTTCCCTCGACGCGATCCATCTCGCCACCGCGCGCATCCTCGCGCCAGAACTGGATGCCCTTGTCACCTATGACGACCGTCTCGCCAGAGCGGCCAACGATGCTGGCCTGATCACGCTGGCTCCCGAGGACTGAGCCCTAGCGGAACTCTGTAGCTACCGCTACCACCAGCAGTACCTTTCCAGCAGTAAAACCCGAACGGGTACTGCGGCATCGGCGGGACCAGCGTGTCCTGTCCCGCCGGGGTAATAAAGGCTGATGGCTGACAAGCCCGATGTGCTAGCCGAGGCCGTGCTCTGCATGCCGGAGCACGGCCCCGGTCGTTCTACGGCCCCGGATACCTGGGGCCACGGCGGGCGCGAGACTGGGCCTCTCAGGTCCCGGCTACGTAGTAGCCCTTGCCGATCACTGGGGTGATCAGGCCTTCGTCCCTGAGAGTCATCAGCGCTCGCTCGGCCGTGATGTGCGAGACGCCGTGCTCCTGGCTGAGCGTCTTGACGCTGGGTAGCCGAGTGGTGATGGTTCCGTCCTCGATCTGGGCTCGCAGCAGCGCCGCTAGCTGCACATAGAGCGGCGTTGATGAGTCATGATCGATTCCCACATGGTTACACTAGGTTGCTACTGAATCCATCCTAATCCCAGGGATTCCATAAGGAACCATATGGATGCTGTTGTAGGCTGCTCTCGTCATGTGACGCCGAGCCAGCGCCGTTTCTGGCCCTGGTACTGGAGGGCGCAGTGCAGGACAGGGAATCCCCGACGTGGCCAACAGCCGTAAAGCCGGACAACCGCATTCGGTGTCCATGCGGATCGCTCGCGTGACCCGCGGCCGTCACTACGGGCCTATCCAGGTCACCGCTGGGTCGGCTGCGACCGCGCCGAACACGATGGACGACCGGGGGACGCGGTGTTGGCCAGCCGCTCCGGCCCGGTCAGTTGGCGTCTTTGCTGGCCGGGACGACCAGGTTGCGCTGGCCCGTGATTTCGTCAGGCATGCCCTTGGCCCGGTGCCTGTTCTGGATGAAGCAGTGCTGCTGGTCTCGGAGCTGTGCACGAATGCCTTACAGCACACTGCCTCCGGTCGCGGCGGCATGTTCGAGGTCGTGCTCCATCCAGGGCCGCGCTCCGTGCGGGTGGAAGTGCGGGACGACGGCTCGGGCCAGGCTCCAGCCATGCATCCGGCCGACCTCCTCTCGGAGGCGGGACGGGGCCTCGGCCTGGTGGCCTCGGTCGCGGACAAATGGGGGCACAGTGGTGGTCGCCATGGGAGGTCAGTCTTCTTCGAACTGTCCTGGGCTGAGCCCGACTGACGGATAGGCCAGATGAGCGTCCGCAGTCCGGCGGTTTACAGACCCTTGCCGATAAGCCTCCGACATGTGCGAACGTCGGGGCGGAGCGCCATTGGGGCAGGCATTGGGCATGATGATGCGCACGCACCGGTGCCCTGGAACCAGGCAGGCACTTGGTCAGGGATCGTCGGCAGGTCACTTGTGAAACGATCTGGACGTGGGCGATGACTGTCCGCCTGCCCGGATGCTGCGTGATGCCGGCCTGGTGGTTCTCCCTGGAGGGATCCGGCCGAGGGAAGGCCGCGCCTGGCTGGTCGACTGGCAGGGAACGTGCGGGGTGCTAAGGAGGCTGCCCGTGCCCGCGCGGAGCCTGTCTGCCGCCGGTCTCGCGGACGACGTGACGTGGCTGCATTTCTTCCTGGCCCGGCTTGCCGAACTTGGCTTCCCCTCGCCCCGGCCGCTGCCGTCCTTCGACGGCATGTCATGGACAAGGGCAGATGGCGTTCTGTGGGAGGTCGTCTCCTTCCTGCCCGGTCAGGCGGTGGGCTGGGCAGCCGGGCCGCCGATGGAGGAGATCGGCGCCCTGCTGGCGCGCTACCATGCCACCGTCCGCCAGATCGAGGTGACCGGCCAGCGCCCGCGCGCGCTCCCGCTGGCCGACGTGCCCGGGATCTTGCTGTCGCAGCAGCTTGACGCAGCTCGCGTCAGCCCGGACCGGGCCGCCATCATCCGCCAGCTCGCGGGCCAGCTTGCCCGCGATCTTAACGACACCGGGCAGCTGACCGGCGAGCGTGTTGTCATCCACGGTGACTTCACTAACCACAACGTCATCGCCGGCGGCACGCCGCCGAGCGCCACCGGGGTTATTGACTTCGCCCTGGCCCACGCCGAAACGCCGCTGGCAGACATCGGGTACGGCCTGTGGCGCAGCGGCCGTCCCTGCCAGGACGCTGATCACCTGGATCTCTCAAGAGTCCGGCGGTTCGTCCGCGGCTACGCCAGCACCGTCCGGGTCTCACCCGACGAGGCTCGCGTGATTTCCGTCCACCTGCGGGGTCGCGGACTCCAGATGATTGCCAAGCGAGTTCGCGCAGGCCGCGCGGAAACAGGGATGCTGGCCCAGGTGCAATGGCTCAGCGCAAACGCCACTGCCGTCGGCGACGCGGTTGCGGCAGCTCTCTCCTGACACGGCTGGCACGCTGTCCGGTCATGTCGGCAGATCAGTCCGGAGAAGGCTGTACGTCACCCCATCCCGCCCGCCCCCCGTTCCGCCAGCCAGAACCGCGCAGCACCCCCTCCCGGGTGAATCCAGCCTTTTCCAGGGCTCTTTGCTCAGCCACATTGCCCACTTCGGTGGCAGCCTCGATTCGGTGAGCTGTCGCGGTCGTGCTATCGACTCTGGTGGCGGCGCAGTTCCTGCCGATGTTGCTCTTTAGCCGCCGCGCCGGAAATATCGTCGCGCGCCACCGGCCGGTAAGGGTGGTCATCATCACTCAGTCCGCCCCAGGCAGCCGGATCACTGGCGCTCGGCCTGCCGCTGCTGGCGGGCTGGATGTCGGTCTGGTACCTGTGGGCCTTGTCATTCGCTGTCGGCGGGTTCGGCATCCAGTTCGAGGTGACCAACCCGTTGATGGCGACGAGGGTTTTCCACCTGGGACCGCTCGGCTTCGGCTTGCTCGGGACCTTCATAGCCGCTGGCGGGATCGTCGGCAACTTCTATTCGTCACGGCGCCGGGACCCAGACTCCAGGGAGTTCCTGACCTGGGCTACCTTGTTCGGCGCTGCCGAGGCAGTGGCGGCGGTCATGCCGGTGGCGTGGGCTTATGACGTCCTGATGGTCGTGATCGGCGCCGCTATCCAGCTGTTCGCGGTCAGCGCGACCGTCTACGTGCAGAAGGCCGCACCCGAAGGTCAGCGCGGTCATGCCCTGAGCGCCTATAACGCCGGGTTCATGGGCTTCGTCCCCGCGGGTTCCTTCGTCGTCGCGGGCCTGGCCGCGGTCGCCGGCACCCGCTGGGCCCTGATCGGGCCAGGCACCGTGATCCTGGCCTGCGGCGTGATCATGCTCGCTGGTTATCGCGGCACCGGCAGGGCTGGCGTGTCCTGCCCGGCCGGGGTAAATGCTGGTGACTGACAAGCCGGATGCGCTAGCTGGGCCGTGCTCCGTGCACTGGAACACGGCAACCGATGACCGGATGCCCTTTGTGCGTCTTTACCTTGGTCGCGCCATCAAGAGCCGGTCTACCCGGCATTCACTCGCCGGGCTGCTTCGACGAGCGCCTCGGCGGCTCTTCCGGCGCGTTTGGCCTCTTCTGCCGTCGCGCGCTTGTGGCTGTAGCCGGCCTTGGCTTTCATGCCAAGCAGCACTTGCAGGTGCTTGGCCGATGAATCGTCTGCCTTGCTCAGCAAGGCCACGGCCTGGTTGTGGTCCTCGCCGCGCGCGTGCTGCCCGAGGCGAGCGCAGCAGATGGCATCCGAGGCAGCGATGCCAGCGTGCACGCATAGCGTCACGTAAACGTCCGCGATATCAGCCTCCTCGTTAGCTTGGTCAGCGATCAGGCTGGCGGCGTCGAGGAACTGGCCGGACTTGCGCAGGCGGCCACGGCGGATGTCCGGGGTGCAGGGGCTCGTGCGTGCCATGTCAGTGCTTCCGTTCCCGCAGCTGCCGGCTCAGCCACACGTGGCTGCCCGCGATGGTGAGGCCGCGTTCCAGCACGTCGCGCAACACGGGCTCATCCCGGGCGCCACTTAGCTCGCTGACCGTGTACTCAAGGGGACGCGCGTCGTTACCGGTCCAGCTCGTAACGTCGGCCGCCAGAATCCCGACCTGCTCTTCCCATACGGCAAGCGGAGTGTTGTCGTCCCGGACCAGCAGCAGGTCCAGGTCACTGTCCGCGGTCATCGTGCCGCGCGCAGCCGAGCCGAAGACGGCGGCGTACACCGGCGGAAATCTCCAGCTTTCGAGCCGATCCTCAAGTCGGCTGAGCAGCGTGCGCAGCAGATGGGCGAGTTCGATGATGGGGCCAGAGGCCAGGTGATCTCGGTTGAGTTGGTAGCTGTAGGCGTTGCCGACCCGCTCGGAGTGCACGACGCCCTGACGGGTGAGGCGCGTCAGAACCTTGCGGATGCCTTCCTCCGAATACCGGGTAAGCACGCGGTGCAGCTGCCCGGTGGTGAAGGCCGCCTCATGCTGAGCGAGCATGGCGAGCACGTCCCCATCGAGCGTGGGCGTGATCGTGGCCAACGGGTGGTTCAACTCCATAGCGTCTCTTGGGTACCTCTTACTCTGAGAACCTCCAGACCAATAATAGTGCTCTCTGCCGTACTATAGTCCTGATGCATGAATAATAGTTAGCGGCTATTTGAGGAACGCGTCGGTGCCGTCACGTCAGGCTCAGCCGGCGGCGTCAGCGGCTTCAGCACGCAGAACTCGTTCCCGTCCGGGTCGGCCATGACAACCCAGCTGACCTGCGAGCCCTGCCCGACGTCGGCACGGCTCGCGCCGAGGCCCTCTAGCCGCGCGACCTCCGCGGCCTGGTCCCCGGGCCGCAGGTCAAGGTGGAGGCGATTCTTCCCTGCCTTCGCCGCCGGAGCCCGCAAGAACAGCAAATCCGGCACGACCCCATCCTCCGGGCTGCCCTCCGGGGGCTCAAGCACCACCTCGTCATCTTGCTCAAACGTGCGGCGCCACCCCAGTGCCGACTGCCAGAATGCGGCCAGCCCAGCCGGATCGGCCGTATCGACGCACAGGCACTGAATGCGAAGCCTCATGCGGCGATCCTGATGTCCGGCTCGAGCGCTGTCCATCGGTTTTTTCGTCCTGGCAAGCCCGCCGCGCATGGCCGCGCTGGGGTCCCGAGTCCGTGGTCAGGCCAGCCCGGCCTAAGCGACCGCTGGGAAGAAGGCGAGGCGCTTAATGGTTGTGTCGCTTCCCACGTCCTGCGCGTCGCCGCCGATGTAGACGCCCGCGCCCGTGCTCAGCGATGCCGCCCAGCCTTGCCCGCGGCCGGTGGCCGAGGAGTTGTTGAAGCTCAAGATGGCATGGCCGTAATTCGCATCTCCGGCCTTCACGTCGATGGCCCCGATGCCGTAATGAGTCTGCTGGCTGGACTTCACCTTTACGCCGTTGATGTATACCGCGAAGTCGAGGTACTTGTTGTGCCCGCCGGTGTAGGCGACGCCGCCCGTGTCCACCACGGTGAAGAGCGAGTCGTACCCGGTGACGTTCACGATAAGCGGATGTAGCGTGTTGGCGTTGCCGTCGCTCTTGAACCGCGAGAAGGTGTCGCACAGCGCACCATGTGCGCCGAAGGCGTCGAAGCCCCCGCCGCCGCTGGCCGCGATGTCAAAGAACGTGCCGGTGGGATCCCAGTCCACGCCGCGGGCCCAGGTGTCCTTGGAGCTGCAGTTCGTGGAGTTGCTGGCGTTGAGGTTCGTGGGGTCATTCCACGAGTTGATGGTGGCTCCGCCGGTCCCGGTGACGTTCAGGACCGCCACCTCCTTGTGCGTCGTGCCGCCGACCGAGGAGAAGTTACCGATCATCACGGCCTGGCTCCGCTGCGGGTTGACAGCGATCTGCGCCACCTTGGTGGCCACGTTGGGGGTGACCACGCCAGAGACGCCGAGCTGGGTGCCAGTGAGCACGCCCGTGCTTGGGTTGACGAACGCCAGCGCGGTGACAGCGCCGCCGCCCGCACTCGTGAAGCGCCCGCCGAGCCAGACCGTGCCGTTGACGTACTCGACGTCGTTCACGACGCAGCCGCCACCGCCCGCGCAGACCCTCGCGTTAAACGGCTTGAGCGAGCCGTCGCTGGCGTTGATGGCGGCGACGCCCCTGCGCACCACGCCCGCCGCGCCGGGAGCCGGAGCGGTCATGCTGAAGCTGCCGGCCACGTAGAGCGTGCCGGACCCGTCGGTGGCGATCCCGGTCACCGCGGATTCCTTGTAGGCACTGGTCTGAGACGTGGTGTAGAACTGCGGCTTCCACGACGTGTCGACCTTGTGCGTGGTGGCGCTGAACCTGAAGATGTTGTGGTAGCCGCTCTTGGTAACACCCGTGATGCGGTCGGTCACCGTGCTGATGATCCCGCCGACGTAGACCCAGTCGCCCACCTGCTTGACCACCAGGACGCGGCGGCACAGGTTCTGGTCGGCCGTGGCGTAGCAATACCCGCCAGGGACCGAGGGCGTGAGGTCGCTGGCATGGTCACTGACCAGGCCAGGGATGGCCTGTCCGGCATACGCGGATGGGGCGGCGAGCCCGGCGACTGCCATCAGCCCGCCAGCTACCAGCGGGATCAGTCTAAGGGTGACGCTCATCGAGTTCCTTTCCCCGTCACGTCAGCGGCTGAACGGCGTACCCGCGCTCAGACGGCAGCACCCGGACGGATATGGACAAAACCACAAAAGTGTCCCGCCGCAGGAGCCAATACACACTTTAGCCGGACAAATATAATATGCTACAACCTGCGGCTAACCGTTTTTGCCGGGAACACGGCTATGCACTCCGGGACGCTATCTGGCGTAGCACCGGGTGCGTCTGGGGCTGCCAAATCCTCCCGATCAAGGAAATCCCAGTGAGGCTGCCGGGCCGGCGTAGTGATCACGGAGACTTTCCGGGGTGCCGGCCCCCAAAACCCTCCGTGATCATGAAGTCGTCCGGATCCTGGCGCGGTCGCCGAGACCTGACACCGGGCGATCAGGCGACGACGGCGAACAGGACGTACCCGTAGCTTATGCTTGTCGCCGCCGGGTGCCTGGCCAGCCAGGCGTCAGCGACCCGCGCGGGGAACTCGATGCGCAGCACCGCCTCGAGGTCGGCCCGGCGGTCGAAGGCCCACCCCGAGTGCACCTCGCGGCGGATCGCGCCGCGATCACGCCACCAGGCGTCCGTGGCGTCGGCTTTCTTGCGCGCCCCCTCGGACGAGGACGCGTCGAGCAGTGTGCCGAACTCGCCCCACCGGTAGTCGTTGTCGACCACCACCAGGGCGCCGGCCGGCCGCAGCGCCCGCAGCACTTCGGTCAGGCCGGCGTCGCCGCCTGGCGGGAAGAAGTAGGCGAACCTGGCATGCACCACGTCGACGGAGGCGGCGGGAAGTCCCAGGTGCTCGGCTGACCCGGCGGCGACCTCGACGCCGGGCAGCGCGGCGGTTCTCGCCGCGGCCTTCGCCCGCAGCGCCGGATCGGGCTCGATGCCGATGACCCGGCCGGCTTCGGCGGCGTACCTGGTGAGCCAGAATCCTGTTCCGCAGCCAAGGTCGACGATGGTGCGGCCAGTCCAGGGCGCAAGCCGGTGCATCGCATTTAATACGTGGCCTGCGCGCGCCAGCGCCCTGTTCTCTATCTCGTAGACCCCGGGGTTATTGCCGATATTCGGCGCGAACCGCCAGTCAGGAAACGCCCGGCGGGCCTGGTCCGCGGCCGGCCAGTCAGGAAACGCCCGGCGGGCCTGGTCCGCGGCCGGCCAGTCAGGAAACGCCCGGCGGGCCTGGTCCGCGGTCGGCCTGCCGTCCGGCCGGTCAGGGCCGGCCAGCCGGTCGGTGTCATCGACGGTCACCCGCACAATTCTGGCAGAGGCCAAGCGGGCGGCCCGGTCAGGATGGCAGCCAGCGGGCCGGCTGCCGCATCGGGAATCGAGCCTAACTGGCCTGCCGTCTGCACGGCCGGACTGGGCAGCGTGACGGTTGTCCCCTCCTCTGGGCTGCCGAGGTGCGCCCAGATCTTGTTCAGCTCGGCCTGGTAATACAGCGCCTGCAGGCTGACCACGAAGGCGCCGATAATGCCGATCACGCCATTGCAGCTGCGCTGCATCCCGGCGGCCTCCTGCATCTGCGCGAGACGTACGGCGGGACGATGATTATCCAGCCGATCGTCACCGCGAGCAGCGAGAGTACCGGGTTGACCTCGATCCGGGCATCGAAGTCGCGGGCCTCGCGATTGATCTTGTACCACCAGACCAGGTGGTAGATGCCGAGCGTGATGAGTGGCCAGACCAGCCACACAAGCACGATGTTCCTGTTCTTGCCCGTGCGTCCTGCCATGTCATTGTCCCCCTGTGCGCCGGCCTGGCGGGCTGCCTGACTGGCGCCTGTCCCGGGCGAGCGCTTTCGCAGGGTAATTCGTGCCCCGATTGGCACCGGCCGCAACATGCCCGGCCGGGTTATCGGTTTACCCCCGGTGGCGATAACGGGAATTTCAGGAAAATGCGCCGCCGCGGCCGGCGCCGCGCTGGAAACGGGTCACGGCGTCGACGATCTCGGGAGCGGCCAGCGTGGTCATTCCGTGGCGGAACTCATTGGCCATCGCAGCCTCCGTTTCAGATCCTGGGCTTTGCAGTGCGGACATACGGTCACTTCGCAGGCAAGCCTGCGGGAACGCGGATATCTCGTGCGCGAGCTGCTCAGCGGCTGCGCGCGCGCCGCCCCTCGGCACTACCCGGTTGACGAGTCCCATCTGGGCCGCCTCCGGAGCCGGCACCCCTCGCCCGGTCAGGATCAGGTCGAGGGCCCGGCCGAGTCCGACGACCTGCGGCAGGCGGACCGTGCCGCCGTCGATCAGCGGGACGCCCCAGCGCCGGCAGAATACGCCGAGGACGGCGTCCTGCTCGGCGACCCTCAGGTCGCACCAGAGGGCGAGCTCGAGCCCGCCCGCCACGGCGAACCCGGAGATAGCCGCGATCACGGGCTTGGACAGCCGCAGCCGGGTCGGCCCCATCGGGCCATCGCCGTCCGGCTCGGTCCGGTTGCGGTCAGGCCCGCCGATCGCCTTGAGGTCGGCGCCGGCACAGAACGTGCCGCCCGCGCCGAACAGCACCGCGGCCCGTGCTCCTGGATCATCGTCAAAGGCCCGGAACGCGCTGGCCAGGGCCGCCGCAGTGGGCCCGTCGACGGCGTTGCGCCGCTCCGGCCGATCGAGGATGACGGTGCGGACGGGCCCGTCGCGCTCCACCCGGACGGTCATCAGCGCCTCCAGCTTGGCAACGGCTCCTCAATCGACGGAAGGAACACGAGTGGCGGGCGGGTTGCTCGCGGCGGGCTTCGGGCTGGTTAGCCGAGGCCGACCTGCCAGGTGTCGCCGCCGGCCAGCAGGGCGGCGAGGTCGCCGTCGCCCTGGCGCTCGCGCGCGGTCTCGATCTGGCCGGCCATCAGGTCGTCATAGGACGGCCTGGGCACCTGCCGGAAGATGCCGATCGGGGAGTGCGCGAAGTCAACCGTGTCCAGCCGGGACAGCGCGAACGCGTAGGACGGGTCAGCCACGTGCTTGTCGTGGATTAGCAGCCCGGTGCCGTCGGCTGCCGCGTCCACCGCCTCCAGCGAGCCGTATTTGCCGAACCGCAGCCCCTGACCCTGGTCGGCCCCGAACCGTACCGGCTGGCCGTGCTCCAGCCTGATCAGCCGGTCGTCCCTGGAGGCGGCGTCGGTGACCGGCGCGAACGCGTCATCGTTGAAGATCGGGCAGTTCTGGTAGATCTCGATGAAGGCGGCACCGCGATGATCGGCGGCTGCCCGCAGCACGCTGGTGAGGTGCTTGCGGTCCGAGTCGATCGTCCTGGCGACGAAGCTGGCCTCGGCGCCGAGCGCCAGCGAAACCGGGTTGAACGGGGTGTCCAGCGAGCCGAACGGAGTCGACTTGGTGACCTTGCCCTGCTCTGACGTCGGCGAGTACTGGCCCTTGGTCAGGCCGTAGATCCGGTTGTTGAACAGCAGGATCTTGACGTTCACGTTGCGGCGCAGGGCGTGAATCAGGTGGTTCCCGCCGATCGAAAGGGCATCGCCGTCGCCCGTGATCACCCAGACGGACAGGTCCGGGCGGGAGGCGGCAAGACCGGTGGCGATGGCCGGCGCGCGGCCGTGAATCGAGTGCATACCGTAGCTGTTCACGTAGTAGGGCAGCCGGGATGAGCAGCCGATGCCGGAGACGATCACGAGGTTCTCCCTCGGCACCTCTAGTTCCGGCAGGAACGCCTGGAAGGCAGCGAGGATGGCGTAATCCCCGCAGCCTGGGC
>WNGK01003580.1_pt1 | contig 16793 bp, 21 predicted proteins | sample 5400601 | NCBI WGS metagenome assembly WNGK01 (sample SAMN13153376, study PRJNA577476) | soil metagenome | isolation source: 60 cm soil or saprolite under Garry oak tree replicate 1 | place: USA:California | collected 2016-06-15
GCCCTCAAGCGAGACCTCGAGGCTTACCTCAGTTACTACAACTACGAGCGTGCTCACACCGGCCGGAGGAATCTCGGTCGTGTCCCCGCCGAGCTGGTTTATGGTGCTCGGAAGATGCGCCCACGATGAGCCGCGACTGACGCGACATCTCGTGCGCTGTTCAGGCTAGCCGGACGACGGCGGCGGCCATGGCCGCGCATGCTAGCCGAAGCGACCGCCTGCTCGGTCAGGATCGGCCCGCATACTAACCCGCCATGGGTGGCGGGCTGCGTCCGTTCAGGTTCGGAGTGCAGGAGCATTCAGCTCCCAGCGCCACGGCCTGGAAGGCCAAAGCGCGCATGGTGGAAGCGCTCGGCTACGCGGCGCTGTACCTACCCGATCACTTCGGGGACCAGCCCGGCCCGATAGCCGCGTTGATGGCGGCGGCCGACGCCACGACCACGCTCCGCGTCGGCTCGCTCGTGTTCGACAACGACTACCGCCATCCGATTGTCCTGGCCAAGGAGGCGGCGACCCTTGATCTGCTCTCGGACGGGCGCTTCGACCTGGGTCTTGGGGCCGGCTGGATGGCTTCGGACTACGAGCAGTCCGGAATCCCGTTCGATCCGCCAGGAGTGCGCATCGAACGGATGGAGGAAGGGCTGGCGATCGTCAAAGGCCTGCTGGCCGGCGGCCCCTTCTCGTTCACGGGCAAGCACTATCGCATCACCTCGCTAGAGGGGCACCCCTCGCCGGTGCAGAAGCCTCATCCGCCGATCCTGCTGGGAGGCGGCGGCCGTCGGATGCTGCGCCTGGCGGCAAAAGAGGCGGACATCGTCAACGTCAACTACGACCTGCGCGAAGGCCGCATCAATCCCGCTTTGGTCCGCACTGGGCTCGCCGGCGCAACCGACGAAAAGCTGGCATGGGTGAGGGAGGCCGCCGGCGCGCGGATCGACCGCATTGAGCTGAGCGTTACGATCTTCTTCGCGAGCATCACCGAGGATCGGCGCGCGCTCGCCGCCGCGGTGGGGAGGGGGTTCGGCGCCGATGCCGATGATGTGCTCGACACGCCGCACTTTCTTATCGGGACTGCCGACGAGATCGTCGACTCGCTTGTGCAGCGACGCGAGCGTTACGGGATCTCGTACGTGATCCTTCCCGGCGATATCGGCGAGGCGTTCGCACCGGTGGTCGAACGCCTGTCCGGGACCTAGCGGGCGTCGTGTACATTGGCTGAGGGTGGCCACCACTGAGCAGGTAGAGGTCAAGGGTCCTGTGGAGGGGCGGGCGAGCGAGGTGCTCACGCCCGACGCCCTCGATTTCATCGGCCGGCTGCAGCGAGAATTCGGCGGGCGCCGCGAGCAGCTGCTGCTGGCACGCGACGAGCGCCAGGCGCGTATCGAGGCGGGCGAGATGCCGGATTTCCTGGCGGCGACGAAACCGGTCCGCGATTCCGAATGGCACGTCGCTCCGGCACCGAAGGACCTTCAGGATCGGCGGGTCGAGATCACCGGGCCCACCGACCGAAAGATGCTGATCAACGCCCTCAACTCCGGCGCGCGCGTGTTCATGGCGGACTTCGAGGACGCCAACTCGCCGACGTGGTCGAACCTCGTCGAGGGCCAGGTCAACTTGATCGACGCCATCGAGCGAAAGCTCACGTTCACCAGTCCCGAGGGCAAGGCCTATCGCCTCAACGAGAAGGTGGCGACGTTACTGGTTCGACCGCGCGGATGGCATCTCGACGAACGCCACGTCCTGGTGGGCGGTAAGCCGGTTTCAGGCAGCCTGTTCGACTTCGGCCTTTACTTCTTTCACAACGCCAAGCGCCTGCAGGGCAAGGGCAGCGGTCCTTATTTCTATCTCGCCAAGCTCGAAAACCACCTCGAGGCGCGGCTCTGGAATGACGTCTTCAACTTCGCCCAGGATGCATTGGGCGTGCCGCGCGGGACGATCCGGGCGACGGTGCTCATCGAGACCATCCTGGCCGCGTTCGAGATGGAGGAGATTCTCTACGAGCTTCGCGACCATTCGAGTGGGCTCAATGCAGGGCGCTGGGACTACATATTCAGCATCATCAAGAAGTTCCGGAACCGCCCGGACTTCGTGCTGCCGGACCGCGCGCAGGTGACCATGACCGTCCCGTTCATGCGCGCGTACACACAGCTCCTCGTGAAGACGTGCCACAAGCGGGGCGCTCACGCGATGGGAGGGATGGCGGCGTTCATCCCTTCGCGGCGCGATGCGGAGGTCAACCGGGTTGCGCTGGCCAAGGTCAAAGAGGACAAGGACCGCGAGGCCGGAGACGGGTTCGACGGCACATGGGTCGCGCATCCGGACCTCGTGCCCACGGCGACAGAAGCCTTTGACCGCGTTCTCGGCGATCGCCCGAACCAGCTGGAGCGGCAGCGGCCCGACGTCGAAGTCACGGCTGGGGAGCTCATCGATGTGAAGGTGCCGGGCGGGACGATCACGGAAGGCGGGCTCAGGCTCAACGTCGGCGTCGGCATCCAGTACGTCGAGTCGTGGATGCGGGGTGTGGGCGCGGCCGCGATCAACAACCTCATGGAAGACGTGGCCACGGCCGAGATATCGCGTTCGCAGGTGTGGCAGTGGTGCCGCCACGCGGCGCGCCTGGTCGAGGGGGCGACGGTCACGGCCGACCTCGTGCGCGAGATCGCAGACGACGAGATGGCGAGCCTGCATGCGCGGTACGGCGGGGAGCTGTGGGACAAGGGGCGGTTCAAGGAGGCGCGCGAGGTGTTCGAGGAGGTCGCGCTGGCCGAGAGCTTCCCGGACTTCCTGACCCTCGTCGCCCAGCGCTACATCGACTAGACGGGCGGGTCGTCTTTACAGGCTGGGTTGACCGGCCTCCAGGCTCGCTCTAGATTGGCGTCAGGATCGGCAGGCGGGGGAGGGGCCTGAAAGAAGAGGGAGGGCCCCCAAGACCTGGGCCTTTTTCGAAGGGCCGGTACCCGGCATGAGCCAGGCAGCTTTCACCAGGTCAGGGAATCACCCTGGGCGGCGCCGGCGGCTTGCCCGGCAGCCTGCGCCATTGCCGTGGGCCCACACCGTTGTTCGGGTTGCCCGGCACGAACGCCACGGCCGACGGGTCGACCAGGCAGTTGTCCTTCCGCACCACACTCCGCTCGCCGCCTTCGGAATGCTCGATCACGACGGTCCTCTCGAGAACCGCGCGCACCCGCACCTGCTTGCCGTCGACCATCGCATTGAAGCCACCGCTGACCTCGTGATTGGGGGGTGGGACGATACTGGCAAGCGAAACAAGGTCGGCGGCGGTTTTGCTCATATGCTTGGCTTCCTCGGGCTTGGCGGCCGTTGTAGCCGCGGAAAAATGAAGAGTGCCGAGCTCATCGTTCGGCAGCAGCCAAGTTTACCAGAACGTCAAGCGCGTTCCGAAAAGGCTCCCGACCCCCGCCGAGGCCGGGGCCGGTCGGCAGCCGGCCTAGGCGGCCGGGTTGTGCTCCTGCAGGCGCAGCTGGCGGGCGGCCTCGCGGCCCCTTCGCGCCGCTTCCTTGCTCGCCAGGTGGCGAACGCGGAGCCGGGCCGGGTCGACCATCAGCTTTCGGCGGTTGACGAGCATCTTCGGCTCCCCGGGGGCCGGTTCGATGACCGCGGTCCGCTCGAGCACGGCGGTCACCCAGACGCGCCGGCCGTCGACCTCGGCTTCGAAGTCGGGAAGGATCTCGTCGTCCTCGTCCATCGAAATACTGTCCAGCCGGACCAGCTCAGCGCGGCTCGGCTGCTCTGCGGTTTTTCGGTACGAATCCATGTTCATATGCCAGATACCCGATCGCGAGCCCGACCAAACCCAACGCGAGCCACGGGAATAGATACGCGGGGAAGATACCCAGCAGGTCCCGAACTCGGGGTCCCAGGCGCCGCCCCAGCTCCAGGAATATCGCCGCCCAGATGGTGGCGGACACCAGTACGCACGGTATGAATACCCGGTACGGCACGTTCAATATTCCAGACAGGGCCGAGATCACGATTCGCATCCCGGGGATATGGCGTCCGATGATGATGGTCCAGGGACCCCACCGCTTGAACGCCCGCTCGGCGCGGTTGAGCTTTTGTTCGGTGAGGCCGATGTATCCACCATAACGTCGGATGAATGGGCGTCCGTACCGGCGCGTGATGGTGAGGTTGCAGGCGCTGCCCAGCACAGCGCCCGATACGACGGCGAGGTAAGCGAGGGGATAGGGGATCGCGCCGGTGGTGGTGAGGAAGCCGCCGTAGGCGATCGCGGCATCCCCCGGCGCAGGCAGAGGTACGCCCAGCTCTTCCAGGAAGATGACGAAGCACAGCCCCCCCGACTGGTGCTGAAAGATGAACAACCGGATCGCGTGCGTGAGCGGCCTCAGCCAGGATGGTTCTTGCAGCCATCCGGGGAGGAAGCTCGCTAGATGGCCGGCCAGTAACAGCATGTGGTCACGGGCTAACCCCGGCGGCCCGTGGCGCGATTATATGTGTGCTTCCAGGGTCGTTCCTACGGTTGGCGCCGAAACCAGCGAATCGCGCCCAGTCCACGTCAGAGCGGCGTCGAAGACGCGTTCGAAATGCCGAGCGAAGTCGCGGCCGGCGGTCTCGGTGGCGACCTGCTTTCCGGTGAGGGCGGCCACTGACGTCGGACGTTTCTCGGCGTGCCCGCACGGGATGATGCCCTCGAAGTAGGCGAGGTCCGTCGTGAGGTTGAGCGCGAAGCCGTGGCTCACGATGGAGCGATTCAGCTTGATGCCGATCGCGGCGACCTTCTCACCCTTCGACCAGACCCCGGTGAGCCCATGGCCCCCGGGTTCGGACGCGATGCCGAGCTCGGCCAGGTAGTCGATCAGGGATTGCTCAAGCAGCTCGAGGTACCGCGGGATCGTGAGCCCAAAATGCGCGAGGTCGAGGATCGGGTAGCCGACCAGCTGCCCCGGACCGTGGTAGGTGGCCTCGCCGCCGCGGTCGGACCAGATGACCTCGACCTGGCGGCGCGAGCGTTCACCATCGCCCCAAAGCAGATGGTCGGCGCTCGCCGCCTTGCCCATCGTGAATACGTGGGGATGCTCGAGCAGCAGGAGCGTTTCCGGCGCCTGGCCGCCTCGCACCGCCTCCACGAGCTCGGCCTGGAGGTCCCAGACCGCGCGGTAGGGCGCGCTACCCAGCCAGCTGGCTCTTACGTTCCGGGACCTGTTCATCAGCGTGGTAGGAGGAACGGACCAGCGGACCGGCCTCGACGTGCCCGAAACCCATGCTCATCGCCTTCTGCTTCAGGTCGGCGAACTCCTCGGGCCGGTAGTACCGCACGACCTCCGCGTGCTTCTTGCTCGGCCGCAGGTACTGGCCGACGGTGAGGACGTCGATGTCGTGCGCGCGCATGTTGCGAAACACCTCGAGCAGCTCTGCCTCGGTTTCGCCGAGGCCGACCATCAACCCCGACTTGCTGACCATGTGCGGCGCCAGTGTTTTCACATGGCGGAGCAGAGCAAGGCTGTTCGCGTAAACCGCCCTTGGTCGTATTCGCGCATACAGGCGAGGCACGGTCTCCGTGTTGTGGTTGAAGATGTCGGGTCCCGCCTCGACGACGGTCCGCACCGCTTCGAGGTCGCCCTGGAAGTCCGGGGTCAGCACCTCGATCGTGGTGCCGGGGCTGCGCCTGCGAATCGCCCGGATCGTCCGGGCGAAGATGCCCGCGCCGCCGTCGCGCAGATCGTCGCGGTCGACCGACGTGATGACCGCATGCCGAAGCCCGAGCTCGGCCACGGATTCCGCGACACGAAGCGGTTCGCCAAGGTCGAGCTCCGAGGGCCGGCCGGAGGTCACCGCGCAGAAGCGGCAGGCGCGCGTGCAGACGTCGCCGAGGATCATGAACGTCGCGGTGCGTCGGTTCCAGCAGTCGAAGATGTTGGGACAGCGCGCCTCCTCGCAGACCGTGTGCAGCCGGCTTTTGCGCACGATCTGCTTGAGGTCCTTGAAGTTCTCGCTTTCGGTGACGCGCACGCGGATCCATGACGGGATCGGTTGCGGCGTCAGTGGCGTCGGTGTGCTCAAAGCCGGATGCTCTCGGCGGTCCATTCGTCGAGGCGCTTCTTGATGAAGCCGAGGAACTGGCCCGCCATCATGCCGTCGACGATGCGGTGGTCGAAGCTCAGGCACATGTTCATCATTTGCCGCACCGCGATACCGTCGCCGATCACCACCGGCCGGCGCACGATCGACTCCGTGGTCAGGATCGCAGCCTGCGGCTGATTGATGATCGGCTGGCTGGCCACCGAACCGGTGGCGCCGGTGTTGTTGAGCGTGAACGTGCCGCCCTGCACGTCGTCGGGCTTCAGCTGCTTGTTGCGGGCGCGTTCGATCAGGTCGTTCATCGACCGGACGAGGTCGGTGAAGCCGCGTTGATCGGCATCCTTCAAGACGGGGACGATGAGCCCGTCGGGGATCGAGACCGCAATGCCCATGTTGATGTACCGCTTGAGGATGACGCCCTCGTCGCTCCACGTCGAGTTGAGCCAGGGAAACTGCTTGATGGCGTCGCACACTATCTGCACGACGAACGGGAGGTAGGTCAGCGCGACGCCGTGGCGGGCCATGAAGCCTTCCTTCTCGGATTCGCGGTAGCGGACCAGGTTGGTGACGTCGATCTCCTGCAGCGTCCAGGCATGCGGCGAGGTGGCGAGGCTGCGCACCATGTGCTCGGCGATCGAGCGGCGCATCACGCTGAGCTTCACCAGCTCCTCGCGGGTAACGTCCCTGGGCGCGGCCGCCGGGGCAGCCTGGGGCGCCGGGGCCGCCGGCGCTTCTGCAGCGGTAGCAGTCGTGCCGCCGACCGCGGCCAGCACGTCATCGCGCGTCACCCGGCCGCCCATCCCCGACCCGCGGAGGGTCGTCGGGTCGAGGTTGTGCTCGGCGGCGAGCTTCCTGACCGCCGGGGAGAGGCGGGCGCGGCCATCTCCTCCTCCGGCCCCCGCCACCTCAGCCGTCGCGGCGGGAGCCTCCACGGCCGCCTGAGTGGCCTCGGCGGCTTTCGGCTCCGGCTTGGCCGCCGCCTCGGGCGCGGAGGTGGCCCCGGCGACCTCGATCTGGGCGATCACGGCGCCCACCCGTACCGTCTCCCCCTGCGCCGCGGTGATCTTGACCAGCTTGCCCTCGAAGGGCGAGGGGATCTCGGCGTTGACCTTGTCCGTGATCACCTCGACCAGCGGCTCGTCGCGCTTGACGAAGTCGCCCTCGTTCTTCAGCCACTTGTCGACCGTGCCCTCGGTGACCGACTCACCGAGCTGGGGCATCTTGATCTGGGCCAAGCCCATGCCGGCTACTCCTCCGTTACGGGGCGAATCTTGGAGGCGACGCCCAGAATCGAACTGGGGATGGAGGTTTTGCAGACCTCTGCCTTGCCACTTGGCTACGTCGCCGCGCCCTTCGTCACCCGATTCTACCGTCGCCGCCGCCCAGCTCAGGATGGCGCCCTCTACGCTAGTCGGCGAATTGGAACCCCAGGAGTTCCGTGACGTCATGGCTCGGCTCGCCGCGAGCGTGGTGGTGATCAGCGCCCGGCTGGGCAGCGGCTTTCGAGGGCTGACCGCAACCAGCCTGGTGTCGATCTCGTCCGAGCCCCCGCTGGTGCTGGTCGGCCTGGATCGCCTGACGGCAACTCGCACCGCGGTCATCGAAGGCAAGGCCTTCAACGTGAGCGTGCTCACGCGCGCTCAGGAGTTCATCGCCGAGCGGTTCGCCGGCCGCGCCCCCGGGGTTGCCGCCGCCTGGAACGACGTGCCCCACCACCTGGGCACGAACGGGCTTCCCCTCATCGACGGCAGCGCGGCCTGGCTCGAGTGCAGGCTCGCGCAGATCCACGAAGCGGGCGACCACGACATCTGCGTCGGCGAGGTCGAGAGCGCGACCAAGGGGGCGGGGGAGCCTCTCATCCTCTGGGACCGCTCGTTCTGGAGCCTGCGCTGATCGTTCAGAAGGGCAGCTCGTCCTCTTCCATGCCGAAGTGGTGGCCGACCTCATGGAGAATCGTCCGCCGCACCTCTTCCACCAGCTCCGCCATCGAACGGGCGGCGCGCTCGTGCGAGCGCTTGTACAGGGTCACGCGCTCGGGCATGCCCTCGCCGGCGCCCAATGCCGTCGCTCCCTCGTAAAGGCCCATCAGGCCTTCGGGCGAGCTCTCCTCGATGATGAACATCGTGTTCTCCAGGTATGGCTTGAACTCTTCCGGGATCGAGTCCATGGCGGCCTGCGCCGCGGCCTCGAATTGCGCCATGCTCACGTGCACATATAGATGATGAGCGCGATCAAGAACGTCACCGTCGTCGGCGCCGGCACCATGGGCTCGCAGATCGCCCTCCAGACGGCCGTCGCCGGCCGGTACCCCGTGACTCTGGTTGACGCCGTCCCAGGACAGCTCGCACGAGCGCGCGCCCAGAACCAGAAGCTGCTCGACCGCTCCGTCGAGAAGGGCAGGCTGACAAGGGAGCAGGCCGATGAGGCGCTCGGCCGAATCACCGACAGCAGCGACCTGGGGCAAGCAGCCGGCGGCGCGAACCTGGTCATCGAAGCCGTCATCGAAGACTTCGCCACCAAGAAGGGTGTCTTCGAAGAGCTTGGCGAGGCAGCCAGGAAGGACGCGATCCTGGCCAGCAACTCCAGCACCATCGCCATCAGCCGGCTCGCGGACCTCACCGGCAATCCGGAGCGGTGCTGCAACATGCACTTCTTCCACCCCGTGACCGTGATGCAGCTCTGCGAGGTGGTCAGGGGCCCGAGGACGTCTGACGCCACCGTCAAGGCGGCCACGGAGTTCGTGCGCAGCATCGATCGCACGCCAGTCGTGCTGAACAAGGAGATCTGGGGATTCATCGTCAACCGCATCCTCTTCGCCGCGTCCGAGGAGGCGATGCACCTGCTCGAAGGCGGATACGCCAGCGCCGAGGACATCGACACCGCGGTCGTCAACGGCCTGAACTGGCCCATGGGCCCGTTTCACCTGCTCGACTTCAGCGGCCTCGACGTGTTCTATGGGGCGATGAAGGACCGCCACCGCCAGGGCGAGGGCGGGGACGCTCCGGAGGTGCTGCGCAAGCTCGTCGAGGAAGGCCACCTGGGCCGCAAGACCGGCAAGGGTTTCTTCGAGTACGACAAATAGGCGCAGGGGGAAAATAGGATCGCCCCCGTAGCCCAATGGCAGAGGCAGCCGGCTTAAACCCGGTCCAGCGCGGGTTCGACCCCCGCCGGGGGTACTGCAACTAGAATCTCTAAAGTGCCGTCTCACCTCGAAGAGGACCCGGACGAGCCCGACGAACCGGATCAGCCCGGCACGCCGGGAGACGGCGCCGTGGCGCCGGCGAGCCACATTCCATCGGTTGGCCTGCCGGCCCGCGAATGGGAGTATGCGACCCGCGTCCTGACCGTGGCCCAGGTCGTCGATGGCGTGAGCCTGGTCAAGAATCTCAAAGAGGCGGCTGTGGATGGCTGGGAGCTGGCCGACGTGGTGGATGGGGGGGAGAAGCGCGTGCTCCTGATGAGGAGGCCGAAGCGTTCGTCGCACGAGGCGAGACGCGTCGGATTCGCACCTCCCGCGCACAACTGACCGCGCCAGCGCCGCGCAGGAAGCGGCGGGTGCTGGTCGTCGAGGATGACGGCCCCATCCGCACGCTGATCGCGGAGGTCATCCGGCTTCAGGGGCACGAAGTGCTCGAAGCGGCTAACGGTGCGCGCGCGATCGAGCTCGCCATCAGCGGCCAGCCGGACCTCGTGCTGGTCGACTGGGTCCTCCCCGACATCAGCGGTACCGAGGTCATCGTCGAGCTGCGGCGGCAAGGAATCATTGGACCGGTCGTGATGCTCACCGCGCGGTCCGCGAAGATGGACGAGGTGGTCGGCCTCGAGGTCGGCGCCGACGACTACATCACCAAGCCGTTCGACTCGCGGATCCTGGCCGCCCGCATCAACGCCCACCTCAGGCGTGCGGCGCTGGCTGAATCGGGTAGCGGACGCGAGGGTCTGCTCGCGGTGGGCGCGCTGCAGATCGACAACGCCGCCCGCCGGGTGAAGCTTGGCGACGACGAGATACCGCTGACGATGACGGAGTTCAACCTCCTCGCGGTGCTCGCCGCCAACCCGGAGCGTGTGCTCACGCGGGCCCAGCTCAGAGACAAGGTGTGGGGCTACCCCCACGACCTCGACGACCACTCCGTCGACCCGCACGTGCAGCGTCTGCGTCGCAAGCTCACCGAGTACACGAACACCGGCGTCAATCTCGAGGCCGTGCCGGGCCTGGGTTACCGATTGTCGATCAGGTCCGTTCAGGACTAGGTGGAGCGTCCAGCGGGCAGAGGCGACCCGCGGCCGATCGGGATCTTCGACTCGGGCGTGGGCGGACTCACCGTCGTGCGAGCGATCCGTGAGCAGCTCCCGATGGAACCCACAATCTACGTGGCCGACCTGCTGCACTTCCCATACGGCCCGCGCTTCCAGGAGGAGGTGCGCGGGTTCGCGATCGACATCATCCGCTACCTCGAAAGCCGTGACGTCAAGCTCGTCGTCATCGCCTGCAACACCGCCACGGCGGCCGCGCTCAACCAGGCGCGCGAGATTTTCGATGTGCCGATCGTCGGCGTGATCAGCCCTGGCGCCCAGGCCGCTGTCGAGGTGACGAGGAACAACCGCGTCGGGGTCATCTCGACGGAGGGCACCATGCGAAGCCAGGAATACCTCCACGCCATCAAGGAGATCGACCCGACGGTCGGCGTGTACCAGAAAGCCTGCCCCGAGCTGGTTGACATCGTGGAGGCCGGCGAGGCCGACTCACCCCTCGCGGAAGACGTGCTGCGGCGGGACCTCGAGGACATCGTCCGCCTGGGTGCAGACACCCTTGTGCTGGGCTGCACGCATTACCCGCTGCTCAAGCCCGCGATCAGCCGCGTCTATCCCGGCCGTTTCGAGCTCGTCGACTCCGCCACCACCACGGCCGCCAAGGTGGCGCGGCATCTCGATCACTCGCGCCTGCGCGCGGATGGCGACGAACCGCGGCACGAGATCCTCGTGACCGCGGTACCGCACCAGTTCGACCAGATCGCCGCCAACATTTTCGGTGACCGTGTAAGGGCGCAGGAGGTTCAGCTCTGGGAGAAGCAGACGACGTAGGCGATAGGGCCGAGCTCTTCGGACCTGTTGCCGGCGACCTCGCAGCCATCGAATCGAGCCTCCGTGGCCTGATCGAGGCCGATCCCGACGTCGTCTCCGCTCCAATGGCCGACCTGTTCGCCGCCGGCGGCAAGCGCATCCGGCCCGCCCTCGTCCTGCTGACGGCGAGGATCGGCGCGTACGACCTCGACCGGCTGACCCCGGCCGCCATAGCGGCGGAGCTCACGCATGCGGCCACCCTCGTGCACGACGATGTCATCGATCGCGCCACCGTCAGGCGCGGCCGTCCGACGGTGGCGGCCCGCCTGGGTGACGAGCCGGCCATCGTCGTCGGCGACTTTTATTTCGCCAAGGCGTACGAGCAGGCCGCAAACACGCAGTCGCCAGAGGTCGTGACCATCCTGGCCGGCGCTGTCATGAAGATCTGCGCCGGTGAGGTCCGGCAGCAGGCGATCCGCCATCTATACGAAACGACCACGGACGAGTACATGCAGCGCATCGAGGCCAAGACCGCGACCCTGCTCGCCGCCTGCTGCGAAATCGGAGCGCTGCTGGGCGGCCTTGATCCAGGCACCCGCGCCCATCTGCGCGACTACGGCCGCCTGCTCGGCCTGGCGTTCCAGATCGCGGATGACGTGCTGGACTACACCGGCACCGAGGACGAGGTCGGCAAGCCCATCGGCCACGATGTCGCGGAAGGTTTTGCGACCCTCCCGCTCATGCTCGCGATCGAGGAAGGCCCGGTGGCGCGCCGCCTCTCGGCGCTGCTGCGTTCAGGGCGCGAGCTTTCCGGGAACGAGGCAGAGCAGGTCGTTGCAATCGTGCGCTCGAGTCGGGGACCTCAGCGCGCGATCGAGCGCGCGCGTTCGCTGGCGGCCGATGCGCAGCGCGAGCTCGTGACGATCGACGGCGGTGAAGCAGTGAAAACGCTCTCCGCGCTGGCCGCCTACGTGGTAACGCGAAAGCTCTAACCTCTTGTCGTGGGTCCGGGCAGCAGGGTCAGGCTCGTGGGTGTCGGTCCCGGGCACCCCGGCCTGACGACGGTGGCGGCCATCGAGGCCATCAAAGAGGCAGACATCGTCCGCCACAGCGATGGTTGCGGCCAAGGGTTGCTGCACCACGCGCGACCGGGCGCCGACGTGGGCCCGCTGGATTCCGCCGACGAGGTGGTGCGCTTCGCGCGCTCGGGCCGGAAGGTCACGGTCCTCTTTCCAGGCAATCCGTACGCGTTCTCGAACGGCACCGAGATGGCCGAGCGCCTGCACCGCGCCGGGGTCGACTTCGAAGCCGTGCCGGGCCTCATCCTCGAGCTTGCGGCTCCGGTCATGAGTGGCATCCCGCTGACGATCGAAGGACGCTCGGCGTCGATCGGGTTCGGCCTCGTCAAGGGCGCGGACACGGTGGTGCTCCGCCTGGCCTCTGGCTGGTGGGAGTCGGGCATCAGCGCGCTGCTCGCCGACGGCAGGAAGCCCGACACGCCGGCGGCCCTGATCCTCAATCCCGGGCAGCCCGGGCAGCATCGCGTGAGCGCGCCGCTCGGCGAGCTCGCCCGCAAAGCGGCCACCTATGGCCTTCGCGGCGACGCGCTCCTGGTCCTGGGACCCGGTGTCGAAATGGCCGAAGAGCTCGACACCCTTGTCAAGAGGCCGTTGCACGGCCGGCGCATCCTGATCACGCGCGCGCGGCACCAGGTCGATCCGTTCCGCCGCGAGCTCGTGGACATGGGGGCCGCGGTGGTCGAGATCCCCACCATCGAGATCAGGCCGTTGCCCACCGACGAGCGGGTGCACAAGGCGATCGCGGGCCTGAGCGGTACGGCCCTGGTCATCTTCGCCTCGTCCAATGCGGTCGCCATCTTCTTCAAGATGCTCGTGGAGACCGGCGCCGATGCCCGCGCGCTGCACGCGTCCAAGCTGTGCGCGATCGGCCAGGAGACCGCCGAGATGCTGGAGAGCCACGGGCTGCGGCCGGAGCTGGTGACCTCTGAGTACACGGCCCAGGGACTGGCCAAAGCGCTCCAGGGCTGGGAGATGGCCGGCCTGCGTGTCCTGGTTCCGAGAGCAGAGATCGCGCGCGACGCCTTACCATCGCTGCTCGCAATGCGAGGCGCCGAGGTCGAGATCCTTCCGGTTTACCAGGCGGTCTGCCCTGTCCAGACAGGGCCGGCCCTGCTGCGGCTGTTCAGCGCCGAGGGCGTGGACGTGATCACGTTCACGAGCTCGTCGACGGTGGCGAATTTCGTGCGAGCGTTTCCCGACGATAAGCTGCCCGCGGTGCTCGGAGATGCCGAGATCGCCTGCATGGGGCCGGTCACGGCAGACACCGCCCGCAAGCTGGGCCTGCGGGTCGACATCGTGGCACGCGAGTACACGACGCACGGGCTGGTGCAAGCGATCGTGGAGTCCGCCGCCAAGCGATGAGCAAGTCGAAACGCCGGGTCGATGCCGCCCCTCGGTCCGAGGCCGAGGCGGTCGACGTCCCGGAGGCGTGGAAGAAGCGCCCCTGGGTGCCTTACCTGATCATGGCCATCGTGGTCGCGGCGGTGCTGGGATCGGGCCTGGCCCTACAGCAGGCTGTCGCGCAGCCGAAGCCGCCGGCGCTGGCCAACTGCAAGACGTCGACGGCCATCGGGGTGCACGCATTTATCGCCGCGCAGCCAATCTGCATCGTGCCCAGCCGCAAGTACACGGCCACGCTGAACACGACACAGGGCCAGGTTGTGATCGAGCTGCTGCCTGACACGGCCCCGGTCACGGTCAACAACTTCATCGTCCTGGCGCTCAACGGCTACTACACAGGAAGCCCGTTCTGGAAGAGCGAGGACTGGGTCGTCCAGGCCGGGGATCCGAACGGCAACGGAACCGGCGGCCCGGGCTACAACCTTCCCGAGGAGCCGAACTCATTCCTGAAATGGGACCTGGGCTCGGTCGGCATGGCCCGCGTTCCCGGCGGCCCGATCAACGGCAGCCAGTTCTTCATCGTCAAGGGCGCGTGGCCGGGGGCCGGGGCAACGGCCACCTACAACCGCTTTGGGACGGTCGTGAGCGGGATGGACAAGATCCAGGCCATCACAACGGTCGACAGGATCAACTCGATCACGATTGCGGTGACCTGAAACAAGCCTGATCTTCCGGTTACAGACGGCGGACTATAATCCGGCTGATGCCCATACATCCCATCTGGATCATCGCCATCCTGGTCGTCGTGCTCATCATCTTCGGGCCAGGCCGGCTGCCCGAGCTCGGGGCCGGCATCGGCAAGGCCATGCGCGAGTTCCGGAAGGCGACCTCGGAGCTGACCAACGAGGTCACCCAGGCGACCCAGCCGGCGCCGTCTCCGCCGCCAGTCGCCACACCCCCTGCCGCGCCGGCGCCCACCGAGAGCACCCCCGCCCAGGGCTCGGAGTCAGCCTCTCAGTCCAGCCGCTGAGGTCCGTTCCGTGGCGATCCTAGACAAGGTCCTTCGGCGATCGCCTCGCGCCGAAGCCCCGGTCGAGGAAGAGCAGCGCATGTCGGTGATCGAGCACCTCGAGGCGCTCCGGCGCGCCCTCATCGTGATCATCGTCGCCTGGGCACTCACCACCATCGCGGCGTTCTTCGTGGCGGGCCAGGTGGTCGGATGGCTGATCACGCGGGCAGGTATAGGGCACGGGGTCTACTTCAACCCGGCCGGGGGTGTCCTGACCGACCTGAAGGTTGCCATCTACCTCGGCCTGATCGTCGCTGCGCCGGTGGTCATCCAGCAGGTCTGGTGGTTCGTCAGCCCGGGCCTGCACCGGCAGGAGCGGCGGTTGATCCTGCCGCTCATCATCGCGACGATCTTCTTTTTTGCGTTGGGCGTGGCTGCAGCGGTGTTTGCCCTCCCTCTTTACATCCGCGTCCTGAATACGTTTGCGCCCCCGCATACCGCGTACCTCGCCGATATCAATGAGCTCATCGGCTTCATCCTCGTCATGGTCATCGGCTTTGGGATCGTCTTCGAGCTGCCGGTGGTCATCTTCGTGCTCGGCATGCTGCGCATCGTCAGCTCGCGCTGGCTGTACAAGAACCGCGTGTGGTGGTTCCTCGGCCTCGGCATCGCCGCCAATTTCCTGACGCCCGGCGTCGACCCGATCACCCCGCTCGTCATGTTCGTTCCCCTGTATCTCTTCTACGAAGCGAGCGCGCTGCTGCTCAAACTCAGCGGCCGATGACCGAGGCTTCGCGACCGGACGGACGCCTGCCAGATCAGCTGCGACCACTGAAGATCGAGCTCGGCGTCAACGTGCACGCCGAGGGATCGTGCCTCATCGAGATGGGGCGCACGCGGGTATGGATCACCGCGAGCGTTGAGGACCGCGTGCCGGCGCATCGGCGCGGCAGCGGCCAGGGTTGGATCACGGCCGAGTACTCGATGCTGCCCCGCTCGACCCACGATCGCGGGATGCGCGAGGCGATCCAGGGCCGAATCGGTGGCCGCACGCACGAGATCCAGCGCCTGATCGGGAGGTCATTGCGTGCCGCGGCCGACATGGGCAAGATCGGCGAGCGCACGATCACGCTCGACTGCGACGTGCTCCAGGCTGACGGCGGCACGCGCACCGCTTCGATCACCGGGGCCTTCTGCGCGCTGTACATGGCGATCAAACGCATGAAGGACGCGCGCATGATCAGCGAGGTCGCGGTCCGCCAGTACCTGGCCGCCGTCAGCTGCGGCATCGTGGAAGGTACGGCGAGGTTGGACCTCGACTACACGGAGGACTTCCAGGCGTCGACCGACCTGAATTGTGTGATGACCGAGGACGAGCGCCTGGTCGAGCTGCAGGCGACGGCGGAAGGGGCTCCCTACAAGCGGTCGGAGCTGGACGCGATGCTCGCCCTGGCCGGGAAAGGGATCAAAGAGCTCATCGTTGCCCAGAAGCGAGCCATAGCCACGCTTGGCTGAACGCCGGCTGGTCATCGCCACCGGCAATCCGGGCAAGCTGGCTGAGTACCGCGGGCTGCTGGCCGGCGCCGGCCTGAAGCTGATGGCCGCGGATCCTGGGGTGGCGGAGGTGGGTGCGACGTACGCGGACAATGCGCGCCTGAAGGCAGAGGCCGCGCGCGAGGCGCTCGATCTACCCGCCATCGGGGATGACTCGGGCGTCGAGGTCGACGTGCTGAAGGGTTTCCCTGGAATCCTTTCGGCTCGCATCGGGCCTACCCAGAAGGAGCGGACACAGGCGTTGCTGGATCGGCTCGAGGGCCATCCGCGGCCGTGGCTGGCGCGGTTCATGTGCACGATCGCCCTGGCCATGCCGGGCCGGCCCACGGACTTCTTCGAGGGCGAGTGCCGCGGCGAGATCATTCCCGAATGGAGGGGGCAGGCAGGCTTCGGCTACGACCCTGTGTTCCTCGTTCCCGAGGCGGGGCGGACGTTTGGGGAGATGGACACGGAGGAGAAGGCCCGATACAGCCATCGAGCCCGGGCGGTCAGGGCGATGCTCGCCTCGGGCGCGCTCGACCGCCTGTCTGATTGAATCTCTCGTGCGGCAACGGCGGGCGACAACTCAGTTTCGGCGAACTCGCGGACGCCGCGGCTGCGGCATGACCCAACCGAGGTACTAACGTGGAACCGAAGGACATCGAGCACCGCTTCGCCTTTCATACGGCCTCGCGTCAGGAGAAGGCTGACGA
>WNGK01003581.1_pt1 | contig 16793 bp, 19 predicted proteins | sample 5400601 | NCBI WGS metagenome assembly WNGK01 (sample SAMN13153376, study PRJNA577476) | soil metagenome | isolation source: 60 cm soil or saprolite under Garry oak tree replicate 1 | place: USA:California | collected 2016-06-15
GGGCGGGCCTTCACGGCGTTCCCCGGCAAGACGCCGGCCGAGCTGCGCAAGGCGCTGGAGACCGGTCAGACACGTGCGGGGCGGCGGCGGTACCAGGCCGTCGGGCTCGTGCGCTATGCGGCCTGGGGCCTCAACCACCAGCGATACGTCGCCGCCGCGGTCTAAGTCGGCCGGTTTCGGCGCGTCAGGCGCCAACCGTTCGGATGGAAGCTGCACGACGCAGTGCCGGTAGTGATCCCGTTCGTAAAGATTGGGCCGCCACTCAGGTGGCGGCCCAATCAACTTGTCCTTGTTTGCGAAGCCCTATGTGTTCATTGGTGTCACGGTCACCTGGAACGTGACCCCGGGCCCTGAGAAGCCAAGCAGCTCAAGTGTCGAGACTTTGGCTTTAGAGGCGGGCCCGACCGGTTGGAACTCGTTCGGAACCGTAACTGTCACGCCATTTCCCTGGCCGGTCAGGACGTCTACCTCGTTGACGATGACGATCCACGGCCCGAGTCCGAAGTCGGTGATGATGTAATGGCCGTCTGCGTGGGCGTGTCCGGCCCCAGCAAAGCCCGCACCGGCCGGGGTGGACAGGTGGCCACAGAAGGTCACCTCGGCCGAGAAGGTACCGTCCTGATTGAATTCGCCCCAGGCCCAGAAGCCGCCAAGGAAGCTGCCACAGAGAGACGGGTTATTGCAGTTCATCGATGCCGTGGCCTGGTATAGCTGGACGTTGCCGCCGCTGTTGCCATAATCGGCCGCGACTGGAACCGCTCCGCCGATCGCCATAACAGCGACCATTGCGGCGATCAGGCCTGACACGCGTACACGTTTCAATAGAACCAATCTGTACCTCCCTCTAAGCGACCCTCTATCGCCCGTGCAATCAGTGCATCGGGCGCGCAAGACTCCTGAGAGACTAGGCAGCACCCATGGGTCTGTCCATGGGACATTTGCCCTGCGTCGTTAGGATGGGAGGGCGCCCGCTTAGCTCAATGGATAGAGCGCCTGACTTCGGATCAGGAGGTTGCGAGTTCGAGTCTTGCAGCGGGTACGTCTATCGATAGCCCTTCGGTAGAATCAACCGGCTGCAGCCGGGCGGCTGGCGGAACTGGTAGACGCGCACGTTTGAGGGGCGTGTGAGGTAACTCATCCGGGTTCGAGTCCCGGGTCGCCCACCAACTTGAGCCCAGGTTCAAAGCGGCTCCTATGGCCGCGCTTCGCCTACCCCATTCACTCGGACGCTTCGGAGAGCATCACCCAGGTCGCAAACGCGGCGGCTACAAGGCCAATCGCGGCGATGAAGATGCCGAGCGCTCCGAGGCGCTGGTCGACATCCGAGTCTGATCCCACGAGGAGCGGTCCGAGTCGGCCAATGGCATCACTCGAGAAGTCAACGGTCATCACCTGCGGACCCAATGTGACGTCGTTTGCAGATCTTCGCACCACTTGTGATTGGCTTCCCTGGTTCGCCAACATCTGCCGCACCGACAATCGAACTGTTTGATTTCGGAGCCTGCGACTGACCGCCGCAGTTCAACAACATCGATGCGCCGAGAGTGCCCGCCCGCAACACAATTTGATCTACTGAACGATCTATGGTTCCGAGAGGAGGAACGAGCGAATGGACGTCGTCGAGTGGCTGCTGGACTCTGACCCGGCAATCCGCTGGCAGGTGATGCGCGACCTTACCGATGCGACTGAGGTGGACGTCGCGGCCGAGCGGGCCCGCGTCGCCACCGAAGGCTGGGGCGCACGGTTGCTCGCCCTCCAGCGACGGGATGGCCATTGGGATGGAGGCACCCCCACGTTCGAATCCCCTGCCGGGGCGGACTGGTGGCAGTCACTGCCCCCCGAGAGGAAAGGCACCTTGTTCCCCGAATGGACCTCCACGGCCTGGAGCTTGATGCTCCTGCGGAACTTCGGTCTTGATCCTGGCAGCGCAGGAGCGCGCCACGCAGTCCCCCTGGTCCGCGAGCACTGCCAATGGGAGCACGACGGCGAGCCCTTTTTCGCCGGCGAGGTGGAGCCATGCATCAACGGCAAGGTCGTCGCGATCGGGTCTTACTTCGGCGAGGACGTCCAGCACATCGTGGATCGGCTCCTCGGGGAGCAGATGAGCGACGGAGGGTGGAACTGTGAGCAGGAGAATGGATCGACGCGGGGGTCATTCCACACAACGATCGACGTGCTGGATGGCCTACTCGAGTACGACCGAGCTACGGGGGGCGCACCCGAGGTAACGACCGCTCGCCTCCGCGGCCACGAGTACCTCCTCGAACGCCGGATGCTGCGCAGGCTCTCGACCGGTGAGGTGGTCGACCCTGCCTGGACGCAGTTCTCCCACCCGACCTACTGGCACTACGACGTGCTCCGAGGTCTCGACTACCTGCGCGCAGCTGCAGCCGTTCCGGACGAGCGGGTGGCCGAGGCGATCGACCTGGTTGAGTCGAAGCGCGATGCGGACGGCCGCTGGCCCCTCGAGAATCCGCACCCCGGCCGGTTGCACTTTGCGATGGACGAGGGCGAGGGCAGACCGAGCCGGTGGAACACCATCCGAGCTATGCGCGTGCTCAGGTGGTACGAGCAGGCTCTACCAGAAAGGCCGTGACTGCCTGATTGGGCGAGCGCGCCTCATGCAGCTGCTGCATCGATGCTCTCCGTAAGTCGCCAGCGAACGGGCCTGGTGACGAATGGCGATCGCCTACATCAGGTTCGTAGGCAGGACGCCGGCGAGGGCCGGCGAGCCCTCCTGCGGAATCGCGTTGACGCCGGTCATCTGCGTGGCGGTTTGACCGTTGTCAGCGTCGACAATCCACACAGCGGTGCCAGAGGCGACGACCAGGTGCGCGCTGTCAAGCCAGCCTTGCGGCGAACCCAGCTGGGTCAGGACTGAGGAGGCTCCGTTGCTGAGCATGATCGTCTCAGGCGCAAAGCTCGGTGAATCCATGACACCGAATGCTGCGATGCGGCGGCCGTCGGGAGACAGCTCCGCGCCGTTGGCAAAAGCCAGCAGAGCCCGAAACCAGGTCGTCGATCGTCTCTCCGCGAGGTCGCGCGGCGACCCGACGGGTGTGCTCCGCGTTGCGCGCGTTCAGGATCTCCGGCGTGATCTTCACCGGCCGGCCGTCGAGGAACTCCCCGATCCAGCGCACCACCTCCGGGTTGCCGGTGGCGATGTGATCGAAGATGACGCCCACGGTGCGCTGCTCGTTGGGGCACGGCGTCCCCCAATCTTCGTCCGAACAAGTTTTGGCGAACCGGATGACCTCGGACATGAGCGAGTCGTACTCGAGAGCCAGCGCGTCGGCGGCGCCCATGCCGGTGAGGATAACCGCATTGTGCACCGGCCCCTGGCATCAAACTTAGGCGCGTGACCGAGGAAAGGCAGCTCGATCCGGCGACCGAGTTTCGGCAGCTCTACGACCAGCAGTACGTCTCGGTCTACCGCTCGATCCGAGGCGTGGTCCTGGACTCGGCGGCCGCCGAGGACCTGACCCAGGAGACCTTCGTCCGCGCCTATCGGGCCCGCCACCGCTACACCCCGACCGCGCCGCCCGGCGCCTGGCTCCGCCGCATCGGCATCAACCTGGCCATCTCCTACCTCCGCCGCCAGAAGTTGGCTCGCGTGCTGCCGGCGCGACTCTACATCGCCCCCGACCGGCGGGAGTACGACCGCGCCGAGGCTCGCGACGTGGTCACCAAGGCGCTCGCCACGCTGAGCCCGAAGCTGCGGGCGGCGATCGTGCTCCATTACTACGACGGCCTTACCCGCGAGGAGATCGCCTCCGTGCTCGGCGTGCCGGCCGGGACCGTTGCCTCCCGCATCGCCAAGGCGGTGGCGATCATGCGCAAATCAGTCGGGAGCGATCAAGATTTCGGACCCACGCGTTCGACTAGTGAAGGTGCCCTACGTGGAAGATAAACCCACACCGGGAGGGCTTCGTACACCCTCAGAAGACGAACTGGGCCGGATGATCCGGAACACGGTCGAGTCGTGGACGCCGAGGCGTGGTCCCAACTGGTCCGACGTCCTCATCCGGCTCGCCGGGTCCGGCCCCCCGACCTGGCTGCTCTACACGGCCGCCAGCGCCGCGCTCGTGGTGATCCTGCTCGCGGCCTTCCTCATCGGCTCGGCGCTCCAGATCGGAGCCCTGGGACCGCAGCCGGTGCCCTCGAACCTGCACTAGGCCGGCCCGCCCTTGTAGGGGTAGTAGCCGTCAGCGTAAGGCGGGAGGATCCAGGCGTACTTGCCCGGGATCTCGCTTGTCGAGCCGTCGGGATGGACTATGACCATGGAGTACGTAGCGTCCTGAGTGAGGCTGTAGTACTGGTCGTCCGAGCCGATGGCAAGGGCCAGGTCGCCGGCGCCCGGCTTGACCGCCACCCTCATCACCCAGCCCGCGCCGCCGTAATGCCAGACCTCGCCGGCCACATGCCAGTCGATGACGCGGACCGGCGCGACCGAGACCACGGGTCCGATCACCGCGAACCGGTCGTCATCTGAGAAGCCGAGGACGTGGTCGGTCGCCGGCAGGGTGGCGAGCACAGCGCCGTCAGGGACGCTCCTGATCCGGGTCACGCTGCCGTTGGCCCCGTTCTCGGCCACGAGGGAGCCGTCGGTCGAAGGGATCACGCCGAGCACGGTTTCGTACGACCGGTGAGCGAGCCTGGCGGCGTCGGACAGCCGGATCACCCACGCGTCGGTCGGACGGCCGACCGCTGTCCGGACCGCGATCCCGAAGTTGCGCCGAAAGTTGCACTCCACCGCCTCGACGCCCGTCTGGCCCAGGCTTCCCTCGTTGGCGAACACGCCGACCCGCCTTCGCGACTGCCCGGGCACCTCGGTGTACAGGACCTCGTCGAACGTCTGCGGGTCCTCGAGCACGAAGCAGTGCGGCTGCGGCACGAGCTCATGGCTGAGGGGAGCCGGCAGCTTGAGAGTTCCGCGCGGATTGCCCTGCCAGTCGAAAGCGGTCAGCCACAGCGGATTGGAGGAGTTGGCGCCGTAAAGAAGCTGGACGCCCGTGGGCACCGGTCCGTAGTCGCGCAATGACTGGACCGAGGGCAAGGCCTGCGGTTGCGGAACGGAGGGACTGAAAACCAGCACAGAAGCGGCGGCAGCGACCAGGATCGCCGAGCCGAGCGCCAGTCCGCGCCTCATGTTGAATGAGACGTCAGCGCCGGGGTGATGGTTACTCGGAAAAGAAGGCGACCTCTTCACCCAGGCCGCGCTCGCGCGCGGCCGGCAGCACCACGGAGGCGGCCGCCAGGTCCCAGATCGCCAGGCCGTGCGACTCGAACAGCGTGATTCCCGCGTCGTCCGGAGCGCGCCACTTGCCGGCGAGCACCGACCCGAGCTCGGTCGCGCGTTCCCAATCGAACATGCCGGCCGCATTCGCCTGGATGAGATCGCCGCTCTCCAACCGGGCGGTGGCCAGCTGGTCGACGACGACTACGCCGGCTCGCGCCACCAGGTCCGCGGGGATCTCGGCGCGGTTCGGAAAGTTCGAGCCGGCCGCTATCACGAGCGCATTCGGCTCGACCCAATCGGCCTCGAGGACCGGCTCGGCGCTGGTGGTCATGGCGATAACGACATCCGCCCCTCTCACCGCCGCCTCCGCGGATTCCGCGGCTGTGGCCCGGAGCCCGAGCTCTGACTGCCGGTCGCGCGCGAAGGTTTCCCGGCGGGCCTGGTCACGCCCGTACGCGCGCAGCTCATGGATTTCGCACACCCGCGACAGGGCCAGCACTTGCCTGTCGGCCTGGTAGCCGGTGCCGATGATCGCGACGCTGACCTGCCCGCGCGGCCCGAGCGCTTTCGCGGCCACGGCGCTCGCCGCACCGGTGCGGTAGGAACCCATGAGGTCGGCCTCGATCAGAGCCTGCAGGGTGCCGTCGAGCGCAAAGGTCGCCACGAGGAAGCGCGCCGTGCCGCCGGCGACAGAGTAGGCCTTGAGGCCGGTGCAGCCTCCGCCGGGATACGACGCGAACATCACGTTCAGCAGGCCGCCGGGGCCAAAGGCCCGGTGGCGCGGCTCGTTCTGGGCGACTCCGTCCCCGAGCTCGCGCGTGGCCTTCTCCACGGCGCCGATCACAGCATCCATGTCGACGACCTGCCGGATGTCGGCCTCACGCAGCACGAGGGTCACGCCGGGGAGAATACACACCCTATGGCGGCAAGCTCGCTGAATGTCGGGCTCATCGGGCTGGGCACGGTCGGTAGCCAGGTGGCGGAGCGGATGCTCACATGGCAGTCGCAGCTCGCACGCAGGGCGGGAATCGAGCTGTGCCTGCGCCGGGTGCTCGTTCGCGACGTCAAGAAGCCGAGGGCGGTGGCGGTGCCCGCCGAGCTGCTGACGGCGGATGCGGAGGAGCTCCTGGACGACCCGACGATCAACATCGTGGTTGAGGTGGCGGGCGGCGACGAGCCTATGCACTCATATCTCGAGAAGGCGATCCGCTCCGGCAAGCACGTAGTCACCGCGAACAAGGTGGTGATGGCCAGGCACGGGCCGGAGCTCCTGGACCTTGCCGCGGACCGCAACGTGGACATCTACTTCGAGGCGGCGGTCGGAGGCGGTGTACCGCTCATCAGCACGTTTCGCACCGATTTGCAGGCCAATCGGATCGAGCGGGTGTCGGCGGTGATCAACGGCACGACCAACTACGTGCTCGGACGGATGGCGACGGCGGGCCTTGCCCTGGACGATGCGGTGCGCGAGGCCCAGGCCGCCGGGTTTGCCGAGGCAGATCCAACTGACGACGTCGGCGGTTTCGACGCCACCTACAAGCTCGCGATCCTCGGCTCGATCGCCTATGAGATCAAGATCCGGCCGGACGACGTGTTCCGCGAGGGCATCGAGGGCGTTCAGCCGGTCGACTTTCGCTACGCGCGCGAGCTCGGCTACGCGATCAAGCTCATCGCCCACACGCAGCGGCACCCCGGGAGGGTCGAGGCGCGAGTCCACCCGGCCATGGTCCCGCTCGACCATCCTCTCGCCCAGGTCGAGGGCGCCAACAATGCCGTGTTCGTCGAAGGCGACCTGGTGGGCCAGGTGCTGCTGGTCGGCCAGGGCGCGGGGGGGCGGCCGACGGCCTCGGCCGTGGTCGGCGACCTGATCGACCTGGCACGGTCCATCCGCCGCGGTGTGCAGAGCCGGCCGTCGTTCAGCTTCGACGATCGCATCGGGGTGATTCCGATGGGCGAGGTGAGGACGCGCGCTTACTACCGCGTCCGCGTGGACGACCGGACCGGCGTGCTGGCCGCCCTGGGCCAGGTGTTCGCGGAGGAGGGCGTCAGCATCTCGAGCCTCATACAGAAGGACGCGTGGGTCGAGGAGCAGACCGCCGAGCTCGTGGTCACCACTCATCCCGCCCCCGATGCCAGCCTGCAGCGCGCACGCGAGCGCATCGCGAAGCTCGGGCCTGTGCACGCGGTGTCGGCGTTCCTGCGCGTCTTTTAATACGTTGGGCGTGATCGCTCGCTATCGCGAGCATCTACCGGTCGGTCCGTCCACTCCGGACGTCGACCTGCACGAGGGCTCGACCCCCCTGGTGCCCAGCCGCAACATCGGCCGCGCGCTCGGCCTCAACCGGCTCTTTTTCAAGTACGAGGGGCTGAACCCGACAGGTTCGTTCAAGGACCGCGGGATGGTGGTCGCGGTGGCCAGGGCCCTCGAGGCCGGCAGCCGCGTCCTCATGTGCGCGTCCACGGGCAATACGTCCGCGTCGATGGCGGCCTATGCGGCGCGCACCGGCGTGCGCGCCATCGTCGTCGTGCCGTCGGGCGAGATCGCCATGAACAAGCTCTCGCAAGCGCTCATGTACGGCGCCAAGGTGGTGGCGCTCAAGGGCAGCTTCGATACCGCCCTCGAGGCGGTGCGCGAGCTCACGAGCCGCTACCCGGTCGCGCTCATGAACTCGGTCAACCCCGATCGGCTGCAGGGCCAGAAGACGGCGGCGTTTGAGATCGTGGACGAGCTGGAAGACGCGCCCGACTACCTGGTGCTGCCGGTCGGCAACGCGGGCAACATCACCGCCTACTGGAAGGGCTTTCGCGAATATCACGCCGCCGGCCGGTCGACCCGGCTCCCGCGCATGGTCGGCGCCCAGGCCGAGGGCGCGGCACCGATCGTGACCGGCCACCCGATCGCGCACCCGAGGACGATCGCCTCCGCGATCCGGATCGGCAACCCCGCGTCGTGGGAGGGCGCGACCAGCGCCCGCGACGAGTCGGGCGGCCTCATAGCGGCGGTCACCGACACCGAGATCCTGTCGGCCCAGATCCGCCTCGCCAGCACCGAGGGCCTGTTCGCCGAGCCGGCCTCGGCGGCGCCGCTGGCGCTCCTCATCAGGCTCGTGATGGAGGGGAAGATCGAGAAGGACTCGACGACCGTGGTCGTGCTGACGGGCTCGGGTCTCAAGGATCCGGACGCCGCGCTCAAGAATGTCGAACCGCCGATCGAACTCGATGGCGATGCCCGTACACTCGCTAAGGTCTTGAAGCTGTGATCGAGCCACATACCACCCGAGGGTCTCGATAGGTGCGCATCCGCGTCCCCGGCTCGATCGCCAACATCGGTCCCGGCTTCGACTGTATGGCCATGGCCATCGACCTCTGGCTGGAGGTGGAGGCGGACCATGCGGATCATCCATCCTGGGACTTCGAGGGTGAGGGCGCCGAGTACCTTGCCGCGCATGACAACCCTTTCACGCGACTGAGCATGAAAGGACGCGTCCGCAGCGAGATCCCGCTCGGGGTCGGGCTGGGCAGCAGCGCGGCTGCTCGCCTCGCAGCATCAGCCCTGAACAGCCCATGGGATGTGAAGAGCCACGTCATCGATGCAGGCGCCGACGAGGGACACCTCGACAACGTCGCCGCCGCGGCGGCCGGCGGGATACGGATCGTGACCGAGCAGTTCGACGAGCGCCTGCCCAATCCCGGCTGGGGGCTTGCACTGTTCGTGGCCCACGCCCCGGTGCCGACAGAGAAGGCTCGCGCCGTGCTGCCCGACTCGGTGCCGCTGGACTCGGCCGTATATACGGCCGCGCGCACCGCGCTGCTTGTGCGCGCGATCACGGCCAAGCGGCCGACGCTGCTGGACCAGGCCATGCGCGATCGGCTGCACCAGCCCCACCGACTTCACCTCTACCCGTGGACCCAGGACGTCATGGACGCGGCGGACAGGGCGGGCGCCTACGGCGCGGCCATCTGCGGCGCCGGTCCGAGCGTCTTCGCGTTCTGCGCCAGCTCACAGGCCGCGCGCATCTCCAAGGCCATGGCCGCCGCGGCGCCGCGCCATGGGCGACCGCTCGTCACGCGCGTGACCGACAAGGGGATGTTCAGGACTCTGTGATCGTTCAGAAGTACGGCGGTACCTCGGTGGGGACCGCCGCTCGGATCCGGCGCGTCAGCCGGCGCATAGCGCACACGGTCAAGACGGGGGAGAAGGTCGTCGCTGTCGTCTCCGCGATGGGACACACCACGGACCGTCTCATCGCGCTCGCCCAGAGCGTCAACCCAGACCCGCCGGCTCGCGAGCTCGACATGCTCGTCGCGAACGGAGAGACGATCACGGCGCCGCTGGTCGCGATGTGCTTGCAGGGCATGGGCGTGCCCGCGATCTCACTGTCGGGGCTGCAGGCCGGGGTGCGCACGAGCGCGCACCATTCGCACGCTCGCATCCACGACATCAAGCCCGACCGCATCCTCGAAGCGCTGCGCCAGGGCCAGGTCGCTGTGGTCGCGGGCTTCCAGGGCGTCACCGATGACCTCGAGGTCACGACTCTGGGACGAGGCGGGTCCGACACCACCGCTGTGGCTCTGGCGGCCGCGCTCAAGGCAGATCTCTGCGAGATCTACACGGACGTCGACGGCATCTTCACCGCCGACCCCAGGGTGGTGAAGTCGGCTCGCAAGCTGAGCCACATCGGCTACGACGAGATGCTGGAGCTGGCCGCCGTCGGCGCGCGTGTCTTGCATCCACGGGCGGTCGAGATCGGCGAGCTGTACGGCGTGCCGATCCACGTGCGGTCGAGCTTCCACGACGGCGTGGGTACGATGATCGTGGCCAAGGTTCCGATGGAAGACAGGCAGCGCGTGCGCGGGATAGCGCAGGAATCGAACGTCGCCAAGATCACGGTCATCGGCGTCGCCGACCGTCCTGGCGTGGCGGCCGCCATCTTCGAGCCGCTCGGCAAGGCCGGCATCTCGGTCGACGTCATCGTTCAGAACATCGGCCGCTCAGGACACACCGACCTCACGTTCTCCGTGGCCGAGTCGGATTTGAAGGCGGCGGAGAAGCTTGTCAAGGTCGCGGCCAAGGAGGTCGGCGCATCGAGGGTCTCGTCGGCCGCCGGCATCGCCAAGCTCTCGATCGTCGGCACCGGGATGCTCGGCATGCCCGGCATCGCCGGCCGCATGTTCCGGGCGCTCGCCGACGCCGGGATCAACATCGAGATGATCAGCACGTCCGAGATCCGGATCACGTGCCTGGTGTCGCGCGACCAGGTCGAGAAGGGAGTCCGCGTCCTCCACCGCACGTTCGAGCTCGACCGCGAGTAGGGAGGTGCGCGAGATGGTAGACGGATCTTCGGCGCCCATGCGGCCCACTGCCTCCCATGCCTTCGGCATGGGGACCCCAGAGGACTCCGCTCCTCGCTTGCGCATTAAAAGATGCGCGCGCTCCGGTGCTCGGCCGCGCCTGGCATCTGGACCGCCTGGTCACCGAATCTCTCGGCCACCCCTCCCAGCGCACCTCCGTTGCCGGTCAACGTAGCGATCGTAGGCCCGGCCGGGTCGGGCAAGACCACGCTGTTCAAAGCCCTGACTGCCGGCCGTGGCGCGGACGGCGTGGGGATGGTGGACGTGCCCGACGAGCGCCTGCAGCGGCTCGCTGAGGCGGTCAAGCCGGCAAAGGTCACACCAGCCCAGGTGCGCGTCGAGGACACGCCGCCCGGAAGCCGGGCGCAGCGCGTCGCTTTTGCCCGGCAGGCCGACGTCCTGGTCAAGGTGGCGCGCTGCTTCGGCCCGGACCCGCAGCCGGCCGCCGAGCTCGAGGAGTTCGCGCTGGACCTGGTGCTCGCCGACCTCGCGTCAGTGGAGCGGCGCCTGGAAATCGTGGCCAAAGAGGTGCGCGCGGGGAAGAAGGACGCGGCTGCCGAGAACGAGGTGCTGCAGCTCGCCAAGGCGCACCTCGACGGTGGCCGGTCCCTGCGAACGCTGCCGCTCGAGACCGAGCAGCGCGGGCTGCTGAAGGGCGTCTTCCCGGTCACCCTCAAGCCGGCCGTATACATCGCCAACGCCGCCGACGAGCTGCTGCCGGGCGGCGGCGACCCGGCGGCGAGAGTACGCGAGCTCGCCGCGGCTGAGCAAGCCCCCGCGATCGTGCTCTCCGCGCGCCTGGAGGCAGAGCTCGGCGAGCTGGAAGTCGGGGAGCAGGCGGAGATGCGCGCCGGCTATGGCATCGACGAGTCGGGGCTGGGCCGCATCGCGCGTGCGGTCTGGGAGGCGGGTGGGCTCATCACCTACTTCACCGCGGGCGAGCCTGAGGTGCGCGCCTGGCCGTGCGAACGCGACTCACCCGCGCCGGTAGCCGCGGGCGAGATCCACACGGATTTCGAGAAGCATTTCATCCGCGCGGAGGTCACCTCGGTCGACGAGCTCGTGGCGGAGGGATCGATGGAGGCGCTGCGAGCCGCCGGGAAGCTGCGCATCGAGGGACGCGACTACCTGGTGCAGGACGGCGACGTCGTGTTCTTCAGGGTCGGACGTTGAAACCGGCTAAAAGAGCGACCTTCCCCCGAAGAACGACGTCCAGAGCATGTTGCCGAGAAAGACCAACACGGCCAGAACCAGCACCAACAGCACCCACCGCATAACCCGCCTAACGATCCCCGCCGGTCCTGACTTGCGGCTCCCGAGGGGTCTCGCCAGAGCTCCCGGCTCCGTTCATCATTTAGGCATGTCGCTTCACAATCCCCACGAACTCTGAGGCTTCGCCGTGAGCTCGCGGGGGCCCCTCATGTTCAGTGGGGCGCACGTGTGGGTGAGGGTCGAGGGAAACGAGGCGATCCTGGGTTTGAGCGACTATCTCCAGGACCAGATGGGGGAGATCACCTCGCTCGAGCTGCCCGACCTCGGGGACATATTGCGAGCGAGGCGGCGCATGGGTCACGTCGAGTCCGAGGAGGCGTCGTCGCCGATCGAAGCACCCATCAGCGGAGAGGTCATCGAGGTCAACGGCGAGGCGCTCGAGAACCCGGACCTCGTCAACGGCGAGCCGTACGGGTCGGGATGGCTCCTTCGCGTCCGGATCGATGATCCCGCCGAGCTGGACGATCTGATCAGCGAAGAGGAGTATGCGGAGCTGACGACGTAGCCCTGGGTCCGCGGCAAATAACGGTTAAGTCTTGACAGTCCCCACATTCAGGGGTATAACTTCACCTGGGACACAACATATCGTAGCCCACGTCTCAGCCGGTTGAGTCCCACGGCCCAACAGCAGGCAGGCGGTAACACCCTCAAGGTCGCACTCCACGCTCCCGAAACGGCTCCCCCAACCGCCTGCCTGTTTTGAATAACTTCTAGACTTCGACGTCTATGAGTCGCAAGAGTCGCAAGAAGGGCCGCAACAAATACCGACAGCCGGTTCGGGTCGCCGGCGCCGGGGCCGTGGGTACGGCCGGCGTTCCGACCGTGACCCGCTCGGTATCGCAGGCGCGCGTCGGCGGCGACCAGGCCACGGTGCGCGCCGTGGAGCTGTCTTTAGGAGCGCGCAACCAGATGGTCAGGGGGTCCCGCGGCCGGATGGTCGTCCAGTCCGGGGACCCGTCGATCCCGCTGGACCGCGTGCCTTACTTCACCAAGGACCTCGTTCGCCTCCTGGTGGTGGGAGCGGCGATGGTCGTGCTGCTGACGGTTGGTTCGTTCGCGGTCCCGCAGCTCATCAAGTAACGGCCTCGGCCGCAAGAACCGGCGTAACTCGTGGACATCGCCGCGACCTGAAAGTAGAGTTCGGCTCGACATGTCGATTCGCACCACTGACTCGGGACAGAAGGCTCTCAAGCACCTGCTCCGCATTCGCAAGCTGAAGGCAGAAGACCACAAGCACCCCGTCAACGTCCTTCACCATGAAGAGGCGACATTCGGCGAGATGCTCGCCGACCAGATCGCCGCGGGCATCGGCTCGTGGACGTTCCTCATCATCCAGACGTTTGCAGTCTTGTGTTGGGTAACGCTGAACGTCGTCGGCCTCGTCAACCATTGGGACCCGTTTCCCTTCATCCTCCTGAACCTGCTCTTCAGCGTCCAGGCGGCGTACACGGGACCGGTCCTCCTGCTGGCCGGCAACCGGCAGGCGCAGAAGGACCGGCTCACCCTCGAGCACGCCGCCGAGGAGGCTGAGAAGGCCGACGCGCAGAACGTCGAGATCCTGAAGGCGATCAAGGAAAACACCGACGTGACGGTCCAGATCCTCCGCCACGTCGAAGCCCTGGTTTCCGATCACATGGCTGCCGACGCCGACAGGCTCTCTCAGCAGGGAGCCTAGCCAGGCTCCCGTACACTCAGACCGTGCGAGTCATCCTCTTCACGGGCAAAGGCGGCGTGGGCAAGACGTCGGTCGCCGCCGCCACCGCCGTCGAGTGCGCGCGCACCGGCTACCGGACCGTGGTCATGAGCACCGACCCGGCGCACTCGCTAGGCGACTCCTTCGACGTCGAGCTGGGCAACGACCTGACTCCGATCGCGGACAAGCTATGGGCGCATGAGGTCTCCTCGCTCCACGAGATGCAGCGCCACTGGGAGAAGCTGCACGAGTACGCGGTCGAGGTTTTCGCGACCCAGGGCCTCGACGAGGTGGTCGCCGACGAGGTTGCCAACCCTCCCGGCATGGACGAGATCGCATCGCTCATGTGGATCAAGCACTACGCCCAGCGCGCCGAGCACGACGTCCTCATCGTCGACTGCGCACCAACCGGCGAGACGCTGCAGCTCCTGACCTTTCCCGACGCCGCCAAGTGGTGGCTCGACAAGATCTACCCGTGGGAGCGGCGTGCGATGCGCGTGGCGCGGCCTGTCCTCCAGCCGATGATGGGCATACCGCTGCCCTCGGATGAGGTCTATGCCTCCCTCAAGGACCTCTTGCTCGACCTGGGCGGGATGCGCAAGGTGCTCACCGACCCGTCGACGACCACGGTTCGTATCGTCCTCAACCTCGAGAAGATGGTCGTGAAAGAGGCTAAGCGCGCGTTCAGCTACCTGAGCCTGTTCGGCTACGCGACCGACGCGGTGATCGTGAACCGCATCCTGCCCGACGAGCTCCACGACGAGCTGTTCAAGAAGTGGCAGCGCATTCACAAGCGCTATGAGGTCGAGGTCGCGCAGTCGTTCGCGGGCATCCCGATCTTCAACGTGCCGCTTTTCGACAGGGAGGTGGTCGGCATCAGAATGCTCGAGCGCATGGCGAGGGCCACCTACGGCGCGCAGGACCCGGCCCAGCTCTTCACCACCTCGAGCCCGCAACGAATCGACAAGGACGGCTCCGACTACGTGCTGACCCTCAAGGTGCCTTTCGTGGATCGCTCCGAGGTCGACCTCAGCCGTCACAACGGCGAGCTGTACGTGACGATCGGCAACTACAGGCGAGAGATCTCGCTGCCCCGCGTCCTGTCCAAGCGCGACACCGGCGGTGCCACCATCCAGGACGGGGAATTGCGCGTGCGGTTCACGCGGCCGGCGGCGCTGAGCAAGTGAGTCGCGACGGCGAGCGCGTGATCGAGTTGATCAACGAGCTTGCCTCGCGGGTGAGCCACCTGCTTTCCGACATGGTCCCGCCCGCGGCCCAGGTGCACCTCCTCAACGCGCAGCGCGAGCTGATCACGGCCCTCATGCTCATTTACGAGCACCGCGTCACGACGACCCCGGGAGGTCGCACCCGGCGAGCGGCGAACGCCCCGCGCCGCGCATCGCAGCGCCGGAGCACGCCGGCGCGCGCGGGCAAAATTCCGATCGAATGAGCACCCCACGAACTCGGCGGCCAAGCCGTGAGTTCGCGGGGACCCCGTTTGTGAAAGCCTCGCCGTGAGCCCATTCGCGGGATTTCTCCTGTCGGCGGTGATGCTCGTGCCGGCCCTTCTCGTCGCCATCCCGGTCCATGAGATGGGCCACGCGGCCGCGGCCTATTTTCAAGGCGATCGTTCGGTGCGGTACTTCGGCTACTTCACCCTGAACCCGCGACGGTTCCTCGACCCATTGGGCGTGATCGCGGTCTTCGCGCTGCTCGTCGGGTGGGGCAGGAAAGTGCCGGTGCAGCCGAACCGGATCAGCTCCGTTCGCCAGCGGCTCGTGCACGCCCTGGGCGGTCCCGCCGCGAACCTTCTCGCCGCGATCGTGTTCGGCCTGGCCCTGCGCGTGCTGTTCGCCGCGGGTTACCGGGCGGCGCCGGAGCTGTCGCTGGACCTGCTCACGTATCTCGTCTACGCGATCGTCTTCCTCAACCTGTCGATGTTCGCCTTCAATCTGCTGCCGTTCCCTGGGCTCGACGGCTGGGATGTGATCGAGACCATCTTTCGACGGCGCAACCCCCGCTTCTTCTTCAACGCGACAGTCCGGCGCCGGGAGATCGTGGTGGGCGGAGTCGCCGCCATACTCATCAGCTCGTTCATCGGCCTCCCGTTGCTCAGCCTGGTGATGACGCCGTTCTACGAGCCCGCGAGTCTAATCTCTGTAGGCCGATGCCTCCCTTATCGAATCCCCGGACTCAACGTCCTGGATCCCTGCCGGCTGTAGGCAGGCTGGTCAACCAGCCGCAGTACGCCGGCCTGGTGGAGGAGTTCGGCCGCGTCCTGGTCGTGGAGGCGATCCGCGACCAGGTGGCTGCCGAGCGCAGCGACGAGGTCCTCGACGATTCGGAGCGCAGCCGGCGCGTTTCGGCGCGCCTGCGTGCGGCCGCCGTCCCGCGTTTGCGGCGCGTGATCAATGCGAGCGGGGTGATCCTGCATACCAACCTTGGCCGCGCTCCGCTGTCGCGATCGGCCACCGAAGCGCTGGCAATGGCGGCCGCATACAGCAACCTCGAGCTCGACCTCGACACAGGGCGCCGCGGCGAGCGCGCAGACCTCCTCGCCGGGCTCCTGATGCGCCTATTCACGTGTGACGCGGCCTTCGTCGTCAACAACAACGCGGCAGCGGTTCTGCTCATCCTCACCGCCCTGTGCAAGGGCCGCGAGGTGATCGTCTCCCGGGGGCAGCTGGTCGAGATCGGCGGCTCGTTCCGGATGCCTGACGTTATGCGCCTCTCGGGCGCGCGCATGGTCGAGGTCGGCACCACGAACCGAACCCGGGCCGCCGACTATGAAGAGGCGGTCACGCCGCGGACCGCGGCGCTGATGCGCGTGCACACCTCCAACTTTCGCGTGACGGGCTTCACCGAGTCGGCTTCCCTCGCCGAGATGGAGGCGGTCGCGCGCCGCCACGGCGTGCTCCTGATCGACGACCTCGGCAGCGGCGCAGCCGAGCCGATGGCTGACGAGCCCACGGTGGCGGACTCGCTCCGGACCTGTGACCTCGTCACCTTTTCGGGCGACAAGCTGCTGGGCGGGCCCCAGGCGGGCATCATCCTCGGCCGCCTCGAGGGGGCGGCGGCCGTTCGAAAGCTGTCCAGGCATCCGCTGGCGCGCGCGGTGAGGATCGACAAGCTCAGCCTGGCCGCGCTCGAGGCCACGCTGCGCCAGCGCCTCGCGGGGCACGTCGAGGACATTCCGGTCGAGCGCATGCTGCGAATGCCGGCGGCCGAGATCAGAAG
>WNGK01005411.1_pt1 | contig 16791 bp, 15 predicted proteins | sample 5400601 | NCBI WGS metagenome assembly WNGK01 (sample SAMN13153376, study PRJNA577476) | soil metagenome | isolation source: 60 cm soil or saprolite under Garry oak tree replicate 1 | place: USA:California | collected 2016-06-15
TGGGCCGGCGATCGCACGCGCGGCTTCGGCGATCGCCGCGTAATCGCGCGCGACCCGATCGTCGACCGCGAGCTGCGACAGCGTCACCCCGGCGCCCAGCGAGAGCCCGGCATCGGTGAAGACGATGCGCGCGAATTCGCGCACGGCACCGAGGTCGACGATCACCGACGGACGATCGATTCCGCGGCGCAGCCTCGGCACCAGGTCCGTTCCTCCGGCGAGCAGCTGAGCCTCCGGCTCGGCGGCGAGCAGTGCCGCAGCCTCGGCGACGCTCGCGGGGCGCTTGAGATCGAACTCAGGCATGCGTTCCATGCTCATCTCCCCGCACGGTCCGACTGCGCGAGCGCGCCGACGCTTGCCCGCAACCGCTCCTTGCGCTTTCTCGCCTGGATCGCCTCGAGCACGCGATCCGGCGAGGCCGGCAGCTCGGTCAGACGGATGCCGATGGCGTCGCAGATCGCATTCGCGAGCGCCGGTGCAAAGCCGTGCAGCGCACCCTCGCTCGCTTCCTTCGCGCCGAAGGGCCCGAGCGGATCATGGCTTTCGACGAGCTTCACCTCGATCGGCGGCGATTCGATGATCGTCGGGATCTGGTAGTCGAGCATGTTGGCCCGCAGCGGAAGCCCCTCGTGGTACTGCGTTTCTTCGGAGAGTGCCTGCCCCATTCCCATCCACACGCCACCCTGGACTTGTCCCTCGACGGCGAGCGGGTTGATCGCGAAACCGCAGTCGTGCGCGACCCAGACGCGCTCGACTGCGACGGCACCGGTGTCTTCGTCCACGGCGACCTCGACGACCTGTGCCGCGTAGGAGAATCCGGCCGTCGATCCCACCGCCGCACCGCGGAACTTGCCGCCCTGCGTCTCCGGTGGCGTCGACCACGATCCCTTGACCGTCAGCGTGCCGGTGCCGACCAGCGCCTCGTCGACCACGTCCGCGAAGTCGAGGGCACGATCGGTGCCTGCGACTCGGCAGCGCTCGCCGTTCCACTCGATATCATCGACATCGACTTCCAGCCGCTTCGCCGCCGCGAGGACGAGCAAGCGCTTCATTTCCTGTGCGGCGCTCAGCGCGGCGTTGCCCACCATGAACGACACCCGCGAGGAGTACGAGCCGTTGTCCTTCGGAGTGAGCGCGCTGTCGCCGGCGATGACGCGGATCCGTTCCAGCGGAAGCGTCAGCGCCTCGGCAACGACCTGCGCGAGCAGCGTCGACGAGCCCTGGCCGATGTCGGAAGCGCCGGTGAGCACGGTGATCCCGCCGTCGAAGTCGAGCTTGAGATTGATCACTGCATGCGGCTCTCCGCTCCAGTGCACCGGTTTTGCGGAACCCGAGACATAGTGCGAGCAGGCGAGCCCGAGACCGTGCCCGCGCGGCAGACGTCCGCGCCGCGCCTTCCAGCCGGAAGCCTGCTCGACCCAGTCGAGGCAGGTGGGAAGTCCGCAGGAGTTCACCTGCAGGTCGTTGATCGTCCGGTACGGTGGCGTCAGCAGATTCGCACGCCGCACCGCGAAGGGATCGAGACCGAGCTCGCCGGCCATGATGTCGAGCAGCGACTCGAACGCGTGTCGCGCATCGACGGCGCCGTGCCCGCGCATCGCGCCACAGGGTGGCGTGTTCGTATAGACGCGATACCCGCGATACCTGACCGCCGGCACTTTGTACAGCGCATGCAACAGGGCGCCGGCGTAAAGGATCGTCACCAACCCGTATCCGCCATAGGCACCGCCGCGCTGGACGATCTCGCAGTCGACGGCGGTGATCTCGCCGGTCCTCTTCATCCCGAGCTTGAGACGGATGTCGGTTTCGGGCCGCCCTCGATGCGTGAGGAAGCCGTCCTCGCGGGACAATTCGGTCTTCACGGTGCCGCCGGCCGCGCGTGCGAGTGCCGCAGTCACCATTTCGAAGTTGAGCGGCTCGACGCGATGACCGAAGCCGCCGCCGACAAACGGTTTGACGACCCGAATGCGCGAGCTGTCCATGCCGAGGCACCGGGCGAGCGTAAGGTGCAGGTAGTAGGGCACCTGCGTCACCGAATGCGTGGTGAGGCGGTCGCGCTCGGGTTCATAGGCGGCGACCGCGGCATTGAGCTCGATCTGGCCGTGGGTCACCTCGGCATAGTGGAACGTCTGTTCGCGGACGAGATCCGCTGCGGTGAAGCCCGCGTCGACGTCGCCGAACACCTGGTCGACTTCACGCTCGATGTTGCCGGCTTTCTTGTCGTGCAACGCCACCGCATCCGGCGCGCGCGCATCGGCGGCGCTGAAATAGGCAGGCAGCGGCTCGATGTCGAGCACGATCGCCGCGACCGCCGCTTCCGCGCTGGCCTCGTCGATCGCGGCCACGGCGGCCACCGGTTCGCCGCGATAGCGGACCTTGCCGCGGGCGAGCGGCCACTCGTTCTGCGCGATGGGGATCACGCCATAAGGAGCCGCGAAATCCTCCCCGATGACGACGGCGCGCACGCCGGGAATCGCTCGCGCAGCCGTCGTGTCGATGCCGCGGATCAGGCCGTGCGCGATCGGACTTCTCAGGATGCGTCCGACCAGCGCCTCGCCGAACGGAAGATCCGCGGTGTATTGCGCGCGTCCCGTCACCTTCTCGATCCCGTCGATCAGCGGCGTGCGCTTGCCGACCGCGCGCTCCCGCGTTGCATGCGATTCGCGGACGGTGTCGCGAAGCTTGTCGCGGACGGCGGCGGTGTCGGCGGCGTTCATCACGTCAATCTCCAGCGGCTGCCAGCACCGACTCGATGATCTTCACGTAACCGGTGCAGCGGCAGAGGTTGCCCGAGAGCGCTTCGCGGATCTCGCCCTCGGCAGGATGCGGATTGCGCCGCAGGAGCGCTTCGGCAGCCATGATCATTCCAGGCGTGCAGAATCCGCACTGGGTACCGAGCTTCTCGTGGAACGCCTGCTGCAGCCGGCTCATGCGGCCGCCGACAGCAAGGCCTTCGATCGTCTCCACATTCCGGCCTCCGCAACTCGCCGCGAGCGTGATGCAGGCGAGCCGCGGCTCGCCGTCGATCAGCACCGTGCACGCGCCGCACTCGCCTCCGTCGCAGCCCTGCTTGCTACCGGTGAGCCCGGCGGTGTCCCGCAAATAGTCGAGCAGCAGCGCGTTATCGGCGACTGCGTCCTCGCGGGCGCGGCCGTTGACCGTCAATGCCACCAGGCGCCGCTTGGCCATGGTCTCAGATTCCCTTCGGCCTCAGATCGCGCACCCGCACCGCCTTGCCCTGGGAGCGAGGAACTTCACGATCACGTCGGTGGTGATGCCGATCAGCGACTTGATATGGTGCGCGACATCGCGTGCAATGACCTCGAACACGTCGGGTCCGACGCCATGCCGCACCTCGACTTCGACGGTCATATGGTCGAGGCTCCCGCGGCGTTCGACGACGAGCTGGTAGTGCGGCGCGATGTGTGCGGCGCCGATGAGCACCGCCTCGACCTGCGAGGGATATACGTTGACGCCACGGATGATCAGCATGTCGTCGCTGCGTCCCGTGATGCGAAGAATACGCAGGTGCGTGCGTCCGCACTCGCAGGGGGTACGCGTCACCCGCGTAATGTCCCGCGTGCGGTAGCGCAGCATCGGCAGCGCCTCTTTGGTGAGCGTGGTGATCACGAGCTCGCCGGCGTGCCCCTCGGGCACCGGCGCGTTGCTCTCCGGATCGATGACCTCGAACAGGAAATGGTCCTCCCAGCCGTGCAGGCCTGACCGATGCTCGCATTCACAAGCGACCCCGGGGCCCATGATCTCCGAAAGACCGTAGATGTCGACGGCCCTGAGCCCCAGCCGCGCCTCGATTTCCTGGCGCATCGCCTCGCTCCACGGCTCGGCTCCGAACAGGCCGATCTCGAGCGCGCTCTGGCGCAAGTCCACGCCCTGACGTTCGGCCAACTCGGCAATCGCGAGGGCGTAGGACGGTGTCGAGCACAGCACGCGCGCGCCAAAGTCCGTGATCAGCGCAATCTGGCGCTCGGTGGATCCGCCCGACATCGGCACGACGGTAGCGCCGAGTCGCTCCGCACCGTAGTGCGCGCCCAGGCCGCCGGTGAACAAGCCGTAGCCGTACGCGTTGTGGACGAGATCGCCGGGCCGTGCGCCGGCGCAGGCGAACGAGCGCGCCATCAGATCGGCCCAGGCGCACAGATCGTTTCCGGTGTACCCGACGACGGTCGGCTTGCCCGTCGTGCCCGACGACGCGTGCAGTCGCGCAAGGCTCTCGCGCGGCCGCGCGAACAATCCGAACGGGTAGTGGTCGCGCAAGTCGGTCTTGAGCGTGAACGGCAAGAGCCGAATGTCGTCCAGGCTGCGCAGGTCGTTCGGTTCGATAAAGGCAGCATCGAGCCTCGCGCGATGAAATGCCACGTTGTCGTACGCGTTCTTTACGGTCGCGCGCAGACGCTCGAGCTGCAGCGCAGCAAGCCCCTCGCGCGGCATCGTCTCGTGCGCAGGCTCGAAGTAATAGCGGCTCCCGCTTGCAACGCCCATTCCCACTTCCGCCATCGTCGTTGCGCCCATCGGGTCTCCTCGGATCGGTCGCGTTGTCGTCTAGGGGCGCGCGCCGCGCACGGGAAGATGCGCCAACGCGAAACCCTGGTTGAAGCCGGCGCGGGTGACGATGGTGTATTTCGTGTACGCGCCCGCGGCCACTGCCGCGAGTCCGGCGATCGCCGCGACCAGCGGGGTTTGAGCGGCCGACATCGCCCCGGCCGCAATGGCCGCGATCAACGCCAGCGGCACGAGCGTTCCCGCAATTTGGAGCATTCGCCCCGCGCGATCGAGCGCCGCATTCGCGCCTGGTGCGGCTGACGCGGCGGCAAGCTGGCGTCGATACGCGAACCACACGAGCATGCGCACGAGCACGAGCGCGCCGAAGAACGCCAGCAGCGCTTGCGTGCCAGTCCCGTGCAGCGGCGCCGTCAGGAAGAAAAGGCCTGCGCCTTCGGCGAGCCCGGTCATCACGATCAGCGGCGAAATCAACGGCTCGCGCCATGCCGGAACGCCCTTGGCCCCCTGCAGCATTCGCCCCTGGCAATAGACGAATGCAAGCGCGAGCACCGCGGCCAGCCACGCGCAACCGGGAACTGCCGCCGCTGCGGCGAGCCCAACAGGAAACAGCAGGGTCGCGATGAACGATTCGCGCGTCATCCATGAGGTGCGCGGATTGAAGAACACGTGGAGCGCGCGCAACGGCCGGCCGATCTCCAGCCAGACGCAGAAAAGGCCCAATCCCACCAGCATGAGGCCGGCCAGCACGAGCCCCGTCAATGCGGGCCCCGCGGCACCAGAGAGCGCCGCAAAAACGATCAGCCCGGAGCCGGCTCCGCCGCAGATGAAGTTGCCCGCGGCGCGCCAATCCCAATTCGTCTGCTGCCAAGGCGCGGGTCCGAAGCTCACGGCAATGCCTTGTCCCACAGGTAGTAGAATCCGGGCCCGGTGCCGAGCTCCTCGTGCATTCGGAAATGCTGATTTTCGGCAAGAAGCTCGGACGCATTGCTCTGCGGATCATCGAGATCGCCGAAGGCGAGGGCGCTGGCAATGCACGAGTTGACGCACGCGGGTGTCGCCTCCGGATCGGTGCCGGGCGTGAGGCCCTTCTCGACGCCCGCATCGATGCGATCGACGCAAAACGTGCATTTGGTCGCCACCGCGAGCCGCGCGCCGTCGTGGCGCTTCGCTTCGCTCGTGGTGGGCTCGCCGTAGGCGAATAGCGCCTTGTCCGTCTTGTAGCGCGCTTGGTACGGGCACGCGACCGCGCAATAGCCGCAGCCGATGCACAGGTCGTAGTCGATCGTGACGATGCCGTCCGCGCGCTTCTTTGTCGCCTTGCTCGGGCACACGTGCATGCACGGTGGATCGTCGCAGTGTTGGCAGCCCACCGGAACAAACGCCCGGTGCACATTCGGGTACTCGCCGAATTCCATGTCGAGCACGCGCCGCCACTGCACGCCGGGCGGCGTGGCGTTGGCATGCCGGCACGCCGTAGTGCACGTCTGGCAACCCACGCAGCGGCGCAGATCGGCCACCATCGCCCAGCGGGTCATCGCCGGACCTCCGCGTTTCGCGGGATCGGCGTGTCGGGTGGCCCGATCGAGGGTCTTGCCTTCACGAGTTGCACGCGCACGATGTCGGCGCCCGAGCCGGTGGCGTCGGTCAAATCCATCGACATCGTCGCCAGCGCGTTGAGGCTCGGCACGCCGAGGTCCTTGGCGAACGGCGTGGCCCAGTGATCGAATTGGCCGATCATGAGCAGCGTATCGGGGCGAATGCCCTGGCGCAGCACCGCGCGGCCGCGCACGCTGCGCATCGGCGTCGCGATCTCGACGTCATCGCCGTCGCCGATTCCCAGCTGCTTCGCCGCGCTCGTGTTCATGATCACACCACGATGGCCGGCGATGTTGTCGGCGACTTCCTTGATCAATTGCATGCCGACGTTGCCGCCCCATGCGTACTGCATGCTGCGCGCAGTAAGGAGCCAGAACGGATAGTCCTGCGGTCGGCCGCCGGCCACGGCAACAGCAGCCTCCCAAGGCGCTGCGAAATCCTTCCAGACCGGCAGCGCCTGATATTCCTCGAGCTGGCGGTCCCACCAGAACATATCGTGTTCGTGCAGGCGCCGACCGAGCTCTGCGCCAACGCGCTTGAGCCGTTCCTGATACGGCATCTCGAAACGCAGGCCGCGCGCCACCAATGTCGGCAACAGATACCAGTCCGTGCGCGGGAAAGGCTTGGTCGCGAGGCCGTTCTCCTTCCACCAGGCGAGATCGTGGATCTCCGCGCCGTCGCTCAGCTCGGCGCTCGCCGCGCGGCAGACGGCGTCCCAGATCTCATCTCGCGTGTGAGCGCGAGCGACATCGAGCGTGAAGTCGCCGTGCTCGCCCTTGAGCGGCACTCCGCCCGCGCCCTTGTTGATGGAGGCATTGTATTTTTCGAGCAGCCCGGTGCGCCGCGCGAGCTCGGTGGCGATGTCGGTGAAGTCGCGCGCCTCGCCGAGGGTCTCGACCGCAGGTTGGCGCAGCGCGAAGCCCTGTTGGTCCCAGAACTGCTCGACGTATTTCGAGCCGCCGATGCGTATCAGCTGCAGGCTTTCGAGATCGGTCGCGTCGGGCAGCAGCACGTCGGCAAAATGATTCGTCTCGTCTCGCGTGTAGGCGAACGCGACCACGAACGGGAAGCGCGCCATCTTCTGCTCGATGACCGCCGTATCCCAGAACGAGATGGCCGGGTTGGTCCGGTACACGAACCACACGTCGGGAGCGGTGACGCGCGGCAGACCCTTGGGCGTGTCGTCGAGAAACATCCAGGAAAATTGCGTGGGCCCGAGCGCCTGGCTCCACGGGCCGTCGCCGGCAAGCGGCACCATCGTCTTGTATGCGTTGCGAATGTTCGGTTTCGCCGACCAGCGCAGCTTGTCGGTCGTATTCATTGGGTAAGCCATGAACCCGTCGGGCCCGGGCTGCACGCTTTTCAGACGCTCCGACATCGGCCGATTGAGCCGCACCGTGGTGCCCAGCGTTCCCCCCGGGACTTCGAGACCGCCGATCAGCGTCGCGAGCATGGTGCGCGCCCAGCAGCACTCGTAGCCGCCCCAGCCGTTGTTGACCGTCTTGCCGAGGCTTACCGCCACGGGGCGAAACGGCAGGCGCATGCCCTCGATCTCGATCGTCTCGCCCACGCAGGCGTGGGCGATGAACTCGAACGCAATGCGACGGATGGTTGCCGCCGGCACGTCGCAAATCCGTTCCGCCCATTCAGGCGAGTACGGCGCCATGTGGAGGACAAGCTTCGTGAATGCGGGCTCTCCGATCAGCCGGCCGTCGCCGAGCACGTCGTCGTCCGGGCCGATCTCAACGGCATCGACTTCGTAGCGCCCCTCGAGCGTGTCGCTTGCAACGGACGTGTCGAACGGCACGGCGGCCTCGCGCGCGGCGTCCCACACCAGCGGCTTCCTGGTCGTGCGATCGCGCAGGAAATAGCCGTTCGGACCGACGAGGTAGGGCGAGCCGGTATGCCGGCCGAGGAAGGCTACGTCAAGCCGCTCGCGCGGCAGCTCGCGCAGCAGCACGTGAATCAATGCAAAAAGGAAAGCGGCGTCGGTCTTCGGCTTGATCGGCACCCACTCCGCTGAGCAAGCGCCGGTCACCGACAGATGCGGTTCGACCTGCACGCGCTTCATGCCTCGCACACGCGCATCGGCGTGGCGCGAGATGCCGACGACTCCTCCCGATGCTTCGACATTTGCTCCGCACGAAATCAAATAGTCGCAGAGCGGCGTATCGGGCGACACGGTGAACGCCCGGTGCCACAGCTCGCCGTACAGGTGCTCCGAGTGATAGCACTTGACCCCCTGCCCGGACCCGAAACCCATGTCGACCGGTCCCCACGCCGCGAGAAACGCCGGGAAAGTGCCCATGTAGGACTGCGGCGTCCCGCCTCCGCCGAAGCTCGCTGCCATCCGGGGATAGCCCGATTCGTCCGTGAGGCCCCCGTCACGCAGCGCGTTCAGGCGCGCGGCGATCAGCTCCAACGCTTCGTCCCACGTGATCGATACGAAGCCTGGATCCTCGTCGCGCCCCTTCTTCGCATTGCTGCGCTTCATCGGCGTCAGCACGCGATTCGGGTTGTACGTCTTCTGCACGAGACCGTACGCTTTCACGCACACCTTGCCGCCGCCAGGATGCACGCCCGCCGCGCAGAAATTCGGTTCCACCTCGGTGGCCACGCCGTCGACGACTTTGACGGTGAGCAAATCGGGCCCGGCAACGCACTGGTAGCAGTACGTCGGCACGCGCACGACGCGTTCGGCCGGTTGGTTCAAGCGAGCCCCGCCTTTTTCGCCTTGGCCGCGAGGCGCGCCTCGGTGGTCTTGACGTCGACCACAAAGCGCTGATGCTTGCCGCGACAGATCGCGTCCACACTGTCTCGGCCCTCGACGTCCAGCGTGACGCCACGACCCTTGACCTCGGCGACCGTCACCTTGAGCTCGACCGACATGTCCATCAGGGTCGCGGCAAGATGATCGAGCTCGATCCGTGTGCCGACCGAGTCCTCGCCGGGATCGAGGTGTTGGAGCAGCAGCTCGCGGCAGGCGACCTCGATGTCGCGTACCAGCATGGGTGTCGCGTACACCCGCGCCTTTTCGCCCATGAAATCGATCGTGCGTTCGCGGTCGACGGTCAGCTTCGAGGTTGCGGTCACGCCTGCGGCCAGTGAAGCCTTCATTGGATGCTCCGGTTGTGCGTTGGAATGAACGGTCGCATTGCCGCGATCCGCCCTGGCTTTGGCTGCCGCGCCAGGTGACCTCGGTGACCGCGGGGGTCGCATGCCGCTCATAGTCCGAGATACGCCTGCTGGACCCGCGGATTGTCGAGCAGCTCCGCGCCGCTTCCCGACAGAGCAACGCGGCCGACCTCGAGCACATACGCGCGATCAGCGATCGCCAGCGCCGCGCGGGCGTTCTGGTCGACCAGCAGGATCGTCGTCGCTGCATCCCTGAGCGAGCGGATGATCGAGAAAATTTCGGCCACGATACGAGGCGCCAGTCCCATGCTCGGCTCGTCGAGAAGGAGCAGCTTCGGTCGCGCCATCAAGGCACGACCGATCGCCAACATTTGCTGCTGCCCGCCCGAGAGTGTTCCCGCCGTTTCGCGGCGCTTCGCAGCCAGGATCGGAAACATAGCGAATACGCGTTCGAGCGCGCCGCCTGTCTCACGCGCAGGACGGACGAATGCGCCCAAACGCAGATTGTCCTCGACCGACATGGGTCCGAACACTTGCCGGCCCTCCGGCACCTGTACGATGCCCATGCATACCCGGCGGCGCGGCGAGATGTGCGTGACGTCGGAACCCTCGAAGCGCACGTTGCCTCGGGCTGCCGGCTGAACGCCGGAGAGCACGCGCAACAATGTCGTCTTGCCTGCGCCGTTGGCGCCGACCAGCGCCACCAGCTCGCCGCGGCCAACGCAAAGATCGACGTCGGCAAGCATCGGGATGCGGCCATAGCGGCTCGAAAGCGCGGCGACCTCAAGCATGCGCGGCCTCCCGCGTATTCGTGACGCCCAGGTAAGCCTCGATCACGCGAGGGTCGTTGCGAACCTCTTCCGCCGTTCCTTCGCTCAATCGCCGCCCGTAGTCGAGTACCAGGATGTGATCGGAGACGCCCATCACCAGATGCATGTTGTGCTCGACGAGAACGACCGTCGTGCCCGCAGAGGCGAGGCTTTTGATCAGCGCGGCAATCTCGACCGCCTCGGTCGGATTGAGCCCGGCGGCGGGTTCATCGAGGAGAAGCATCCGGGGTTCGCCCGCCAGCGCACGGGCGATCTCCAGACGCTTGAGCGCGCCGTAGGGCATCGCACCTGCACCGGCATCCGCATAATCTGCGAGGCCGAGAGAGCCGAGCAGCTCCAGCGCCTTTTCCCGACATTCGCGCTCGGATCGGGCGAGGCGAGGCGTGTGCAGCAGCGCCGGCAACAGCCCGCAACGCTCGCGCAGATGGCGCCCCGTCATCACGTTCTCAAGCGCGCTCATGTTGAAAAAGATCTGCAGGTTCTGGAATGTGCGCCCGATGCCCGCCTCTGCGAATGCGTGCGTCGGGGCACCCGTCAGCTCCCGGTCATCGAAAGTGATACGACCCGCGCTCGGAACATAGACGCCGGTCAACAGGTTGAGGAGCGTCGTTTTTCCGGCGCCGTTGGGACCGATGATCGAATGGACCGTACCGGCGGCTACGGTGAAGGAGAGATCCTCGACGGCGTGGACGCCTCCGAACTTCTTCGACAGGCGCTCGACGGACAGCGTGCTCACCTCGCCCTCCGCTGCAAGTACGCGCTCAGCGTCGGCACCACGCCGCGTGGAAAGAAAACCATCGTAAGCATCATGAGCGCGCCAAATACCACCATTTCGTAATCCTTGAGCAGCGTCAGCGTTTGCGGCAAAACCGTGAGGACAGCGGCGCCGACCACCGCGCCGAAAGTCGATGCCATGCCACCGAAGACGACCATCGTCACCAACTCGATCGAATGCAGAAACGAAGCCTTGGCGGGCGTGACGAAGCCCGAGTAATGGGCGGTCAGCGCGCCGGCGACCGCCGCGAACACCGCCGACACGACAAAGACCATGACCTTGTGGCGAGCGCAATCGATGCCGATGATCTCGGCTGCTACTTCCGAGGTGTGCAACGCCCGCAACGCACGACCGGCTGGGGATTCGATGAGGTTCAGCGCCAGCCATACCGCGACAAGCAGGCAGGCACCGACCACCCAATACCAGGCGTGTTCGCCGACGACCGCGAAGCCGAAAAGCGTCAGCGGGGGTACCGGCATCCCGTCGGGTCCGCCCGTCACCCGGTCCTCGGTGGAGATCACGATCGATACGATGATGCCGAGCCCGAGCGTTGCCATCGCGAGGTAGTGACCCTTCAAGCGCAGAATCGGGCGGCCCACCAGCAAGGCGACGAGCGCGACGCCTGCAGTGGCCGCAGTCAACGCGGCAAGGGGCGGCCAGCCGTAACGGGACGTCAGCAGCGCCGAGCCATAGGCGCCCAGGCCGAAAAAGCCGGCGTGACCGAGGCTGATCTGCCCGGCATAACCGATCAGCAGATTCAGGCCGACGCAGACGATCGCGTTCAATCCGACCAGAATCGCAACTTCGTAGAAATAGTTGTTGGCGAGCGCGAACGGCAACACGGCGATGATAAGCGCCAGCGCTGCCAAGCCGCCGGTGCGCGAACGAACCCAGCGCAGGTTGCGGGCGCTGCCGCGACTAAACGCGTTCGCTCTTGAGTGAGCCAAGGATTCCATCGGGCCTGAAGAACAAAACGATGAGGATGATGACGAACGCAATCACGTCCTTGTACGCCGAAGAAACATAACCGGCGCCGAGACTCTCCAACAGCCCGAGGACGAGGCCGCCGATGATCGCGCCTGGAAAACTGCCGAGGCCACCGAGGATCGCGGCGGCGAAGCCTTTCAGTCCCAGCATGACGCCGACGTCATACGACGTGAAAGTGATCGGTGCGATCAGCACGCCGGCCACCGCACCGAGCGCCGCCGCCAGACCGAAACTCGCGAACAGCACCTTGCGGACATCGATGCCGACCAGTTGCGCGGCGAGCCGGTTATAGGACGTGGCGAGCATCGCCTTGCCCAACCGCGTCCTTCCGAAAAACCACGACAACGCGCCGACGATCGCGATCGTGACGCCGAGCACCCACAGACTTTGCGGTAGGATCGTCGCGCCGAAAACCTCGATCGGCCGGTCGCCCGAGAGCGGTGGCAGCGCGTGGATGCGCTTGTCCCAGACTATTTGCGCGATGCCCCGGAGCAGGATCGATGCACCGATGGTGATGATGATCAAGGTCACCACGTCGGCTCGCCGCGCCCTTTCCACCGCGAACTTCTCGAGCAGCAAACCCACGACGCCCGCGATCACGACGGCGCCCGCAATCGCCGCAGGCACCGGCATGCCGGTGGCGACCAGCGATACCGCGCTCATGCCGCCGATCATCACGAACTCGCCTTGTGCGAAGTTGATGACGCGGCTGGCATTGAAGATGATCGAGAAGCCCAGCGCCACCAGGGCATAGATCGCCCCCACTGTCAGGCCACCGGCCAGAAACTGTAGCCACTGCTGGCCCATGCGAGAACCTTTGTCGGCGTCGGCGCGTTACTTGACGAGCACCCAGTTGCCGTTGCGCACTTCGAGCATCCGGAAGGCGGAAAGATCGAGGCCCAAGTGATCGGTGGCCGACATGTTGACCACACCACCGGTCCCCACGTACCCCCGCGTGTTCTCGATCGCATCGCGCACTTTGGCCTTATCGGCGCTGCCGGCGTGCTTGATCGCATCGACCGCCAGCATCAGCCCATCGTAGGCATGGCCGCCGAATGTGGAAACGTCAGACTTGTACCTGGCTTCGTAATCGCGCTTGTAGGCGACGACGACGGGTTTCTGAGGATCTCCTTCTGGCAGGATTTCCGCCACGAGCAGCGCCGCTGCCGGCAAACGGACGCCCTCGGCCGCATCGCCGGAGAGCTTGATGAAATCCTTCGACGCGACGCCGTGCGATTGGTAAAGCGGCACGGTGAGGCCGAGTTGCTTGTAGTTCTTTGTAACGATCGCGGGACCCTGTCCGAAGCCCGCGTTCAGCACTGCCTGCACACCCGGCGTTGCCTTGATCTTGGTCAGCTGGGCGGTCATGTCGGTGTCCGCCGCGCCATAACTCTCATCGGCAACGATATCGACGCCGTATTTTCCTGCGACTTTTAGGCATTCACCGTGCATCGACTTGTCGAAACCACCGCCACCGGAGATCAGTGCCAGCTTGGTAAGCTTGCGCTCGCGCATGTCGGCGAAGATCTTCTCGCAGGCCATGCGGTCGGTATGCGGCGTCTTGAAGACCCACTTCTTGACCGGCTCGATAATGACCACCGCCCCCGCCAGCGACACGAATGGAATTTGCGCCTGCTCCACCAGCGGAATCGCGGCCATGGTGGCCCCGGTGGTCGAGCCGCCGACGATCACGTCGACCTTGTCCTGCTCGAGCAGGCGCTTGGTGAACGTGCGCGCCTTGTCGGCATCGCCGCCATCGTCGTAGACGAAGAGCTGCAGCTTGCGGCCCGCCACGCCGCCGCTCGCATTGATGCGCTCGACGTACATTTCGAGCGTCTTCTGCTCCGGATCTCCGAGAAACGCAGCCGGCCCGGTCACGGACAGAAAAGCGCCGATCCGGATCGGCTCCTGGGCAGTCGCGGTTTCAAAGCAGGCGAATGCGCCCGCGAAAATAACCCCAACGGCCAGCGCTCCCGCGCGAACGTTCTTGATCAATCCCATAGCGGTCTCCTCCTGCAGTAGGCCTCGGCGCTGCGACAATCCAGTCCGCGGGGACTGCTGCGGCTTAAGGTTCGCAGAGTTCGCGGTCTCGCCACGCGCTGCCTAAAAACGAGATAGAATTTACTTTAAGGTCCATTCTGGTACCGGAATGCGCTTATTAAATTGATCTACGTCACCCTTTATCTTTTTTGAGAGCTACGTGAAGGCAAAATCGGTGCCCCGCAGACCGGCCGGAACGTCGACCGTTGACCGTGTCAGGGGACCGCGAGCACCCTCGGATCCGGTCTGCATCCGGCGTGTGCGGGACGGGGATCTCGACCAGATCATCGCGATCGACGCGGCTGTTACCGGTCTCGAGAAGCGACACTATTGGAGATCCGTCTACCGGCGCTATGGCGGCCCGGGTCAGGCCGAACGGCAGTTCTTGGTCGCTGACGCGACGGGACGCGTCGTCGGCTTTGTCATCGGCGAGGTGCGCGACTGGGAGTTCGGGTCGGCCCCCTGCGGCTGGGTCTTCGGCATCGATGTCGAACCCGCTTCCCGCCTGGCCGGTATCGGCGCGCGCCTGCTGGAAGCGATTTGTGCACGCTTCAGGCGCGCAGGCGTCAAGAAAGTCCGGACCATGCTCTCTCGCGACAACAAGCTGATCCTGTCGTTTTTTCGAAGCCAGGGCATGATGGCAGGACCGTTCATTCCGCTGGAGATGGACCTTGAGGCCTGACTTGGTCCAATCGATGGCCACGGTAGGTCGCCCATGAAATTACAAAAGAACAGCTCCCTCGCGCTCTACAGCGTGCTCGAGTTCGCGGCCGATCCGACACGCCACATTTCGGCAGCCGAGATCGCGGACAAGTACGGCGTCTCTTCTCACCATTTGGCGAAGGTGCTATCCGGGCTCGCCCGCGCCGGCACCGTCGAGTCGGTGCGTGGGGTCGGCGGCGGCTACCGTTTCGTCGGAAACGCGCGCAGGCTCACGCTGATGGATGTAATCCAGACATTCGAGCAACCCGGCTTGCCTGAGGGAGGCCGACGCGAACCCGGAGAGTTGACGCCCGTGGGCAGGGCGCTGGGGGTGGTATTGTCGGAAATCGACGAAATCGCCAAGGCAACCCTCAGCTCGATCACACTCGCCACGATGCTGCGGCTGATGGAACGTCAACAGCGTGGCGCCGCGGAATCCGTCGCGCAGCGCAAGAACCATGGTGCCCCGGCCCGGGCGTAATCGTCGGACTGACAAATCGAGCGCGCCGCCATCCGCCACGCATCGCCTGGCTTGAGCAATTCGACTTCGCGGGCGACGATCGCTCCATGGTCTCCTCCCGTCTCTTACCCTGCGGTCTGAGCGGATCGCTCATTCTGGGCTGAGCGGGACGGTGACTCATTGAGACAGATCAAGCGCACGCCGAAGCGGTGCCGGACGTGGGAGCATGGCGACGCGATCCGGCATATGATGAACCTGGAGCCGGTAAAAACCGACGAACGCACACATGACATACCCGCGTTGATCCACGGGCGCGCGCAGAAGGGGACGCCGGTCTCCTCCTAGCCCGGAACGCCCGTCAGACGACGCAAGCTTCGGGTCTCTCTCAAAACACCGACAAAATCCGAATGAGCCGCTGCTGGCGAATCGAACGGAACTTCCTTGGCGCGACGGCTCATGCAGTGATCCGATCGACGAAAAACGTGATCGCCTCGATCACGGCTTCGGGCTGATCGCGATAGGGCGAGTGCCGGCAGTCCTTGAGGGTCAACAGCTCGGCATCGGCGACCTGCCGGCCGATACGCGCAAGTTGTTCCATGGTGCCGTACTCGTCGACCTCGCCCTGCATCGCAATCACGGGGCAGGTTACGCGCGGCAGAAAATCCTCGATATTCCAGCGCCGAAAGTCGGGGTGCAGCCAAATGCGGTTCCAACCCCAGAACGCTGAATCGACGTCGGCGTGATACCGCGCAAGCTTCGAACGCAGATCGCTTGACTCGTAAGTCACTTTGGCCGTGGCGATGCTCGCAATCGAGATGTCTTCCACAAGGACATGCGGCGCCATCAGAACGAGACCGCCGACAGGACGCCCGGCCCCACCGGCGTGGATCAACGCGATGGACGCACCGTCGCTGTGACCGACTAGGATCGGCCTGTCGATCGTGAGTTGGTCCAGCAGCTCCGGCAAGGCGGCGAGCGCTTCGTCGTGCATGTAGCTGACCGTTCGCGGCTCTCTCAGCGGCTCGGAATTGCCGTAGCCGTACCGCGAATACACCAATGCGTTGCAGTTCGTCGCGTGCGCCACGCGGCTCGGGAAATCTCTCCACATCGCGACCGAACCGAGCCCTTCGTGCAGGAATACCAGCGTCGGACGGTCCGCGCGAGTCACCGCGACACGCTCGTATTCGATGCGGTGGGAACAGACGGTAACGAATGGCACCGAGAGGCTCTCAGACCCCGAGATGCCTGTGCAGCAGATCCGGGTGCGCCAGAAGCGCCGGGGTGTCGCCCTCGAACACCACGCGGCCTTTTACCAGGATCACGTTGCGATTGGCGATTGCGGTTACCGCGGCGTAATTCTTATCGACGATCAATGTGGCGATCCCGTGCTCGCGGATCTCGCGGATGATTCGCCAGATTTCGCGTGCGATCTGCGGCGCCAGGCCTTCGGTCGCTTCGTCGAGGATCAAGAGGTCGGGGTTGGTCATCAAAGCCCGGCCGATGGTGAGCATCTGCTGCTCGCCGCCGGAGAGCCGCCAGCCGCCGTTGTCGAGCCGCTCGGCCAGTCGTGGGAAAGTCGCCAGTACGCGCTCGTACGTCCAGTCGTGGCGCCCGTCGGTTCCGGCGCGCGCGGCCATCACCAGATTTTCGTGTACGGTGAGGTTCGGGAAGATACCGCGACCTTCTGGTACATAGGCGATACCCTGGCGCGCGATGAGATACGGCTCGGCGCCGGTCATCGGCGT